>Ga0325405_1000151_pt1 | contig 65116 bp, 46 predicted proteins | sample PopdelMetagenome_21_FD_205663 | JGI IMG/M metagenome (GOLD analysis project Ga0325405, IMG submission 205663) | Populus deltoides microbial communities from Bellville, Georgia, United States - Xylem-Control-R2 | ecosystem: Host-associated > Plants > Phyllosphere > Stem > Wood/Secondary xylem...
ACACACACACACACACACACACACATGGATGCTTCTTCTTTTCTTTTGTCTATAAAGGATCTGTAAGTTATTATATAACTGTTTTATTAGCTGCTAAGAAAATGAAGCATAAGTAAAGGTTGAACTATTGCTTTTTGTTTACGCCACGCCACGCCACGTTCAGAAGCATCGCTCATCTATCTGAGCCATTTATTATCAATTTCACTTAAGAAACTCCCTTTTCTACTGATTTTCTCTTTATATCTAGGTGTCCCAAAGTTGGGGTTTGTGCCATTTTTAACACATAAAAGGCATTTAGGGCTGGGGCTGGGGTTTTCAAAGAAAATGAGTTCGAGCATGGAGAATTGTCATGTTGATGTTCAAAATAAGTTGGAGGTGGTTCGGCCTGCCACGGAAGTTTATGCCCAAGAAGCAATTGAAGCTCTCAAAGCTGGGAAGGTGATTGCAGTACCCACAGATACACTGTATGGATTTGCTTGTGATGCTTGGTATGACAATTTTGATTCATTTTGTTTTACTATTTGTGTTTAATTCCTCTAAATTATGATTTCTTGATACTGAAATGTCCAAGAAAAATTAAGTGTTATTTTCTTTTTCCTGTTTCATTGTGCACGGGACCCGAAGAATTGAACTTTAAAAAATATGACAGCATGAAAGAAGGGAATCTGGGCATGCTATTCTAAAAAAAAAAACACATAATCTAGAGAGTAAAGAAGATTTTGAGAAGGATGGAGGATTTGCTAAGAAATAGTTGATGGGATTGTAGCTAATTGCTTCTGCAGTTTTTTTAAATCGGACCTGTCTAAGCTTGCCTTCCCTTTATTGCTCTCATGGTTGTGCCCAGTGTCATGTTTGATTGTTTAGTAAGATAAAATGGTCACGCTGTCGGCAATGACTGAACCTAGATTTTCCTGTCAATAGACGCCTCTTATTGTACTCTGATGGAGCTTGGTATCATATTCTAGATCACTGTTAAGCAAGGCATCTATTGCAGTTTTTCTTTCTGTTACTTTTGAGTACACTTCTTTCCCAGTTTTAAAGGGAGTGATGATGCTAACATGTAAGGATATCCATGTAAATTTTTCATGGTCTCCTTCGCTTTGCACGTTTCACAATATTTGGGCAAGTCTGAAATCATCATATATTTGACAATCTGCTGTTTTCTCTTATGGCAGTTCTTTGGAAGCAGTCAATAGAATTTATGAAATGAAAGGACGTAAGCATACAAGTCCTCTTGCAATCTGTGTTGGGGATGTGTCACAAATACAACACTTCGCGGTCACTGAATATCTGCCTCATGGCCTACTTGATTCTCTACTTCCAGGGCCTGTGACTGTTATATTGAGGCGAGGTCTGTAGTCATGTCTTCATACATGTGGAACAGGAAAAAAAATTGTTGTATTTTAGGATTAGGTTTTGTTTCATAACTAACTAAATAATCATGCAAACTGATGATCTTCCTTGTATCTATGTCACAATTTCTTGGTATGTTAACTTTTAGTGTCTCAAGTCTTCATGCTTTAAAAGTATATGACGGGGTATTTTCCAGGGGAGTCGAGCGCACTTGAGAAATCCTTGAACCCAGGATTGGATAGTGTGGGAGTCCGTGTACCAGATTGTAACTTCATCAGGGTAGTTGCTCGTGGTTTGGGAAAAGCAGTTGCCCTTACAAGTGCAAACCTTAGTGGGCAGCCCAGTAGCCTTTGCATCAAGGATTTTGAGAATCTCTGGAACCGTTGTGCATATGTTTATGACGGTGGTGTTCTTCCATCCAGTCGTGCAGGATCAACAATTGTGGACCTCACCAGGCCAGGAAAGTACAAGATTCTTAGACCTGGAAGGTAAATTTCAATTAGCTTTCATTGTGTAAATGAATAAAAAATAGAAGAGAAATCATAGATTGTTATAAGCTGTTCAGGTCAAAATTTCAAAGAAAATTGCCATTATGTGCGTAGTTGATAGTTGCAATGCTGTGCAGGTACACTAAACCTTTGAATTGAGATGATTTATAAAATCAGATGAACCCTTAAGACATTTGCCCTGGACTTACAATTTCAATATTGGCATATATTTCAGTCCCATAGATGGCTCATTTTTTGCTGTAAAGAAACATGAAACCAGCAATTTGCATTTATCAGTTTTGATTTGTGGATTTTTATACGACAACTGAGTTGATCATAGACCATTGTCTGAGCTAGATTTGGATTTATGAAGATTTAATTGAATCCATATTGAAATGTTGCTCATAGAAAATTTCTTTCATACCTTTCTGGGAGTGCATGTTGGCAGTGACTGCAGACGCCAAACTAGAATCATCTAAAAAAGAAATTCTCCTGTCAAACTTTGTTTGTCCCCTTCGATCATGAAGCCTTGTAATGTGGATGCAGATGGTCCTTTTACTTTCATCTTCCTTTATTTTTTTTGTGATGCTGTAGTAACTATGCTACTTTTTTCTTGTATTTTCAGCGCTAAGGAAGAGACTCTGGCAATCCTTGAAAAACATTCTCTGGTCGAGGAAGCTCCGGCGATTTGAAGAAAACATTTGAGACCAACTATTGTGTTGTGGAGTATCATCATCGAGAGATTCTTTTAAAAAATATCTTTAGGATTTGGGGGTGGGGGATCCTGGGTTTTGAACCTGGTTCTCTCACTCTCACAGAAAATGATCATATGATCAAGTCAATGTATGACATGAACTAGTAACACTAGCTTAGAGTTGTTGTTAGTCAAATATAAACAGAGAAATATTGTTGACTGGTTTTTGGTTCCTTTTGATGCCTAAAAACAACACCCCTGACGTGTTTTTAGCCTTTTCTAACAGTCGACCATGTAAAATGAATTCTGAGAAAAACTTCAATCTTGTTAAACAGAGATACGGGGGGGCGTATTTGGTATTGGAGAGCAGTGAATCTGCTTCTCTTGATATTGTTCTTCAATGTTTTTTGTTCTTTCTATGTTTCCCCCAACACACGAACCATTCATTCAGACTTGAGAATTTGCAGCTACATACAGACCTGCATTTGTGTGTTATGAAAATGTATGGTGCCTGGCATGTCCAAGACTAGATTTTTTGCTGCCAAGTGCTGCTGCTTGTTAAGAGAGGAGAGTAGAGGAGCAGAGCAGGGCAGGGAAGGTGATCAATTTGTTAATTAGGCTGTCAACTAGATATATAAATTATATAATATTTTCTTTGACAATGTAAGGGCCGAGCCCATTGTTAAAACTTAAAAGCCCTTGGCGCTTCAACAGCAGCGACTTGTGTCTTTCTTCTCTAGTATAACGTTGTTTTAGGAAGCAGAAGAGAAGCAGGTCTTTCTCTCTAGTTTCTCCTATACTGCGAAGTCTGCACCTCCCTGTTTCTCAAAAACCCCGACTTAGTTAGGAAAGAGCTTTTCTTTATTTGTCGGGCTTCTGAAACAAAAACCCAGTACAATAACGCAAAGGCAAGCTTTCTTTCCCTTAGTTCAGCTGCTTCTGGCTCATACTACAGCCATGCTACTTCTAATTCTTTCCTATATCATTAGTTAAGCTAATAAGAGTTTGTTTTAAGCTAATAATAACTGCAGATGTATTTTTTTTCTTCTGTTTTAATTTTAAGATGGATGGGCTTGTCAAGTCATGGTATAAATTTGTGTTTTGTAGGATAGCTTGATATCAAGTTTTGTTTTGTTTTGCATGGAAATTTAATGAAATTTCGGCAAAAAAGAAGCTGTGGTTATTCCATGAGTTAATTTTGTTGGGAAAAATTGAGTACAAGTCTACGCTCTTCAGTTTGCCTTAAATATTCATTATCCGGTTTGGAGATTACGTGAGGTTTAAAGATCGATTAACTTAATTAATGTGTTTGTGAAATCCTGGAGGTTATGAAAAGAACCCATGGATTTGATTATATGTGACTGACGTGATTTGGAGCAAGTTGCTTCTGTGATCCGAAACATTGTATTTGCTATTCACCAAGTCATGGAAACCCATTCCTTTCTGCAATATCTTTTATCAGGTTAATAGTGTTTGGTAGCAGAACAAGTCTTCCTACTTAGGAGCAGCAGCTGTACATATTCCTAACCGGTACGCCCGGCATTTCCTCGTTGTGAGACCTTTTGTTTATTAAGGTAAGGACTTGTTTAGATGTTCATTTTGTTAGTGTGAACAAGGAGTTTATTTGGACAATTCTTTGTATCTGTCCAGGTTTAAGGCTTAGTGCAGCCAATGTGATCTTTACGTGCACCTTGTTCTATGTGCCAGAAACTTGCTCTATTTTTGGGTGTGACAATAACTGTCATTTGGGAGTGACATGCATAAGGACTGTTGAAAGGCAGAACATAATAAGAAATACAGAAGCTCAAGAAAAGTGGAATGATGGAGGAGCAAGTAAGATTACTAGAAGGGCTGTGGGGGGATGTGAGGGAGCTAAGCCTAGGAAACAGAATACAACGGCTAGACTCGGCTCCAACCCCACTCCAATTCCTGAGAGACTATGTATCCCCTAACAAACCTTGCATCATCTCCAATGCCATCTCCCACTGTCCTGCTCTCAGCCTCTGGCCTAACCTTTCTTACCTTTCTTCCTCCCTTTCTGATTCCACTGTCTCCCTTCACCTCACCCCAGATGGCCGCGCTGATTCCCTTGTTCCCCTAGAAACCCCTAAAAAAGGAGAAACATGCTTTGCCTCTGCTCATGTGGAGCATGTTCCTTTCCCTTGCGCTCTAGATCTTGTTCTGAATTCTGAAAGAAATAATGTGGTGGGATACCTGCAGCAGCAGAATGACTGTTTTCGGGAGGAATATTCGGTGTTGGCTTCTGACTGTGATGCACACATCCCGTGGGCTACTGAGGCACTGGGAGGCTGCCTTCCGGAGGCAGTGAATCTGTGGATCGGAAACCATTCATCTGAGACTTCATTCCACAAGGACCATTACGAGAATCTGTATGCTGTTGTTGCAGGGGACAAGCAATTCTTGCTACTTCCTCCTACAGACGTGCATCGCATGTACATTCAAGAGTATCCAGCTGCTCAATATTCTTATTCCAGTGGCTGTGGAGAGTTCAGATTGGAGTTGGAGAAGCCGCAGAGATATGTGCCTTGGTGCAGTGTGAATCCTTACCCTCCTCCAGAGACTAAGGAGAATGAGATGTCCAAATTTCCTTTGTATTTCAATGGTCCGAAGCCCTTTCATTGTACTGTCAAGGCTGGAGAGATTCTCTACTTGTAAGAAAGATTTTCATTTACTTGTTCGATTTTCTTCACACACATTACTTTGTATGTAAATTCTGCATGCATAGCACTGCTCAAAAGCATTTACTTTGAAATACAGTTCATACAAGTGAATGTTTTTGGTGAGTTTTAGAGGGACATGCAGCAAGGCTGGACTATTCTGCTGAATAATAAACAAATTATAATATCGAGGCTAATTTTGTGAAGTTGATGCAGGCCAAGTATGTGGTTTCATCATGTTCGACAGAGTCCAGATGACAATGGATGCACTATTGCCATCAACTATTGTAAGAATCTAGCACTTGTCTTTTTTTTTTTTTATAAAAAAACTTCATATGATTGTCGAATGCTAACATACAGATATGTGTGGCAGGGTATGATATGCAGTTCGACATCAAGTATGCTTATTTCAATTTCCTGCAATCAATTCATCATGGGTCGACGTTGATGAATTATGATGCAACCAAGTTCACCTTAAGTGATGAATTATGTATTGATGCTAATGAATTGGAAGCAGAGGAAGCCAATCAAGAAGATACTAAAGACGAATGAGCTTTGATTTTTTAATGTGGTGGTTAGTTGGTTATCAAATTCATTTGTGAACTCTTCAAGCAGAATATGCAAAGAAAATCACAACAGAAGACATTTGCACGGTCTCTGTCACATTTTAACATGGTCACAATTGATTCATGCAACTTTGATTCTTGTTGGCTGCTGATTATTTTCTGGAATTTTTATCTTACAAGCTGAAACAAAGAAGATATAGAAACATTGAAAACTAAACAATCACTATCTTCTTTTTCTTTGATGCCAAGAATTCTTCCTTGTCCAGGAACAATTGTGATTACAAAAAACCATGTACACTAACTTGTCAAAAATTGATGAGAGTGTGGTAAACAAACAAAGAATAACAACATTCTGCAGAAGAAATCACCCAGTCACCTCACTCACCCCTTCAAAGCAAAACAAACTGTATATAAACAAATAAATTAATAAATGAAAAATGAACTCAATGGCACCCTTAGGCTGTTTCTGTCTGTGTTTCCTGCAATAAAAAATGGAAATCAGATCTTTGACGGAGTAGCGGTGGAGGATCCATGTTGGATAAGTGGATTGCACTCAAGGATCCGAATATCTCTTCCATTGAAAAAGGTATGCTGAAACCAAACCAAATGATTGTTATTTACATTATTAATTTTCTTTCTTTCTTCTTCTTGCAGTGCTGGTGGAAAATTAGTAGTGATAAGAAAAGAAAACATTGCTAGTCTTAGTACTTATCATACCTTGAATCAACATCAAGTAAGAATGTATTATTAGGCATGCTTATTGAATCTTCTGCCATTAGGGTTCTCATTCTGCCAATCACCTGTAAAAAGGATTTTTAATTTTTCTTAACCAAGCCCACTTCCGACTAACTAAACAAATAAAAGAGAGTGCTTTGCTTACATCTGAAGATAATCCCTGAGTTCCATATTTGTCATCCAAGAACATAGTCCCAATGCGATATATTTGTGGAATGCTCAACATCTATCAAAAATTAAATTAGCAAATTTTTTTATACCATAGTTTTAGTTCTTTTTATTTACTATGCACACACTAAATTACTTACTGGGCAGAGTTCATTTGTGATCTCATCCGAAGATTTTTGAGCCTTTTGATGCGAAACCTACATGCATATATTATCAAAACAATCCATTGATTAGTTCAAATCAAATTCACCATTCTGGAACTAAGTCCAAGAAACAAAGAAAGGCCTTTTCGGTTTTCTAAAAGGTGTACCAGAAACCCAACAGCTTGTCTTATGTGTCGGAGTTCATCCCATGACGATCCTGCGAACTGTGAAATAAATAACAAGATATTAGAGTAATTTTCTTTCTTTTCTGCATTGCTAATCATACATTGATTGCCTTTTGTGCTTACCTGATCTGATGCTTTGAGACACCACTGTTCCAATTCCTGCAAACCAGCCTTTACATACTCTCCATTGCTAAATGAGCAGCACTCACGACGAAGCAATAAGCTGCCAGATCAACCATTTGGATTGAGTATCAACATAGATTATGAGAATGCATTGTTAAACACATGAAATAAAAAAAATAGAAATGAAAAATCTTCTTACCTATTAAAGAGCTGTACATTTATGAATGAGAAAACCTGACTAAAGATTTTCCTTGTGAACACAGGAGGGACCTGAAAATTTCAAAAGGTTAGGTGATAAATACTTTCCTTCCCAGTCTCTGTACTGATACTTCAAGTCTGGAAAACCTAGTAGAGAGAAGATTCATTCTTACATGGTTCTCTGTCATTATGCCCAAGGTCTGATCTAGCTTATTGACAATGCTTTGCCAGTGTATATTTGACGATTGCTGTTTGGCAACAATACTCAAATGGATATTTTTGGATGACCCTCTTATTGATCTAGCTCTTATGGATCTTGGAGCCTGTTCATTTAAGTAAACATGAAATTGCCATTAAATGACTCAACTCTTACTGTGTGAATTCACTCTTATCCAATATGCTTACTTGGATGCACAAATTCAAAAATGGACCAATCTCTTTCTTAACACTGTCTCTGATCAGCCCATATATTTTCTCAACGTATGCAGTCAGATGTTGCTTAAACAGCAGTGCTGGGTACTTAGCTTCCACTTTTGATTGATCATTTCCTTTTCCCACCATTCCACTGTACCCACTTGACATTCCCATGCCAACTGAAGATGAACGGAATCCCTGATATTGGATGCTCGAGCATTATGATTTTGTCATGGAATTAGATTTACTAAAGAATTAACTTGATAGCACTTACCAGTGCCATTCTACCAAATAAGGTAGCAGGGGATGTTCGGTTGCGCTGTGAAGATATTTTGGTTGTATTGCTTGCTTTAAGAGTATTTTGAAGCAGATACAAAAGGGTAGAAGTTGTTGATAGCCAATATGCTAGATCAGTGATGTTGTCTTGACTCTACAATAGCACAATATAGAAAATCAGTATCACAACATTACGAAGTATATGATGCAAAACTGATAGTATTTTAATTTCCTTATATCTGGATAATGTAGTTCCATTGGTTAAGGATTCCACCTCTATTGATGATCGAATTGTGTGAATAATCCTATCAAATATAGTTGTCTTCTCTGCTTCGAAGGATCTCCACTGAAGAAGTGATTTATACACAACACAGGCGGCAACAGGTCTGGTCTCATCAAACCGCTTATCTTCTGTAAGACACTTGATAAGTACATCATGGTTTTCCTGTCCATAGAGTAGAAATAATAGAATTTCCTTTTCAGCAATTACACAATTGAAGCACAGACACTCTTTTGAAATATTTTCTGGGTTTCGCAAGAATTCAGCATCCAGCTGGGTACCTGCTGCCTTTCTGTTAGGGGTCTTTGTGTAGTTAAGAGGGAGATGGGAGGCCCGGATTCCTGGATACAAAATTTATCATTAGGTCTAGTGTTAATTTATGGCAGTATCTATTTGCTCCTGGAAATGTGTGTTTAAGGAAGGTGGCTGTACCTTTGTCATTTGAGGCTCTTCTTCTGTTTGATGTCCATTCTCAAAACTCTGAATCATTAAACAAGGTTAATGAAAAATTGGAAGATGATTTTATCCAAGGAAAACGACAGTTTTAGAGAAGCATACCTTGACTTGAGGCAGAATCCTTTCAGGATTCGCTACCTGTTCCACAATTGCTGGTTGTTTGCGGAGCAATTCATTTTCTGACTCCAGCTCTGCAATCTTACTCTTGAGTCTGGATAAAAGGTACAAAGCTTTCAGATTTGTATGAGAATGAGTAGTTTAATCTTTGGGCTTCAGGATTTTTTAGAAACTTCATGGTAAATTGGCATGTTGCTTACCCAGTTCAACTTGGCCATACAAAACCGAATCAATTTCAAGTATCAAATTAGATTTACAGGTATCTCTGCTAAATAATCTACAACATTCCAATTTTCCACTATTTGTTTAATTGTCTGATGTTGTGTTATAGAAATTTTTCTGCCATGTAGAAGCAGGTCCTCCATTACACACACACACGCATGCAAACATCTCTTTTGTCACTCATCAATGGCACTGTCAGCCGTACTCTGTTGCATCTCATCATGGATTTTCTCCGTTAGCTAATTTTTATGGGAACAATGTAGAGAGGGTGAAATAGATCAATTTTTCAGGTTTAATTATGTGACTGAGTCTTACATTTTTAATTCTTCAGAGAGATCCTCATTTGTTGATGCATCCAAAGCCTGCTGTCGTAAAACTTGATTCTCTGATTCGAGGTTGGACAAATTTAATTCCAATCTAAAAATCATAAAGTGTTAGTAAACCCCAGCTAAAGATCACAGAATGCCTTTGTAATAAAGCCATGGAAATTACCTTTCAATGGTGTCCTGAAGTTTCATTGTTTTCAGGTGTGATTCTTCAGCCTCTATAGCTCTTGCTTTGCTCTCTTTCTCAAGTTCAGAACACTTATTCTCGAATTCCTCCATCTTCTTCTTCAGCTCACTTAGCTCATTCTATGTATTCATAATATAAATTATATCATCCATCTAGGCAACAGTAGACTTACGTGTGCACTCGTGTGTGCTTGGTATGCATGAAGTTGTTGTCAGGCTTGACAATTTACTCTTTTCCAGAGTTTTTGTTCTTTTGGTCCACCAATTTTGACTCCTCAAGTTAATTACTTACAATTTCACATAAAGCTATAACTTGTGTCAAAATTGTCAATTAATGCAGCATAATGTAATACACTGATGCTGCTGTAGGATGTTAGGTGGTTGAACAGTGTCATACCTCCAATTCATCATTCTGGTTCTTGAGTAACTCCAGCTTGGTGTTATCCACAACTGGCACCTCTTTGATAACCGGTGGAGCTTGTTCTATAGCTAACTTTGCCGCTTCTTTTTCATGGATTATTGCGGCATGGGCTTCATCTAGTTGACCTTGCATCTCATGTAATGAACTTTGCAGTTTTGCAATTTCTTGCCCTTTAGCTTCTTCAAGATCAAGCTACACACACACACACACACACACAAAAATGTCATGGGCATAGTTTGGCCAATCGAAGAGGAGCTTAGCAACAAGATTGGACATTGTTAGCAAGTTTCTTTACAACTTTAGATTCTTGGGCATTTTGGGGAAGTAACTGACTGTCTAAATAACTGATTGTCAAATCAGCATGTACAAGGAAGCATATAGGATGTGTTCAATATGTAGGTGATAATTTTCCTGCACTGTAAGTGAAATGCCATTTAAATTTGTTGATGAATAGTGTCCATTTCTAAATTTAATTGTGCTTCGTTAAACAAAAAACAAATTCATTTCTTTCTTGTTGCATGATCAAACTATTACTGTGCTACTAGTTATACTTTTTTTGGAACTTTGACATAAAATATACCCTCAAGTGCTTTTCAAATTCTAGTCGCCATGTTAGCTCTTCAACTCGCTTCTCTAGCTTGTCCTTAGCTTCCTTTAGTGCCCCAGTTTCTCTTGCAGCCTGCATCAGTATATTTGTCAGCTCTATTGTGCAAATACCAACTGTAATTATAGTGCAATAGAATTGTTGAATGTCAAGAATTGGTAGAGAACTGCAGTTAAAACTGCTTATAGGTAGTTACACTCACCATCTTGAGCTTTCTAAGCTCCTTCCTAGCTGTCCTTGCTCTCCAAAGACATTGCAATGCTAGAGTTGCGATCTTATGCTGCTTATACGCAGAAAGAGAATGGTATCTTCTCCATCGAGTCTATAAAATTAAAGATTTGATAAGACAGGAAAAATTATTAGTCAGAAATCGTTCATCTGAGCACTCTGGAATTGCTTGTTCTTCTGCATGAAGTGGTACAAAAAAAATAAAATTCTATTCATTTGAACCTGAACAAATGCCATCCTTGCTATGTTTACCCGATCTCATGTTTGCTCTTATGATGACATTATATTTTCTTAATTCCCAGCTCTTCCTAGAAATCATTTTCATTCCAATCTATTTCTAATCACATTCTTCTTGATTCCCTATGATTTAAAACTTATGTAAGTAGCCCAGCCAGATAGTACATCACCTGAATTACAGTTGCAGCCTTGGTTCTTCTTCTGTATCTGTATTCATTACGTGCTGCCATTGCTCGCATTCCAGTTTGGATAGCTTTTGCTGATGCTTGCAAGTTAGTGTAAAATGTTCTTGCTCTATGAGCACGGACATTCTTTTGTATACGGATAGAAGCTGCTTCCTTCCTCATATGTTCATATATCTTACGGGCAAGTTGTGCTGCACAAGAGGCAAGACAAAAGAAGTATTGTCATCTCAGACTTCTATGTTTTCTAGGCTATGACTTCAAATGGTGGTCTGGCTCATTTTCAGTTAGGATCAAGTCATGGCCATAAAACCTGATTTTTCTGTAGAAAATCATAAAGAAATTCGACCAAACAACCATAACCATATTACATCTTGATATTGAAAACATTTCATTAACAATCATGGCAATTCCAAAATTAACAAAGTACTTGTTCCTGGTCAATGGAGTTGTCGATGCCTAACTCAAACAAAACTACTTTAGAATGGCAGGATTCTGTTAACCAAATATGGCATGCAAAACTATTCAATCACTCTTCATCAGTGCAAGTTACTTCACTCGGTTGGTCTGTTTGCCGTCATGCTTTACAGTGCAAGATGCAATTACTTGGGAAAAGAAAGCTAACCTCTCCAGAGTTTCTGCAAATGAATTGTAGCTCTTCTTAGGGTGATGAACTCTTTTCTGGCCAGATATGTTCGGATTTGTCTCTGGATTCGCCTGACAGCATTAGCCAAAATTTCAGCTCTTCGTGCATCTAACTCAGCCATCTGCCCAGCTCTGAGGAACACCTTTGTTTTCCCAATCTAAACCAGGCATTTAGGGGAAAATGTTACAATAACACAACATATTTATAAACATGGCTCCTTTTTATTATTGTCATGATTAAACATACCTGATAGCCCTTCAAACCCATCCTGTCCAAGATGGAAACGCATGCTGATTTTTCGTCAGATCTGCCCAGAAGAAACAGTGAACGTTATGGTTGGACCAATATGAAGTTCAAGATGATTTAGGTGTTGGAGAATAGTTAGTGAGGAACAGCTGAGTAGATGTTCCAACTCAGCTGTCACAAACTTCGGTCAGCTCCTGTTAGATAAGATAAAATTTGTGCTCAAAATAACAGGTCAATGCTCTCATTCTAGCCCAGACTTTGAGAACTCCATGCCACAATTGCATAATGAGAAATGAAAAGTAACTGCACAAGAACTCATACCCATCTAGAACATCAGGAGCCAGCATTCCAAAACGATCAAGGAACTCATCAAATGTTCTTTTGGTTGGATAACCAGCACAACTTATCCTAATCGCCTCTAGTACTCCCTGTTGTAAAATCCATTAGAATAATCATTATAAATCAGAGCAGCTTGATAAATAGTTTGGAAACAGACATGTATTGCCTGATCTGAAAAGTGAAAATCAAAGCGATATATGTCCTTGACAAGGAAGCAAGTGAATTTATCTTACCCCACATCTTAGTTGGTTTAAGACATTGAAGTTCTCAAAGATTCCAGGCTTTAGTACTGTATTCGGCTTTACACATCTGATGTAATGTGGTTCTGTTGTGTTCAATGTCTCCATCAAAGCTTGTAATTGTTGCTGGATGTTAATTTTGAGCCAAGAATCAGTCATTGTCTGAATTATTTTCTGTATCATACTGGATGCTGCTTCTGTGTGGATAAAGCTTACCTTGAAGCGGGTACCAATTGAAGGGAACTTGGATTGCTTAGATGTTTCTTCAGGTAGTGGAGGGAAAAGGTTAGCAACAAAAGGACACTTGGAAGCATCTAATAGAGCTTGATGTTCTGCTACAACATAGTCTTTATTTTTGTCAAGAAAATGATCTGCTTGGTATGTAACCTGCTCACAGAATGGCTCAATGATTAGAAATCCACAAATGTGGTTCCTTTAGCTGGTGTTCAGGAATAAGATTCAAAACATCACTTACATCTCCCGCATAATGATTGATTGTGAAGGCTGTTTGAGCAAGTTTCGGCTTGCTGAAGCGTTTGTGAGCTTTATATGTCTGGTACATCTTTTGTGAAAATGTCTCATGGGTTGACTTGGGAAACATGCTGCATTAGGAAGGTACTCATTCTTACATCCCATGATTTCAACATTTATTCATTTTCCTTTTCCCCTTTTGATTTCTTTTATTATATTCTTTCAACTGCCTAAAGCTATGTATAGTCGGGTCTAGAGAATTCAAGGATTTATAGTTTTTCTCTTTAGAATAAGTATTCAGACGTTTTGTGGTGCTAGCTTTGGTAACCTCGATTACCTCCTATTATGCAAAACATGTTTCAGAAGAAATGTTTTGCTTGCTTTCATAACATTCACTTACATTTCTGTAGCCTTTTGCTTTAAGTTTTATTAAATCTCTTACGATCATGCAGTTCCCCCACTCCACTTTCCATTAATATTACTTAACTGACATTTAATTCCCTGAGCTATCATGCACACCTTTATGTGTTAGGTATGAATATTTATGTAGAAGGTAAATAATTTCACAGCTAGATTAGTTTATAACTTTTTCAATATAGAAGGGAATCACATACCAGGCTTCATCAAGAAGGGCTATAATACCTCCCGGTTTCTGCAGGCACGGACATAATAACCGTGTGTCAATATTTCATGAATAGAATATGTTACTTTGACATGCAGTACTCTTACCTTCTCAATAAGATCCAAAACATCCTGGTTGTCTACGAATTCTACATAGCTCCAGTTTATCTCCTCCCGTGTATACTCTTCTTGCTCCATCTTGAATACATGCTGTGGATAGAGATTCATGTGTGAATAAAAAAAAGAAAAAAAAAAGCACATATGAAGATGGTTGAAACTCAAAACTATGCATAGGAATCTCAACCCTACCTGGTTAAAATGCTGTTGTAACTTCTCATTTGTCAAGTTGATACAGAGCTGCTCAAAACTACAGTATTCATCACATGATGAGATATTCCTGTTGAAATATTTATTCGAAGATAACTTCATATATAGTTTCATGTACCTGTTGATCTTGAAGCTTTCAAAGCCATAAATATCAAGGACTCCAATTAAGCTTGCTGCGTTAGGATCTTGACCGATTGAACTATTGATCTTGTCTACAATCCTGCAACATTCAATTGACTCTTCTCTTGTTAATTCCTTATTTACTGGGATCAAGATGATTCCAAATGAACAATTGAGAAACTGAAGTGATGTTAGAGAACTATTATATTGGCTTTGTCCTGCCGATCTACTAGCAGAATCCATATTTGATATCACCAAGGAAACATTATCTGAGTTCAGAATTTGGCTGAAGTACATTGTTGCAAAACATCCTGAACAAATGATAAAATTGATGCTCTTTTGCTACTGTTTGCATGTAGTGTCTAGAATAAATTTCTGGTCTAGATGAATGAGTTTGATTTTCTTACCAGTCAAACAGCTTTGAGTATACGGTCTTGGCCAAGGCATCACGACTTAGGACAGCTAAATCTGGGTCCAGAGGTTTTGTAATGTTACCATCTGGAGTCACTATAACCCGCTTACAAAGTGAGTCTTCCAGTGCCTTCTCATCACACCTAAATCAAAGCATTTTGTGAGATAGTGACATGGCATCACTAGATATTATAACAGCATCTTTTATTTTGATGGTCAAAATAAGTCAGAGTACTAACATCAGTAGCTCTGCTGCTGTTCGAAGATGGTAGAGTGATTTATCATCCTTAAGTTTAGAAGAATCCGCTTCCTTCCCTTTCACAAAGTCAATGTTTCCGATATGGAGGATTGCAGCTACTATGCTGAATATAGCATCCTACAGAAGAGAAAACTCCCCTTTGTTAATCTGGAACATGTATCTCTATGCTAAGTAATCCATTCCTGTAGGGATGGGAAGAGTAAGAACCTGTTCATCCTGGCTGATCCCGACAATATCCATTGCATTTCTGGTCTCCAAATACTCCCTTGCATCATCTACATTTGCAACTTCGTAACAGTTTGTTTGATTTAAATAGTGGAAAGTTCTCGGGTCCCCTAACTTGTATTTCTTGACATCCTGAAAGGTAATATCAGTTAGATAGCTGTTCCTGAATGGCCACGAATTCTTGCTGTTGTCAGGAAATCACCTCTGGTGGTGCTGCACAGAGCATGTAAAAACAATGGTAGTTTCTCTCTGGGTCAGAGACTTGGCAAACACGTGATCTTTCGAGAAGATAAGTACGAACTGCAGCTCCAGATATTTTCCCATACTTGTCAAATTGTATCTCAACAAACTTGCCAAATCGACTGATTGACCACCCAATTTTTGTAAGTTTAACACCAAGTTTTAGAAGACATAGAACGTAGATAGAGCATCTAAATTTCACCTCGAATTGTTGTTTTTGACAGTTTTTGCGTTCCCAAATGCTTCCAATACTGGATTGGACTGAAGTGGAAATTAATACAAGTCTTCATTCAATTAGTTCAGTAGTTGAATCACCTAAAAGGCAATATTTTGTCATATATAGTTTTTAACTTACCTCCAAAACTTGTTGTTCTACTGTTCTTCCTTCACTACCTGCAGATCTCCCCCCCATGAAGGCGAGGTATCTCATGAGCATCTTTGTTGTCTCTGTTTTACCAGCTCCACTCTCTCCACTTACCAAGATGGACTGGCTGCCCTGTTCATTTATCATTGCTCTGATGTTTGAAGTTATCATATTAGCTTGTTATATGTATATATATGTATATATTAAAAATATATTAGTTACAAGATATGTTGAATTCAGCTCATGCATGTTAATTAAACTTTGTTTTTGATCTGTTGATATTACCTGTAACAAGTGTCTGCCACAGCAAAAAGGTGTGGACTTAGCTCTCCAAATGCAGCTCCCTTGTACTGCTCCATCATGTGGACGTCATACAGATGTGGTAGTCTTCGGAAAGGATTTACCGCTATTAGAATGTTCCCAGTGTAAGTCTGCTTATTTCAGTACTATCATCAGTATACTGGTTTGTACATAAATCCATGTTCTATAGTCTCAAGACTAATTCCTATATTATATTCACTTAATTTACGGTGGTGTCAGATGCATCAATTAATGTTGACTCACATATATCTCATTGAGTGCAAACCGGCAAGCAAGGTTATGCAAGACTCCTGGTTCATGGAGGTATGCTAATTTCGTCATGTCATCAACTCCTGCTGGTGGCGCCTCTGTGTCTCTTGGATATATACTTGAAATATCTGCAACTATCTGGAGTTGAGGTAAGAATCAATAAGGAATTCTTGTCAATACCAATCAATACTTCGAACTTCATCTATCTAGTTCATATGTTGGTGGCTGGTCTCTAAGAACAAACCTCAAACATAATAATGTAGCATAAATCTTGACCGATTATAGAGTCAAGAAAATTCAATGAGTGATAGAGCGGCATTTTGTTTGAGTGATGTAAGCTTTTGCCTCTTCTTCTTATTTGTAACAGCTAGCAAGTGTTATAACAGTTGTCTAAATTGTTTCAGAAGAAAATTGCAATTTAAATTTAAACGTCAGCCAATGTCCTGAATATACAAAGCAGAAGTTATAGAGTATAGATTTATCCATCTTGTAATTGATTTTTGTTTGTCCACAATATACCTTTCCCCTAATTATGCCTAGCTACCATGATATAAACAATCAAGTTTCACGATGTGCTGGATCCCTAGCAGAGTCAGATTCTTGCAAGATATTCACTAGGTGTAGTTAGCATTCATGCACGGTCACTAATGGATCTCTTGCTATCCTTTGGATCGTAGATTTCAAAGGTATTTAGTTTTTCTACTATATCAGTACAAAACCCTTTCAATAGAATAGATGGTTTCAAACTCTGAGTACCATATTTACATGATCTGAACTAGTATGGAAGAGATTGGATAATATAGTTAAACAGGAAGCCTCACAGTTTTTCCATTTGAGGTAGTAATGGTGGCATGTCTGCCCTTGATTTCTGTAACTTCACCATCCAACCATGCTTCCTCAGGATCCTCAGTCCAAACATGCGATCCAACTATGATGTTTACCGGGGTTCCCTGGATACATCATCCAAGACAGAGAACATAATATCAATCATTTCAAATACTTTGCTAGTAAATCAAAGAGTGGAAAATGAACCAACAAAAAAAACCCATGATCGGGAAGCTTACCATATTGAAAAGCTTGTTTATACAATCATCAAATGTTTTTCAGAATTGGAATGATGTAAAGAAGCAGATGGAAAAAATGTAATGGTTTTGAGAGAGAGAGGAAAGAAGAAGAAATGTAGTAGCTAGCTAGCTAGGAGAATGGGAATGTCTTTTTAATCAAGGGTGGTCATAGAGCCACTGGGTGTTGGATTAAAGAAGTTGAAAGTATAAAAGAATGTTGAAAAGGAATTCAAAAAGCAGAGGGAGTGCAGGGTGTGGCAACTCAAAAGCAAAAGGAAGCAGCCAGCCAGCCAGCCAGCCAGCCACCCCTCACCTCCCGCCCCCACTCCGTTGCCAACCTTTTTTGCTCATCATACGTAGGATGCTGACCTGGCGCCACTAGAGAAGCCCCCACAATCTCTTCATTAATTGCTTAAGCCATACGTAGCAGCTACAAGCAGAATTTGATTCCCATCATCCCGCAGATACATTATGTTGCGGTGATGGACAGAGTCACGGTACTGTTCCATTGCATGAGCGCTACCTTGATTGTTTCTGCAGAGGGGTCATCTTGCAGTTCTAGTTTAGCAGCATTGTTCAATTAAGTCTGTTGTAAACAGCTTTAGTGACGTTTAGAAGTGCTGTTGAAGTTTAGTGACCTCATATTGCACACACACGCGCATATACATATATGCATTCAGCCGGATAATGGAATATGTCAAGCATTCTGTCAAAGTCAACGTCTTGGAAGGAAGAAGGGGACAGTTTGGTGATTCTCATTCATTTGTAAAGAAAGAACAGGAAAGCTGATTTCAAGAATCCAGTCACAGAAAGACACCTATGTTTTTCTACAATTCAAATCATGGGCGGGTGGACCATAACCATACATGCATCCCCTCTCTTTACGCTTACCAAACACGAGGGGCCCCCTGTGGGCTGTGGGGTTTGTCTTTGTGGGGGAAGGCCGGTGGAGAAGATATTCATGCCGGTGCCGGATTTTGGCTATTTCACATGGGGAAAAGGTCCTATGTTGTGGGACCTTAAATACTATATAAAAAAAGCTTTCCAACCATGCTGCTGCTGCTTTTTTTTTTGCTTTTACTTTTCTTTCTTTATTAACTCGTCATTTTCATAGCCGAGACTTGGGGTGTTCAATCATTATTCTTGCTCGTCAAGGCTATGCTATTAGGGGGCATGGAGAATCACCCCCCTCAGACTTAAAATGAACCCACCGATGCCATCTGCTCTTATCTTACTCGGTTGCTTTCTGCTGTCAGAATTTTGCCCCCAGGCTGCGGGGATCGAGTCTTTAGAAAAAACTGTGACTGTACTGTACTTTACCACTGGCTGTAAGCCGAGTGCTTATGCTGTCCTGACTCCTGGGACACAAGTTAAGGCTTTGATGTAAGTTAGTGATGTTGCACATGTGCATGTGGTCTGCTTATGGCTCCTAATCTGCCCGATGCTAGAACTTGTTTACTCAGCAGATGTGATGGGACCATCTCAGCTAGATAAATTAGATTGGACAGTTGTGAGTGTTTTCGATACAATTTATGTACAATATTAATAGCTACCTTACAAAATTAATCATATAGAAAATCAAAATTAATTACATAGAAAATCAAAAACCTAAATCTCAACGCCTCAATAAAGGATACTTTACTGTGTAAAAATCCATTGACATCCAATTGATTTCCTTCTTGATTGAGGATCAGGAGTTCCCACTTTTCTTTTTTCTTTTTTTTTGGCAAAGATTTCATTTTTTTTTTGTTCATAATTGCTTTTCACCTCTGGTTTTCTATACACTGTTAAGAGTAAATATAATATATAATTGATTTATAAATAATAAATTTAATTTTAAAAAATAATAGTTAAACACATAATAACTTGTAAGATATTTAATTTTACCAGACAATTTAGGTTCATATATGGGTTTAGAAATATCTTTAGTATGATAATTTGGTAATTTTCTGATTAACTTGAACACTAAATTAGAAATATCTTCAAGAATTACTTGGTTTGGTATATTAGTTGCAAGGGATTTTAACTTGAACAAAGCATTTATTAGAGTCACATCTTCGAGTGCTCATCACTATTTTAATTCAAAATCATACCACTCAAATTCAATTTTTATTTTTCTTGATTATTTGATCGAATCATTATTTCTAAAATTTAAATTTATATCTATAAAATCTTAATCTATGAATATTTTTTTGATACTCCCCTTGAAGTTAAGACTCAGAGAAAAAAAACATGGTTTTTTCATAAAAATACAATATCTATTTTGATAAATTTTTATTCATGATAACATCAATATCTCTTTTGATCTATGTTCCTTGTAAAATTTCATCTTAATCAGATAATGAATGACTCTAATCAAAAAATTTGATCAAAACTAGACGAATCTTTAAATTCTTGTTCTTGGAAAATTGTGAATTTTTCCCATTTTTTCTAATAAGCCACACACAAACATAATACCTTTCTCTTTCAAAGAGAGAATAATATGATTTCTTTTTCTTGAGGATTCAAAGACTTTTAAAAAAGGAAGAAAAAATAGACAACAATAAAGAAAAATCAAGGGTTTAAAAGTTTTAAAAATATGTTTTCAATAGAGATAAAATACCTTTCTGATTTCTTTTATTGAGAGAATGAGAAATATAATATACACACACAATACTAATCAAACTAATTATATAGAAAATCAATAACCCAATAATTAATATTATTAGAAAATAACTCTAAATCTCTATACAATAAATCAGGACATCTCAAGAAATCCAACTCCAGCTGGATGGAAGAAAAATAGTCCTTTTTATTAGTCATATATGCGCATAAAAACATCATTACAATAAGATTTGCCATGCCCCATTCGGTCTAATTTTATGTATGTAATACTATCACATTTTTCCAATACCATAATCCTTATAGTGCATTTTACACCGCAGCCTCTCATGCTCAAATTTTTCTATGTTCTTCTCAAGGTCTTTTTTTTTTTTTTTTCTCTTAGAAGGGCTTGTGCTGGTGTGTCATCAAAAGTCACAAGTAATTGAATTTGATGGTTCAGATCCAAGGAGTGTTTAGCAAAAGAAAAGCCTTTGTCAGTGTTTTATTTTATTTTTGAAGCCCGAAATCAGACGAGCACCAGACAACTAGTGGACATTTCCGTGAGAACAAGGCCCCTGTTTAGCATTTTGTCCAACCATGTTTTTGAAAATAGAAAATAGACATAACTAATTACAGTAGTTTGGTTTGAGAATCTTAGAGAAGTAAATACATTCAAAGATAAAATTAACTCGATTAGAAGTGTTGGAGGATTATCATATCAGATTCATCCATTAACAATAGATTTAATGTGATCTTACTTGCATTTCAGAGTGTCCAGCTTCAGATCTTCCCTCTCAAACCCCATTGAGATTGAAATCACACAGCTAGTTTTTGTTTACATCATATGGTATTCAAACAACGTGAGTTCCACTGCAATAGTCGTAATTTTTACGTGCCCCAGAAAATGCAGAAGACGACGGCCCTGTCCTTAATTGTTATAGCATTGAAGTTTAATATAGATAAGAAAAAAGAGAAGAAGTCTCCTTTGCATATTAAGAAAAGGGCATAGATGATGAGTGGATTAGCGTGCTAATCTTGACCATAATTATGGTGTCTTTATTTACTTGCAGAAGCAAAGGCACTAGCATGCGTTCAACACATTACAAAATAGGGTAAGCTTCCCGTACAGACACATACATAAATTAGGCAGAACTCTTCCCATTTCACTTAAAATAGTAACACGCGGATCGAAAAGCCTTCAGCAGACCATTTCCATCTCCATCTCAACTAACTAATCCTGCAGAAGGAAAAATATTCAGTTATCAAAGAGAAAGCAGGAAACTGCAGTAAAAGGAAAAAAGCAAGCATTGATGGAAGTTGACAGCGTGAGAGAGTTGATATATATGTTACTTGGAACAATCAACACTGGGAGAAATAGTGTAAGGCAAGTTGATTCCACAGTTAGCTGGAAGAGCCTGGGCTAACTGGGGGTTTGGATTTAATGACTTCGAAGCTGATTTGATACACTCACAAGCTGCCTTCTTATCAGCTGTGCTTGATGCAGCAGATTGAAGAGCTGAGGCTCCTGCACAGCATGCAGAAGGTGGTTTCCCAGTGCCGCTCGTAAGGTAGTTCACACAAGGCCTCAGGTCCTTGATCACATCACTGCAGGAAATCGCAGCATCAGAAGTTGGGGCAAGTAAAAGAAACATCATTAGTGCAGCCATTGCTGCCACCACTACACTTGAAGAGTTCATGGCGCAGGAGTAGGTGAGATAAGGCTAACTTGAGCACTTCCCTTGAAACTAGTCTCAGTTTTATAGTGAACCTGGAGGGATACTCACAAGTGCAAGAAAGGTTAGAAAAATCTAAAGATTTAGACGATTCAGTTATAAATGAGTGCAAGAAATTAAAAAGAGGAAATGATCCCTATAAGGCAGTGTAAAAAAGTCAAGTTAGGTGGGATTAATGAAGAAAGTCTCAAGCAAGCAATTGAACCTGCCCATAACTTGTGCAAAATGTTTACTTCGCTAATTGCCTGAAACAAGATTTACCATTCAACTGTTTTCTCCCCTGTCCCAAGTTCCTCTAATTTCCACCTAATTTCCACCGGAGGCCAATCCTATTAAATAGTTTGAAAAATTTTTTTTTAAAAATATAATTTATATTATTTTTTAAATAAAAACTTGAAACTTATATAAATTCATTTATATAATTAATTAATTTTAATTAAAAAAATAAAAATATTAATATTCGAACTCGTACTTATCAAAAATTCGATATAGAGAATAATTTTAATCTAAATATTTAAATTATTTAATAAAATATTAAAATATAATTTATATTATTTTTTAATACAATCATGTAAATTCAATAATGCTATCCACTCTATATCGAGTTAAAAACTTATTATAGCTTATAATAAAGGATGATGTAGACACCCAATTGCATTTGTGATGCATTGGAGCAGTATAACATCGGCAGGCCGGCACCTAATACTCAATTCAGAAGTAATGTCAAACCCCCAGTGAAACATTTTTTTGAGCAAGTTCCATCAAATATGTTTTTTCCCAGTTAAAAGAATATAGAGCAGAAAAACAATAAGACACTCATTTCTCATGAATGGATATCTCAACCATCTATAAAGTTTTTCTAATAAATTAGCTTATAGAGTAAAGCAAGTGCATTAGGCTGTCGTCTATGTTTGTGTAGCTTGGCTGTTGAGCATTTGCTTTGCTTTTTGTTACTTGTATTGTTCAACTTAGACTATAAATTTATTATATTACAAGAACAAGAAACAACAAATGTCTTCTCCTACAAGCGGTGGTGTCTGTGGTCCTTGGTTCATCCAAGCGTTGATGGTTAGGAAAAAGACTGCCAAAACAAATATTGATGCAGCTGGTGTTGTCTTAGGCCAAGTAAACATTATAGCTGATGATTTATCTCTACAAAGCAAATTACTAACCACTCTCTTTTTCTGTCAAATGAGCCATTTTGTTTCTGTATTGGTTTGTGTGATTAGACTAGTTACATTGCAAACAGAAAGCAGCATGCGTACATTATAGTGATGTTCTCCTGATGGGAAACAGTGCCTGCAAAAAATACCCCAAGGGAATCAGTGCAGGTCTGTATCTGTGACTCTTCCAATTTCATTGAAATTATGCTAAGAGGACACTAGCTTTTGTCTAAAAGTATATCAATGTTACTGCAATTCAATTGTTATTATTGGATATAACTGCTCCTCTTAACACACAACACAGTGAGGTCAGAATTTAGATGTATGCTGTCAAAAAATTGAAATACTGCACTTACATGGGGATAAGTTTCTCCCCAGCTGGGCATGTATACTTTTATGTTTATTGATTCTTGAACCCTCTTGATTGAATTCTGCAATCTATAACATAAAGACAAGGAATGCCGAATTTGTTACAGAGAGCATGGATGATTCATTTGAGAGAAAATAAAACACAATTTCAAAGATGATTTTACCGTAACTTTGTATAATGATTGCCAAAATGGTTAGCAGAACTACCCATACCTCTTCTGAAATTAAGCTAACAATCACCATGAAAGTGGCTTGGAATTTCAAGCCTGCAGCACCCCTTGATCTTATTTAAGGTCCATACACTAGTAGGAACAAGAACGAAAAACCGAAAGTGCGACCGGTAATAAAACTCCGTGTGTCCAAAACTGTTGGGCGTGCTTGCTCCGACCATAACGCCACTTCACCCCCGAGTACCAACTTGGTCTCCTCCGGGGTCAATCCATATGTTATGTCATCGTTATATATGGTTTGCCATGTTTTGAAAGGTCCACACCACGATCCACCACTGCCACTGTTACCGCTTGGTGGTGGTGGATCATAGTGGCTGTCATTCCCAACAAAACCACAACGCCCACAATCGAAGTAATAAAACTCTGAGGATGACGCAATAGATCTGTAAACAGATGAAACAAACAGTTTTGTGCTGTTCGGACCGCTGTTCCATGATTGTAGGATGGTATTATCAGGTGGAAAAAATGAAGGGTGTTGTCATCCAATAAAAAGTCTTCCCAGCAAACCACTGAGCGATTGAGGGACACAATGTAAGGGAAGGTTGAGCTCACAAATGTCTCAAGGAGTTGACCGAGAGTTCCATTGCCGGGTCTGCTTTCCAACATCCAGGCCTCCAGCATGGTCAAATGGCTCAGGAAATAAGGTAGCTGTAACACCAATCACATTTTTGAGAATTTGTTAGGTCTTTGGAGTCAAGGGATTTAGGTGGCCAGTTCCCGGCTCTGATGCGAGCCGGCCACCCCCACTGGCTTTCAGCCGGCCACCAGAACATGTTTGCACAATTCATGAAATCCGGAGAGGCTTCAGCCCACGATCCTGTATGTGCTGCAATTATCAATAATCTCACCTAGTCATGCCTTCCAAACAGCACCTTTGAACAGTACAGAACCAAATACATAAGGATACATTAAACCTTCTACACAGATGATTCAACAATGAGATTCACTACATGCTATTTATCGCATTATTTTTACGAGAAATTAACCATCTCTTCTCATTGAGTTCCCCCGATCTAACCCACTCATTTTTCTTATTAACATTTCGGATTGCCTTTCACACTCCAGTAGTTCAAACTTGAAAACAAATATGAAGCCCTGATACTCTTAACCTGGCATTAACAGAGCATCAGGATGAGGGCAACAAGGATGATTTTAGCATAAAAGAACAACACAATCTCACCGTTGACTGGATCACATTGCAAGAAACCTCCTTTAAAGAAGTCCTACATGCTTTACGAGCTCGAATAAGATATCTCTTACTTGCGTTGCTTTAAATTTTCTCTTTAGTTCAGTTTTTCCCTGCAATATTTTTTATAGGGAGATAAACAAGACCGGCATTGCCAAATGTCCACGGTATTGCTTGCGTTGCTTTAAATTTTCTCTTTAGTTCAGTTTTTCCCTGCAATATTTTTTATAGGGAGATAAACAAGACCGGCATTGCCAAATGTCCACGGTATCTTCTATAAAGGCCAAGAGATGACGAGGGCATGTTGTTGCCTGTATAAGCTGCCTAAGGAATCTCCTCCATGTATTCTATGAAGGCCAAGCGATGATTTGGGATTTAAATTTTAGTTTAGGGCTTTATTTTAGTTTGAGTTTATAACCATTCAAAATCAACATTTAGGACTTGTTTTAGATCTCAGGGATGTGGTAGCTGAATTTTGATTAGGGCCTTTTAGTTTGCAGTTTAAAAAAGGTCATTAAGATTATTAGATGAAGGGCTATATATTGTTTTCTTTGATGTAAAATTTAGTAGTTATGATATTTTGAATAAACTTGTGTTTTGCGTGATGTAATATTTTTTTCTTTGCTAAGACAAAGAACAAATTTGAATTATCAGGGTATAATTGACCTTGTGGTATCTTCGTATACTTCGGGCTCTTAATTCTTTATAATCAGCGAGTTCAATTTCAGTTTCCAATACCTTTAGTTATTAGGTATAATGTTATCTTCAAGTCAAGGTTTATCTATCACAAACTTGAGTTTTAGCTTTTCAAGATTATGTCAATTTTAGTTTTCAAGATTATATCCATGTTAGATATAAAAATCTAGAAAACCCACAAGCAAGATTTACACAATCTTGAAAAATCAAAATTCAAGTTTGTGATAGATAAACCTTGACCCAAAGATAATATTATACCTAATAACTAAAGGTATTGGAAACTGAAATTGGACTCGTTAATTATAAAGAATCAAGAGTTCAAAGTATGCGAAAACACTACAAGATTAATTATACCTTAATAAGTCAAATTTGCTTTTTGTCTCGGCAAAAAAAAAAAGAAGTATTGCATCACGTAAAACACAAGTTTATTTAAAATATCATGGTTGTTGGATTTTACAGTGAAGAAAACAATATATAGTCCTTATACAAATAACCCTAATACACCTCTTGTAGATTGCTAACCAAAAAGCCTAAACTAAAATTCAGCTAATACTTGTCTAAGGTCTAAAACAAGTCCTAAACATTGATTTTGGGTTGTTATAAACCCAAACTAAAACAAAACCCTAAACTACAATTAAAATAAAATAACAATAAAGCCCAAAATAAATATTCAGATTAATACAAATAATTTAAATAAGCCCCAACTAATCTTTGTTGCTTGATTTTCTACATATAGTTGAGATCACAATCTAGTAGAAATAGGAAAGTGTTGACGCCATTAATGTCCTTTCTAAGCATGGAACTTTTGAATATAATTGATGATTTGTTTCCTTTAAGTAATCACCCATAATAATCCTTGTATGTTATGAGATTCTTGCAAAACATGAACAAATAACAATGAGGCATGTTTCTCTTTCTTATTGCCTATAAGATTCCCTTTTATAGCTATGATTTTATTAAATAATCCGCACCACACAAGGAAACCTTTATTGTTGCCATTAGGTGTCCTTGTAGAATTAAGAAAACTCCTAGAATTAGATGTTGAATATCCTTATATTATTAGAAAAAAATCATTTCCAAATAGAAAGTTCACAAGTCAAAAGGCAACAAATAACAAAATTCATATTGTATTTGTTAACCTATATTACTAGACCTTTCGAACTCCGATTGACCTTAAATTTTAACCCAATATAGAATAATATGTCTAGAAACTCTTGTAAAATTTTAGTTAATCCAATAGTCGGATTGAGTGTTATTATCAAGACTCGAATCCCAAATCCATGACTAGTAACACATGAGTGATGCTATGAGAACATCCCATTTACGCTAAGTCTCAAACATACTTATCATAAAACAAATTATACAAAATTCACAGCATTTCATAAACTTTCAAAATACTCTTCAAAACCAATAAAATCAAATAATCTTCATAATACTTATTACAATATCAAAATCCGATCTTTAACTAAAACAATGTAATGGTGGAGCACTCTAAGACATTAAAACAAAACTAAAAAGAAAAGCCTCGTGGAAGCAAGTAATGCATACCAACCAAAAAGATGATAAAACAAGAACTTTCAATAAAGTCAACATGCTATCAAGAAACTAAAAACTTAAAAATAATATTAAAAATGAGGGGTAAGTTCACCCAACTCGATGAGAAAATAACATTTAATATACATCACATATATAAAATAGAAGTGTAAGAACTGAAACCCACCTACCCCCCATACACACATATATTAAGCATAATAATAATATGGTAGTGGAATACATGTAAATAATAAATAATATATGAAACCCTAAGGTTCTGATAATAGATGAGGTTTGCGACTCCAATAACTATGGGAGGATCAATCACTATAAGCTAGTGCCTCACTTACCAACTAGGTATACAAACTACTATGTGCACATAGATTAACTACTCTTTATTAGTATGAAGTTTTTGACAAGTATCCCAATATTAAGATATAACAAATATTCACATAATTATCAAAGTAAATGAATATCATATCAAATGGAATTTAAATCAGCAGAATGCAAATACAATTTCAAGAATAGATGAGTACTCAGAAAATAAAGCAACAACATATGTGATTATTCAAGAAATAATCAGTTGTACTCATCATCTAATCAGCATACATAAATTATTTATATTACAATAAAATTATCATACTCACCCAAAAAATCAAAGCAAAAGATAAACAAATATAGAATTAGAGATTACTAAAGATCATTAGGAGGAACGTTAACAGAACCTATAATAAATACAAAAAATACTATAAAATAACTTAAAGTAGACAACATATAAAATATTTCAATTCTAATAATAGAGACCAAAACATAATTACAAAATCAAAACGGATCCGCCCAATTGATCCCGAACATCTCCCAAACTAATCAAATAAAAAAAAACTGATCATTCCCTATTGCCCAGTCAATCGATCAATCGATCAATCGAAATTGATCAATCGAGACCATCAGACAAACTGGCCGATCAAAAATGGCCGACCAATCGACCTATTCAACCTAACCGATTAACTAGTAGATTGGGATTTTAGAATCTTGATCTCTTAGTTTCCTAATCTGCAGATCATATAATAATTAACATGTTCCTCTAAAACCTATAATTCCAGTCCTTAATTAGTTCATTTTAACCCAAAATTAACACTTTAAAACATCAATTACACCTCTTAAATCATCAATATATCAAATGAATATATTAAACATCATAAAATCCCTAAAACAATACTTTTTTAATCCATTAACTATCAAATCCACAATAAAAAACAATAGAAAATGAGAGTCATGATACTTACTTACTTCTTCAACCCACCTTTAAACCCAAAAACTTAAGTTTAAAGCTGAATCTCTTGGTTAATATGAGAGGAAAGTCACAATCGGGGAGAGGAAAAGAGAAGAAGAAAAAAAAATTAATTCCCTGACCACATTCTCTTTAAATACCTAGATTAGGTTGGGTTATTAGGTTTGGGTTAAACTTGGGCTTGGGTTTGATGGGTCAAAATATGGGTGTTACAATTATGTTTAATAATATAAAATTAGATAACAAACACAATTACACTAGATTTTTAATTTTCTTATTCTACCTTTTCGTGAATCGTATCACGCCGTAGGCACTGCCAAAAAGATATGTGGGCCTCCCACACGCCATCAACTTCTTGAAATGTAATATTAGTTAATTAACTTTAAAAGACCAAATTACCTATTATGGCTGGAATTAAAGAAAAAACCTATGGGAAAAGACCAAAAGGCCTTTGAACTTATATATATATATATATATATATATATATATATATATATATATTATTCCAAGGGCAAAAATCTCCTTTCATCATATTTTAAAAATAAAAAAGACTTAAATACCCTCGACTAACAACTTAAAATTTTTTGAACAGAATGATAATTAAGTAATTTTATTGTTCCAAAAAAAATAAAAGGTCATATGTATCCCTGGCCAAATCATTAATAATAAGTCAACTAAAAAGTAAAATCAAACTACTCCCACCTAATAGTACTTTCATTTTTTCTTGGAAGGGCACAAAAGTCATTGTACTATAGCAATGAATAGTGAATTTAGATTGTATACACAATGATTGTGATATGGTTTTCTCAATGGGATTTAGAGTTTTTGTTAATTAAAAAAGAAAGATATAAATGTCACTTAAACTATAAATTCATTATTATTGACTTTTTTGAACTTTATTGGGACTAAAATTGGTTTCAATGCACTGAAGTCAACCCACGAATCACAGGATGTATATCAATGTTAATTTTTATTTTTATAAAAAAAAAATCAAAACAAAGATGTTTTGACTAATTTGTTTTTACAAAATAAAAATGGATTGGGAGTCATGTTTTGAATGGATCAAGGCAGATCTATTAGGTCAGCAGGTCAACTTGCATTTTTTTTTTTACTGAGACAACCATATTTTTTGTTTCTTTTATTTTTTATTCAACTTAAATCGGTCTGGACCTCCAAACAACCAAATCTCAAGTCAACCTGCTGTAACAGTCTTTTACAACTATGCAATGTACTACACACAATTAAATGTATGTTCGTTTTTGCTGCTGCTTTAATTTTGCTTTTAGAGATGGGGTCAATCAGCAACAATAATAAAAGCATGAATTTATTGTTTTTTTTCTTGTATTTTTTACTGGGGAGGATTATATCTCACAACAAACACAAACACAAACACAAACACAAACACACCCGTGTATCAAGAACAAGAGATCTGAATTGGAAGGTTGGGATTTTTCTTTGTTCGTTTCTCTATATATTTGCACTTGTTTCCTCTATGGATATTTCTTTTTTGTTATTGCAATTTTATAAATTCAGGATTCAGGGGCTTTTGAGCTTTATATCTCTGCTTTATTCACAAAACTACTATATAACACGGATAAATAAGCATGCTGTTTTTCGAACTTTTAGTCCTTACCCGCATCGGTAGATGGGCATGAAGTTGATATGCCGCCCAAGCATGTACTAACATGTACATGCGTGCTCAGGAATATTTGTTTACTTGAAAGACTAATCAAGTTAAAAAAGAAATCATGCTATGCCGATGTTACATATGTTACGTATCTTCTTGTAATCATCATCCAGACTTGGGAAATTGTGTATATGCGGGTCACCCATATATGAATCTTGGTGTGAAAGAGAAGTTGAACAAAGTTTGAAAGCATACAGCATACAAATATGGATGTATATCCCGTTGTCTTGCTTGCACGTTACAGCCTTTAGCTTCTCTCTACTTTTATTTATTTGCTATCTTTTCCCTTTTCCTCAACACAATCATTCATATCTGTGTTCCTTAAGCTGTCTTATAAACAGAATATGGCTCTAGTCTAGGCTTTGATCTCCTTGTAAATGTACGCAAGTATTCCTTATCAAGCTCAACCTCTTTCTTTCTTTGAATAACTCGATCGGCTGGCAATTATGGGGAACTGCCTTTCCTCCACTCAATCTGCAGTAAATCCTAATGTTATCTCCAAGAAACGGAAAACATTGCCCATTGATACCTCTTTCAAGCTTCCCGCTCCATTACCATCTTGGCCACCAGGTTGCTTTCTTCTTTCTGGTAGTAAACTATTGCACTCCTATTGTGGTGTACTGTTGAATATATTCCTTTACATATGTGTACAGGTGAAGGTTTTGGCAGTGGAATTATTGATCTTGGAGATGGATTACAAGTGTGCCTGTTATCATCTTTCAACAAAGTTTGGGCCACACCTGAAGGAGGGCCAGATAATCTCGGAGCTTCCTTCTTTGAACCCTCACAATTTCCACAAGGTTTCTCTATGCTTGGTTCCTACAGCCAACCCAACAACACGTTGCTACATGGATGGGTTCTTGCAGGGAGAGACGACACAGGCTCAGCATTGAAGCAACCGATTGATTATACTCTTGTTTGGAGCAGCGATTCTTTGCGAATCAAGCAAGACGGCGTTGGCTACATTTGGCTACCTACTCCGCCTGATGGTTACAAAGCTGTAGGCCATGTCGTCACCAACTCCCCTCAGAAGCCTCCTCTTGGAAAAATCCACTGTGTCCGGTCTGACCTCACCGACCAATGCGAGTTTGACTCGTGGATATGGGGACCTGGTAAGGAGAGCGATCCAAATGGTTTCAATGTTTATAGTCTGCTGCCTAGTAATAGAGGAACACAAGCCATGGGTGTCTGTGTAGGGACATTTGTAGCCCAAAATACTATCACTGCTCCTGTTTCTCTGGCTTGTGTGAAAAATGTGGTGTCCAATCTATCTTGTATGCCTAATCGAAACCAAATTCAAACGATCTTTCAGGCATATTCTCCTTGGATGTATTTTCATCCTGATGAACAATACCTTCCTTCTTCAGTGAATTGGTATCTTAAAAACGGGGCATTGCTATATAAAAAGGGGGACGAATCCAAACCTGTGCCAATCGACTCCAATGGCTCGAAACTTCCCCAGGGTGGTGCAGATGATGATACTTATTGGATGGATCTTCCTCTGGACGAAGGGGCCAAAGAGAGGGTAAAGAAAGGAAATCTACAAGATTCCCAAGTCTATTTACACATAAAGCCAATGCTCGGAGCCACATTCACTGATATAGCTGTCTGGGTGTTCTACCCTTTCAATGGTCCTTCAAAGGCTAAAGTTGAATTTATAAATATTGCGTTGGGAAAGATAGGAGAACATGTTGGTGATTGGGAGCATGTGACCTTGAGGATCAGCAATTTTAATGGAGAGTTATGGAGTGTCTATTTTTCGGAACACAGTGGGGGAACATGGGTGAAGGCTTCAGAACTTGAGTTTCAAAATGGCAACAAAGCTGTGACCTATTCATCCCTACACGGCCATGCCATGTATGCCAAGCCAGGTCTAGTTTTACAAGGGAGTGGAGGCATAGGAATTAGGAATGATACTGCTAAAAGCAAGAAATTCATGGATACAGGAGCAAATTCCTTAGTGGTGGCAGCTGAGTATCTAGGCACAGACATTAACGAACCACCATGGCTCAACTATTTCAGGAAATGGGGTCCAAAAGTTACGTACGACATCTCGGAAGAGATCAAGAAGGTGGATAAACTATTGCCCGGAAAACTAAAATCTGCATTCGACAAGTTTATCAGGAGTCTACCAAATGAAGTGCTCGGGGAACAAGGACCAACGGGCCCCAAAATGAAAATAAATTGGACTGGAGATGAAGTTTGAATATTGTATAATATCTAATTACATGACATAAGCTTGAATTAATTATTTTTAGGGGCAGTGATTTAGCCATTAATTCCATCAATATTTGTACCAAAAAATAATCAAGGCGCAGTACTGTTTCATTTCAATCACAAAAGAAATCCCAAATTGTAGAGTCCTTTGTGTGATTTCTTTACTTGGTACCATGTAAGAACCAATATAACGTCGACATAATACTTGTATGTTATATACAATCCGTTCACTATGAAAATTATGCTTCATTCCTCAATTCTTTCCATTCTTGATACAAGACGTCGCCCCTTGTTGAATGTTTTGTGAAAGACTAATTCATTAAGTTCGTCAGCTTCATTAACTTCTTTCCCTTCCTTATTTTTCCTTTCCTGTTGATTTCCAGTACAAGAAAGACCGACCTTGCTCTATAGGAATTATTTTTTTTAATCAAGCAAGAGAATTCTTGACCCAAAAGTGTGGACCAGTCCTCAGAACAATAGAGAAGGAAAAGAAATTAATCCCTCTTGGTCTCTAAGAAACTTCTTTCAACTGCATGCCTACATATATTAAACTTCTTTCCAAACGTGAATTGGTCATCGGCCATCGGCCATCATGAAAGAAAGGAATCTGGGTGTTTTGGACTTTGTTTTGGCAGCTACCCACCAGGGCTGCTTAGCAACAAGGAATAAAGCACATTCATGAAAAAAAGTTGTCTCTCTCTCTCACCGAAGCACGAGAAAGGAATATTCTAGATGTTTTTGCCGGTCGGTCGTCTTCACTAGATATCACCCCCACAAAACTACGGTTAAAGTTGTCATAATTCAGCCTATATTGCCTTTTCTCCAACGGATTTTGCTCTTTTGTCTTAAAGTTCAGGGCATCCTCTCTGAAGGTGGGCTCCTGAAACTGCCACTCCGTTTGCGCCAGGGTTGGTTCTGTTTTCTTTTTCTTTTTTTGACTTCTCCACAGGCCGTTTCTGTCACCCAGCATCAACTGTAGTAGTAGAATGAGAAGATGAACCAAGTATTATTTTTCCTTTCTTTCACATTATTTTACATTTAAAAAAAAAAAAAATCTTGGGACTGGGTTGATAATATCTGTCTCTGCCTCGTCAAGTGTTTGCAAGGATTAATCTTAATAAACATGCCCTTCCTTTCTCTAACCAAACAATGAAAATCTGTTAACGTTCTTTAATCCAAACAAGTGAAAGGTGCTGCCTTCCTCTTAATTTGTGATACTTCAGCCTAACCCCCTCCCCCTCCCCCTCCTCAGTCTTCATCCTGATTCCCCTAGCATACAGTAAATTGCTTGCCCTAATCTCCCTGGAAATTTTCATTTTACCATCCAAATAAATAAATGGTGGTATGGGTCATAATGGGCTTTACCAAAAACCAGGCTCTGTGATTTGTCACCCATCATTGAGCCCCACCCTACTTCAGAAAATAAATTAAAGGAAAACAAAGGCTTAAATTGGAAATAAAGAAAAATAAAGAGGAGAAATTCGTGATTTTGAATAATATTCAAAAGGGTTTTCATAAATTGGCCTTTATATACAAGTATAACCCTCACAGTCAGCATCATGGCAAAGGTAGGGTTTTTGGCCAAGCCGCACAAGGCTCCATCCTTTAGTTTCCAGTTCTCAACTCTCTTCCAATCCGGGTTTGTTTGCCATCTTATTTTGATCAAATAATCAAAATAATTGATGGGTTATCCTAATTCTTGTTGTTTTTTTATACAATCCGATGATCAAAGGAATTGATGGGGCTGGAGTTTGGCTCTTTGGCTGATAAAAAGTGCCATAGAGATGAATGCAGCTACCTATAACAAACAGCCCTTTCTCACCCTTTTTCGCCTTTTTTTTCCTGGCGGATTTCTGTAGAAAGGCTGATACATCCTTGATTCTTTATTTTATTTTATCTGGTTCTTTATCGAGTAGTAATTCAGGCAGCCTCTTTGCTGAAAAGAAGATAGCAAAGAAGGTGTTAAACTGCTCGTACATTAATTTGTCTTATGCTCTTCAGACTCGCTGAGACTTCTCTTGTCTTTGAAGCTGGTCTAGTAAGCCTAAGCACATCATCTTTTCTTTTTATCCTTAATTTTTCCGAAAACTAACCCTTCATTTTATTTTTTGAAGGTGAAATATAATCTCCAGTGAGAATTTGTTCTATATTTATGTATAAGAATAGAATAATTTTCCTTTAGAATTATCAAATACTAAAAGATTATGATTAGATTTATCGAAGTTACTCGTAATAAAACTTTGTACAAACCACTGGGAAGAAGTTAAGGGCATTCCTTTGAGTGGATGTGGTCAATGGCGGTATCATTTAGCCAATCGGATGGGGAGGAATGGAAGTTGCTGTACCTTATAATGATCGATTCATGGGATTGAAATGGATCTTATGGTGTACAAAGGAGTACTTGCCATTACCGTATACTTTGAGAGAGAATCAGCGAGTACTTTCAGTCTTGAGTTATGGACAATGAGTGGACACGTACGGTCATTCATATATATGCAGAAACCTCTTTGAATCTATTTGGAATTTGGAATGATAAAGAAATAATGGTGCTCAACAGAAATGGATCTTGGATTTCTTTTGTATATTACGGAGGTGGTAGAAACAAAAATATTCCCACCGTTTGACTTTTTTTTTTGCCAGCAGCTCCCATCAGCTTACTTGGTTCCATCTTCTGGAGACTGCTGAGTATGTTTATGAGGAGGGACAGAATGCAACCTCTCCCTGTGTTAATTATGTGAAGACGCAGACTCTGAGCTACTATCAGCCTCATCTATCTTGTTGTTAGTTACTAGTAATCACCGACGGAGTCTGCTAATTCTCATCTTGTCCTGTGACGATGGTGATGGCGGGCTGTGAGATCGTAGCAGCAGTTAATTCGGAAGAAAGAAAAAGAAAAGGGCTATAGACTATCTTTATTAAAAAGGGCATTGGGGAAACCGACTTTGTACTACAAAACAGGAATTGTTTCTCTTTTTGCTATGATTTGAAATAGGAAAGATCTTAACGTCCCCTCGTGTATTTAGTTTAGAAGAGGAAACAAACAAAAAGCTTTTGCAGGTGGCCGACCTTCGTAGAATAGGAGAAAATCTCCCTTTTTTTTCTTAAGCACGCAAAAGCTCACATGCAATTGGCTACAAAAAGCTCACATGCAATTGGGCAAGGCCTTTTCTTTTCCAGGAGATTTTGCCCAAGAATTCTTCCTTTGAATCAGTTTCTCCTCTTTGCCGATTGTAATTGAGACCGTAGGACACCCTTTTCCCTTTCAAAATTACATGTACGTGGATACCTAAATTATGCATGTAAAGAAATATTTATCTTTTAAGTCCAGGTTTACAAGGGACTTCCTTTCTGAAAAGAGTAATATAATGTAAGAGTTCCCTTTCTTTTTCCCTGCTTCTTTCTAACATGATATTAGAACATGCATGTATTAGATCATCAATATAAAGGCAGATCATCACAAAATCTTCTTCTTTTTTCTTCACATAAAGTGATGGTTTAATTAGATTGACATCTTTCGAAACAATTTTGATCAAAATAAGAATCAATCTTGTTGTTCCGTTCTCTTGGTGCTTGCTTTAAACTGTAAAAAGCCTTATAAAGTCTAGAGACTTTGTCTTCTTTTCCTTTCATCACACAACTGAGGTTACTCTACATAAACCTCTTCCTATAATTTTCTACTAAGAAAAGCTTATTTGATAATAAGTTGAAAAACTTGTAATTGTATTTGTGTTGCCAAAGCAAGAACAATTTTGATGGTTTCCATTCTAGGAATAGGTGCAAATGTTTTTGTGAAGTCTACTCCAAGCTGAGAGGTATACCCTTTAGCAACAAATCTTACTTTATATTTTTGTACATTGCCATCTTCATTATATTTAGTCTTGTAGATCCATTTTAATACAACTGTTTTCTTTTTCTTTGGTAGTGCCACTAACTCTCATGTATGATTTTTCTCAATACTTGTCATTTCTTCATTCATAACCTTTCTCCATTCTTCCCTTCTTGCTACTTCTTCATGATTCTGAGGTTCACCATAAAAAAAATACAACATAACAAGAATTATAAATATCAATTAATGACCAATACTTTATTGAAAAACCAAATCTTGAAAAGAGATGTTTGGATAGAGAATTGTGGTGACAACCACAAGAGTAGAAAAATAGCCAGGAGTAGCCATGTTCAGACAAACCATTTAAGGAAAGGAAGATTGAAGAGATGGAAATGAGATGCCATTAGCAAGTCATGAGCATGTGATTTTCAATCAAAATCCAAATTACAAGAATTGTGAGACTTTTAAAATTAAAAGGGAGTGTTAGAATTAATTTTAAAGTTTTCATTCAGAGTGTTTTTTAGTTCTCCTTCGAGCCTCTTAAATATATACATGTAACTATTAAAGATGCATTTATCTTTTAACTCTCTTGAATTATCTTAGACTAGTATAAATATGTGTTTAGAGTATTGTAAGTCTAAGTCAAGGTCTACAGGGGCTTTCTCTTTTAGGAGATTAACGTAATGTAAAAGTTCCATTTCTTTCCCCTACTTATTTCTAACACACACTTCATCTGTTAGAAGATCGACCTTTGAATGCTTTGATGCCCTTTCTTTCTTTGATTGAACACGTACTTCAAATAGTTGGCTTAATGTAAGTTCATATAACTTTTACATAGTTTCAACACTTTTTATAACTTGTCATAATTGATGCTGCAACTTTTCTTTTAAATCCTCTAATGTTTTCTTGTTCGCTTCAACCAAACTATAGTGTGTGGTCTACCTATTTTAATTGACTTTTTAAAAGAAACAGTTGTTCTCGGAGATGCAAAAACCATAAAGTTCCAACCACTTGGACTTTTTAATGGTTGGTTATTGGACCTATATGATGACATGCTCTGTTGATTTTCCTAAGAACTTGGAATACTTTTAGTATTTGATCTTGTATTAGTAGAATAGGTACCTTTTCCATAAAAATGACTGCCTTCCATAACTATTTTTCGCATGAGGCTCCTATCATATAAAGCACAACTTATTGAGCCAAATCATTAAAGAAGAAAATTAAAATGAGAGCTTAACTGACAGTATAATATTCCTTGCTCTTCAATACATCCAATCTCATGACATGTTTTTCCTTTACTTTACTTGTAAACCCCATATAAAGATTAAAATCTTATAAATGATAATAAATGTAACAGTGATAATTATTTAGAAATAAATTTTTTGAGGACTAAAACCCTTGAACGTGATTTATTTTTAAGTATGTTGATGAGATAAATAACCGGTTAAAAAGGAAAACATTTAAAATTTTAAAATGAAGCCAAGGGAAAACACTTGGTAAATATGGAATGGTGGGATGTATAAATGTACTCTTGGCTTCTAAAAGAAGCCAAGAGTGGTCAACCATTTTAGGGAAAAAAAGGAGGGGAGATGTTTTGTATTATAGAAAAGTTGGATTAGAGGAATCGATTATGTTAATGGTTTGTTTAATGCTTGAAATTTGATTATTATGGTAGTATAAGATTGGGTAAAGCTTCAGTTGAGGAGAAAAGAAGAAAAAAAACATGCCCCCACCTTAACTATAGGGTCAACCACATGTAATGCATGAATAGAAAAAATAGTTTTTAAATTTTGTATTTTTTATTGTATTGTGAATTGTATTAATATCTAAACTTTAATAATTAGTGAGTAAGAATCGAAATAGAATGAAAAGGGAATCATGATTTCCTTTATTGAACACGCTGACTAATAGGCCAAAAAAATAGGGGAAAAGAGGAAAGGTATATAGATGACATATTAAATTATCGTAGAAAATTCATTTGAATTAATCTGGATTTAATTGATATAGAATTTTGATAATTGAAATGAAAATATATAGGGTATGTATGATTTTGGGAAATAAAAGTTGAGTGTTAATTTAAGAAAAAATTGTGTAGTGATTCAATGATTTTGAGGGAAAATAACAATGATTAGTGATGATGAAATTATTCTTTGATTGAAGGGAATACTACTGTAAGCAGGTCACATACCAGAGCAGGAGTTAGGACATAAAACGTTATCTGTTTATGAAATACAAATTATTACAATTGTATTTGATATCAAGAGTAATTGGTTTGGAGATGATGAAAGGAATAATAATAAAAAAAGAGAATGAGAGAATTGAAGGAGATCCAAACTTAATTAGTCGTTCCTGAAATTTGAGAGACTAATGATATCGATATAATTAATTGATATTGACACTTTCCAACTTGCTTAGTTGGTCCCATAACAATTTCCATGGTTTTGACAATTCAATGAACAAGACATCTTCATCAGGTAGGTCTTCAGAGAACTTTATTAATTGGGAACAAGATAATCAACAAAAAAAATTAGCTAGTGCTTGCTCCTTGATCATCTTTTCTGAAATATAGACAATTTCAAATTCTTGAAACATAAAACCTATTTCATTAATCTTCACACTAGTACTGGCCTTAAGATGATGTGCTTAAAAGGGCAAACTCGAGAGATTAGTCGTACTGAATATTCTTAGAGGTAATGCCTTAAATTCTTTATCGCGAACATCAAATCTATATATGTCTTTTTTATTGAAGAATAATTCAGTTAAGCCTCATTTAACATCTTACTAAAGTAGCAAATAACATTTTCCTTGAGCTGCATTATAGAGGGTAAATAGGTGTCCTGGTATTGGTTCTTGTAAGACATGTGGATTAAACAAATACTCTTTAATCTTTAAAGGGAGTAATATAAGCTTCATCCCAATAAAATGATGTATCATTCTCCATCAAGTGAGTGAATGGTTGATATTGATTAGCTAAGTTAGAAATGAATCTCTATATATAAGCCAACTTTCCTTGGAGACTTATTAACTCGTGGATATTTCTTAGTTTTGGCATTTTTAAGATGACATCAATCTCAATTTCTCAATGTCAAACTATAAATCATAGGAATTTACTCGAGGACACACCAAACATGCATTTTAGTGGGTTTATCTTTAGTTAGAATTGACGTAACATTTCAAATACCAAATGAATATCTTGCAAATGATTTTCTTTTTCCTTTGGCTTCACTACAAGGTCATCAATGTAGCATTCAACATGTTGGTAAAACATATCATAAAAAATATTATACATCGTCTTTTGATAAGTGGCACCTGTATTCTTCAAGCTAAAAGGCATGATCTTATAGCAACATATCTTTTTCAAAGTCTGAAAGGTTGTCATCTCCTCATCTATGAGCGCCATTCAAATATGATTATAGCTAGATGAATCATCCATGAAGGTTAGTCTCCCGTGGAATGTTGTAGCATCAACCATGATCTCAATGATTAGAAGTGGAAAGTTATCTTTGGGAAAAACATTGTAAGGTCTTGAAAATCTATACAAACATAGATCTGGCCATTTTTATTTTTTACTAGCATGATATTTAAGATCCATGTAGGATACTTCACTTCACAAATGAAACCCACTTAGATAATTCTGTTGACTTTACCTCAATTTATGAGATGAGTTTATGACAAAAGAGAAGTTGAGCTTGTTTTATAGGTCTAACCTTAATTTTTATTGCTAATTGATGGACAACAACACTCAATTTTAAACCTAACATTTCATTGTAGTACCAAGCAAAGATATCTCAATACTTTATAAAAAGTTTCATGTAATCCCTTTCTTCTTTAAGTGATAAGTTTGTTTTGATGAAGCTTGGATGTGTGTTTTTAATGATGCTTAAGTTAACCACTTTAAGTTCATCCATCAAAGACTTATTTTCTGATTCTAAGATGGGTGAAGCCTCCTCAACATCTTTTTCGATGAGAAACTCATCATTATCATCATCTTCAATATCGGTGTGATTTGAAATGAGATACATCATTTCCTCTTATTTCTCTTCATCAGAAGGGTTTATGATCACTATCGTGCATATCTCTATTTCCATGTCACCTCAACACTTACCACCCATTTCCATTGTCTCTTCATGCATGAAGGTATTTTTCCAGGAAGATCTTTTAAACCCTTCACCAAAGTTGGTCGATGATCGAGTACATGCTTATGATCTTTTTATTTGGATGGTCGAAGTCTTGTGAATACTAACATCTAATTTAGAGTCCTTCCACTCTTTTTGGTTCCAATCCTATCAACGACTGAAGCATGAGTCATAGTCACACCAAGACAATCCCAAACTAAAGCCCTTAGATGTGGAGGTTGAATTTGTTTTTTTTTCCTTCACTTTTTCCACACTTAAGTATCTTGAGGCCTTTTTATTAATCTTAAAATGAAGTAGTGTAGAAGATTTTTATCCAATACCAACCTTTGAAGTTTTGCTATAAGTTTTCTTCTCTCTCTAAGCCTTCTTAGTCTTTGTAGAAACTTGTTTACCTTTGACTTGAGCCCTATCCCTATCCTTTGCTAATTTATTGACATCTTCACGGCTATAACCAACCATAGATAAAAGCTTATAATCATTGAGATCGAAGCCATTCACTCGTTTATTAATGAGTTTTTCGAGATTTATAACTTCCGACTTAATTTGATGAATAAACATTTTCGATAAAGGTTTTGAGACCTTGGTCAATGTAAGATTAGTAGGTAGAAAGGTTAATTTTTTAGCCCCTTTGTGATCTTCTCTTCTTCCTTAGGAAAAGAATATTGACCCTCTTTTTTTGCTCACACTAGAATATATCGTAGTACCATAGCTTTACATAATACCTTATTATTAACAAAGTCTTCTACTACCTTTTCTTTTCCTTTGTTCTTCATTGGATGAGTTATTTATTTATTTGTAGATGACTTATGCATTTTTAAGCTCTTAGAGTCAACTTATCCCTCTTATTGGTAGTTAGGTAGGGATCGTAGTTCTTCCATCATAGCTAACATAAAATAAAACTTTACGTTGGCAAAATGGGCTTCAGTTATGGTAAATAGATCATATCCTCCACTCTCAATATCACTTGTCCATATCGACAATACTTAAAACATTAGTGAAATGTTGAGGAGACAATATAAGTTTTATGTATCCATGGTTGTCCAAGTAGCATGTTGTAAGTAGTTTTGACATTTATAATGTGAAAAAATAATTTAAACTCTATATCTTTCATGTGTATCACAAGTCTTATATTTCCTATGATATTTTTCCCTCTTTGATTAAAGCCTTGAATCGTTAGATGAATTGAGAATAGTTCATCTCTAGGAATCCTAATCTCGTTCATGGTTTTAAGAGGTAGTATATTGACAGTCAAACCATCATTTATCAAAATACAATTCACCACCTTTTCAATGATGTATCCTTCAATAAAAAAAGGGTGATTATAAAGTTTTGATCAAAGCAACAAGTCTTCATCATTAATGTAATATCCCACATCGGCAGGTGAAGAGCTGATAGCTAGCTTTATTAGTAGTGTTGGTTGTTGACTTGTCAGACGCGTTTTGGGACCATACATGGTCACCAAGAACAAATATGTGAGGGCGGTAAAGCCCAAAACGGATAATATCTAGAAGGTTAGGCCGAGCTGTGACATTTGGTTTCAGAGCCGACCTCACTAGCTATCTGGTTGTGTCGACGGGGTCGTCAGGCTCCTTAAAGGGGTGGATTGTAATATCCCACATCGGCGGGTGAGGAGTTGGTAGCTGGCCTTATTAATAGTGTTGGTTGCTGACTTGTCAGACACGTTTTAAGGTCATGTGTGGTCACCAAGAACAAATTTGTAAGGGCAGTAAGGCCCAAAGCGAATAATATCTGGCAGGTTGGATCAGGCTATGACAATTAAAGAATATCTTCATGATGCACATATCATAAGGCGAGTTTATAGAGTCATTCTGGCTTTCTTTCACGGCTTTTTTAGTAAAAGTTCTCTCAATCAACTTGATAGCAAGTGGCAGATACATTTTTCATCCTTTTCAACTTTCTTAGCATGTAATCATTCAGTGTAATGAGCTTTTTTCCATACATTAAGCTTTGACCTGGAAAAACTTCATCTCTAACTAGTATGGACATTTTTTGAATTTTTTGGTGCATTGGCTCATCAATAGCCTTGTTCATCATCGAGATTCATATTATAACCAGTTTTATCATATGTGTGTGTTTCTTATTTCCTCTTTTATGAGTGACTAAAGTTTATCTTTTGTTGTTGTAATTCCTAAATGATTCAAGCTTCAAGTTGCTAACTTGTGGTACAAGGGTTATACGCGAAGCTTAACTTGAGCATGTAGTGAAGCTTATAGGCAAAAGAACATCAAGTTTCATAGGTTCAAGTTAGCCAAAACTTATTACTATGAGGGGAGCGATTGGTGCGAACCTAAATTCACTATGGTCATGATATTATAAGTTATTTCATTATTGAAAATGATATCCTCATTCTTATGTAGCCTCATAATCTTGTCTTTCAGCAGAAAACACTTCTATATAGAATGGTTGATCAAACAATGATATTTATAATAATTTGGATTATCCACTTGGTTTGCTTCTTCGGGACGTCTCAACTCTAGTAGCTCAATGAGATTTGCTTTGAGCTAATCATATAGAATTCTAGATATGTATGAGTTAGGGAATGAATACTTTTTTTTCTTGTTGCTCTTTCAAGGATGACTTCTTTCTTTCATCCTTTTGAAAAGTAGTTAATGTTGCAAAATCATTCCTCTTAACTCTAGTAAGTACTTTTATGATAGTAAAGTTAATTACTAAGATTGTTTTCCATTAACTTTTAGAGCGCTCTTTTCAAATCTACGACCTTTATTTCTTGGGCTCTTGCATAGGTAATGATGAGTTTTTTTGTTGTAGCAATGCTAAGTTTCATATCATGTGCTTGAGTAGCCAATTTTTTAAAAGAATTTGGTTTGATGTCTTGTAAAATGTAGCATGGTCCCTAATACATCCATTGAATACATATATCTAGCATGAATAAAAAGTTGGAAGACTAAATTGAATTTTGGCCAAAATCCTAATTCAAGGCAAAACAACACCGTTTTTTTTTTATAAAAAGAACCAGACGATGCGTCGCCTAGTTATTGTTCATTGTTTTCTTCTTTTACTTGAAAAAGCTGCTTAGGTCACCTACATTGCACGTGAATTTAATGCCTTTAACCTTCACCAAATTTGACAAAATTTGCACGAAAATGATCACCTGACATTTCCCTTCAGCCCGGTATGGTCCGTTCAGGCCAATTGACAATACAATGATCATGACGCTACCGGATCCACCACAGGTAGCTAGCCCAACCACCAGCCGGTCACTAGGAGCCACTGCTAGTCCCTCACTCTCTCCTGTAGATTTATCTTCTTCTTCTTCCTTCTCTGCCATCAGCCACCAACTCCATCGTTGCAACCGCTAGCTGCACGTCATCCTCCACGACCAGACCACCGCCGTACCAGGTGAGCTCCCCTTCCTCTTCTTCTTCTTCTTCTTCTTCTTCACTCTCTATTCATGCAATGGATGTCGAGTTGGGCCAATTCTGGCCCAACTCAAATGGATGGGTCAAGACCGACCCAGACAAAAAAAAAAGAGAAAAAAAGATATATTGGGTCGAGATTAGCTTAACCCTTTCTTGGGCTAAGCCGAGCCAGTTAGTTGGGTCAGCCTAGCACATATATTTAATAATATTTAATTATAATAATATAATAATATATTATAATACTATATATTATATATTATATAAAAAAATAAAAATAAAATAAAATAAAAAATCCTTTCAGAAAAATGTAATAAAATGTAAAAATGCTATTTACCCCTATGTGTATTCAATCCTTTGGTTTTTAAAGGACAAAGTAATTATTTTACTCACAATCAACAGTAAAACATGAGTAGAATTATTGTTATGTATATATAATAATATAAATATGGGTCTTATCGTTAAAATTATATATAAGTTCCATTGTTTATGTCATAGGAGAGTACAGTTCCCATGATTCCTCTTAACTTGGAAAGATGGACGGGCAGTCGAGATGAAAGATGTGCAATTTTAATTTTGATTTGGACCTGTCATGTGCTATAAAGTACTGGGTGTTTCTAACTTGATTTGGATTGTTTGTTTTTATATTATAATTTATTTTTTTATTTAAAAATATTAAATTAATATTTTTAGATGTCTTTGGATAATTTTGATGTATTAATATTAAAAATAAAAATAAAATCTGAAAAAATATTATTTTAATATATTTTAAAATAAAAAACCATTGAAGAATTTGTTTTGTGTTACAATTGTATATCTCCATTTTTCTTCCATGTAAAAAGTGGTTAGTATTCTTATTTAAATTCATTTTTTTTCAAACAAATTTAAAAATACATTTTCTACATAGTGTATTTAAAACAATTCAATAAATTTTGATGTTATCTCAAAATTTAAAATTAAAAAAATAAAACAAATTTTACTTAATTATGAAGCTAACTCTTTGAGGCTAAAAGTTTTTGTTATTAAGATAGGAGTTTGTTAATGCATTCATGACTGATTTTTTTCCATAACTCAGACTCACTAAATTAATAAAATCTTGTCAATATCTTCTACAAATTCCGGTTTCAACAACATTCATTTCTTTTCATAAATGTATGTCTTATTCGAAGGGTTATTAAATATGGATTTATAATCTAATTAACTCTCATCCATCCTTATAAATTTATTTTAACTGAGGCAGGAAAAAAAATGATAATTATATTAGTACCTTTGTTTATTTTTTTCTTAGGTCGCAGAAGTTATACCTATCACAACTATATATATTCAGAGTACATCCTTTTAATAATTTTTTTTTATTAACATGGATGTCCGGATCAGTTTATGCGTACCTCAACTAATCCTACGGACCCTAAAATTAACGATCATGTAAGTCTTTAGTGGTCCTGAGATTTATGAAACTCAAACTGGTGCCTTCTAGAAAACAAATCTAAAGCCTAACCAATGAACTATACCTCTCAGAATTAAAATTATTATTTTTAATTACAAAAAAGATGTTTGAATATATATATATATTCAGTAGCTATGAGCCTTATCAAATCACATATATTTAAAAACATCTAAAATATAATAATTTAATATTTTTTTAAGTAAAAATTATTTAAAAAATAAATTGTAACAATAAAAATAAACACCCAGATAATAATTTACCAGTATTATTTACATGAGCTATCAAGTAATGAAACTTGAAATCAATGCCACCCCGTGTCTCAAGTTAAATCATTTTCCCACTTATGCGTTTCGAGCATGAGACTTGTTGGAGAAAAGATCAAGAACATAATGACTCATTTATAAATAAGAGTCATCAACGATCAAAAATGCTTGTAAGAATAACAAAGAATTACTTGGTTTGCAGGGTATTTAATAATTTTAAAAATTAATTATGATACGTGTAAACTGATCCAGACACCTCAAATTATAAAAAAAAAAAATAAAAAACTTGGCGAACTGCATGCACAGTTTGTGCATGCCTGCAAATAATGGAGTAGATCGATCATCTGTAATTGAATGTCCGAATTCAGATGGGGATCGATGATTGAAATTACTACACAACAATATAGCAGAGTTTAATGTATTGAAAGCTAGAACCTAACATAACCAACATCCTTAAGTCATCTAGATATGTGAGAATAAAAGAATGGAGCAGGAGACATGGATCCATGGTCGATCCACCTACATATATCTGCATCAGTAAGTGTGACTAACTAACCTCCTCTACCTCCACTTATTACTAGTATATAATCTCAACTGTCAGCAGACGACAACATTAGGAGTTTTGTCCAATTTTGTAAGCTTATAGGTATTGGTAGAATGGATATCTCATGCACATTGCATTACATATATGTATATAATATAGTCATAATATATATACTATGACTAGTTTCAACTGAGACGGCACGCTAATTTGTATGGAAAAATAATATATATTGAGTATCACTCGCTATCAGCAACATTCCCACACGCCCAAGTCACCCACCTAATTAATCCCAGCTTTTGGCTATATTGTGAAATCCATCTCCTTCTTCCACTTTCAGACCGCTAAACTACTCTCAAAACAGCTTAAAACATAAATTAGCTTATCATCTATCTCTCTCTCTCTCTCTCTCTGTGTCTTTCTCTGTCTCTCATTCGAACATATATTTGGAGTGGTCAGGCCAGGTACAAGCTGGCTAGCTAGCAGAAGTTGCTTTGCATGTGGCTGCTCGCAGTGATTTGGATCATCTCTCTTTCAGAATCTTACAGCATTGAGTTGAAGGAATGGAGAAAAAAGAGTAAGAATCAACATGTTCTTAATTTCTTTTGTCAAAATAGGAATGAATTCTTCAGTTTTCATCCCAAATCTAGTTAAACCAGCTTGCATGCACATGTTGATATGTTTTCGTTATTTTCAATGGAGGAATTCAAAGTAAAACAAGTGTATATATATGTTTTAGCTAAAATTTAAGTAGTAGGAGGAGCTTTAATTAATATACGCTGTGAAAGCTAGCCTGATCATATCATATTCAATCAACCATATTACAAGTATTTCTATATATAAAAAACAGCATAATGAAGACAAAAAATAGAAATAAAAAGCAGAATTAAGCACAATTGTTTTTGTTTCCCTAACCTAATCATGAAGGTGAATCCTTGCACTCTTCGCAGTGCACCTTCTTTGATTAAATTGCCCTTAATTATGGCTTATATATAGAAAATTTCATGCCGTAATAAATTGAAAGCTAAAGTTAGTAATAAATTAGTCCTTGAATTTATCAAAACTAATTAACAAGTCCTTATAGTTTAGTAATTGTTTGTTTAAGAACTACCTCTTCTCATGGTCAAATTTCCTCACTTTACCCAATTCTCTTTTCTTTATTCCATCATCCAAGAAAAGAAAAAAAAAAAAAATTGAAAGGTCACATGAAATTTACAAAAGAACTAAATTATGAAACAAATAAAACATGTAGGGATTAGATATATAGTTTCTAAGACCACGAGGATTAGGAAATTACTTTTACTAAACTATAAGGACTGCGTTAAAATACTCATAAAAGATGGGGGGAAAAATGGCAGCCTTAATTATGCGGAAAATAAAACTCCATGATTTGGGTCAAAAGCTGGCCAAGTATGGTAAGTAAGGTAATTAATCGCGGGAAATCTGATGAAAAGGTTGCCACTCTCATCTTTTTCTCTCCATATAATACATAAAGAGAGATTAAGTAGCTCTCTCTCCATCTCTATCGATCTATCTATCTATCTTCCTTCCTCGGCTTCTCCATTTCTTTCTTATAAACAAACGTCTTAATTCCCTAGCGGTCGCACAGTTCTAGACAAAGTGAAAAGATCCAAGGCAAAGCACTGCACCCCACTGAGTAATATTCTCGAATTTTTATATCTACTGTGGTGATATATATTTTTAATTGATAATAGTCTACGTTTCTTGTAGGCCTGCATTAATTTATCTCTAAATGTATGCACATGCATTACAAACCAAGATGCATGAGACATTTATAGAGGAAACCCATGTATATATGTGTTTTGTGAAGAACTTTTTAGCTAGTGGTGAAGCTGCAGGCCGGCTGCTGAGAAACAAACAGATTACACAGATCCCATTTCTCTTTCTTTCTCCTGGATTCTCATGCTCAGATGATCATATAATACTACATACCTTGGATTACAATATGCATGGTTCTGTACCCTTTTTTCTTATAATAATGTAGATTGATATAAGCAATGCGCTCGAGAGACCGTGGCAGTGCCTGAAAAGAAGTGTTTCTTCTTGTTCTAGTTAAATATTCTATGTCTTTGTCTATGTATTTTTAATTAGTTCAAACTAATTAACGTACAGGAGAAGATCGAAAAGAATGGAAGCATCATCAGGAATACCCCTCAAAAGTAGTAGTGGGGCTGGAGGAGAAGTGAGACGTATTCATATCATTTACTTTCTCAGCCATAATCTGGGCCGTTTTGAGCATCCCCATCTCATTCGAGTTCATCATTTCAATCTAAATGGTGTTTATTTAAGAGGTAATTTCCTCATTCTTTCAAGTAATTTGCAAAGGTTTTTGATTGTTATATAGTTACTTAATATGAAAATTAATATTTAAGATAGATGTCAAGAGGTGGCTTGCGGATTTGCGAGGAAAAGACATGCCAAAAGCCTTTGCTTGGTCCTATAAGAGGTTTGTTTTATTTTGTTCAGCAATATATATCTGGTAATTAATGGTGATTTTATAGATTTTTTATTTTAAAAAATAAAATTAAACAGGAGATACAAGAACGGTTATGTCTGGCAAGATTTACTGGATGATGATCTGATTACCCCAATCTCTGACAATGAATATGTCCTCAAGGGATCTGAAATTTTCGTCCCTCCTGCCAATCCCTTCGGTACGTAAAAAATCCCTTATAAATAGCTAATATCTTCTTGATGCTATCGTTTTCTTTTCAAGGAAAAAACCAGCAATTTTTTTTTTCATTTGATTTAATTTCCAAATAATCATGTGATTTCAGCACTAAATCCCATTTATCTTCTTGTCCCTGGAAAAACCATACAGCTGGTAGTGCATATGGTGAAAAGAAAGCTCCTGACTTGTTGATGAAAAGTGAAAATGATAGCCAAGTTGAGAATGCTGAAGTTGAAAACAGAGCACAAGATCATGAGCAACTTCCTTCACCAAACCAAATTTGCGACGACACTGCCCCACGAAAGACGACATCATCTGAAATATCTCAAGAATCACCTGTATTCAGTTCAGAGATTTCAACAGTAACTGACGATTCCATTAAGGAAGAAGAAGATGCATGTAAACCCAGCAACCCTCTTGAAGAAGAGCAGATAGACATTAAGGTGGAACAATATTCATCTTTTTACTCCAGTTTCTTGGGCAGCAAGAGCAAGAAGAACCAAAAGAAAAGGGTAGACAACAACAGCAATATTGAAAAGATGGGCACCCCAAGTTCATTCTCCTCGCTATCGTCATCAACATCATCATCACAAGCTACATTTGCAAAGAGTAAGAGCTATTCAAGTGGAACATCCAAGATGCTACGTAATTTGATGACATGTGGTGCTGTTGACACAAACGATGCTGTATTGGTTCGCCAAGGCCAAAAATGTAATGGTAAATATAAACCAATGGAAAAGCCGGCTGATCAGATTTGTGAAGGAGAGGTACTTGGAGGGCCTGCCAGAGTTTTTGCGACTACATGGAATCAGCAAATACAGCAACACGATATTGCTAATGCTAGGTATTTTGGCAAAAAAATTGGTACTAGTAGTCTCTCAAAATTTGCCAGTGTCATGAATATTGTATAAATGGGCCATTAATACATAGTGTTTGGATTGGTTCTACTGCATTGTATTAGCAGGAAAAGCTATGATGAGGCGAGAGGTTCAAAGAAGCAGCCTGGTGGATTTGGCAGTCCAAAAGTGATCCCCCCTGCATACAAGCCAGTGGCTGCACCCATCTGCTCGTAAGCCCAGTAACCCATTTCCTCATGCTATCTCTACTCTAACTACATTATAAAATTTCTTTTCTAATTTTAGATTTGACCATTTTGAAACCCATGATTTAATGTTGCATTGTAAGCAACTAGTAAAATCTAATGATGGATGGTGCCTTGGCTTGGACTGCCAAGTAGACTCACAATGTTGTGTAATAAGTTCACCTGCTTTTATGATGATGATGTAGCACTGGAGAAATAAGATCACAACAGACAACAAAGTCAAAGCAGAACCAACCAGAGCCCCTGCTTGCACGCAATTATGACAATTGTCCATCTGACTGTTTAAGGAAGTAATCAGTTCCTAGTCAAACGAAAAGCAATCTCTCAGTCAAACATTATTGTTTGCTCATCTTAGATTTTCTGTCAAGAGTTTTGATAACTGCCTGCCTGCTAGTTAAGCTAGCAGAATGACAAAGTTTTAGTAAACAACGGTCATACATGATTTACAATCTGAATCAATAGACACACCCTTCCTTTTCTGGGGTTCTCCTTTTTCTCTCTTAATTCTCTGTTTCTGTTGTCGCTGATATAAACATAAATAGGTGCTTCTACTCCTCAATTTGGCACGCGGACCCTAGAGTATTTGATTTTGTGTGCTCTGATCCAAAGCCTATTCATTACTGTACTTGGTTATTAGCAACTCAAATCTAACTGTAAAAATGCAGGCGGTGTGGGAAGTCATTCAGGCCAGAGAAATTGCACTCGCACATGAAGTCCTGCAGGGGATTGAAGACCCTGACAAAGGCTGTTTCAGCTTATGTTGAGAAAACACCGTCACCTTCACATATTTCAGTTGATTCAAAATCTGAGGATGGCTATTTCTTGACTAAATGAATGTTCAGTTGTAAATTTCGGTAGTACACTGTCCAAAGCATGAACTTCTTTACAACTTCAGCTGTTATTTGTGTAAAGTAAATATAGGAACATGTGGTTTGGCATTTAAGAAATGGCGATTACATTATTATTTCTTCTGAAAATTAATCACTCTAATAAGATTCCATTTTAAATGCAACTTAGGGAAGCACCACTTCGTCCACAGACACTGCTTGCACTTTGCTTATTTTATGAGTGAACTTTGTAAAGTTTCAACATAATTCATAAAAACTTGACTGACAATAGATGCAAATTGTTCAAGCAATCTATTGCATACAAACGCAGTACAGGTTACAATATTTCTGGCTGGCACGTTTCCTAACACTAGGTCAACTATGGTTTTACCACCTGAGAAAATGAAATATTCTGAACGCGCAACTTCTCAACGAACTCATATAACAATGTCTATCTGAAACCAGAAATTGGTGAGTTTCAGTGTCATTTTGTTAGCTCTCTTAGTATTTACCTACTTAGCAGTAACAGTAGCAGAATCAACATATTCTAGCAGGAATCCATATAATTTCTTTTTCAAGCCTTCTATCCTCGCATCAACCTTAAGCCCACCCCCGACTAAGTCATCCAGCCACTGGTTCACCCTTCTAAGCTGCCCAAGAAAACCTGCAATCTCAGAAATTTTCCCTTCACATAACCCAAAACCGACATTCAATGAATCCTCCATATACCTCAAGAACCATTCACGGGAATCTAACAGCAGCTTTTCTGCTAAACATGCTGTCTCCTTTAATCCACTTCCCCTGGGACAATCCCTCCTTTCAGGATTCACTTTCTTTACAGATGCAAGATGTCGTTTTGAAGATGGCACCCGCTTAGCACTTAAATCCGGTATATAGTTGCTGTGGTTTCTAAGACATGGTTTGTTTTGAGGCGATTGATTCTCAGAATTCAATTCCTCTAGAGAATTATCTAGGATGACATAATGACATTTATCAATATCCAAAACTCCACTCTTCTCTGGCTTCTTTAACAAACTGAATTTGGAAAGATTAGTCTGTATAGCAGCATGAACCCAAGATTCTGCATTAGTATTTCTTGAACTTTTACATACATCAGGAAATACACGCTGCAGGCTATCATAATTGCTTGCTTTAGTTTCAAGAAGACTTGCATCACTGAGTAAAGAATTAACAATCTTTGCTGATCTCTGAATGTTCTGGTAGAGGTCCAAATATTGCTCCACTAATGGTCCTGAAGACGCTGATTGCGCAGACTCGTGTAGTTCTGCAAATGATCTGGAGGAAAAAGAAAAGCATTAAGCTGGAACATGTGGTAAAACGGATAAGAGAAAAGCTTTTCATATAAATTTCAAGTTGGCAGATAAACCCTTTCTCGTGGTTTCTTTTTTAATCTAGTTTCCCCCCTCCACAACTCTCTGTATTAATCTCCAGAGGATGCCAGATCCACTGCATCCTCAGGCAAACCAGAGATGCATATAACACATGAGTTTTAGTTGCTTTACTCATTTTTCTTAATCCCATTGAACTATAGATGGAGAGGCAAGAGAAAAATTGATTTCATTGGGAAGTGAACGTAGGTGCTGACGCACCCTAAATTATCTCGTATAAAGGCTCTTTCCATATTTTACAGCCTAACACCCAAGAAAACGCAGTTCAAAGCTTTGCACCATTATCCAACTGATAACCTTCATCAACACTTGTTAAGTTGGCGTCAAACTGGTGACAGCCAGAAAGCAAAATCTCATTAGTTAGATTAAAATTTTAATCAAATGACTATGAAAAAGGAGGGGTGGGAGAGGGGTGTTGTTCATAAGTCAGCAACAATATTGCAGGATATGAAAAACATTAGGAATTCAACAAGTTGACAATAGAAAGAAAGAAAAGGCCAAAGGATTCATACTGCATGCAATGAATGACATTGTCAGCAGCCGATGCTTCTTCAAGCGCACGTGCAGCAGCCAAAACTGCAGCATTCTTACAACATAGAGTTTCCTGAAACCACCAAGAACATGAGAACTGAGTTCTTTTTTCTGATTAAAAGATAATTTACGAAGAACTTGGCAACGGTACAATCTGGAACAGAATCTCATAATCCGGTATAACTTCAGACCTTTCCGAGATGGTGAATGGCAGGAGGAATTGCATCCCAGGAAATTCTATATTTGGACCAAGTTTTGGAAATCAGGGGAACTTGAACCAGTCGGCTAGGAATAACATGGTCAGTAGCTGACTTCATATCTTTTTTCAAAGGCTTTACAATTGGAATGGATGAAGAGATCCCATTCTTGGTTTTCAATGGGGAAAGACTCAAAGATAGGCGCTTGTGTGACGAGTCAATCTTGGAAGGAACCTTCTTATCGGAACGAACCTACACAGAAACAGGTAATAAACAATGACCGTAGATAAATGGTACTGGACACAACAAGCATCATTGTATGTTTCTGGGCGTAGATAAATGGACCCTTAAATTGAGAAGCACATGACAGGGATATGATTTCAGTAAACAAATGCTTGTTGTTTCTCATTAAAACAATTACTTTCTTTCTATGGATTATCCCGTCTACTCCATAGTAAGAGTATGATGTGATTGGGATACCTTCAACTAGGCAATGGATGTTAGTATATGAAGCAAGTATGAGTTCAATAAATTCGAAGCAGAAGAGCTAGTCTTTAGATAAAAGAAAATGATTGTGAAAAAAAAATGTGAAGTGAAGAATGCAGTTATTGACAGTACTAAATCAAAATAATGCATGGTGTAGCGACTCTCAAGGAAATTGAAAACAGGAAAGAAGGAGAAGCAAAAACATACAGTTTTTGATGATTTATTAAGAGGAACAGTTTTTGGGGTGGGAGTTTGGTGCTCCCAGATCCTCCTAGCAGAGTCCAAACTCAATCTCCTCGTCTGATCCAAAGAATCCCTTTTCATGTGCTTGGAATCCTCCACAACAATGTCTGATTTCTTGACAATATTGTTAATCTTGGATAGTCTTTGTCGACTTATCAACTTCTTCTTCTCCTTGTCCTTGCTAAAATCAGTTGATGTAACATAACTAATACCACTACTGGGCAAAGAATCGCTGGACACCAAATCCTTAGGATTCCCAACGCAAGGCCTTCTCTTATTGGGCACAGGCTTCAGCCCACGAAGAACAGGAACAGGAGAGCCAGAGGCAGAAACCTCGAAGCGCGAAACATAAACGAATTGGCCCAGTTGGATTTTGTCACTGTAAATCAAGTCCGAGTCCTCATCAGAGATGGAGGCGTAGGCGGAATGCAGAGAGTCTGAGACTTTCACGAAGAATCCTTGGCTCTGCCAAGGATCATTTGGGGCTCCAGAGAGAGAGGGCACGATCTCTATAACTTGAAGAAGGGCAGAGCGGTGCTCTCCAGTGACTCTCACGTCCTTGTTGCCAGCGCTCTCCAGTAGCTTGGATAGCAACCCAGGCGTGAGAGATGCCATGTGAAACACCTATGCTGCGTTTTGCTCTTTTTGGTTTTTTGCTAGCACAGCGGTAGTAATAAGATTGCAACAGAATCACCATATCCCAATGCAGAGAGAGAGATGATCCTAGAAAGGTGAAGTCGCAATCAGAATCTCAATGCTGCGACTGAGTGCAATGACATGGGAGAGGGTGCAAAGCTGTTTTGGCAGAATGAATGGGACACATGTCAAAAGGAGATCATGTGATTCCTGAGCTTGAGATTTCCGCACAAGTGAAAGAAAGCGCAGGCTCCTAGGTTTATCCAGCAGATAAGAGAAACAGACAAAGCTTGCTAGCTAGTACTATGAAGTAAGAAGAAAGAACAAAAGATTTATTCCACCTTTTCATGATTTTTTTAAAAATAAATTAGAATAATAAATTAAAAGTTTGATAGAATAATATTATTTGAAAAATATTTGCTAAAATATACATTTTTATCTCTTAATGTTTTTGAAACAAAATATTTACTAAATATTTTTATACCAATATATTTTTTTTTTTTGGAAGAAAAAGACCAACGTCAGCAAAATACCCTTCTTGTAGCCTAACATGTCGCTTGTTATGCCATTCTTTTATCTTGTGTGCTGCATGGTAGTTTTTTCTCTCTTTTTTCCCAGAAGACCAATGTCAGCAAAATGCCCTTATTGTAGTGGCATTTTCCTCTGCAGAATCAAACCAATCAGAAATGGGAAGACAAGTTTCAAACCGAAGGTTTTGTGAAAGAAAAGAGAGAGAAAGAGGAAATACCATTGTGGATTATTCATGTAAAAGCAAGGAAGATACTAGCATCGTTACCTAACCTAATTTAAAAATTCAACTAGGTTACAAGTAAACTGGTTTAATTTGGATTAATCTAAAAAAATAAAATAAAATAATTGTTATTTTATCATAAAGAAACGCTTTAGGATGGAAATGACAATAAAATTTTGAAATCACATGAAGTTTTTTATTCTACGTTAAGTGGGTGTTTGATATTGTGACTACGAGTGAGGTTGCGTTGAAACACAGTTTTATAGTGTTTGGTTAGGCATGAACCATAATTTTAGTGACTGTGATTCCCACCAAAAACTAAGGTTGAACCTTAGTTTCTGAAAAGTAATTTTCATTTGCTTTTGAAAGCATTCTCTCTCAACTTTCACCGACAAAAATCATGGAGAAATAAACTGTTGAAAAAAATACCAAAACAATCTATAGATCTAAAATTCCTGCCCACCATTGCTAACCACTAATCTATCATCATCATCATCGGTCCTAAATTTTTTCAACCTTGATATTCCCCTTTGTTCTCTTCTCTCCTCTTGATATTCATTTAACTTGCCTCCTTCTATTTCTTTGATTTTACTTTGCCAGATTCATTCAACAAAAGGTAATTTTTAATGATTATGTAAGCTCATTCGTCAAAGAATAAGCTCTGTAATGGATTTTTTTTTTTTTGCAAATTCAAATCTTATATCCTTGCACCCCCTTATTCATTCTTCTTCAAATCAGATCAAATTTAACTTAGATTTTCATATGATGTTTTCTGACGGTGCTTTACTTTCTTTTTTGGCATAAATAGACAGCAAATATGTGTTGGGAAAACTCAAGTGACAAAAAGTAAAGGTGTTGGGAAACCTGTTCTTGTAACAAACACTAACTGTGAGTTTCTTCCTTATCTCCATCTCAAAAAAAAATTAATTAACTACAAATTTTAATTTGTGTGATACTTAATTAATTTATTTTGATTGTGAATAATTGTCAATGTTGTTAATTAACTACAAACTACTGCACTTGCATGCAACATAAATATATTGTTTACCATTACGTTTTACAATTGATATTCAAACCTGTTCTCAAAGGTTTTGAATAACTTATGTTTTATAGAGTTTTTTATGTTTGATTAGTTTATTAACATGGGTTTTGTCTGCTCTAAAATCAATTTCTTTTTTTTTTGCTAAATGGTTAGATTTAGTTGCTTTTGTAAAGATTGAATTAAGGTATTGTATAATTGATGAAGTTTTGAGTTTTTTTTTCTTATAAAGGAGTAAATAATCATCTTGTTTATAACAGACAAAGTCTTGAATTGTAGATTGAGTTTGATTTGTGGAAAGTAGTGTTTGTTGTAACTGGATAACCTATAGTTACAATTGAATCAAAGCAAGGAAAGTTGCATTAATTATTTTAAGCATTTGTCTTTAATAAAGAAAGCCTAATGCCCTTATCCTCTATGAACTTTGTTTCTTGGTCTGTATTATATGATTTTGATGCTACCTCTTTTATATGTTCCTTTTGCTTTCAGTTTAATATTTAAAAGGGGAAATAAGGTACTATAAAAGGTATCTAATGATGAAATAGAACTCAAATTCACTTTAAAAAATTAACTAAAACAATTGTTGCTCCAATAATAACCTCAACAAATAGATAAGGTAGTTAGTTTCAAAATTTGAAATCCAAATACTAGAAAACCAGAGAAAAAACAAAGAAAAGACAATGTTGAGTTGAGTGTCCTTACATCTTGAGAATGAATGATTGTGGTGGAATGTCTTGTTATGCAAAAGCTAGTTATCCCAATATATTTTTTTTTTGAAGTAAGCAAGCATGTGACATGCTTTTAGTCATCTTTATAATTACCCTTCACAGCTTGTTGTTTTTGTTTTCTTTTGTCCCCTAAATCATTAAAACTATATTGTATCAACACCTCATGCTTCCAGTTTTCCTCAAATAAGGGTTATTAAAGTGTGTCTTGTCAATTATTCAATAAACTAAAGTGTTTCACAAAATGCATTTTATATTTTTATGTTTTTCTTATTATTTATAATAAGTATTTAGTGTTTGTGTTATTACTGATTATTTCATATAAATATGATATCATTGCTTGTTTTCTTTGTTAAATGTTTTAAAAGATACAATGGAATGTTCTGAATCTATGGATAAGGTTTCTTAGATAAAGGAAATGTTGCATACATTTTGTAACCTATGCATTAAGGCCATTTATATAGGAATGAGAACTAATACTCATTTCGATAAAACATGTTGGAAATTTCTTATAACATCATTCAAAGAACAAACTGACCATGCATTTACTAAAACATAATTGAAAAACAAATGGGATGGATGCAAAAAGGATTGAAGGATAAAGCTCATTTTTTAAACTGGTGTGGGCTGGAGTAGTGAATTATGAACAATTTCGGCTAGCGATGAGTGGTGAAAAGTGGAAATTTAGGTTAATCTTTATGATCCTAACAATTTCATTTGTAATTGTCATGTTTTATAATTTTTTTACTATATGATGTTGCATTAATTATTTTTATTTATTTTATGTAGGAAATTAAAGGAGCCAAAAAATTCAGACATATTGGTATTGAACCGTCTTTGAAGTTTAAATTTGACAGAATGTATTTCAACATTGTTGCTACTGGAGAGTATGCGTGAGCACCATCGTTAGGAGTACTTGGTGGCAATGATGTCGATCAGCATAAGCAATGTCAATATTGATGCCGCTAATTTGGAAGAAAGAAACGGTGATTCGAAGGAGGATGAAATTCTAGATTTGAAGAATGACATTTCTTGAATGGTTGGCGGCGTTAGGGATGAGCATTTCTGGTTCGGTCCGGTTTTGAACCAAAATAAACAACCAAAGCGAATTTTTTTAATTTTTTGAATCGAATCGGACCGAAAACCGGTTCAAACCGATTAATTTCGGTTCGGTTTTTTTCCCTTCTAAACTGGTTCAAACCCAATGGTCCTTTCTACTTCTCCTGCAGCCTCATACAGTAGATCCCAAGTTAATGGAGGTGAAGACCCATTCAAGCTTCCATGGCTAGACCCAGCCATTTAGCAAGTTAACCCAACCAAGTAATCTTCTTTGTCACTCTCAGTTTCAGTAGAGCCAACCAAACAGTCTGTGAATGCGTTATGTTTAACATACCTTTATGTGATTTGATTAGCAGATTTTGATGGACGTAGATGGGAGTGGGTTTGATTCTTCGAGGGATCATTCATCCATTTCACTGTAATTAATCAAATAGCAGGGGGGTGTAGAAATCCACTTGTTAGAAATCCACGGATATGAAAAACAAAAGAAAAAGAATGGATCTACTATTCCAATTCCATTTGTGGCACGGACTCAACAGGAGAATTAAAATCCAAAAAAACCCAAAGGAACCAAATCCATAAGGGAGGGGAGGAAAATCAAAGCAAAGCAGAGAGTAAAATGAGAGGGAGAGGGAAGGGGCGGCGGCGGCTGATGGCTGATATTATAAGGTTAGAAAACAATGTATTTATACTTGTTTTTTTGTAAGTGTTGGTTGGTTGAACCGGTTCGGTTCGGTTCAATCAGTTTCAGACTTTAGAAACCGAACCGGAAATTTTTTGTGATTTTTTAATCTGTTAATTTTGTTTTTTTTCAGTTCAGTTTTTTCGATTATTTTTTTTTCCAGTTTTCTTGGTTTAATCGGTTTATTGGTTTTTTTGCTCACCCCTAGGCGGTGTGAATGTGTCGAGCAGCAGCAACACAAGGAGTAGTGGTAAAAGAAAAGAAAGAGATTCCTCTGAGGTTTGAGCTAAAAAGAAAAAGGACATCTGGAATTGGCGTTCAGCTACTGTTAATGTGAGATCAACTACTTAAGAATATGTCAACTAGGGGTGATTCCACTTCTTTGCATATGGATCAGTAAAGCTGTAGTATTCCTGAGCTTATGGCTGAGTTCCACTCAATTCCTGAAGTTTCAATTGATGATGATTTTCATGACTTCGCTATAGAGTATCTGAGTTTAAGAAGGAAAAGAGAAATGTGGTCTCGTATGGGTGGTCTTAAAGAGAAGTTGAAATGGCTGAAGAGAATGTATGCACAAAGTAAATGTGCTTAGCTGACATGGTGTTGCTTTCTTTTCTAAAGCATTAATTTATTTACTATGTTGAAGTGTTAGCTAAATTTAATGTGTTATGTTATTTGACATGCTTGATAATTTATTTATACATGTTTACATTTGTAGAATAATTAGCTGATAATTTTGAAAAGAACAATTTCCATTTGCAGAAGTTGGTTTTCATTTGTTATATTATTCAACATTTAAAATTGTGAGATGTAGGCATATTCATTTCAGTTATTTTTAATTGCTTTGTTTCTTAATTTAAATGTTGTTGTAGTTATGAACTTCTTAAGTAAGTTATTGGATTGTTGGGTTGCCTGCATTTGTCTTTATTTATATTGTAATTTAAGAGACTAGTTGTTGTTCCAAAATAAATTCTCTTTTATGAATGTTGTATTATTGCATTGTTAAGCTAGATTTTGTTTAATTTAACATAAACATGTAATATTTTAGTGAGTATAACTATTTACCGTAAATATGTGATACTTTTATTTTTTATCAATGTATGTTTCAATAACTCAATATGTATGTCTGTTGTGAATATTGGTGGAAATAAATATTACAAAGTGCAACGTTTTGGATGAGCAATTTCTCAAGAATTCTTGTTACGGTCTGTGACTTTGATATAATACCAGAAAAAAAAGGGAAGGTAGACTTGTATAATAGTAGATTTATTGCTCAAATAAGATGTCTGCCAACAAAATAAAAAAATAAAATGGGAGAATGATAAAAAAATAAAGACAATCGGCCAAAACAAGAAAACAACTTGAAAAGAAGAAAATAAATGGTAAAAAAAAAGGATGACAAAGGTTGCAAATGAATGCCTTTTTAACAAAAGCTCCCAATGAAACTAGTAGGATAAAAGGAAAAAATTCAGGTTGATGTCTTGATGACTTACATGTGAAAATAATACATGTGATAGTGTTTAGAGTACAAATTTTGGCAAGTAATCGACTATACAAACAAAGATTCAAAAAATATAGAAACAAAGAATATAGAGTAACAAAGAAAGAACAATAACTTGCCAGAAACCACGTGAAAGTAACAAGATGTTTAATATGAAAGTGCATTCATATTTAATTTTTCCAACTCATACATGTCAGAACTTGTGTAAACAATTTTACTGAAAGCAAAATATGTACAAAAAATACATAGATAAACTTATTTCAGCAATGTCGACAAACAAATTGAAATTCTTCATGCAAGGCATCATTTACTTCTTTCTATATAAAGGGGGATGCTTCTATTCAGAACAAATATCTCGACTGAATTTGTTACAAGCAAGTGAAACACCTTTGTGGTCTTGACAGGTTTGTGATAAAGTTATTCTTCTCAAGTTTGTGATTGTTTTTTTTTACTAAATATTATTTATTTTAATTTATGGTATTTTATTAACAACCTATATATTTTTTTTTATTTACATGCAATTGAAGATATGGATGATCCACGATTTAATGTCATATTTAATGAAGATTTTGATGACGATTATGATAATGTAATGAATTGTATTGTAAAATACATGAATTATCCTAGTTGTAAAGGTAATGGTGCGTCAGTTGGTGATGTTGGAGATGACAATGATGGAAACGACAACAACAACGACGACGATGATAGTAACGATGACGATGTGATGGTGACGATGAAAACGATGAGGATGATGAATTTTTTTTAAGGAGACAATTTGATATACATAAATTAATTATATGCATGGCTGGAGCTATAAACATGTATTATATTAATTATATGCATAAAGAACCATGTATGATTTCATATAATATAGGGATGCGTTGGTTGAACGAAGTTTTAAGAGGTCATTGAAAACGATGTGTTAACATGTTTAAGATGAACACAACCACTTTGTTGAGTCTGTATAACGATTTAAAAACACATTATGGTTTCACCTGGGTTGACTTGATGGTTTACCTAAGTTTTGAATCAAATATAACTCTGGTTTTTATCTATATAAAACCCGATCAAGATTCGAGATCCCGGTACTAGTTGGTATCAATAGCTTAGCTCCAATTCCTGTGCCTAGCTCCAATACCCGTGCCATATGTGAATTTACAGACATATCTTGACCATCTTTTGTTGGAAAGAAAAACATTTCCCCATCTAATATGAAACTTACTAGCACCTTTAAAAATAAGTTTTTTTTTTTTGCATGTATGGATTTATCTGTAAATATTGTTTCAATAAGAGGAAGATCCTTAGTGTTTCATTTTTTTTATTTTCTCTCTCCTACTAATTATTTTGTCTGTGTATTTCTTCTCTTTTTTATTTTCTCTACCCAAATTCTTATATGGTGGTTTAAGTTTTATATATTTTTAGATTTAGATAGCTTTATTAATTAAATTTATTTTTATTTAAGGCAGCTAAAAGTAATAATATTTTGGGTAAAAATTAACTTTTTTTTGCAATTACATTAAGAAATAAGCATTAACTTTAGTTTAAAAAAATTGTGCAAAAATAACAGATAAAATGATTATAATAATGAAACTAAAATTAATCAAGTATAAGAATTAAAAAATAAAATAAACAAACGAGTTAAAAAAAAAAAAAAGCATGTGAGAGAGACTTGCGTATCTCAAGTTGCACGGATAAGACAAAGCGCAACCAGTTACACTGTACTGGATGAGAACAAACTTTTCTCAGTACTTAGTTTGGAAAAAACACTCGAATGCCATCCCACAGCCCCATGACATGAGTTCTTTTCTCGAGTTCCACGGCTGATGCCACGGCCTGAATCCTAGAGAGAGAGAGAGAGTCACATTACTAAATTAGGCCAGGGCTCGGGGCTTCCTTTTTAAATTCTAACCTTCCACAGCCCCATGAGTTCAAAAGAATAATATATATATATATATAAAACAGCTGCCCAGCTTCTTCCAAACAACAATCATGACTACTCAACAATAAGTTCTTAGTTTTAAAGTACAGCCGACAAGTCAATCCGGATCTAGCTGATTCAAAACGAAAATTAAGTAGAGTTAAAAAAAATAAAGGAAGAAAATATTAGGTATGACGTAATAATTTAATTAAAAATCCAGTTATAACCCGTTAACTTTTATTTTTATTTATTAAAACAATGTTATTTTGATTTTTTAAAAAAAATTGACCCGAACGACCCGGTCAGAACTCGAAACCTGATCCTTAGACCGGGTAGGATCTAAAAAATATGAATAAATCAATTTAATTTCAACTTAAATATTCTTGGATCTTGTTTTTCATTCTAATTTTTTTTTTAAGAAATATTTGTTTTTAACTTAACTCCGGCTTTTTCTTTCCGCTTCTGAGAATTTAGTTATAATCATGTTTTTTAATATTATAATTTTTTTAATATTTTTAAATTATTTTAATATGTTATTTCAAAAATAATTTTAAAAAATAAAAAAAATTAATATAATTTTTTAAAAATACTTTATAAAATAAGCGAATTATTTAGTGGAGTGAGATTAATTTCTATGAATTTGTTGACCTTTTCCCTTTCATCTACATAAAATGAAAAGTTGACGCATATAGATTCCTTCTGTTGACATGTTCTATCACCTATTCATGATTGATCGACTCGTCATTTACTAAAAGCTCCATGAATTCACCAAGAAACTTCCTTAAATTCTCTCCTTCCTTCAAATCAAACTCAAATAATTATTTCTCTTTTGTTCGCTGCAAAAAAGATGAATGAAATTTGCACCAACTGAAGCTTATTTTCGTTTTCCACTGAAAGCTAGCAAGTCACCTGCCAAAAAAACAAAAGATGTGAACTAAAATTTTCTTACCATCAGTTAGAAGCTACTCCCCCCCTTTACTTCTATAATACCCAAAAAAAAAATAAAAATCATGAAGCTTCCATGTTTAAATAACCAGTAATTTTTTTAAATTATTTTTTTAATAATTATTTGAGATTTTTTTTGAATTGTCCAGATAAATTAAATCATATTATAATAATTTTTACATTTCTTAATTTTAAATTTAAACTAAACAAGAAGTGAGGTTAAGGGTTGGCTAGGTTGTTTTTGAACTGTTCAAGTTGATTGAATTATCTTCATTATAATTATCAGATCATTATAATTATCAGATGATATAATTTTAAACTGGAGTTGGACAAGAAATGAAATAAGAAAAATTTAAAAATTGAACTGAATTTAATAAAAATATTAAATATTAAAAAGTCTTACCCGGCATGCAGTGCAGTGCGGGACTATAGACTACTCAAAATTTCTATGAAGAGTAATTAGCTTAACGAAAGAACTGTAGTTGTTTGGTGCCATTTCATGTCTTGTGATCAAAATCTAAGAGAGAACAAAAATTCTAGGAGGAAGGTTGCTCATAATTCAGTTGCGAGAGATGGACAAGTACCAATCCAAAAACAGACATTTCACCTCTTTGATTGTTTACGAAGTAAACCTCTCTATCAGACTTAATTAAATCCTCCTGTTTTCTTTCTCTTTTATCTTGATTTTCGTTTCTTGGCACATGCATCAAGCGCTCAAAACTCTTCCCTTCTGCAGGTATTGGTCACAGATTACGAACAATGGGAAGTGATCGAGGAAATAATATTCCTCGTAAACCCCGTTATGATATTACCATGTCCAGGAGAACAAGAAAGCCGTTGATGAATCTCAAAGAAACTAATCAAAATCCCACAACAGGCGCGCCACGAGAAGGAAATGCTGCTGAAGATGTTGGTCGTGATCGAGGAGCAGATAGCGTTCTCACAAAAGAATGCGGTCATGAAGAAGGAGAGAGTCGTAAGAGCAGCTTGAAGCAACTTATAATGAAGATTAACGCAGGCAACGAAGAAAGTGAAGTAAGCAGGCTGCTGGTGGGGGAAACAAGGGTCGGAGATAATGAAAATATTGACAGCAAATTATTACTAGGAGGCAAGAATTCCCTTGGCCAGCATTTCAAGGGAGAAGAAAAGCAGCAGCTTCAATTAGTAGTAACAAGGAAACAAGCAAAGGAAGGAATGGAAGGATTGAAGCTGAAAGGAATGGTGGGTCGTTATGTCAAGATGGTGAGCCATTTGATCAGGGTCAAGCGTGACACACGCATTAATAATGGATCCCGGAAAAAGCCACTTCTCCGGTTGCCCATGTAGGCCAGCCATATATTTCAAGAGTGGCCGGGACAGTATATATATGTTTGATTCTACTCATGCATCTGGGTGATTTCTTATTGTTATGCTGTAATTTTTCATCAAGATATTAATAGAAATTACTAGTCCTTTATGCTCCTTATTTTGTGCAATTTAATTTATCATTTGTTTTGATTTTATTTACGAAAAATCATACTTGTATAAAACATGATCTGGGGTTAATTCGGAGCTAAGCATGAATCACTTGTTTAAAGAGTTCAAATATTTTTTTTAAAATCAAAACAATATTGTTTTGATAAAAAAAATAAAAAAAAATTAACAAGTTAATGATCAAGTTTTGATTGGATCAACTAGATTATCAGGTCAACCTAGTTTTTTTATTGTGTTAATTATATTTTTTCTTTTTATATTTTTTTTAACTTAGACTAATCCAAACCCTAAATCCTCGATTTACGTGTTGATCAATCCAGGTTTTAAAACAATGCATTCATGTTCATGATGCAACTTCTTTTTTTTTTTTATCATACTTTTGAATTTTTAATATGCATTTAATTTTTTTAATATAATTTTTCTTGCAAAATCATTAGTGTTATGTAATAAACATAAATTATATAGATGATTCAAGCTACACCATAAACCGAATCCTTTTTTTCCCAACATGAAAAAATAATGCTAGGGGGATGCTAGCACTTTTAAAGAACTAAGAAAGATCCAATACTGCCTGGTTAATTTAACAATAAGATTAAACAAAAAAATCAATGATAATAAATAAAAATATAAAAAAAAAACAATAATTAACCATAAAAAAATAAAATATCAACACCATACTTGAAAGAGAAAAAAAAAAAACTTATTGGAGACTTATCTTTGCTTCAATGTGAACATTAGTTGTTAATTAAAAATAGTTCATAGAGATGGTTCTAATATCATTGTAAAAAACTCCACGACGACACTAAGAAAGACCGCACACGTCGCCAAAACAATAACCCGAAAAGTAAATCAAACAAACTATTGTGAAGTTCGCATTTGATCAATTAATTTAATTTAATTAAAAAAACTAAATTTAATAAATAAAAAAACAAATAAAAAAACTCAAGATAATCTGAATTATTTTTAAAATTAATAAAAATTCATATAAAAAGCAAGAACAATAATAATAATTATAATAATGAAAAGATAAAATTTTTTTAAAAAAACAAGCAAGCTAAAACAAATCTCCTGATTAACATTCCAAACTCATTTCCCGTAAAATCATTCTAACTATCCCTGTCTATTGCTTGCTTAACCAAGTTGTCAGCTACAGCATGCAACGAGTAAGAATGGAACAGA
>Ga0325405_1000153_pt1 | contig 64800 bp, 41 predicted proteins | sample PopdelMetagenome_21_FD_205663 | JGI IMG/M metagenome (GOLD analysis project Ga0325405, IMG submission 205663) | Populus deltoides microbial communities from Bellville, Georgia, United States - Xylem-Control-R2 | ecosystem: Host-associated > Plants > Phyllosphere > Stem > Wood/Secondary xylem...
AGATGCTTGAGAAATTCACTAGATTGTGTTTATTATTGGTGGCTAGCAGTGCGAGAACCCTAGGGTATTGGGCTGGAATGAACTAAATTAAATAAAAACGTGTTTATCCCCCATACCCCCCCCCCCCAACCTACTAAGGAAAAATAAAAGAGAATAGCAATATCCTCCAATTCTTCACAACAAAAAGCACAGTGGAGTATGCTGATGAGATAAAGCAGAATAGAAGCAATAGGAAACAAAATTTGCAGTACCTCTGTAATTGTTAATGAGACATCACTTAGGACAAGAGAAGCCTTCTCAAATGGAATCTCTGGATCACTTCTTTCTTGTTTTCCAAGACGATGATATTTAAGGGCTCCATTGATTGGTGACACCAAGTAGTTACGATTCATAGCCCATTTAGATACCATACCATGACCAGTAGAGGGTTCATTTACACCATCTTCAAATATCTTAGGGATCAGCCAAAATCATCAAAGAGAAGAACAAAATTTTGATAAGTAACTACTTGATAATGGAGATTAACAATTCCATAAACAGCTACCAACCTCAACCCATTCCTCAGGACTTAAATCTTCCCACTTTTTGTCTTTCTTCCAAGGGAGGTTATCAGAATCATGATACACAGCAAGCCTCTCAAGTTGTAATGACTGTTAAAGCAAACAAGTGTTGGCCAAAATAATTTGAAGGTCATGTAAATACCACTAGCATCATAAGACAAACTTGATAAATAAAAGCAAAGGAATTATTTTGATCACTGTCCAAAGAGATGCAAGCTTTATAAGATACAAATAATAAATGAAAAGCAAAGAACATAGGAATACAGATCAAAAGGCCTATTAAATCAACTTAAATAGTGATCATAATAGTCAGGTGTCCCATTATGTAGAGGAACCACCATCATTTTGAATGATAAATTCTTTCCTATCACATCACCAAAAGATGCTGCACAACTAGACTCAAGTAATAGTACGCTTGATTTGAGAGGAAAGAGCTGGATCATCCTGTCTTTCCTTGAATGGTTCCTTTAAGGGAAGGAAGAGAATTCACAGGATTAACAACTCCCAGCACTTAAGGGGCAAGGGATGAAGGTTAAAGTACACCACTAAGAATTTTGTTATAATTTGTTACTTCTTTCTACTTTTTTACGTCTAAAGGCACAACTTAAAAATATATATATATTTCCCTCTCCCCCTTACCACTGCCAATTCTTAAAAAGGGTCTTTCTCCAGCCACTAACAATATAGACCTTTTAATTTGCTATAATCCTCGAACATGAGTTTTTACCCCCTTAACAACCGCTCTTATTACAATCTAGCTCTAATGTTAATCTTAAAAAATGTTCGATCAAAACATTCAGAGAAGTGGTTTGATGGTTGCATAAATCATCTGTTTCTATCCGCTGCTGCCTAACAATAGACAAAAACCTGAGATAACTGGTTGGGAGCTTACGTAAATCCTCTCTTTATATCTGTTGCCTAACAGAAGACATATCAGCAACAAAAGAGAGTGCAAAACTTGGATTAGGAAAATTCTGTAAATACACACATATGTAGTCATAGCATTCCAAAAGAAGTAATATTATATCTAATTATTCTCACTGCATAAAAGGTTCAAATGCTATGCACTGTTTTCAATCATCCATTTCAGCAAAAGATCACAATAAGTAAAAAGACATGCTAACCTTCCGTAATCGATCCAAAGCACCACTGATATCAAATGTTTCAATACCCTGCTCATCTGTTGTGACAGCTGCCAGCTTCGCTAGGGTAACACCGCAAGAAAATGGATGCCCAGGATGACTGCAAAATCATTAGTTAGTAGCTTAAATAAACAAGGGGCACCCGTAATGGACAACAGAAAAGTAGAAAACATGAACTTATTCATGGAATTGTGACATGAGAAACTAAATTAGTGTGTGGAATAGTATATAAATACAGATAAAAGAAATCAATAATAAAATTCTCAGCCAACCTGACTGAATCCTCGTATCTGATATGCACATTGCTAATTGAAATTTTAAGATTTCCAATAATAGTGGCAATCAGAGAGCCCAGCCATGAATTTCCTGGAGGAGGCTGCAAAAGAATCAGATGTCAATCAAATTTCCTTACCATGCTGAAGTCACCACATTTTTTTGATAATACAAAGCATGCACATGCTTTATGTGTGTCCATTTCAAATAAATACCAACAGAAATAGAGAGTTTTTTTCTCTACCCTTCAAAGCCTAAACTGTTCAAACAGCCAGTCTAAAAATACTAGCAGGGGACAAATTGCCTCCAAATATCAATAAAAATAAAGCTTTTCACAACCCATGAGCATATGATTTGAATAAAGATTGCTAAAAGCTTTAGCAAGCCTAATCCAGTATATAGAAAGGTTTACAGAGCAAGCAACTAAATCACAATGAAAACAGAGAGCAGAAAGCTGCAGTCCATACACTTCCCAGCTTTGATCTAGTTGCTTCAAGAGTTGCAGATTCTGCTTCCTGCACAGGGAGAGAAGAAAATTTTAATTAGCAAGTTTGTTAGAGCCAAGTTTTCTCCCTTTATGCAATGTAAATCAAGTGCATTTGAACAACATTAAAACAGAAACAGTTGACATTTTAAAAGCTATTTAGGCATCTCATGCACAGAGATGAGCAAAAACACAGGTAATTAATATGTGTCTGGAACACTTCTACGAAGACATATCATTAAAAAAAAAAACAACATGGTAATTATCTAGTGGTGTAATGGAAGGGCAGTGTGAAAAACTTTGGGGTAAAGTTATGGTGAATCATGGATCAAAAGGGGCTGCCAGTCTGATGGATGAATAAATCTTGCATGAGAAACCATGTTGTCAAGAGAGTAACATTCAATACACCCATAATGCAGTTAAATGCTTAAATGCATCATGAAACAGAAAGTAGGCCAAATTAAGAGGCACAATTAGTGCACAGGAGAACATATGTATGAATGCCACATATATGAGCTTCCACCTCAATTTGTTGAAGTTTGGTTTCAAAAAGTTTTCTCCGGTCCTCCTCCTACATGAATAGTCAAGCAAGAAAAGATAAGAACCAAAGTGGAAAAGAACAAATAATCCAATAAAAATAATTATTCAGGTCGACAAAAGAGCGTTCTACCTTGAGAGTCCGGCTATCAGGGGCAGGATGAGCAAGAATGAAGACGCGATCGACAAGAACAACCACAGGTTCTTTTCCTAAACTTTTCCAGGGAACCTGTAAGTTAAGAACAGTAAAAGGGAGTAAAGAATGAAAACCAGAGAATTAGGACGAGTATCATTTGGAATGGAGAAGCTATAAGAAAAGTAGAAACATAATCAAATACAAGTTGTATTTCCCTCATCATTAAACAAATAAGTTCTATCACAAACTAGTTTGGCTCGGCTATAATGATCCTTTTGTGCCATTCCGCCTCAATCCCGAACTAGTTCCCTCATCATTCTAACATTCATAAAATTCCTACTTGGTTCCAAACATTGATTTCCTTTCCACAACAGTCGAATTTAACCGTTCAAAGCCATCAGCCAGCTTAGCAGGTCATGAAGCAAGTCACAATGACAACCAACTAGAAATCTTAAGCGCCATTTTTCACTTTACTCCTTTGCTCTGATTGGCAGGATTTGAACTTAGTTCTATGTGACCACCCTTTTAACACGCAAACAACAAGGGCCTTCACATGACAATATCGATCACAGATTTACTTTCTACGTATTTCTTGACTGCTTGATAGCTACAGGTCCTCCCCAGAAACAAAAAAAAAAAATTGTTGTTATGCAATCCTAAACTATACAGACCATGAGCAAATGAAAATCCTAAGAATTCAGCCAGCTGGCTGTAGGTGACAACATTAGCTACCTTTAATGTAATAGTACCAACAAAACCAGCTTTGACAGTGACTGGAAGTTTTAGTGAATTTAGTGCGTCAGCCTTCAAATTCAAATCTTTGAGGACAACATCGCCTGCAAAAATAGAGGGAGCTAATCAGAAAAATAACGAAAAATAAATAAATGATAGGAAAACAAAAACATAATTTCCAACAAGACAATTTTGCATCCAGCGGTCATTTCACTGGCTTATTAACTAGAAGAATTAGGAACTGAGTGCCTAAGATCAGCAAGATCACAAATCACAGAGATTTGAGGACAAACCTTTCCAGACACTTATTCTTAAAGCCTCCACTGACAGCCCGTGGACATATTCGCCCAGGTATCTTCGAAGCAAATGCAAAACCTGCAAACAAAAAAAAATGTAGCCTACTTGAAGCATACTTGCGGATAAACAACGTAATTAAAGAGCATTTTCTCCTTCAAACACCAAAACGGTAATTTAAACTAACCGCTGCTGTTTCCGTATATCAAGAGATTATATAACCAAGCATGTTACAAACGTGGAGTGTTCATTAACGTAAAATTCAGGAAAACCGCTAACAATGCCCTAACAATGTTACAAAATACTGAAATGTTAGTTAAATTCCTAGTCACTTGTAATCATCATAAAAATCAATTCCTAATTTTACTCGTCCGTAATTTAAATATATTGATCATCCTCGCCACATTTCAGTGTACACACTAAACTTACTTATCTACTCCCTGATTTTGTAAAAATAAACGAAAGTTGCGATTAAAAAAGAACAAAACAGAGAGAGGAGAGAAGTAACATACGTGAGCTTCGAACATGGTGAGTGATCAGGTTAGAAGCGAAATTTTTAACAGGTTGGAGATGATCGAGATGGAGTGATCGGCATTGAAGATGCAGGTGAGTTGTGAGTGTAGATTTCGAAATTTTTTTGAGGGTTGGAGAAACCCTAATATCGATTTTGATCTCTACAGGGAGAGAGAACAGGAGAAACGAACGGTTGGAAGAAGGATGCGAAATGAGAAAGATGGAGGACAGGGAAATAATTTATAGGTGTCTCTTTCTCGGTTCATTATGCAAATATTCGACGCGTAAAAAGTAATAACTGCGTGTATTTTTGCTTTGTTATTGTTGTTATTATTACAAATAAAACTAAAATGAATTAGTGTTTTACTTATATATTGTGCGGTGTAAAATAAGTGGTCTTTTTAAAAAAATTAAATAGTTAAGCAAACACGTAATTTTATATTTCCAAATTTTATTGTACATTGTAATTACTTTTATGTTCTTGAAAAAATAAAAACATAGCTAATATTTATGAGCTTTTTTGAATTTTTACATTTGTGTCCAATCCAATTACCTCGTTAATTCTTGGGATCAATTTTTTTTTTCTAATGTAAAGGTGTATTCTTAGTTTTTTTCCTGTGTGAGGTCAAGCTTTTTACAAATAAAAAAATAGTTAGCAAATACACACAGGCAAGTGAGAGGCGTCGTCATCTCCTGGTACATGTTGGTCACCTTTAAAGATAACATTCAAAGTGGGGTGCCTCCCTTTACACAGTGAGTCAGCACATATCAGTCCAAGGACACGACATAATTCCTGCGATAATTTTTCTCCTCCCTCTTCTTTTCTCTCCCCGACACCTCAAAATATATGCTTACCTTGCAAAATTACAAAATGGTCCTCGTTCTTTTAATTGTTTGAATTTGATTTAGTTGTTTTTTATTTCATCTTTGTGTTTTTTAATTAAATTGATCATTATTATTTTGATTCCTATTTATTTTACTTTTAATTATTTTTTATAATCATATTGGATTTTTTAATTTTATCTATGATCATTTGATTTTAATTCTTTTTTTATTGAATTTAATCATAATTCTTATGATTACAATTCATTTTATCTTGAGTTCTCTACTTAATTAATTGTGTTTTTTTTTTTGCAATTTCACCCCTCATTATTTAATTTCATTGATTTTTCATATCATATTTGGTGTATATTTTTTTTATCATACTTTTAAAACCTGATCCAAGAATCAACATATATCATGTCATGAGTTGGGTCGAATGATCGAAGGTACAAGGGTCAATCGGATTTTTTTATTATACAGGAAGTAAAAATGACATTATTTTGATAGAAAAATAATGGTAAAAAATCCAACAGGTGTTAACATGATTTTCCCCTAACTAATTGCTTAATTTTTTATCCAATTAAATAGTAAAATATGATATTATTTTGATAAAAAAATTTAACAGAGAAAAAAGATTAAATTATGATCCTCTTTCTTTTGTTTGGTTTTTTTTTATTCCTTTTTATATATATATTTTTTAGTTTCATCCATTTCCATTAGATTTTGTTTTGTTTATATATCAAATATGATACTCATTTTCATGATTGCTGTTTTTTTATTATTTTATTGGTTTTTTTCTTTTAATTTTGTCTTTCAATGTTTTTTTTCATTTGTCTCTTCTTTTATGTATCTAGTCCCCGTTTTTTTAATTCTTCTTTTTAAATCCTTCTTTTAATTTGTTTTTTCCTTTTAGTTTTGTCCATCGACATTTTATTTCATTTGTTTTTTAATCCAAATTGGTTCAGGTTTGGCCCTCGTTATTTTGATTACTATTTATTTTTATTTTTTTGTTTGATGGTTAGGGATTTTGTTTAAGATTTTTTTATATTTTGCATGGTCATCTCAATCTTATAGCTAGAGTTACTGGTTTTGAATATTAGCTGGATTTAACTTCAGTTTTTTTGTTAATTTCATTATTTGACATTAGGCTATTAAATCTTGAACTTTCTTTCTTTTTCTCTCTTTCATTCCTTTAAGGCTACCTTTGATGGCTGTTTAGTCAAGTTAACCTGGATTCACTCGGATTATTACCATTTGAATATCTTTTTTATATTACAAAAAAATTGATCTATCCCATGACATGAGTGAAAAAATCTAGTTATCACTATTATAGGTCAGAATCTCCTCCAATCCGTTTTTTAATTAAGTTTTCTATTTTGACCTTATTTGTTTTTGCGTTTCAAAAATGGTTTTAAAAAAAATTATTTTTTTATTTTTTTTGCTTCGAATTAATATTTGTTTGGTACTTCAGATTATTTTTATGCACTGATGTTAAAAATAATTTTTAAAAAATAAAAATATATTATTTTAATACTTTTCCAATTAAAAAACATTTTGAAAAGTAACAACAACTACACTTTTATATACCCCTAAAATTTTAGATGATGAACATCCTGATCCAATTTTGTCATGAAATTATTTTCTCCAAGCTTCCTTTAAGATTACAATCCAAAAAGGTAAATTAATAATAAAAAACCAGTTGCCATCTTAGCTCAGAGAAGTGCTTAAATGATTTGTCATTGAACTCCTTAATTTAATAATTTTTAATTGAATGAATACACGCGCATATAAAAAATACATGAAGATAATGAATGGTTTTTGCCTGTTTGTTTCTGCGTTTTAAAAGTACTTTTGATAAAATTTAAATTTTTTTTATTTTTTATTAATTTTAAATTAATATATTTTTAGTGTTTTCAAATTATTTTAATGTGTTGGTGTTAAAAATAATTTTTAAAAAATAAAAAAACATTATTAATATATATTTTAATATGAAAAACTATTTAAAAAGCACATGCTGCTCTTAATCACGTTGATGGATCATGTAAAAAAGTTTCAGGTTTTGTCCATCCTTTGTAAACATACATCTGTTAGCTTGCAATACTCGGAGGCTTTTATGTAAATAAACCATCAATGCTTTATCATATTTGATATTGAGGTATTTTTAACACAACTGTTTTCATCTTTTTATCTTTTTTGTTTTAAAAAAGGCTCGTTAAGGTTTTGTTTACCTTGAAGGTTTTTTTTTTTGTTTTTTTATAAAAAGCAAGATCCAGGACATTTTAAAAAAAACATTGTAATTAAAAAAATGTTTATACTTTTGATGGAAAAAAAAGGCAAAATATTTTTTGTAATGTCCATTATTTTTAAAATAAAAATACATTAAAAAACACCAATAAGTCAGCAAATATTACTATCACTAGTAATGCTTTCATCTTTATAAATTGTAGTTGTAAGATCCATTCGGTACATTATTCAACCCGGGTCTTAAGTTGAGGTTAAACAAGTCAATTAAAGTTTAACTAAAACAATAAAAATATGTTTTTTTAAAGTATTTTTTTAAAGTTAAGTCATATTATTTTTAAAAAACAAAATCAAGTATAATCGGGTTATAATCCCACTAGGTCATCCAAATTTGATTATTTTAACTTTCATTTAATTTAATATAAAACTTGGTTTTATAAGTTCTAGATTAATAAATCGTCTAATTAATATGTTATATGAAACTGGGTTTTATAACATTGTTTTGGATTACAATATAAATATGAGAGGATATCAAAATAAACGAAATCAACCAGCCTTGGATCATACGCTTTTTATAAAAAAAACAGTATCAACAGCATTCAACCATATCCTTTTGTGTTGTTATACTTGCCCGTTGCTTTTCAAATAATAATAAAAAAAAGAAATCAATTTTTTATGGTTAAAAAAACAAAACAACGTCCATGGCAGTCACTGTTACTGCGTTGGAGTTATTTATTCTTCGAATATGGAAATGGGACATTTAATATTCTTTTATGGTTCTTTGAGGCAGTATTTAGTTATTATACCGAAATATAAAAAACAGATAGAAAAGACAAATTAAAAAAATAAGATAAAAATAAGATTATATTCGATAATAATATACGAGATAAAATAATTATTTTTATATTTTATTTAGTTATGATAGACAAGATAAAAAATATTTTAAAAAAAATATTATACTATTAATATATATTATTGTCAAACTTACCTGTTTTATAAAATAACTAGACACGCATATATTTTTTACTTACATTAGAGTAAGTGTTAAAATTACCAATATTATAATAATCTTAGCTGCAAAACCATGACTAAATTGATGGGTTAACCCTCTTAACCCGAGACTTGAACCTTGCCCCGGATCTGTTCACGAGTCATGTTTTAAAACTGTGGTAATAACTATTTTTATCTATATAATGACTCGGGTCAACCCATGTTGGCCCCAAGTTCGAGTTTTAAAATTATAACAATAATAATTTTTATCTTTGCAATAAGCCGGGTTGACCCTCATGATCCGTGACCCAAGGTTTATCTTAGGTTAAACCTTAAATCAAGTTTTAAAACTATAATAATAACAATTTTTATTTTATGTTGACTCTCTAACAAGTAACCCTGACTTTACTTTAGGTTAACCCTCGAGTCAGGTTTTAAAACTATATCAATAACCACTATCGTCATTGTATCAACTCAAGTTAATGGTCAATTCTACTCGTGACTCCGACCTTACCCTAAATCGACTACCAAATCAAGTTTTAAAATTATAAGTATAACAACCTTTATTCTTACACTGACTTTGGTCAACTCAACTAGTGACCCAAACTTTACCTCAGATTGATCTCCAAATTGAATTTTAAAATTATAATAATAACAAATTTTATCTCTATATATCTTAGTTAACATTCTTGGAGTTGAAAGTTTGTCATAATGATATTTTAAGAATAAAAAATAATATATTTAAAAACATGTCTCTTATATACCATTTATTTTGAAAAATACATAAATTTACTTTAAAATTATTCAAGAGAAAAATATTTTTATGCACCTCTCTTTGTCTTCTAAATCAAACATATTTTTATTTTTAATGTCTTCATCACTTTTATACAAGGACAGCAATCAAACCTTGCATAAAAGTTGGTTTTTCAGGGGGTTGTTGGCCGAGTGTTGCAACCACCTTTTCACAAAGTTTTGATTTTTTTATTTTTTTTATAATTTTAAATTATTTTGATATACAGTATTAAAAATAAATTTTTAAAAATAAAAAATATTATTTTAATATATTTTAAATTAAAAATACTTTTAAAAACAATCCCTTTCTTTATCTCAAATATCATACGGGGGTTGAAAACAAAGTTTTTAAACATGACCTGATTCAAGACCCGGGTTCCGGGTTTTGACTGGGTCACCGGGTTTTGACCGGGTCGGCCGGGTCAATTTCTATTTTAAAAAAATTCAAAACGGCGTCGTTTTAGTAAAAAAATAAACAAAAGTCAACGGGTTGCAACCGGGTTTTTGATCGGGTTTTGCCAGGTCAACCAGGTCAGCAAGGTTATTGCTTATGCTATTTTTCTATCAACCCGGCCTGATTCCAGTCCCGGGTCGGTCGGGTTTCAGGTCGACCCGCCGGGCCGGGTTTCAAAACACTGGTTGAAAATATATATTTTAAAAAAAGTTTTTGAATTTTTTCAATAAGGTAACAGAAAGCCATGTTTGTTTGTTTTTTTTTTATAAAACAAGTGCTCAGATTTTATTTTTATTTTTTTTGGCGGGGTGAATGTATATTTGAGTTTTTGAATTTTTTCCATAAGGTAACGAAAAACCATGTTTGATATTATTTTTTTTCAAAAGCAAGTGCTAGAAATCCATCGGAGCCGACATAAAACATTTGAAAGTATGAAAGTAAACTATCAAAACATTTTTTACAATTATAATTTACCACTGCACCGACCACAAGTGGCCCCGGCCACAAAAACCACAGGCTGATATACCAAACCGAGATTGGCTTTCAAACCGTGGCATTGACTGCTTCCTGGTAAATTATCAATATTTTATTCGATGCCATGCATTATTTTTTTCTATTTTTCAACCACATTTCAGTTTGAGCTATCTGGCACTAGTGGACCTAAAGAATCAGCTTCGAAGAAATTTGTGCTCGAGCAGACGTAAACATCGAATGTTGGAATAAGAACGAATAAATGCCAGAGCAAACCATGTCGTAGTATTGTCAAGCCTCGAACTGATGCTGTCCTTCCTCATCCCAGGTAGGCGGACATTTATCCATGTTGGTACGGTACCTAAAAGGAACATTTATGCAGCTGGCCCACTAATCAAACCCGTCTTGAGATTTTATACATGGAGGCCCATTTACCACATCAGGGTTATCATTCAACACCCATCGTGAATCAGGGGTTAGTAAACAAGCCTAGCAGCTGTGATGAATTATAGCAATTCTTCTCTTGATCAAATCAAGGATATTGTTTAGATTTTAGAAGTTGGTTAGCTGAATAATGCTTCTGTTCGTTGTAGCTAGTTAGTCTGCATACCGTAGAAGGCTAGGGGATATACCATGGAGTGTTTGGAAGTGTGAAAATGATTATTTTTTAAAATGCTTTTGATTTGGAAATGTATTAAAATGATATTTTTTTATTTTAAAAAAATTATAAGTATATCAAAATGATTTGTAAACATAACAAAAATTAATTTAAAGTAAAAAAAATCATTTAAAAAAAATACTTTTGAAAAAAAAAAACAATTTTATAAATGAAGACCTCCATTCCGTGGTACAATTAACCCGTCTTTATCTTGGTCAGGCCTTACAAATTTACAATTGAGCACTCGTGCCTTTTTGGCTTGCGTGCTGTTTTCACTCGTGTACAGTAGTGCATCTGTGGCCATTTTGAGGTGCACATGTACTCAGTACTCTCTGCAAATTTGCTTTCCTTCAAGCTTAAAATTTGTTCTTCGTAGTAGAATACCCAGAGGGTTAGATGACCCCTCACGGCTCACACCGTGGGCCACAGAATCCTTGTTTAAAATTCAAAAGCAAAACGGCTCACTAATTGGCTGTGATTGTTATAGTCACGTGAACATGCATTAATTATAACCCATACTTGACCCTGCCGCGCTTCAGATATTTTTTAAAAATAAAAAAATTATATATACATATTTTTTCAACATGGTTTTTAATAATAAATAAATCATGTATATGTATCATAAAATAAATCGATAATTATTTATGTCAATAAATAAAAAAACTATAAATAATAACTAAAAAATTAAAAAATTAAAAATAAATATAAATCAATATATTTAATATCGTAAGTAAAGATATTTGCTTGAATGTGTTTGTTAATTTTTTTATTAAAATAATTGTTTTATTTGAGCAAATAATAATAAAAATTGAGACACGATTCAAATTTACTAAATAAAATAAAAGAGAGAAAAAACATTATGAAAATTTGCATTATGAAAGGTTGCATGTATTAAAAATATTATATGAAAATATTCTTTTTAAAAGCATGTAAAAAAACATTAATTTTAAAAAATAACCATATAAAAAATAATTTAAAAAAATTAAAAAAAAGTCTGGCATTGTTGGGGCTTGGCAAGCCTGGCTCGCCTACGTGGCCCATTTCATCAAGACCCGTTCAACTAGTCCCTTAATTTTTTAATTGCAACCAGAGTGGATAATATGTAGTTTGCCTCGAATGTTTTGAAAAAAATTAAATGATGCATAGCATGATTTACCCAGATTCCAGTAATTAAGATGCTCATAAAATCAGAGGTTGTGTTTTTTTACCAAAAAACATGTTTTCCAACTTATTTTTGTCTCAAAACATTTAAAAGTCATGATAAACCTATCAATAACCTAAAAAAACTAAAAAAAAATCCCAAAAATCAAAATTAACCCAAAAAAATCAAACCAAACTCGTATATGTTTTTCATGAACTTTAAAAGTAAGAAAAGAAACATTTAATATGAAATTTTCTCATTAAATGAAATTATTTGACATAAATATAGACCATTTTTTGTTGCATAAATCAGTGTTAACGATATTTTTTTTCTACTGTCAAGATCTGGTGACCTCTCTCCTCTTTTAACTAGGAAAAAAAATAAACATCTATATCAAAATTAAATTTAAAAGAATTGAGACACCAAAATCATATAATTTATGTTATTTTTAAAATTAAAATACCAAAATATATTTTTTCTCAAAATTTTTGGCACGTCATCCATGTTCAATGCCTTTTAAATTTTGGTCCCTATCATTCCAGTTTCACCATTACCTAAAAAGTCTAAATTAATTGGTTTTCAATTAAAATTAAATCATTTAGAATAAAAAGTTGAGGATGAAAAAGAATTTTAAAAAAATAAATAGAGTTATCCACTGTGTTTAACACTTGTGTTAAGGTGAACATTGTTGTCTGCAAGTATTCACCCCACGTACGTATTTTGGTTTCTAAGTAATTATGATTATCATATCTTTAAATCTACAAAGTGGATAATTTTTACGTTTGTAAATTGTTTTTTTTTTAAAAACGAAGTTCACGGACTCTTTTCTTCTTTGAGGTGACAATATATTTTTTTAATAAAACTATACTTAATTATCGGTAATCAATATTATTATAAATCAACTGGTTAAATCATGAAAAGTTAAAATAATTTCTCACAAAGCAATTGATGAATCTACCTGAGGATCTGTTGTTACCTGTTGTTACAAAATCTAATATAATATCGTGTCTTTTAACTCGTAGTTACGGTATATTGTTGGTAATTAGCATAATTACAAAATAATTGATTTAAGTTATCGAGATAAATTACTACGACATAGTAAATAAAAATAATTAATAGTCCACAACTTGAAACACTCTAGATTATAATGCATCCAGGTATCTATAGAAATTGCTCTACTCTGAGTCACGTTGATGGAAGAAGGAGGTGGATTTATGGAATCTTATAATGGATTTATTTTACGCACAACCACTTTCAGGCCTCTATTTTTTAACCCAAGTGAAACAAAAATGCGACATCATATAATTAATTAGAAAAATATTATAAAGATGCTTAAATTTACCTTGGCTGAACAGTGTGCATGCTCGATTTATTCTTGATATGATTGCCTATGTAGTTTAATTGATTTTTTTTTGTTATTATTAATATAGATATTCGGATCAATTTACGTTAACAACCATGTAAGTCTTCAATGACCATCATGTTAATTTTTTCATATAATGATTCATATTTTTTTTAATTTATGAAATTAAATTGCACATTAAATGTACTTGGTATGCTTCTTCCAATATTAGATATAGGGTATAGGGTATATTGGATAGAAGGTACGCGTTATATTGCATGCCTATTATTTTTTTATTACAAAAAAGATATCAAGAAGATGTAGATTTATTTTTTCAATAAAAACATAAGATTTTGGTTATTAACTTGAGATAAAAAAATTTAAAAAGCAATAAAAAAACACAAGTCAAATTTGGTAAACTTATTGAATTTATAATTTGAAGCACGATACCATAATAACTCTATATAAAGAAAATGTAAAAAAACAAATACTGGTTTCCAAAAAAAAAAACAAAATTCCTTTTGGTACTACCTCAAATAAGATGTTAATGATGAAATCAATAAATTTAATTTAATTAAAAAATAAAATCCATTTTAAAGAGGTGAAATCTAACAAAAACCAAAAAAAAAAAAAAAACTCAAGGTAGCCCTTGTTATTTAAAAAAAAGATAAATCATATAGAAAAGGAGCAAAAAAGAATGTTAGAAGATGAAATATGAAAAAAAAAGGCTAAGAACAGAAAGAAAAAAACAAGTAAGTCCCGGTGAACCCTGTAAACCTGAGATAAATTTTTAAACCATCAATTCTCTAGATTCTTGACCTGAGCTCAACCTAGGAGCTCAATACCTAAAAAATTAAAAATTAAAGGATGAAATTAATTAATTTAGTTCAATTTAAAAACAAAATTACTTTAGAAAACCTAAATTCAACAAAGACAAGAAAAAAAAAAACAAAGACAACCTGTGTTATTTTTCATAACAACTAGAAAATACCATAGAAAGTGAATTAAAAAATAACAAAATGCTGGAGGATTGGAAAAAAAAACCCCTCCAAATAACCCATGTCAACTTTGTAAATTAATATCAATCCCTTAGACCTGCAAATCATTAAATTTAGACTTGAACTCAATTAAGAAGTTCAACACTCGACTAATTAAATGTCGGAAGACAAAATAATAATAATAAAAAAAAATCAATCTAAATAAATATTTTGCAAGGTCAAAAAAATACAACAATGAAAAAGGGACTAGATTTTACATGGAAAAATCTAAAGAATGGTGAAATTGAAAAAAAAAAAGAACAATTGTCAAGATCATCTAAAATGAAAAAATTAGTAAATAAAAAGAATAGGAATCAAATTTAATAGATAAAAATATCAATTATTGATGAAATTGAAAACAATTTTTAATTTAATAAACTATTATAAATTAAAAAGATTACAATTAAGAGAATAAGGACAAAATTGAAAACCTCCATTAATTTCATTAAGTATTCTAAAATTTTAAAACTGTAACAAGGAGAATATGGATGAAATCTTAAGTAAGACAAACTTTAGGGGTTGGTTTGATTTTTTTTTCTCAGCAATAAGATCAAGGAGGTGAGAGGGGGAAAAAATAAAACAAAAGGCCACATGTGCCACACCGACTATTATAAGGCTTCACATACTGTTGATTCATGGAGGGGACACCAAGACGTTTCAAAAGCCATCATGAAATTATGGTTTTGGTCACCAGACAACGCCGTTTACACTGTTTGAAGGAGACTAACACTATTCATCCAATTATTTTTTAGTTTTTTTGTTATTTATCAAATTACTTCACTATCCAAGGACACCCAATAACTATTTAATGACCACATGTAAATGATATAAGAGTCCCGATTCAAAGACAATTATTTTTAATTTATAATGGCAATAAATAGCTTACTTTTTAAAAAATAAAGTAAAAAACTCAAGAACCCATTATCCAATTGATTTTTTTTATCTTATAAGAGCAATTAAGTAATTTTATGGAAAAAAACAAAATTACCATCTAACCCCTTTCCGTTAAATAATAACTAATGTGTTTTACGAAAAATATCATCGTATCTCTATCCCCGATGCATGCTACTTTGCCTACTAAAAAGTAAAATCAGCATTTCATCCTGGATTGAAGGGAGTATAATAATAACATAATAAAGATAAATACAGACACCGTGACAGGTCTCGTATCCATGATATTTCATTGGAATGTTCTGGAAACAATTACATCGAAATGTGCAGGACTGCCACGTTAAAAGAAAGTAGAAAATTGTTGTTCTATTAATTTCCCCGGAAAGTTTAGTTCCATTGTTGAATTTTCTTAAAAGTTTCCAATTCTTTATCTGGATTTCCAAGAAAACGGACGTGGATATCAAAAATTAAAGACCCTAACATACAGTCACGTAGAAAGATTTTAGGACACCGCTGACCTGTCCTCGTTGTTTCCCTTCACAAGAGAGGATGATCATGTAACAAAAGTCAATATCAGAACAAATCAGATTTAAAAATTCAAGGATTAGGGGTGTTTTTTACTTATAAAGAATGCTTTTTATTTATAAATATATTAAAATAAATTTTTTATTTTTTATTTTTAAAAATATTTTTAACATTATAACAATTTAAAAAATAAAATAAACAAAAAATAAATAAAATGATAGTTCAACAACCGCACTAAACAGTACCTTAATCAAACTGGGCAACCATTCTATCTGAGCCCCCACAATTTTGTTCTTACCAGGATCGAGGCAGTGTTTCTTTGAGTGTCCGGATCGTGTTTTTTAAAATTTTTAATTGTAAGTTATTATTTTTAATGTTTTTTTAATTTTGATATATTAATATTAAAAATAAAAAATATTATTTTAATATATATATTTTTAAAAAACACTATAAAAATTAATATACACTACAATTCCACACACGCTTTAAGCACAGCAACCATCTTTTTTCTTTTGATAACTACAACAGCCATCTCCTTATTTTGCCTCTCACTGCATCTTTACCTGCGCAAGTTTTGTACCAAAAACTGAATCACAGACACTTTTACTGTTGAAGGATGCAATACGAACTATATGAGGGGTCATAACTCACGATCAGAGATACATTTTCTCCAGTCCCGACATGCCATCTACTATACCACACATCTACTCCTCCGGTCCTCCCAACTCGCACAGAGGAAGGGCTCATCAAGGAAAACTGTATTTATTTGTTTTTCTAACATGCTGGTTTTAACATGTGTGTGGCAGATGACAGTAACAGATGCAAGTCAGGCATGAGATATTTTTTCGCCCAAAATAATTCATCTTTTCGCTCAAAATAATTTATCAGTTTTAGAAAGAAAAAAGTGAATGGAAATGAAAAATAAAACACTAGTTAGAAAAATCAACGTTGGATTGAGCAAAGTATACAACTGCAATTTTGTTTATTATGAGCTATGACATCAATCATGTTATATTTATTTTTAACCCGTCCATAACAAGCATGGGCGTGAATTTGTTTGTTAAGTGATCCAAGCAATTACCACATCACTGTTTCTTTTTTTTTTTAAATACAAATTTGTTTGTTAATGTGATAATAATTATTTTTTAAATGTTTTTTTATTGGTAATAATATTTTTTATTTATTTTTTATATAAATACATTAAAATAATAAAAAAATTGAAAAAAATTATTGTTTTATAAAAATGTTTTTTTATTTAAAAGTTGCTGGAGGCTAATGTTTTGCAAGATCACTTCAAAGTAATTATCACGCTCGATTAAACCAAGAACAAATTAAGGAAAGAAAACTACTACAGTGCTAGAGATTTCAAGACATAAGATAAAATTTGATAAATAAAAGAGGACATCGATTACTTTATCTCACGGACTCTAATTTTGTTTTCAAACTTCGAATATGTCAAGTCAATGTCATGACAAAAATTTGTAATAATTTTTCCACTGCTCGTGGTATAACCATATTAATTTTGTTCTCGTACGAGGGAAACAGTATAATTAAATTAAGAATCTTATGATATGATTAATCACAATTGCTCCGTGAATATGAACCAAAAGCTAATCAACGGAAAACATACCATCATCATCATGGAAAATCTCAAAAGGCAACATCATGGAGGAAAAGCTTGCTTTCATTGAAAGCAATCATTGTCTAAAAGTTGAACAAAGAAAATCACAATACAGAATAAACTAACAAGTGATAATTAATCTCTAGTCAAGAAAACAAACATGTCTCTATACTTTGAAAGATTTTGTCCATGATTATACATTAAAGGTGTGGTATTTTTAAAATTATTAATATTTAATACCTGCTGGCTGCTGCGATACATGATTCATTTATTATTTGGGTCTTTCATATATATATATATATATATATTTATGTTCATACAGTGCAAACAACACACATTTAATGCACATGTAAGCTGTCCACTGAGGAAAAAAAACCAACTCGTGAATCGCGATCCTAATTGAACTGTGAATTGCGTTGAAGCTTCATAAATAACCCTTCATTACAAAAAAGAAAAAAAGAAAAAAAACACATCGCCGATGGCTTTTGATTCAAAGTGGCGCGTGTCACAAACCTATTATTCTTTAAACATTGAAAGAATGTAATGCTATTTTTGCCAACATCTCATTAAAACTCTCGATAGACTGTCTCGGATTTAAATCCTCAACGACAGGTTGAAAAAATTTATTTGCCCCCACCATCAAGTGGTAAAAAATTAAGATCAAGTAGTTTATTCTCTATGTAATATTAGATTCCAGTTTTATTGTTGTTAATATTAATAGCTATTAAATACTTATTTAATTATTAATTTTAAAACCTGTAAAAATTAATTGAGATAGACACAAACTAACTATAATATTTCATACTAATAAAAGAAATAAAATAAAATTATTCACCCTATTTATTTTCAATTCTAAGTATATATAAAACCGAACCGTGAACGAATCATTTAACTTTTTCCGCAAAAACTGATGAAATGGAATGATGATTGCTGAAGAGAAGTCCTACATAAACAGGCTCCCTGCTTGAACCCACCAAGCCAAATAATTTAGCGAGCGTGGGGTGTGAAATGGAGAAAGGACAGTTTTCTTTTTATTAAAAGAAAAAGAGAAAGGACATGCTACGTGTCATAACTTTAAACCACAAACTCGAGCATCAATGCTCGAGGGATCATGTACAAAAAGGGCACCCAAATTCTAAATCACAGAATCTCGACTTTTTAGCCTCTAATCTAATCCCGTGAGAGCACGCACGTGATAGATTAAGACAAACACGGAGGTTCTTGAATCCATAAATTCCCATTTTCACCGACAAATATTAACCTCTGTAAAAGCCGTAAACCCACCTTCCAATTCACATTCATTGAGCATGTCATCAACTTGCTACTTGATTAACTTTTGGAGCTGCAAGAGTACTTGGAATCGCACGCTTACCAGCAGCCAGCTTGGAGTAAACTCCATCGAGGTGACGTGAGCGATGAACATAAGTCGTGGTGAATCTATAATTACCTCTCAAGGTGTGTTTAAAAAATGGGTCACGCGAGTTTTAAAAGTCGATTTGTCTACTCGCGAGAGAGACTGCAACCATATTTTTTTTTTGTTCTGAACCACAGGTTTTGGATGCACCCGTGAATGGTTTAATTCTGTTGTCGTGGACCTGCTGCATGTTTCTTACTTCTACTGGCCACAAAGAACTAGAAAACAATAAAGAGTCACGAGTGTCGGTACTGATTCGCTTCACTTCAAGCCACAACATTCATACGTTACCAGATTGCTACCACAATATGTTTTGGTGTCATAAGAAATTTCTCCTTTTCTGTTTCTCTTTGACCTAATGGAAGAGCAGTGATCAGGTGATCAACAGTAAATGGAATCACATGAAATCATGCATGTATTGTGATGTACTATATTTTCTTCATGAATGTGATATCTTTATTTGCCCTAATTTAAGTGGGAATTAAATTCCGTGAGAGAATTTGACATCCCCAGTCAAATTTTGAAGTTTTATATATATATATATATATATATATATATATATATATTTGTTATTGTGATGAAAAATACTTTTTAAAATACTTTTTTTACTTAAAAACACACTAAAATATATTTTTTTAAATTCTTGAGATTAAAACCATAAAAGAGTACTAAAAATCTATTAATTTGATATTTTTTTCAAGCTAATTGTATTGCAAAAACACTTTTAAACCCAGTTACAAACACAAAAACAAATTAAATTGCCTCGTAGTTTAACATGAAAGGGATGAACACAAGTCCTTTAATGATGTCATATAATTATAGAAAAACCTAACAAGTAGTTTATCATAAACTAAAATAGAATAGCGTTGCGATGCGTAAGAAGGTTGATTGTCCGTGTTCAAGATACGGCTAAAATAACTGTCATAATAAGGGTTTGGCAGATGTAGTTAACTTGTTAGTTACAAAACACAATCAATCAAGACTCTGTTTAAGTTGTTGCCTTCTCTTCAGGGTTTTGTATGCGTACAGATACACAAGCTAAAGCCATACATTGGATGGTCAAAATCACCCTTTTGTTTTTTGTAGAGCCAATTTCTAGTTAACACCACGCATCAGGCTAGGTTGCTTTTGTTAGCATTCCTTTCATACGCATCTCATGGATCTTATCTTCTGGCTTCAATCGTAGGCACAATGACTATATATGTAGTTATTCAATTGGAACAGTCCGCTTAATTCTAATTCCTCATTAACTGCAAATAGCTATACGAGGAACTCTCTTCCGATTTCAGTGATCATGACAACTAATCAACTTAAAGTCTGGATGCACGCTGATAGTATAAAACGTTTCCTGTGGGATCCATAGGCTATGCATGTAGAGGACAGGACTTGCTTCCATAACTTGTTTATTTTTCCCGAGAGAAGAAAAAGGGATTTGTGTATGAATGCTTGTTCGTTGTTTTAGAAGCCCTGCACGCAACACAAGCCTCATACAACTGTTTTTGGCACTTTGCTCTAGAAAATATGGGCCTCAAAGCAGTTCACAAGCTAGCTCTGTCGAAGATGCAAATCCTTCCCAGCCCTACCTTTCCCTGATTAGGCAACTAAAAACAACAAATGATTTTCTATTGGAAAGGGGAAAGAACAACAGAGGAAAACCATGTATTGTATATCAAATGAAGGGGAAATTATACTACTTGAGAGTCTCGTCAAGTGCACTTGAAACTAATCGTATCGTTGAGAGCACGGCGAATTGCGTCCTAGCCAAGCGATCTAGTAGTATTTTTCTCTCTCTCTCTCCCCTCTAAGTTTTAATAGAACTAAACAAAATGTGAGAAAACATGACAAACAGAAATGAAAGGTTAGATGAACACATTGGTTTCCACTGAACTTTCAAGCGCGTTCTGCAAAATTTGCCACACAAGGCCAATCCTCCAAATTTAATTCCCAACTGTTATTAAAGAAACAATAATATTTCAATCAACAGGAACATGACACGTGCCGACCATATACATCAGAACCATTTTTTGGATGTCCTTTTACAGGATTATAAATCAATCCCCCTTTCCACTTCACTTGAGGCCCCTAGCAGCTGTTAAAAATTCTCTCTTGTGCTGTTTCTCACTCATTAACTTTGAGAAGCTGTACTTGTCATTGTTTTACATTGACAAAATTCTTGATTTCTTTTTATTTCTCACAGAACACACTGCCTACACTACCACCCTTCGTTTCATTTTCATGGAGATCATTCGTGGTTTTTTTGCCATTTGCATTGGGGTGTCCCTTCTGCTTTACAATGCAAGCAATGTAGAAGGAAGGTACCATTACCATAAGCCAAAGAACAAGAGCTCCAACAATATAGGGTCCCCCGTTTCTCCACCCCCTGATGATACCCCGGATCCTCAAAACCCCATTGCCCCTTCATCCCCTTCTAATCCTCCTTCAATCCCTTCAGACCCTTATCCGAACGATCCTGGAAATACCAGTTCAGGCTGCATTTTCAATGTAATGGATTATGGGGCAGTTGGTGATGGCTCCACTGACGACACCGATGCATTCAGGCAGGCTTGGAAAGAAGCTTGTGGAGTGGAATCTGGTCTTATTCTGGCTCCTTCAGGTCATTCTTTCATGATCACCTCAACTATTTTCACAGGTCCATGCAAGCCAGGACTAGTGTTTCAGGTAAAACATTTATATCCATGTTTCTGATTGTTTTTGTATAACCTTGCCATGTCTAGTCTCCTGTGGCTTACAGAAAATTGTAATGTGAATAGGTGGATGGGTACCTGATGCCGCCAGATGGACCGGATTGCTGGCCAGAAAAAGATAGCGCAAAGCAATGGCTTGTGTTTTATCGACTTGACGGTATGACTCTCACTGGAAAAGGAACCATTGAAGGAAATGGAGAGAAGTGGTGGGATCTACCCTGCAAACCTCACAGGGTAATATTTCTTGAATGAAGTCAGCATTTCATTAATTCTGTAATCGAACCAAATTAACATTTTCTGTCGCAATATGATATGACTCCAGAGCCCAAATGGATCGACATCAAAAGGACCGTGTGATAGCCCTGCTGTAAGTGAAAATTTTCTCCACGTAATTTAGATAAAAATTGAATCAATCACTACATACTTTCGCCATACTTTAACCGCTACAAATTTGTTAATTGTTTCAGTTAATTCGCTTTTTCATGAGCTCCAATTTGGCAGTCAGTGGCTTAAGAATCCAGAACAGTCCCCAATTCCATATGAAATTTGATGGCTGTGAAGGAGTTTTGATAGAAAAACTGTCCATATCTTCCCCTAAACTTAGCCCCAATACTGATGGGATTCACATAGAGAACACTAAGGCTGTTGGCATATACGACTCTTCCATTAGCAACGGTACGACAAACTAAAAAAAACAACAACGCATTCTTATTTATAATCTCTCTTTTCAGATTAATTAATCTCTCTTTTCAGATTAATTATCTGCTATCAAGCCGTTTCTAATAATGGATTCCTCAACTTAAACAGGTGACGATTGCATATCGATCGGGACAGGATGCTCGAATGTTGATATAGATGGTCTCACCTGTGGTCCCAGTCACGGGATTAGGTACCGTACAATCTTCTCTCTGTTTCAATTAAATAGGTATCATGGTTGTATTAACTACCAGCCACCAGTTCACTGTGTGAAGCTATTTTTTGGTCTCTTTTCATTACAGTTGAGGCCATGCCTGGCCCTACAACATGATGGTCATATGACAGTTTTTCAGTGTTTGATAACTACCATTTGTCGACGCACAAAAGTATTTATCATTTATCACAAAAAAAGTAATTCAAAAAGTTGATTTAGAAAGAAAGAAAGAAAAAAAACTAGCCAAGAACTTGATTTCCTCCTTGACGTGATCATCACATAGCATAATGCCATTTTGCATTTTTGCTAAAAATTTATAGAGAAAACTATCTATTGATGCATGGCCTGTTGATTGAATGTGTTCTCCTTTTCCTTTTCCTTTTCTTATTCTTATAGAAATACAAATATGAAGTTCCACATGATTTTCATATTCTTGTTGAATTTACTTATATGGGATTGACACCAAGTTAACTCTGGTTCAAGATTCAAAAACTCTGCATTTTCCCTCTGTTTTCTTCAGCATTGGAAGCCTGGGAGTACACCATTCCCAGGCATGTGTAAGGAACATAACCGTCCGAAATTCAGTAATAAAAGAATCAGACAATGGACTGAGGATCAAGACATGGCAAGGCGGCACGGGTTGCGTATCCGACATAAACTTTGAAAACATCCAAATGGAGAATGTTAGGAACTGCATAAACATAGACCAATACTACTGCCTATCGAAGGCTTGTCTAAATGAGACCTCGGCTGTCTATGTCACAGGCGTTACATACAGGAACATTAAGGGCACATATGATGTTAGAACCCCACCAATACACTTTGCTTGTAGTGACACAGTAGCCTGCACCGATATAATTCTATCAGAGGTTGAGCTTCTCCCTGAAGAAGGTGAATTGATGGATGATCCCTTTTGTTGGAATGCCTATGGAACTCAAGAAACAGTGACTATTCCTCCTATAAATTGCTTAAGAGAAGGACAGCCTGAGAGTCAAGGGGAGGTCTCCTCTGTTGGTTGCTGAGATATAATTGCAATCATACTAGTAGTTTTGGTTATTGCCAATACTATTGTACCATATAGGATGCTGTATACTACAGAACCCCAGATCCACTGGTATCTTGTTCTGGGTCTTGATTATTACGGAGTCTCCATCCCTGTTAGGGTATTCCCCCCTTATTGTGCGATGATGTAGTAGAATACGGGCTGTTTTTTCTTACCTTCGACTGTGTAATTGATTGTTGTTTTTTCTTTAGTGGTGCAATAGATTAGAGTGGATTTTACCATCATTATTATTATAAAAGATTGAGTTTTTATTTTTATTTTTTTGAGAAAGAAGATTTAGGTATTAACATACCACGAAGATATACCGACCCCCCAAAAAAAAAAATTCGATAGTTTTTTTTACTTTGAAATGAACTCAAAATATCTAATCGCAGTGAGTTATTAATGGATTGGGGTTTGTGGATTTGTGGACTTCTTGATTTTTATAGCTTTTCTTTACAGTCAAACTATCACATTTAAAGTTCAAACTATAAAACTACCACCAGCATGTTTATCTCCAATATCAAATCAAGGACATCAATCAAATCACTTATCAACGAAAAAAGAAGAGGCAAATAGATATCTACATGGAATATACTATAAAGAAACAACTTTATTTTAACCACGCCCTTAGCCCTATTGCCCCTTCACCGTTGGGTTGCCACTGAAGGGGAAGCAGAGAAAGAGACGAAAGGCGCACACACGCTTCTCTCTAAACAATCCAGCTAATAGTCTAAGCCCACCAACAAATGGGCTAAGTAGGCCTATATTTTCCAGTTTACACAACCCAATAAATGCAACAACATGCACCAGAAACGCACCGCCAAGCAGTTTCTTTTACATTTTCATTTGCTGCAACAGCAAATTGAAACGCTCGCTCGTTCACGCGTCAGTCGTCTCTCTCTCTCTCTCAAGAGATGCCGTCATTGCAAACTGCGCTGCCTCCTGAACTAGCCAACAACGTAATTAGAGTTAAGTATCATTTTATTTCTGCCTCAATTAAATCTACACTAGTAGTAATTATTCAGATCCCTGATTTTCATGGTTTTAATTGCAGCTTTACCGTGAATGTCTTCGACGAGCTAAATATATTGGTCATCAAGTAAATAATTTCTCTCTACTTATTTATGTTTTGATTAATTGAGCTCATTGATTAGATTAGCCACACTCAACATAGCTGCTAGATAAGTCAGACTGTGCCGGAGTACCTCCTGCTTAGGTGCTAATTTTTGTGCGGCCTCTAGAGCTAACACTAGACATCTTCTAAGCTTGAGAGTGGAGGTATTGTCCATGCATGCAAGTCAGAGTAACTGTGAAGTGGAGACTGTTTTATTATTTTTAATTTTCGAAATCATTGGCTGATTTGGAGCAGTTTGTGTTTCTGATGAGGCATGCAATGGAGATGTCCACCGTCTATGGATGCTCTATTGGCTGGGTGTTTCTAGTTGTAGAGAATTCCTGAGAAAATGTGTTGTTCTATGTTACACTGTGGTCGATTTGGCTTGCTCAGATGAGTTAGTTTTCTAAAAGGTGTTACGTGTCTTGATTAATTAAAGTAACCATGGATGGCTTTCCATATAGCTCTTCTGACTTGGTTTGATTTGCGGATGGTATTATTAGATAGGAAATTACGTGTGCAATTCTCCTGGATTGATGAAGTTGAATACAGATGGCTTGTTGCTTGGCAAGCTTGGGCTTGCTGGTGTTGGTGGGGTTTTGAAATATAGTTTCTCGTTCTCAATATTTGCTGGTTTTATAAATTCTAATTTTTTCCACTGCTAGCTGCACTTAAAGCACTTGTGATCTCAATTAATAGAGATATGATGATTGGTGACAGACTGGTTGTTGAAACAGATTCAGTATTGGTGGTTGGTTGAATAAAGCAGAGGATAAGCCTTGGAAATACCATGTCGGTTTTGTTAATTCAGTCTTTTAGGAAGCCGTGTGATCAAGTAGTTTTTTCCCGTACTTTGTTAGAAGGGAGTAGCATGGCTGATTTGTTAGCAAGGCAAGGGGTTCAGAGACCATCTGGTTTTGTTGTTAGGCTATAATTTGTGTTTTGGATAACAGTTGGGTTTGGAGCATACTCTACTACAAGGTTTGTTGATGAAAGGTCAACCAAAAATTTGTTTTTTGGTCATCCAAGATGCCCTGAATGGTGGTACTCTGATGTGGAATTGGGGTACTGATTTTGGGAGTCAACTCTTACTTTGGTATGTTGTATGGTTATGTTAGATGAGCCATGTTGGCACTCATCAGCATCACCTAGAATGCTACTGGTGGTTGGTTTGACACCATCCTCCTTGGGTGACATGTTCAAGCTATAAGAGGTGGCATGTTAAGGCTTTAAGATCTAGTCCTTTTCTTCTTTGCTGGTAATCTGGTGTGTAACTCCACCCGTGTGGGTTTTTGTAATTTTCTGTCCTTGCAGTAACTTCTCTGAATGGAATTTAAAGAATCTAATCCTGGGTTCTTAAAAAAAGAATGAAAAGAAAAAAAAAGGGGGCAACATCAGTAATTTTCTTGTTTCAATTAGCTTCTATTACTAATTTTTAGTCGATGTGTGTTGATATTTGTGTTTTAATTATCGTGGCAGCAACATAACACGGAGCTTCTTGTCAATATGGTAAGGCAGCAGTTTAAAAGAAACAAACACGAGACTGATCCAGAGAAAATTCAGAAGTTGAAGGATGAGTAAGTTGAAATTCGCTTTGTTTTCCACAATGTTAATTTTTAGCTTCTTCTTGTGTTTGTTTCATTTCATGTAATATGTCCATGTTTTAGGAACGATTTCGCTTGCTATCTGTCGAGTATCTAGAAGCATATTACTTGATTAGGCAACCAAGATGCCAATTGCATTGTTTTATATTTAAAGTGCGAAACAGCTCCTTGTTTAATTTGTTTGGTCGAATACCAAGCTGGATTGTAGGATACACATTGACTGGTAGTTTGTTGTTCTATTTTTTATGGGAACGAGTTTGACGTCTTCTCCGTGATTGCAGTGCAGCGAGGGGACTTATAAATCACATACTGTATGAAGCTGAGAGGCTGTCTGGTCGTAGAACGATCAAGAGTATTTAATGTTTCTTCAGAATCTTAAGTAGAGGAACGGGCCCCAGGATACAATTGGTGAGTCAAATGAAGTTTTAGGCTGTCAATCAGATAACAAAAGGGGTTTTTTTCTCAGTCGTCATCAATATTCCGAGTGTTAGAGGACCATATGCTTAATGGAATTTGCATAATTGGGAAGATTCCATGCTGGCTATGCATGCGGTTTTCTTAAATAAGTATATCTTTCTTTACTTTCTTTCTTTCTGTCTCTCTCTTTTTTTTTTCCTTTCCTTTTAACAACCTTTGCAAATTTAAAGATGATGCTGCCCATAAACAAACAATAAATGGTAAAAGACTCGCAGTTCAAATGGAAATCTACAGTGAAAAGATCCAATATTTACAAATGGGTATAGCCACTCGAGTAAGGAAAGTAACAGCTATCAGCCAATCACAGCATGCTATGTGTGAAAGTGAAAAGGTGAGATGACTCTCATATCTCTCACACACACACACACACACACACACACTGTTTTCACTTAGATCAATTAAAATGTCGTAAGCTTTAATTTAAGAGTTAATTGAATATCTTTTTTAATAAAAAAGTAAAACTAGGAAAAGGACCAGCAAATAATCCATCCATCCTTATCAAAGCCCCAAAGATATTTATAAGCCTATGATAGTACAATAGTTGAATTATATTTTTAATAGGATACAAAAATAAAATAATGAAGCAGGAAAGAACACTCATGATATATTTTTAGTAGGATAAAAAATAAAATAAAATAATATATATAGAGGGGAATTTTATTTTTTTTTGCACTACAATTTCATAATATTCATCAACACCACGCCTTCTAGGCTTCTTCTATCAGCTACAGCCATCCACCAACACAACCACTCATATTATAAATATAATCACTATATAACCATTATTTTATGTCATTCCACCATAATGCTTTATCACCATTTTATTATCAATATAATTATTATTTTATTGACATCTTGTCATAATTCTTAAATACCCTTATCCTTAAAACAACAACACCATTCCATCATTATTGTTAATGATTCTTATTATCATTACCATAACAACCATCATCTTGTGACTATCATCATTACTATTAATACTATTAGTATCACAAATATAACAGTTATAATCTCACAACTACCATCACCATCCACTTTATCATAAACATTGTAATTTTTTTATATATTTTATTACCATTATTTAAAAATCATAAATGAGAAATGATACATGTTATAGGAAAATATTTTTCTTGATATATCTAAACAGTAAAAAATTATTTATTTCGAAAAAAAAAAATTCCATAGCCAGGAAAACATTTTCCACGGAACTAATGCACCCCTAGTTACTTCATTAAGTAGTAACGACATGCCTTGATAACGTGCAGGGAAGGCACGAGAACTCAGAATTGAGGGGTGGGTTATGTTGAGCTTTAGCCTTGGATCGTGTGGGACTAGAAGCTGGAAAGGCAAAGCAAGCCGCACTCTTACAGGCCCGTGGATGGTTCAGACTAATGTTAATCTCTTTAAACATTCATTCCAAGCTAAGATGTAGGAGCCTGCTAAATTTGATTTGTTTAGTAAAGCGTCTATTTCTGCAAAGCAAATGGATAGTACTATCCATCCCAAGCTGAGAAAAGTCTGAAGTTAGGTAGATTCGTTCTTGTATCCAGAGAATAAGATCCTGAGGATAATGCTCATTGCTTCTGCACGATTGCATTTCAAATTGCTTGCAGACATCCTAATGGATTAATGTGGACATGATCGCCGCTGATTATTACCTTTTGAGGTCAAGAGAATAACACTTCATTTGAACAGAACAATTTTGAGTTCCATCAATTGACTTCTTAATTGATGGAATTCTGATCCCCCCCCCCCCCCCCCTCAAAATCCCCGCCTGTATTTTTATTTATTTTTTTTAATTCTAACCACTTTTTCCTAAATTTGATAGTCTTGATTCTCCGATTCTCGGACTAAATGGTCCTCTTCCAGCTCCACCTAATCGAGGACTACAATCCCCTCGCACTTCACTAACTCGAGGGCTATACACCTTATCGGAAAACCGTGGGCTCTGAATGCTCCTGAATTCCTTTGATGCTGTCGCATCAGAACTTGGTACTCTGGGGCTGCACATGCGTTTTATCTCCCCTCTGCTTCGAGTGATGATCCCATCAAAAATTTCTCCATCATCTGCAAATGAAGCTGCCCTGCTCATCTCTGCCTCCTGATATCAAACAATCAATCAAACATGCAAGAAACATAAGTTGCCATGCGTAACTGATTGACCCCTCGTTGTGCCTGTCAAAAACTTCAGTTACATTAAAAATACAACAGGACTGTATAGTTGAATGCACATGATCCACAAACGACATATACTCATGTAATAACACTATAATTGCTTTCTTTGTTTTGTCAAATATTAACGTGAATCAGATATGAAGGCGATAAAAGCTACCGACTTAAACTGCTTGTAAGGAGAGAGAATAAAAAGCTTACAGTTGCTAGACTGAATGATAAAGCGGGAATCTCTTCATATTCTGCTGCATCCAAATCCTGAAGGTGCACTGCTTTGAAAAACTTGGGCAAAATGTATTGTCTCACAGGAACCAAAAGCATGATCATTAAAGGGAAAAGAACTCCAGCAATTGGAATCCACGTAATGCCAAAACAGACGAGCAAATAAGCAGTCTGAAAAATTGTGAATATCGCAATTGTCTTGAAAGGTACGCTTTCCACAAAACTGGTATGGTACTCCTCCAGCAATCTGATAAGGTAAAAAAACGAGGAGGCAAAAGAATAAAGTTTAGTTATTTGCCAAGAAAATCAGAGTGATGGATGAGATAAAAAGAAGGGAGAAGAAAGTGGTGCCAGGTGGCTACTTGTATCTCCGGCTTGGAGCAGTGAACAGCAGTAAGATGCGCTCCCAGAACTGATTACCCGGTAAGCTCTCAATGGCCATAAATGCAAAATAACCCCATAGTACTGAGGTTGGGATTTTCTTAATGAAAGGCATGGCCGCAACACATCCTCCTACCATTATAGCTTGAAGCAGATTACTAAGCCGCTGTTCTTTCACCTCAACTGGTAATAAATCATCAATCTCCTTCTCAATGTCAAACACTGTCTCATCTACTGGGGCATCAATATTTCCCATGCTTGTTGCCATCTGAATTGTTGACTCTTTCAACTCCTTTAATCCCTGCCCATGCAACATGCCAACGAGTGTAGGCATTTTAATAGTGAGTCCATACTAATCAATCGTATTTCAGAGAAAAACATTCAAGAACCACGATTACTTTGCTGCAAAAAGGTTATGCATAAATTATCTCAATATGATTTCAGTTTCTCAAAACTTCCTAAACCTTTGGTTGCTATTTGCCATCTTAAATTCCTAGGCTGCCGGATTCACAACTATGATACTTACAATTGGAGACACAATTTGATCATCAACAGATTCAACAGTAATCTTTTGATGTATGGAGTATCTACAAAACAATAAACAAGTGAATATACCCGAGCAGAAGGTTCTTGGTAAATTAATGGGGTCTGCATATGTTGATAAGCTTCTTGCATGCTGTCATACACTTGCCCTAGACTTGCATCGTTACCCATACATTTGCGTGCTGTTGCCACAAGTCGATTACGAAGTATCTGCATTTGACATACAAGAACTAGTGTGAAAAAACTAAGCATTTGTCAGTGGATTGGTGCATATGAATGTCCATGTGATCAAGTATTTTCAATTTTTTCATTATTTATCTCTGGGAATTTTAGGGATGCTCATGCTGGTGGCAAACATGAATTATCAGTCAGAGGCTGAGGAATGGAAATGCAGAATAATACAGTTAGTTGCATAGTGGAGATGTATACTTGGTGCTTCAGTGTAGCTAAACTCTTAGTATGCATTGGAGATTGTGGAATGACACCATTTGATGGAGGAATTCCGATAAGACCACACAGTATGACCTGCCACAAAATTTTCAATATTTACCAATTCCATACTTTTGTCATCTAGAAGCGAAGTAAATCAAAAGGGGTGGTGTGCAGGAGAGCAGAACTTAGGTACCATAAATCCCAAGAGAAGTAGATCATAGTGGAAAGAGGGTGGTTTTCTCAAATTAAATTCTCTCTGTTGAGCAAGCTGAGATGCTACACTGTGGTCGAAATAATACAGGACTGCAATCATTGTTGCTGGAATGAAAGCTCCAATTATATAAAGAACTGGCACCTTTAGCATATCCTGTTAAGTTGACAAAATAGAATGTTAATACGACATTTGTGTCTAGAAGATGGGAAAACTGCAAATTCTATCGGTTAGTCATGCCTTCATGACAGTCCAGTTCTCAAATGCGCCTGGTGACCATGGATTGGGGCTAAAAAGACGCCTTGGGATTCCTTTTGGAACACTTCCTGATGGTATATAAGAAACAGCAGTCCAGACCAAAACCATCAAAGGCACACCATAATCTGCTATAAAGCCTCGAAGCCATCCTATAAAAAGTAACGGTAATAATTTCAGTGACTCGGTGATTTTGATATTTTTGTGTTGGATATACAGACATGAAGTTGGGTGACTGGAAGTTTCACTCGAAGTTCAATGTTCTTACCAGAACCATAGCGCCAAGACCTAGCTTTTCTGCTCCTTAATCCAGCTAGCAGAAGTCCAAATGATAGTACCAAAGCAAACATCCCATTCGCAAATCTCCATGAAGGTTGAAACTCAACTGACTTTGGATTCTCTCTTCTAGGTATACCAAATTCATTGACAAGTCCCTAACAAACCCACATATAAATCAAAACTCCAGCAAAACTGTAAGGTAGGAGGCATTGTATAAATAACAGAAACTAACGAAATAAATCAACAATTGAAAAACTAATTCTTTTGCAAGTTATGTTATTGTTTTACTAAATTCTTAGTCACGTTAGAATTAAAGAAATTTTAGTCAATTATGTTCCTCAGCTGATAACATAAAAGGACAAAGAAAGAAAAAAGATCGGTTTCCTTACTTTTACAGCTTCCTGCATGAAAAGCATGGCAATCAGAAGGCCAAACAATTCCCCTGCTACACGAGTAAATCTACTAATAATCGAGCAAGCTCCTAAGATAGACAGCAGAAAGAGCAAGATAGCAGTCCATACACACACCCTGCCCATCAGAGTAACCATTAAGTGCTAACACAAGGCAGGCACACTAAAAACTAATAAAGGCCTCAAATGTTGATTCAGGAGAAGAAAATAATGATTCAATCTGCAGCCAGGAGTGTAGAAATTACCATCCACTCCATGCTAGGAAGAGCTTTGATCCCAGATCAGGTATGTTTTTAGCAAATTTGAACATAAATGTATACATAATTACAGTTGGCTCTGCCACTCCAAGGATCAGCAAAGGCTGACCCCCGATAATGGAGTGAATAATTCCACATAATGCAGTTGAAGCCAAGGTCTGAACAGCTGTGAGAACCCCGTCTGTCAATAAAAGGAAGTAAGAGCATGATAAATACGCTACCAGACAGATGTATGAAGAGAGTTCGCTATAAAATTGGAGCATAATGGTTTGCCTGTATCTCTATCCAACTGCTCTCCAAATGAAATGACTGGAATTGCTGATGCGAAAAATATATACGTGGTCGGAGCCAAAATCCTAAAACAAATGTGAGTAAGAATCCGAGCTAGCACCGTTACTTTAAGACAAAATTCAGCAAAAAGAAAAAACTAGGAATTGAAACAGCCAGGAACTTTCACACTGGACCATGTTTAAAGCACAATCCTACGGTATGATTTGAATATTATAGTTGATCCTTCATGCCAATAGATACCTGAAGCCCGCCTTGAAACCACCAGTCCAGTCCTGCTTGTAACACTTCAATCTCCCTTGAAGATCATTCTTGATTCCGCGAAATGGCACGAAGCTCTCTTCCATGACTTCTTCTATGACCAAGGCAGTAAATCACCTCCTTTTGTTTTAACTATGTGCCCGAAACACGAAGCTTTCGACAAAGAAGTTGCCTTAACGGTTGTGTTTCAGATGCAAATAATGTTCGCTTGATTTGTAGGCCTATAGACAACGAGGATTTTTACCCAAAAACAAAATAATAAGCGGAATCAACTTGATCATTGCGAAGTTGTTAGATGAATGTAGTAGCTCATCTTAATCAAACAAATCTATCACTACGACACAAGACAGTCAAATCTGTGCACTTGAAGCACAACCAAGAATCAAAAAACAAAACAGCACTACATCAATGAAAACTGAGTATAGATGTGTTATCCAGGTAGCCAAACAAGCCACAAATGCGTGAATCTAAAATGATAGGCTTTTACTAAAAACTTAGGTAAAAATAAGACAACCATTTTATGAGAACTAAATATTTACCTTGAAACAATGTTGAATCTTGGACACAGAGAAGGGCAGGAAGGAAAGCTCTGAATATAAAGACCTGAAAAGGGAACACTGTGGATTTGATGCTGGTAGTAATGTGGGTCAAAAGGGAGTGAAAAGGGCATTGCTACGCAGCAAAAATACAAGCATAGAACTTGTATATAATAAACAAGCCTAGGAAAAGGAGAGACTTTCTACAGATAAATAAATAGTGCGATTGATTTAGACTTAAGGGATCCAAAGTAGATGCAATGTGGAATATTTACCAGCTCAAAAGAAATGAAAATGCAGGGGAAAAGAAGAAGAAGCAGCTTTTGGCTTGGCTTTCAATGCGAGAGAGAGAGCCGATAAAGGGGTGCTTTTTCATGTGTCTGTATGCATGTATTGGTATATGTCTGCTTCTGTGACTGTGAAAGAGAGTGTGCCAGTCCATGACAAGCTGGCTACAAAGAAGCATCCAAGTAGCTTCACTGATCTCTACGGTGGTGTCCATTTTCTATGCTTTTCCTTGTGTGGGTGTGTATATTTTTGTGAGCTTAGCTGATAGCATATTAGAATAATTTATCCATATATTAATAAACAAATATATCCTTGTGCATATTCGTATCATTATTGGAGCACAGATTGCGGTGTGGTTTAATTAACTAGAAAATTAAACTTAAATAGTATTTTCATTATTTTTTTATAGGATGTCTCGAATAAGACTCTGTACCATAATCTTTTATGAATTGTACTTTGACTCTCTGTGCATGCATGCCGGATACACACTAGCATCTGATAAGCGGTGTTAATTCATAATTATAATACTTAGTTTTGCTTTTTACGTTGCCATCCTAGATCTATATTAATATTATTGTTATTAACAAAAACTAAAGCAGGAGGAGGGGAAACATTATAGCTATTTTTACTGTTTATCGGCTCAAAGTTCAGTGAATTGTAATAGCTAATTTTTAAAAAATCTATTTTGAACTTCTAACTTTTTTTTTTTTTGATACAATTAAGTTATTTTGAACTCAAATTAAAACTAAATTACATTTTTTTAGATGAGATTTGAATAGTTAGAGAAAGAACTGAAGTGACAGAAATGGGTAAAATAGATGGCAGGATTGTAATTTATTTGAAACGTTCATTTTAGTTTTTCATTTTTTAAAACTATTAGGTTAAATAGTCCCTATAATTTTTTAAAAATATATTTTGATGCTAAACTTTATTTTCTCTTTTTTAGTCATTTTTAGGTAGAGGAAAAATAGTGGTCGTGAGATTCCAGCTTAAAGAAAAAAAGTTGTAGTTGAGTAAGATTTTAGCCATCAAAACAATTGATTGTTGTGTCGAAAGGTTTTATATGATAAGGAGGTTTAAGATTATGTGTTTTTTTTAACTCGAAAACACCTAAAAAACAGATATAACTCCAAAAAGATTTTTTATTTTAGGTTTTGGGCTGTTTTTTGTGTTTTCTAAGTCACAAGTTGATTTAACAAGGTTTCTATAGGTGTTTTGGGTCGAAAATAACTTTAAAATGGGTTTTGTAGTAAAGAAAAAAAAGAACCATGTTTTTTTTTGTCATACCATTGGTATGATTCTAAGATTTTCAGATGACGCTTTGTCTTTTTTGTTCCAGTCAACTAGGACAGACAACACGTTACCCACCCACATTAAACTTTTTAAAAAAGATTGTGTGCGGGCCTTTCTTAACGTGGCCAGGAGCTAGGTTTGGCTTATCAGGCCTCGCAGTGCCTAGCCTTGTTGCTTTGTTTTTTATTTTTTTATATTAATTGATTTTTTATGTGTTTTTTAAAATAATTTTTAAATTATATTTTAATTAATATCTCTTCTCAATGATTTTTCAGGTTTTTCCGCCTTTGTTGAATAATGATTATTTTTTAATTATATTAGATGTGTTTAATTTTTTTATAGGTCAATGTGATTTATCAATTTTTTTTGTATGTTTTATATAGATTGAATATTTATTTTTATAATATTTGTAATATGTGTAACTTTGCATAATATTTTTTTCTTTTATTTTTTTCAATAAATTTTATGTGTATGTCAACCTCTATTGCAAATTGATTTTCTCAAAAAAATTCATTAAATATAATTAGATAAATGACCCGTGTTGCGATATTAAATATCTTGATTTACATTGGTCTCTTGGTTTTTCTAATTATATTTTTATTTATCATTAATTAAATTTTTTCATTTGTTTACACAATGGTTTGTGATTTATTTGATTAGATATGTGCATAATTTTTTCACTTGACATTTATGATTTTTCATGTAAAAAAACGCGTTAAAAAAATCTACATGTTCAAGTTTTTTTATCATGTATTGATGTTTTCAATTTTATTCTTGTTCTTATAATTGTTTTTTGTCTCAACTCTTTTATAAAAATTTTATTATTTTTAATTTCATCTTTCAATTCAAATTTTTTTATATATATGTTTTTTCGTTTGCTATTGTTGTTTCTCTTTCTTTTCCATGCAATTTAAATAAAACCAGCTTATTTATTTGGTCATAATTATAATTTGATTTATTGAATTTCTCTTAATTTTTTTAAATTTGTGCAACACCTGAATATTTTTCTAAAAGAATAATACGGATTCGCAGTATAGCTATCAAGAAGTTTCATTAAACACACCAAATTATTATATAATATTCGGATTAAAATTTAATTTGATATACAAAAATTGACCCAGACCGAGTCAAGGGGGAAAAAAGTCAAAAACATGTTCACACGCCGAAGGATATGAATGTAAATCTTATAATACTATTTTAATCAAGCCAAATCAAAGTGGAAGTGGAAGATGCTACGCCTCACTTTTCACGAGTTAATTATAATCTAGTACCTGGTATTAGTCAAAATAAATTAATTTATCTCTAGAGTATTAAATAATTTCTCAACCAATGTTGATCAAGTGTAGCTTAGTAGTATTTTATTTCAGACAATTTTTTTTCCTCTCGCCAATCTTTTCATATTATCTACTTGTTTTTCTCCCATTTTTCATTTATTTAAACAAAAAAAATAAAAAATTATTTTACTCGAGGTGGAGAGGTTTAAAGAAGAAATTTTGGTGCTTGTACTCCCGTATGGCTGGCATTACATGTACATCCAAAAAGAAACATGACTTGTAAAAGATAATAAAATGTATATCCTTTGCGGGATCATGATGATTGATAGAGGTGATATGATTTGAAAATGGACATGATTTGATAAAAATTTGACGTGTTAGGTTCATTTCATCTCTTCACTCTAAATTCTCGGGGACCTTAATCCTGACATTCACTTTACCAAGGAAGAGATTAGATTCCGATTTCGGACAGTGGAAAAGTATTTAAAACGTTGTTGTGTCCACAAACTCGGCCCTACAAGAACGCGCTCCCCTGCAGAATTTGAGCCCTTGAGCCATAATGACAATCATGGCCCAATCAAGGGGGAAAAACATGAAAAACCAAATATAACTGCCGAAGAACAAGTCGGTAAAAGAAAGCAAATACAGCAATTCCGTGTTAATGTTCTTGCATTAGGTCAGCCGAGGAGTATTGATTGAGCATTTGTCCAAAACAGAAATCATTAGAAGTGAACATTTTGTCCCATCCTTTGGTTTTTTTGTTTCTCACAAAACTTAAACCTCACTCAATACTTTAAGGTTTTGAATCATGACAAAGCCTTTCTGGTGAAAAAGACAAACTCATATCATCCAAGAAGGCTGTATCATTTTGTCCGAATCAAGCAATAGGCCGAAGAGTAGGCCCTTCTTTTATTGGTAGGTAGCTGTGGCCATTGTATCCGAGAGGCTAAAACGCATGCTCCTCCGTGGGCCTTGACGAGTGTCAAGTGTATCTAACCCCCCAGCGTCACTTGTGAAATTAATTACATCTCTTTCTCCCTCTGATCCACTACTTCCCTGAGCTGCCGACTTGTAGGGTTTTTCTTTGTCCCAAATTGGAATCTCAGAAGTTCAAATCACCACATGCTCCATATGAGCTTCACACTAGGCGCCGTTGGTCAGAAAGAACCAAGCGATAAAAGAAAGACAATTGTTGCATATCCAATCACTAACAGCCAAAGCCTTCTACATGATAACAGCTACAACCTTGCGGAGAAAGATAACAGCTCTATCTATAGATAATTGGAGATGAGTAGGGTAGTAAAATGCATTGATCACTACAGGTAAAAAAAAAAAAACAAAAAAGAGTTTCCAATATTTAAAAGATATCCCGTGAAAAAAATCGACAAAAATAATTATTTTATTTTTCGTGGGTGAAAACACGATGCTGGTGCTGCCAGCAAACAATCAGTGCTTCTATGACGATGTAGGCCAGTTCCATTGGATGGAGTTTATTTCTTTCTGTTTCTGGTCCGTTCTTTAAATTCTCCAGCTCCAGTTGGAGTAGCTTTACTACAAGATCAAAGAGAAAGTGATTCAAAGATCTCATCTCCCCCGATTGGAGAGAGGGCAGCTAGGTTAAAGGAGAGGAGGTTATAGGTCCATTCCTGCTATTGGGATTGTAACAGTAGTGGATAGTAACATTGATTGCTGGGTCTAAGTCCCCATTGGAGGGTACGAAGGAGGAAAGGAATAGCCCAGAGAGCTGCAATAGTAATTAGTATTCTAGCACCAGCTCTTTCATCGAGATTGGCGAATTACGGTAGAAGATCGGAGAGAATCTGGTTCGAGGAGCCATTTGTAAAAATGACATAAATCACAAAAATACGTTTGCTCTTGGTGAAAAGATAGCTTGGGAACAAACCATCAGCTACTTCATGACCATTGTAATTAAGAGAGAATTAATACTGATTGATGAACAAAACATGAAAAATGTCCTCCTGAAATACATAAAACAACCCATCGAGAGAATCTGGCAAAGAAGCTAATAAATAATTAAACAAATAACACAAAAGATCAGGGATGGACACTCTGATTTCAAAACCTTCTTCAGTGGAGTCAAACAACTTTGGTATTCTCCAAAGAGATGCCACTGATTTAGTGATTGCTTAGAGAACACTCCAGGAGAATCTCCAATAACAAGTAAGAGAAGATACTCACCGATAAAGATCCAAGGAAAAATCTTGATATATCCTATACTTATTCAGAAAATAATTAAAGTCAGATAAAATCAAATATCATGAAACTATACATCAACATGTACAAGTTCTTTTGTTTTTGCTCTTCAATTGTGTTCTCAAGTCAGAATGAAGCTGGTTAGAGCTGCAATTTTCTCAAATATATCAAAGGGGCAAATATTGCAGCTCTCAACCCGCAATGGTGCAGCATTTTCCAATCATTAGAAAATAGCCAGCCTTTTTTATTGATTAAATTACAATGAGTATGACATACCTTTATCTTGGAAGTTTGAAGCGAATAGCTAGCTGAGGACCTGAAATTCAACCAGAACAGTACTTAAAGAGAAGAAAACCACACGAATGAAGATATATTAACCTAAACCAATGGAATACTTGATGATGATTGTTATCAACGTGTCTTGTTGTAAAAGATTAAGCAAAGCAGTTCGCAAAATCTCAATCTATTGACATCCCTTGTATCTGTCCATTCCATAATTAAACTCCAGGGCTTTGACTCTGCTAGTTTATGGACTTTCTATTCTCAAGCACAAATTTACAAAATCGGTTCCCGTTGACATTTTCCTCACTTTATGCCCATATCATAAAAGAGAGAACCTGCGGCATTTCCTCAAATTCAAAAGGTCTTATTTCAAGCAGAAGGCACAGCAACAACAAACAAATTTCAAATTTAATCAAACTTTCATTGCACGACAAAATTCTTTGTTTCTTTGATGAAAGGAGCTAAGGTTGCATGGTATTTTTCCTTTTAAAGCAGCGCCTCCCACCCCAAATTAATCCAAAACATATAATTAGTAGATCCAAACAAGGGCTTCGAATAAAGTAAATCAAGGGGGGCAGGAAGCAAAAGAAAGCAAAAGTCGACCAAACCAATTCGAATTTTCCAACTTCTGTAGCCCAAATCCCTATAATTCCATTCTCGTTTTTACAGTGATCCGCTATGCCAAAACTATTTTATAGAAAAAACTCAACAAGAAAACCCAGTCAATGGCAAACCTTCCAATGTCATCAGCACTGAGACCCCTGTTTACCAAAAGCACCACCTTTGTCCAGTTTCAGAGACTTAGGATCAAGTGGGATAGTACCCACTGTTAAATAACCAGAAGATTCCGCGATTCTGTTAACTTTAACAGGCATTGATCCTACTGTGACAATATCAGCAGTAGCAGCATTTGGTGAGAACTTAGATTCCACCCCTGTCGGGTTTATATCAAGTGAACCGATCTTTAACACAGGTCCGTTATCATCATCTGCATCCGCTGTATCTTGCCTGGAATCTTTATCCCTGCTTGAAATGGTAACATTTGAATCTGAAGAAAGTTGCTTAGTGGCAGAGGTCCCAGCGTTCTTCGAGCTGTTAAATTCATTCTGATACGTAATCTTCTCATCTTTTTTTGTCTCGGTTTTTTTCCAGCTGTTATGATAATTTGGATTCATAATCTTTTCATATTTGTTTGCCTCAGTTTTCTTCGAGCTGTTAAGATCGGTCATACTATCATCTTTGTTCAGTGACTGCTGCACAAGACCATTTAGTTCATGGGCAGGATTTAATGCTGGTACAAACAATGGGGACTGGAAGCTTTTAAACATATGCCTGGCCTTTTCTTCCTGCATTATTTTCTGACGATTCTCATAGTACACAAAGTCATCAAGTATAGAAGTCTTCAGTGGGTGATTTTTGAACATCTTCAGCATCTCTAAACCTTGCTTATACATTATCTGCGAGAAATAGAAATCCAATCAGAAGAAATAGCCAGCAAAATGCATTTACATAAACCAGGGGGAAAGGGGTTCCCAGTAAACAAAACAAAAATCATTACCCAGAAGGAGAAAAAAATTAGATAACAGTCAGACTATAAAAATTAGATTCTGTTTCTTTCTTTTTTTGATGGCGTGATAGTGAGTTAAAACTTTTACAAAGTAATAATTCAGAGATTCTCATATCATATATAATAGTAAATTCATGCTGGTTCCCTCAAAGCCACTATAACAAGGATTATAGAGGAATTAAAGTATCCTACAGCCAACTGCAGGAGCTTTAGTATCAGTTTGGACAGGGACTAACACTTACTAAGGTGTGCAGAAAAACCAGCCACAACAAAAAAGAAACCCACACATCATACCTCTTGAGTGTCTCTGCTATTAGTCACTGGCTTATTCTCATTATTCTCCAATATGATGTGCCTAAAGCTTGAGTTTGGTATATCTTTAATAATATGCCACTTGACAAGAAAACTCCCACTCCATTTATCTTGCTGCCAAAAGTCCATGTCTCTATTGAAGTCTACAGGGCCAACCATCTCTGCAACACCACAAAATTGACCACTAGCATTAACCTGTATGAAGACAAGATTGAATCAGTGGGGAACAATGGGTGCAGAAGACATCACACAATTAATATAGGTCCCCTCCATTCTCCAGTTTGAAAAGAGTGACAATTGTTAAAAAAACAAAGAGGTATCCATTAACATAGAACTCACAGAAAAAAACAGAAAGATAGGGCAGCCTCTAGGTCTTCCCAAATCTAGTTTCTGTGCATACTCAAATGCACTGTGCAGCTTTTTGTTTCCATGAGGTGTAGATGACCACACATTATATTTGATGCTCTTGTGCACATCATCCTCACTATACGATTTTATTACAAAAAACTTTGCATCTGCATAATCGGTTGAGAAATCATCCTTGTTGTACTGATCAGTCTGTATAACAATGTTGCCTAGCTCATTATTATCTCTCACTTTGGTTGTGTAGGCTTTAACAGCCGGTTGGTTTTTCAAATTGTTGGTCCTTGGTCCACGATTCTGCTCACCCAACAGCTCCACATTTCCATTCAGAGCACTGAGAGTTCTGCCAGCATGAAACTTAGATCGAAGCTTATCTACTGAGGTTCGGCCATAAGCAATTGATCCAAAATTAGAAAAGTCATTGCTGACAGGTAGAGTGACTTTTAATTGGTTCTGATGAGATCGGACTTTGCTATTTGAAATGTTGTCAATAGGATGCATCGGGCCAGAAGCACTTCTACCCTGTAAAGTAGAAACATTTTGAAAAATTCTCAGCAAAATCCAACAACAGTCAGTTGAAGACGTAATTAATAACTGATGAAAGGGACCACCAAAATGCATCCACATTATAAACCAATCTAGCCTATGCGAACATGAGATGCCCTAGCACAGCAAACTTGACAGAACATGCAACTTTCTAACAGCTTACATTCTTTACAAGGAACAAGGAACATCACAAAATATTATCTTAATTATGCAAGAAATCATACCTGAAGGACATGTGATGAAGCTTGAGTAAGAATACTGCCAGAAGAAACACCTCCATGTGATTGCTTAACAGGTCCAACATTAGCTTTTGGCCATTCAGATATCCTGTTCAAAGAATTGGTTTGGTTTGAAGCAGGTCTAGGGGGGTTCCAAGCAAAGGCTGCAGATGATGAAGAAATGCCATGCTTGAAACTTTTCCCATCAGGTCTACTATTGCGTGCTATGCTAGTATCTAACAAAGGATCTGCTGAACCATTTTGGAAGGCTTCTGGTTGAACAACAACAGGGATGTAGCCAGATGAAGATACAGGGTCCTGATAAGGGGGAACTGTGTAATATTGTTGCTCCCCTGCATACAGGCCATCAACTCCTATCATAGCACCGGGTATGTAAGGATTGTATGGGTTATATGGAGACTGTGCATACGCATAGCTCGGTGCATAATATACATAAGGTAAATATTCAGTTTGTGCACCCTGTAAAAGATAAAGTGGATATTTTAAATATCAGAACATAATTCAGAAGCATATGCGAACACAAAAGTAGAAGAGAGAGACAGACAGATTTCACTCACCGCATACTGGATTTCAGGACCATCTGCACCAAAAATCTTTTGATGGTCCTCCCATTCGACGGGTGTCTCAAATCCTGACACCGTTCAATCAATACAGAGAACAAATAAGGCATCATATCATAAAGCATCACAATAAGATATTCAAACAGGACTGGTAAAAATTACCTGTACAGTAGTAACCATACTCAGTGGCAGCAGGATAAAACAAGCCCTGATCCGCAACAAACCCAGGGGTTCCTTCGTTGTACATGGTTTCAACTAGCTCAACAGCTGGACTTGTCAAAATAGGATTTACCTCAGCTCCTTGAATCTGAAATCCAAGACATGAGAAAATGTCAAGAAACGATCAGAAATAGCCAAGAAAAAAGAAACTAATTTTCATGAAGAGCTTTTCAAACTTAATTTGACTTCGTTTCTTTTAAAAAAGTAGAACAGCAAAGATAAATACCGAATAAGTTTCCGCATTTTCATGTCCAGAAACATTATTCATAACCATTCCAAGATTGCCACTCCTGAAGAAATGGATACATAACTCTTAAGCATTGACCAAGTAGGTAGGAACCAATCCAAACGAAACTAAACTAGCATATCTTGAACACATAAATAATACTTTGCAGTTATAAAGAAAATATCAAGCAGCAATATACTCTTCAATTTTTCAATTAGCACTTCCAGCAAAAAAAATAAGGACAACACAGAAAATAGCTAAACCAGTAATTTCGAAAAAAGAAGAAGCCAATTCAGCAGTTCAATGACACAAAAAAAAATCAGGATATCTAATACAAAGAAGAGCCAAGCCTACACGCGGACTGAATTATTAAGTCCACCAAAAAAACCCACTCAAACTAATTTAAGAGAAAAGCCTAAACACGTGCACAGCAACAAAATACTAAAATCCACAACTCCACCAAAAAAAGAATCTCAAATTCATACAAAAATCCCGCCCCCCCCCCAAAAAAAAAAGAAGAAGAAGAAGAAGAAGAAGAAGAAGAAGCAAAATATCTACTCCCCCATCGAATATACAATTCAATAAGAACTAAGAAGAAAAAAAGAAAAACCCTCGTGAATGTCCAATAATCAAATACTATCGAAGAAAAGTCTTCCATTAAGCTTACTCGAATTATAAAAAAAGAAGAAGCTTACTAAGTAAATCCGAGCAAAAAATAATAGAAACTTGAAGGACACAGAGTGAATAGAGAGAAATAACACGCGAAGTTATGCAAAGAGTGTGAAATAATTAATTAAATTTATTACCAGAGAAGAGAGAGCAGAAGAACCTAGCCATATTTTATCTAGAAACTTGTTGAACAAGTGGAAGAAAAATTTTGTAATTTTGAGAGGTTATTGAGGGGCTTTGGTAACTTTCCTTTTTTTTTTTTTTAATAAGATAATAAAAATCAAAGATAACGCGGCTAAGAAACCCTGACCCTGTAAAAAGAAAAAAGAGAAATTGAAAGGGCGGATTTTTGCGTGTATCGAGAAGACAGGGCGAAGAAGCGTACATACGGATCCGCATCCAATGAGAAACGTTTTTTCTATTTCTCTTTTTATTTGTTTATTGATTTTCTGAATTGCCAAAAGTGACCCGAGTTTTAATTTGGGGGGGGGGGGGGGGGGTATCCCGTGGAAGGTTCGCGGGAAAGTGAAAAGAGGAGCGAGGTGAAACGGCGTCGATTTTGTTGTTCTGACTTCTGAGTGATAGGAATTGATAAGAAGAGTTCACGGCGGTTAACAGAAACGGTTGAATAATTTGCAAGGACTGTTTCCTCTAGACAGCGACTTTGGCTGCGAACACCGGCTATCGTGGCATTATCGCAAATTTTGTGTTCGGCTGAATTCTCTCCTTCACGCCTTCACCCAGCAAATATTTCCCTCTTTCTGTGGCCTTGTCGTGTACCCTGACAAAAATGTCCTCTCATTACCCAGTTTCTTATTCCTGCTTTTCTTTTCTTTCTTTTTTTTTTCCTTTCTGATTCAAGACCTTGGTTATTATAAAAAAACATTAAAAAAGTGGGGGTGAAAACACTGTTTGCATGTACAGAGTTAACCACCTCGATTTTTTTAATACATTTTTTTTTTGTTATGTTTGCTTTTTATTTAATAATTATAGTTTGATTTTATAAAATGAATATTCAATCAAAAATAAAATAATATTAAAAATCATGAACACGCGAGTGAAATATATATTAAAATAATAATAAAAATACAACACCAAAAAAAAAAAATGCTATAAGTTGCAATAGTTATACATGGTGTTTTCTTCTTTTTCTTTTTCTTCTTCTTTGTGTTTTGATCACCTTGTTTTTTTTTTATTTATAATTTAATACTTTTCTATTAAGTTGATTTAAGTTTGATATTTTATCTTAGTTAATTTTATATAAGATTCTTGGCATGTTAAAAATAAATTTCAGGGTTGATTTAATGTTTAAACTGGCAAAATAAAATTTAATTTTATTGATACTGATTGGTTAAAATTTTAGAGGCCAAATTTCAAACTAAAATATACATTTAACCATTTTTTATAAAAATTAATATTTTTATCTTGACTTCTCAACTCAATCTTTATTTGGAATTAACAAATTTATTATTATTAATTATCACATATAATTTTTAATTTATTTTATTAAATAAAGCATAAACTTTTCAATATATAATTAAAGTCTCTTGCTAAAAAAACAATAACAACATTTGTACCCTTATTTTGCGTTGAAAAAACAAAAAGTTTCGCCCCATAGCTTGGCGCGGGGAATCAAACCAGTTAGTTTACAATAAAGTTTTGGTTTTCTAGTTCCAAAAACCCTGTTTTTTTAGCCAAGAGAACTGGCTCTGATGGGTAAAAAAATAATAAAATATTGTGAGTGGGTGATTTGTCATTTGTGTTATTTTGAAATATACACATCCAGATCTAACAACACCCTATCCATTTTATTTTATTTTAATAAAAAAGGTACGTCTTCCAAATTAACTATAATTTCTGTTTTAATTGCATGTATTTTTTTTCAATAAACCACAAAATACAAAAAAAATTAAGAGTGAAAGATAATTTTGACCAGAAAAAATATATTTTTTCTTACAATTTTAGATATTTGTCTTCTTTTTTACAAGTATTCATTTTTATTTCCACAAAAATGATAAAAAAAATTTAAAAGACTACTTATGTCATCACGATAGATATTGTATATTTAAGAGTGCATCTATCTCTTGTTTTTTACGGTGAAGCACAACCACTCACTTAAGTCTTCGTTTAGCTTTAACAATTCTTTTTATAATTTCTTTTACATTTCTTAATTCAAAAATGCAAGTGTAATCTTTTTTAATTATTAATTATTAATTATAAATCCTGAAAAGTGTTATTCAACTAATTAGATCTTCAGTTTATTTCTTAAAAATTACCAGTCTGAGTTTCATAAATTTTAGGATCACAGAAAACTTATATGGTTGTTAACTTCAAAATCTGTGAGATTAATCGAGATACACACAAATTGATCCGGATACCTACATTAATAATAAAAAAATTAATTAATTGCAATTTTTCACAAAACTGAAAAAATACATTCACAATACCGGGGCCCTTTTCCCTGGCACTGTCAATTTGCTTGGAATTTTATTTGCAATCTAATGAAGGTAACCTACCTGGTATCAGTGTGGAGAGAAAATGTTCCAGACACGAGAAGAAGAATGCAGGAACCCAGAGCACTTTATCAGCCATTAATCACGCAAGCGTCAAAATATACATTGTTTTTTGTTTTTTACCCCTTATGTTAGTACAAAATACAAATACAACCGGGAAAAATTCATACACTTTAAATTGACTACGATCAATCGAATAAAATTTTATATCTACAAGACATGATTATACGTGGGTGGTTTGTTTATAGTATTTATATTTTCTTTGTATGGAATAGTATTGATATTATCAATACTATTGAGATAAATATTATAAGTTAGGCGATGTGTTGAGATTTGTATGGTTTTAGCCTGCTTGAGAGTGTGATTATGATTGTTTTTTAAAGTGTTTTTCGTGCTGAAATGTATTAAAATTATATTTTTTTATTTTTTAAAAATTATTTTTGAGATCAGCGCATCAAAACAATCTAAAACATACATAAAAAATTTAACTTTTAACAAAAAAATTTAATTTTTTTTAAATGCGTGTACAACTGTGTTTCCAAATGCTTACTACTGACTCAATTTGTATACTTTATATTATTTTTGTGTTTATATTTGATAGCTTGTAGTTTTTTATATATTTTTTGATTATTTTGATATACCGATATAAAAATAAAATAAAAATATATAAAAAACTACAAGCTATCAAATATAAACACAAAAATAATATAAAAAATTTTATTTTAAAATATTTTTAATTGAAACTCAACATCCATCACATTACCAGATATTTTTTTGTATAAATGTTTGGGCTCTAAAATTTTTGTTAATAAATTTCTTGTTAGATTTATTTAATGCAACAAAAAAAAAGGGTTTGTCTTTTTTAATGGAGGGAGGAGGTATTTAATAGGGGTGTAATATATGAAATTTATAGCTAACATTAAAGATATTATGCTAGAGATTTGTTTTCAAATACACATACGTGAAATTTAACAATATAAATTCAATTCATAAAAAATATTTAATATTCAAAAAAAATTTAGCTCAATTCAGCATATAATTTGCTAGAGTTCAAAAAAAATTAAATTTATAATTTATAAAATATAAAAAATTAAATTAACTATAATTAAGGAATAAAACCCATCCAAGAATGTCCACATGACTCCTATCCTCGAGCAACAAATTAACCAAAAGAATGGCTAGGAAGTTCAAAATACACACCTGGGCTGGCCCAGAAAGTGAAGAGAGTCCCATCTCCAAACCATTACCAGTTACCCGGTCCAGTCGGTTGCCCCGAATTCACTGGAACCCTCCAAATCATTCTCTCTCAACACACCCCGCCAGCATTTCCCCACCTGAAGGGTGACCGACAGACAGCCAGGCAGCTTCTTGCCTTCTTGAACGTTCTCCGACATCATTGGCAAAGAGCGCGAATATCCGAGGTTGATCAATGGCTGTCGAAACGGAAGTTACAAGTGTTACTGAACTGGCTCTTGCTGATACTGACATCAATTGGGCCAGGTCGGTGCACTTTTTTCACTCTTAATATTTACTGGGTTTATATTACAAATCTCGTTGGTTTTAAGTTTCAGCCTGATCATCACTGGTTCTGGCTACCACGTATGCTTGCTTTTATTGCACCGTGTCGTAATATTTAAAACACCAGCGCGATCTTTCTCGAGGTGGCATGCAAATAATTATGTCTGGCCATGTAACAAAGAGAGAGAAACCTAAATCAATTTCAATTTCATAAAATATTATTTGATTATCTATTCTGTTTTATACTTCTCTTAAGCAATTACAGTGACTATGGTGTTCTGTTATACGAAAGGATAACCTCCTATTGAGCAATTTACTTTAATGGACTGTGATAATCAAATTCGTTGAAGGCACATCCACATAATCATTCGATCATAAACCTTTTGGGCATCCATAAATCGATTAGAGTTTGTTTTTGAGCCAGAAGTAAATTGTAACTGGGCTAGCTGGGTGCTTTCTGTTGCCTTTATTCGAGTGATGCCCGAGTATTGGCATCAAGTAGGTGGCAATGACTGTGTCCCGTCCATCCTCATTTCCTTTTTAGTAAACATGCAGTGAGCTTGCATCTAAACTCGCAATTATTTCAGTTCTTCAATGACGAGTCGTGAAGATGTTTGTTCTCATCATCATTTTCTTTTTGTGGATTTTATATAGTCATGTGAAGCGCTGGCACTACTTGGGTTTTTGCAAAATCTAAACTAACACTACTTGTAATTTACTGGCTCTGATTCAGGCTGGACAAGACGAAGTTTCATGTTATTGGTGCTGTCCTCTTTACTGTTCAGCAAGGCTTACTTCACCCAACAGCAGTTGTGAAGACTAGAATGCAAGTAGCAGATTCTGGGCTCTCTCACATGGGTGGAATATCCGTAGCTAAACACATATTGAGGAACGATGGTATTCCAGGTCTTTTTCGAGGTTTTGGCACCTCTGCTACTGGAGCATTACCTGGTAGAGTTCTTTCTTTGACAGCTCTTGAAATGTCAAAAGATATGATGTTCAAATACACTGAAGCTTTAGATATGCCTGAAGCAACACGTGTTGGTATTGCAAATGGAGTTGCAGGCATGTTGTCAAATCTAGTTTCTTGTGTGTACTATGTGCCCTTGGATGTGGTATGTAAATTTTTTTCCTCTTTTTATAGTTTTCCGAGGTTTTTTTGTCTTCAAGCACTTACTACTCAATTGGAAAGAAAAAAGATTTGTTAAAACGTAATCCTTGATCTTGGCCAATAACTATATATTTTTGGACTATTTTGGTACACCGGGGAAATTATCGTGGGGGTGATTTTGGGATTTTGCCTTTTGTTTTGGTGAAGATTGTTTTACTGCTGGTTAGGTTAAGAATATACACAAACATCCATCCTGTAGTTTGAGTCACTGTCAAAGAGAAAGCATAGATGCGAATCAAAATCATAGTTTGGCACTTGTTGTCAACTGTTACAAACCAATAATTGCCTAAAGCTTGATGCCAAATATCTAGTTTGCAATTTGTCTTGTGATGGAGATAACCAGATAAAAGGGAGTGTCCATTTCAATGTCTATTATCCTTTGTTACATTTGGTCTTACTTTCTTAGCGTACACTTTGCATTCTAAAAAGCCTATGAAGTTGTAAAAATGACCTAATAAAATAATGTTTTAGAATAGGAACAATTTAGTATCAGTTTATATGTAGAATTATAGTTGTGGATGTTAGGGAATATTCTTATGTGGTGCAAGTTGCATTGGCATGAAGTTTTTTTGTCTATCTTTGACCCCCGTTTTACTGCTGTTATCATAAACGAGTCCTGCTGATAAAATGTTGTGCAGTTTTCCTTGATCCTGTACTGTAAAAATAACATCTGGTGCTGCAGTTTGAGCAGCAAGAAGAAGATTGTATCATGAGAGAAGCAGAATATTGGCTCAAAAACAAATTCATTTGGTGCTGTCTCAAAAACAATCTTATGTCGTGTTTTCTCAGATATGCCAAAGACTAATGGTGCAAGGGCTTCCCGGGGTTGCATCTTATAAAGGGCCATTTGATGTCATGTGTAAAGTGATGAAGACTGAAGGGTTCCGTGGTTTATATAGAGGTTTTGGATTGACAGCTGTAACGCAGTCACCAGCATCGGCGCTTTGGTGGGGTACCTATGGTGCTGCCCAGCACATCATTTGGAGGTGCATCTAAACAATTATCGTGTTCTCTTATCTCTATATGCTGTCTAACCCAGCAATTTCTGATTGAGATGTTAAACGATATGGATATATATCCATTTTTAGGAGCATGGGCTATAGGGATGACATTGACAAGAAACCATCTCATCTGGAAATGGTGACAGTTCAGGCTATGGCAGGAACAGTGGCTGGTGCTTGTTCCTCAATTATCACTACTCCCATGGATACCATAAAGACACGGCTGCAGGTATGTAGTGTATCATACTACCATTCACTGTTTCTATTGCATTACTATGTCCATAGGAGGAGAAACTACCTGTTTTTTTTCCGTTCAAATCTTGTGTTGTTTGGAACTTTATGTTATATTTGGAGTAACTCTGAACATGAGAATTCTTATCTGGAAGGTTATGGATAATTATGGTTCTGGAAGACCTTCAGTACTCAAGACAACAAAGACTCTACTCAAGGAAGATGGATGGCGGGGCTTCTACAGAGGTTTCGGACCCCGTTTCTTAAATATGTCACTCTATGGAACTACAATGATCGTTACCTATGAACTGATAAGTATGTCCATTTCCCAGGTTTTTCTTTTGATGATGGGCAGATTAGTATGAATTATAGAACGATTCATGAGCGTTTTCATGCTTGGGCATTTTCTTGCACCTGCTTTGATCTGAAAAACTGAAACCCAGTGGTATCTGTCCTCTGCATATATTCCCTGATTCATGCTTTTGAAATATAGATTACCTTGTCTGCGACTGCAAAAATTACTTTGCAGTCTCTGTTGTCCTCTCTTTTCCTGTTTTAAGACAGGGAAGTGATTTCTCACTTAATTATTGAATGGATGTCACTGGTCTTGATTTTGATATAATAGATGCAGTCAAACACATAACAATTTAATTTTTTTTCGAGAAGTATAAGCACTTCGTGACATGTCATCCTGTTGCAGATGCTGCTGTTTGTTTGATCAAATGACGTTTTTGTTCGGAAAAAAAACTCTCCCCCATGTAGCATTACCTTTATTTATTTTCTGTGCTGCTTCTGTTCTAAATCTTCCCCTCCAAAATTCTGCTCATTAGAACATTCAAATGAAGGCCAGCTAATCAATCCATTACTGTTTCTGCTGCACCTTTTTATTAGAGAGATTATCTATCAAGCAAGGATGAAGGCTCACTGTTTCTGCGGCAGCAAGGATGAAGGCTCAAGGTGGACGAGTAATCGCCGGTCTTGCATTTCCATGAACCGAGAGAAAGTTCATTCCAAGAAGTCTCCACTCTCCCTCTCCATAAACCATTGCCTCTCAAGTGTTACTCAAGGCAGTTTTGACACGGTCAGGATTGGGTAACATTTCTTGGATATTGGTCCTTCTCTTAAATTTTTTGATGAAGAAGGTGTGTCTCAGTTTACTCACTGGCCTTTTCGTTCTGCAACTGGAAATACATGTTCCATTGTTATTTATTTATCTACTTCAATTTATTTTCTTGAATGTTTTGATTATTTTGATGGATTTTATGTAAAAACAAGTAAATTTAAACAAGGATCATTATTGGCCACACATGGTCGTGTATGGGCAAGGCGAGGGCGAGAGAGGGGGAGAATGAAACACAGATTCAAAATTGCAGCCTTGCACCTCCATAAATGTTGTTGGCGTCAGGAAATAAATATGATTTTATCTTGAATTTATATTCAAGATAACAGTATCAGATAAGATTCAATTTCACCATAAAAAAGTTAATTTAGAATAACTTATTTTTAAAAACACCTCAAATTTTCTCAATTAAGATCTAAATTAATATGAAAATATCTATTATCATTTAATAAAAAAATGCCTAACTTTTATTTGAGCTTAGATCTAAAAAGTATTTAAACATATGTCTGTGTATGGATTTAAACCCCGCAGCCACAGCAACAACCAGTAAGTTAAATACCCAACCAAACACATACTTATAAGCTAAGCTTTCAAGTTTCCGCGATGACCACTGGCCGCAATTGCGATCACCCGAAATAATAATAATAATAATAATAATAAAAACAGAAATTCAAATTCAAATAAAAGAAAAAGGGAGTTTGTTTTGTTTGCTATTTGTAACCCCGATTTTGGCGCTACGCTTTATAAACACATAGACGATTGAGAGAGAGGGAGGGAGAGAGGGGCAGAAACGCATTTCTCTTGTTCAAAAAAATCAGATCTCAAACTTCTCTTGTCTCCTCCTCAGGCACCGCGGTAAGTCTCATGCATGTTAGAACAGAGCACATGCATTCTGTGATTTCTTTCCTGCGTGATTAGATCTGGATCTCTCTCATAAATGAATCTTGTTTTGATTGCAGTTGTAATAAGGCAGGCAAGATGGGGCTCACTTTCACGAAATTACTTGGCCGATTGTTCTCAAAGAAGGAAATGCGGATTCTGATGGTAGGTCTTGATGCTGCTGGTAAAACCACCATTCTTTACAAGCTCAAGTTGGGAGAAATTGTCACCACCATCCCTACCATTGGTAATTTATTTACAGGCTAACCATTCTCATCTTTTCTTCTTTTCTTCTATATATCTTTAATTCGCTGGTTTTTATGCTGTTAGGATTTAATGTGGAAACTGTGGAATACAAGAATATTAGCTTCACTGTTTGGGATGTTGGTGGTCAAGATAAGGTAATTGATATGCCGTTGATTTATGTTTATCTGTAGTCTACATTTTATTTTTAGCGAGTGAATCTCGTTTTAGTCATTCTAGTTTCCCGATGGTCGCTTATGGTGACTGTTTTGTGTGGATTGTGTTTATTGTTGTTTGAATAATCAATCATATGCTAGGCTTTTCCTGGTAAAATTGTGGTCCTTGTGCATGGATTTGCTTTCTTTCTAATTTCCTGGATTTTATCAGAGGGAGAGAGGGTGTTGGGCATGACTGAGAGAGGTGAATTAGCTTTGGCATCTTGAATAGGATCTACTTTCTTTGTTTTATCAGTGGAAATGTGATCGATGCCTGTTATCATCGTGTGTTTTCATCCAGGGGCCTGTTCATAAAAGCCTTGATTGTAAACACATGTTCTGTTTACTCTTGGTTGGATTAGTAACTGTGTGTGTGATTTGTTTATAGAGCTCCTTTTGGGCTTCTAAGTGCTTGTCCATTGTCGATCTCAACTTATTATTGTTATTATTTATTAATTTTTTTTTTAACTTCGATTGAAAAAATAAAGTGGTTTTAGTGTCCACAAATTGTAATTTCTTTCATGGATGATTTCAGATTCGCCCTTTGTGGAGACATTACTTCCAAAACACGCAAGGGCTTATCTTTGTGGTTGACAGTAATGACCGAGATCGAGTTGGTGAGGCTAGAGACGAGCTGCACAGGATGTTGAATGAGGTACTGAGAGTGTCAATCTTTGCTTATTTATCAACGTTTAAGATTTTACTATGGCAGACATGTCTTTCATTTATGCTACTGGAATAATGAGATAGTAATTTTGCATGAACCTATATGCAGTGACATATTAGGATTGAGGAAATAATATTGATTTTATTTTTTCTGGGCAGGATGAGCTGAGGGATGCTGTGCTCCTTGTGTTTGCAAATAAGCAAGATCTTCCAAATGCAATGAATGCTGCTGAAATCACTGATAAGCTTGGTCTTCATTCTCTAAGGCAACGCCACTGGTAAAGTTGATAGCACTCTCTCTCACTCCCACTCACCCCCATGCACACATAAGCACGCATGCACAAGCCTACGAAGCATGAAAAGCACAAATTCATAGTTATCCTTAAGACAGGGCACCAAGCATTGACATTCTTAATTCATGATGCGAGACTTCATGTGGTTCTGCTCGCCACTCCTTCCACCTACAAAATGCATGTTTTTTTTTCGATGAATACGAACTTGGAAGCAAACTTCTCTAGCCCTTCATACCTTCTCTTTTCTTGTGAACTATCTCTCCATACCTTGATCGCTCCACACAAACATAAGCAAGCACGTAACTTTTGTTGATGTTTTGCAGGTATATCCAGAGCACATGTGCCACTTCAGGAGAAGGGCTTTATGAAGGATTGGACTGGCTTTCAAACAACATTGCTAGCAAGGTATGTGCGATAATATCTGTATTCTTCATTGCTTCCATTGTCTACAAAGTATCACTTTCTGCTAATTGTGGTCTGTCAGTTATATTCTCTGATTCGCTTTTTTTTTTTTTAAATTACAGGCTTAATGGACTGGAGTTGAAATTTTCTCAACAATGTGTGCTAGCATTTGATGTTTTGTTTTAGATGTTGCCTCCATTCTTTATTCTTTCTTTTTCTCACAAGATTTGTTTTATAAATTCATATTTCATGTGTCAGTACTCTGTTTGTCTTTTTAATTAACATACACTATGCAGACTATTTGCATCGGAATATATTCTGAATATAAGCCATGAGTAGTTTGGAGTGTCGGTCAAGTCACGATATAGATTCATTTACCGTTATCACAATACTGTAGAGAAGCACGGAATGTCTAAATACTGTTTGAACATTGCCATTTGATTTTTTCTCCTGGCTAATCTAAGGAGGCCTTTGTCTTAATCAGGTGCCGGAGATAAACCCGCCATGGGAATCACATTCAAATTATATAGTTAATCCAGCTAGTTTAAATACCTAGTTGCTCAGTTTCCAGTTTATCCTGACAGAATGTGATCCAAATACATATCAGATAACCTATAGGTACCCTTTAGGTTGCCTCCATAATCAATTTGGCAGGAATAAAGCTTGTCCTTCAGTACTCCATTCTCATTTTGAAGGAAGGACTTGACAATATACCTGTTTACTCTCGCCCGTGCCATTGCTAACATCACAGTAAAGACTCCAAGCTCATTCATATCTGCTTGCTTGGTCTCTGAGCTGCTATCGAGAGTATTTTTGCAGAATTCTGGCAGACTGCATCGATTAATATGTGGATTCCTGGATTGTCACCACAGATGAGTAGTGGAAGAAAAAGTAGAGCAAAGTCATTGCAAGACGAAACACAAAAATTGAATAATGATATGCAATGATCTTTCTGTTCCTTCGAGTACGAGGGCAATGAATTAGAGTAGCTTCCATTTATACGCCGAAGTAGGCAACCTGTTAGGTTGCTAGAGTTTTAAAAAATAGTCACACGTCATTCCAGTAAGGTTGCCAAGGCAAACTCAGACTAAAAAGCGGCCAAGGCGTGTCAGGTTTGTCTCCCTCAGCTTTGTTTTCAGACAAGAGCGGCGTTGGGAGTATCGATCTGGCAGAAGCAGTAGCCATAAGGAGCGAAATGTCGACGTTCGTAAGCGTGATTCTGACCTCCAGTGCATGGTTGCCCCGTAACACCCCTTCCGATTCGAGAACAAATAGAGCTAGGAGGATAAGAGATGCTCGGCATAACCAAGGACAACAGATGCGGATTCATTAGCTGCTTTTTGTAGGATTTTCTCCCTTAACTATGTATTGTTAGTTTGGGCTGATCGGAATCGGATTGCTAACTGGCATGCTAGGGAAGAGTTGGAATTTTGTCGGTCTTCGACTGCAATAAGAAAGACAAAATGACCCAATCATTTGTTTAGGGCGTGAACGGTTTCTCTAAGCTCCATTTGTTGGGCCAAATTGCCTTCATAACATTTCCTTTAAAATGAAATTTTAGTGCAATTCTTAAAAATTCAAAGGGATTATTGCTCGCATATCAAGTAGTAATTTTGAGATCATAAATTATAACCGAAGGAGCAGCAGTTGAAATACTACAAAATCACCTTTGCAAATAGGTAGCAAGAGAAACCGGTAATGCTACTTCATGCTCCTTTGCAAATAGTGTAATAACTATTTTCCGAGCACAATGTATAGTCAGATTTACCGAGCTCAACTTCATGCTCCTGATCTTCCACATCTCCCTCTTCAACAACCGTACCATTTTCCAAGGCAGTGGCTGCTCTTGCATACCTTTCCAGAAAGTCCTCTTCGGTTTCTTCAAGTTCACCCCCCTCGGAATCCTATTCAGAAGAACAAAACCAGAGCTAAGCTTGCAAGTGATTTTCAGATGTAGAAACGAATAATATGCTCCTAACTGGATGGGTAACAAGCATAATCCCCAGGAAAATCCAATTTCCCGGCATGATTCATCACTTTGCTATATAGTCATCAGCTGATGTAAACAACAGCTGCATACATTGATGAGAAGCTCAGGTAGCCAGTAGATTTATTTTCCCTTCTCGGTGGATACTGCGTTGGAGGAAATTAAATATGGCATCCCTTATAAAACTCCATAGAAAAAAATTTGGGAGTCTAACCTCGACATCGTCTTCATCATCTTCTTCAGCCTCCCCGTCTTCCTCATCTCCCTCCATTTCATCCTGCAGTTCTTTCAACATTACCAATGCCTCCAGCAGCAATCGCTACCACTCCCAAACACCACCTTACACGGATTTGAAATCTTCAGACGGGCGATCAAGTGCTGAATACAGTATACTGTTGAGGTGGATGCTTTTGACCTCCTTGCCCACGTGCTCTCTCATCTCAAACACCAGTAGGATGACAAAACTAAACAGGATCGAAAGTGTTAGAAATTTGAGAGATAGGAAAAGCCAAAACAGCAACTACCACAGAGATGTAACTGTTTTCTTTTATACCTTTGAAAAATTACCATGAGAGAAATGGATTAAGAAAATAATAATAGAAACACGCATAAAAATCAGATTCAAACGACGAACAAACCTTAACGCATCTCCCGTAAATAGAAAAGGTGCAATAGATCCTTTCTGTTTCCAGTTAATTACAAACACGTGTTAATTTGGGAAGTAATAAATCAACAACCTCCAATTTAGTTAAATTATTATAATTACGATTAATTAATGGATATGTTGCTACATAGGAATTTAGAGGAAGATAATCCCGTTTTACTTGTGCTCGTTGCAGAATTGCTTGAGTCAAGAGACAAACGACAAGTCACAAACATAGAGCAAGATTGGCAAATAAGCACGACTAACCAAACGTGTGAAACTTGCCCACGTGGATGTATGGCCCGTCCTCAAAAAACCACTCTGCACGCACTTAACCGCTCAAGCCAAAGCCACGACACATGCCACGTTCTCTCCATGCAAACACCCTCTCAACTCTTTTAAATCCCCATCTTCCAAATTCTTACCTCACAATCACAAAAAAACAGAGAAAACATACTATTTCTCACACTTTGACAATGCCAGGCCTTACTATTGGAGACAGTGTCCCAAACCTTGAAGTTGAGACCACTCATGGAGTTATCAAGCTTCATGACTACATAGATACCTGGACCATTCTCTTCTCGCACCCAGGTTGTGTCTCTGTTCTGCAACTGTTTTTGATGTTTATTATAAGTTAATTAATGGTGTCCGAGTTGTAAGTTTTTTGCATGCAGGTGATTTCACACCAGTTTGTACTACCGAGCTTGGAAAGATGGCTGCTCATGCTCCAGAATTTGCTAAGAGAGGGGTCAAACTGTTGGGATTGTCCTGTGATGATGTTTCGTCTCATGCTGAGTGGGTCAAGGACATTGAAGCCTACACTGTAAGAATTTCTCCTTCTAAACGATCGTTGTTAATTTGGGTTATTGGAAGATATTCAGTAGAACATGTAAGGGATTTTCTAGGTATATGGATGTACTGTCTCTGTTCTACATGTACTTATATTTTTTTTTATCAGTAGTAATATTTTTTGATTCATAAACAATGAGTAATTATGTGCACAATTCGTGCATGCAGCCTGGATGCAACGTTACATATCCAATAATCGCAGATCCTAAGAGGGAACTCATTAAGATACTTAATATGGTGGATCCAGACGAGAAAGACTCTTCAGGGCACAATGTTCCATCTCGAGCTCTGCATATTGTTGGTGCCGACAAGAGGGTAAGCTCGAAAACCTTAACTATTATCTCCCATTTTTTTTATATAAATGGTTTGACTAGCAATAAAAAAATTCCATTTTGCTTTCGAAAGTTAGAATTAATATCATTGGTAACTATATGTAAATATCAATTACTGAAATTGATTTAAGCGACCATGTTTCGTCAACCAAATTTAATTAATTTTGGGATGATTTCTTATTGTAGATCAAGTTGAGCTTTCTGTACCCAGCAAGCACTGGCCGCAACATGGATGAAGTAGTGAGGGTCTTAGATTCCCTAGAGAGGTCATCAAAGAACAAGATTGCGACTCCGGCAAATTGGAAGCCAGGTGAAGATGTCGTCATCTCCCCTAGTGTCTCTGACGAGGAAGCTAAAAAGTTGTTCCCTCAGGGATTCAAGACTGTTGGCCTTCCATCCAATAAAGGATACCTCCGCTTCACCAATGTTGATCGTTAGAATATGATCAGTGGACTTCCTTTTCAATGCGGAGATGAACAAGCTCGCCAACTTCATCTATCACATGTGGTTTTTGTAGACTGATTTCCAAATAAGTCCCTTCTGTGTGCGAGTGACTAGTTGTTTGTCACGTGTGTATTTTGTTGAAAGAAAACTCCTTTGTCTACAGGACCATTTCAAGTTTTCAACTCGTCATTTTTGTTTGTTTCCTACAATTTTCATTTGTCTTTGAATTATAAAAACGTGAACACTGTATGCGTTAGTCTGAGGGAGTTTCTGGTTTCTCGAGCTCTGTACGCCGTGTGGTTTCAGGTGCACAAGTTTTAGAGTTTCTCAACAAGCTGTTGACCTTTTTGCTTGTGTGCTGGATTCGTTGGCATTACGGTTTTTGGATCTGCCGTTTGGATTAGGATGTTTGCTTATGCGGTACGAGTCAGATCAGCATCAACATGACTGTTGGTGATTAATTGAGCAACGGCTTAACTTAAGCATTGAAGAGTTCTTCCCCTGACGATTGACTCGCCCTTTCTGCCATTTCCCTTCCAAATACTATCCTGTTATCCCTGACTCCAAGCTGACCATGAATTTCCTAAAGAATTGACTTTGAAATGCACTTTCAACCAGTAAAAAAAACCATCTTATCTTAATAGATTAAGTTGTTAGATGATATTTTAAGATATAATTTATATTATTTTTTAATACATTTTCTCAAATAAAAACCTTTTAAACTTGAAACTTCCATATATTCATATTATTTTGTGCTTAATTTTTATTAAATAAATAAAAATAGTGAGATTCAAACTCGTGACTGCTTGGTAATCAAAGCTCTGATACCATGTCAAAAAACCAATTCAATCCAAAAACTTAAACTTTTAGACGAGACTCTAAAATATAATTTATATTATTCTCTAACACAATCTAGTTTATCAATCAATTTTCAAAAAATTTACCCTTTACACCATCCACCCCTCTACACGTTGTTTCATAACCTTACGTAGGGCATTACTCGCTAAAAATTCCAGGGCGGCATCAATTTGGGCTCGAGCCATATTAATCGGGAAAAATCTCATCGTCGTGTAATAGTTAGGTTTACAGTATTATCGTTTTCAGTGACATACTTATTTTCTAGTTCCAACCTCATCGAAAACGCTTCATTAACCAGTTTTTTTAGGAGGTAAAAGTTGAAGTCCAGAAAAAACTAAGAATGCAAATGCTCTTTCAAGGAGTCAATTTTTGGTTTCTTTTATCTTTGCACTCTTAAGTAGTCACTTTCAATCATGTCATCACGAGATAATATATGTATTTATCTGATGAAATACAAGTATTCAAATGATGAATCTTCAGTATTCACTTGCGAAGATAACTCGACATCATGAAAAATTTCACCTTGCATTCGACTTAAGCACATTTTTCAAGCTGAGTTCAATTCGTACACAGGGCCGCTATGTTTGAAAAAGACGAGCCATCTTTTCCTCAAATTTCAAATGGTGGATCCCAGCACAGGCTGTCTCATTCTTAACGGTCAAAAAGCCTTCCATCCCACCCCAGCTGGTAGAGAAAATTATGGACAGATTGCCAGTGACTGGTGCCTTCCTTTCGCTAAAATCGATGTGGTGCTAAAGTCACTGATCTTTCTGAGTTTCTATCACCGAAATTGCCCTTTCCGCTCTTAGCCTCGCAGACTAGCACTTCTCAATAAAAACCTCTTGCCCCTTTGAATTTCTTGGTTTGCAAAGAAAGCCAAGTATGCATTCCACAATGGCATCGCTCATCACTTTCAAGCTGTCCATGTTCATAATCCTAGCACTTCAACCACCACCAACCCTTTCTCTCACTCCCTGCAGAACCTCCTGTGGCAGCATTGCCATAAACTATCCCTTCGGCATCGATGATGGGTGCGGCGCACCACAGTTTCGGCACATGCTGAACTGCAGCACTGACTTATTTTTTTTAACCCCTTCGGGTGGTTACAAGGTCCAACACATAGATTATGACAAAAAAACAATGACTATATATGATCCTGCTATGTCAACATGCTCCATTCTACAACCCCATCATGATTTTATCATGACAGACATTCAATCTGTTACTATCCCTCCAACGCCAGACACTGTTTTTGCTCTTCTTAATTGCTCCATCGACTCTCCGATACTTAACCATTACAAAAACCTTTGTTTCAGCTTCTCTGGTCACTCTTGTGATGAATTATATGGCGCGTGCAATGCTTTTAGAGTTTTCCATTTGTTAACTAATAGTTCTCCACCCTGTTGTTTTACGGGATATGATACTGTGAAGTTTATGAGCATGAATATTTTGGACTGCACGCATTATACTACTGTGATTAATACTGATAGTTTGATGGGTATTGTACCTTCGGATTGGGTTTATGGGATCAAACTTTCTTATAGTGTGCCTGAAACTGGCTGTGAACGGTGCTCTCAATCTGGTGGGACTTGTGGGTATGATACTGAGACAGAAGGAATGATGTGTCTGTGCTCGAGCTCTTCAAATTATACTAGAGAATGTGGTAAGAATTATTTAATATTTGCTTGTCAAGTGCCGCTAGAGAGGTCAATTTGGGTCAAAGAAACTTATTACATGTGGTTAGCACTGAAGTCTGCTGGCTAATTTTTCTGTTTTGTGTTCTGTTTCAGCTGGAGGCAGTCTTACAGCAGGTGATCATAGAAGCAGCCATTCTCCGTGGACGTTCTTCAATGTTGCAATTTTACTTGTTTTGAGTTCGTTACCAGTGATTTGATGATCATGGTTGTATTGTAAATCATTTCTATATCTCACCATTTTCCCTCCTATTTATTTCATCTGTTTTAGCTGAAGTTGTGGGACTTGGAAGCAGAGAAAACTTGTAATATGGCCAAAACGAATTTGAGAAAATGTACTGAATTTCTTTACGAAAGATTCTTTTGATTTAGCAAAGAAAACAGCAGGAAGATACTTTCAGAAAAAAATGGCGTTCGCATCCAATGGCCATTGTAAATAACCCGACATTGATTAACTGTGATGGTGTTTATAATATCCTGTTCAAATCCGATGTCCCCTGAAGTGCCAGGCCTCGCTGAGAGCCCGGGTTTCAGAAGAATGTGTCGTACTACATTGCTGGCTCGGATTTGAAGCTGAAAATTGTTAATGCCAGCAAAGGATAATAATTATTATAGTTCGAGTTTATGAGGTATATATGTGGATTTCTTGTTAGATCAATGTCATGAGAACGAGAATCGCATCCAATTTGTTCTTGTGCATTTCAATAGAAAGTGTTTCTGTAATTTTTTTCTTATCTCTTTTAACGCCTCTTATATATATATAAAATCCTGTGATCCAAAAAATTAGCTGGTCCGGGGCTCGCTCTTTGCTCTTTTCTGTGTGTTTCATCATCCTATAGGCTTTACCTGTTTCTTGTATAACTGGGCCAGGCTTTACCGATTTAGCCCATCCATTCTCGAGGCCCACCTAGAATGAAAATTTTCCGGCTGTTTGAAGAATGCCGAGATTAATAAGTAGTTATCCTCACGGAAATAATGATGTCAATGGCCTTTAAATGTAGCGTACGGGAATGAATTGTCCTGCAAACAGGCAAAATACCAGTAGAGAAAACAAAAGTAATGAAGCATGTGTGACCAAGCAACCCTGCCCCTTTGCAAGATATGCAGTGAAGATCGTCCGTGTGTGTCTCGGTGGAAAAGCTCATTTTCCACTCCACAGATAAAGTTCGCCTCTCTCCATTTATGATCAATGGCTTTTATCTTCGTTGCCCATATGATGTTTTGCACCCTGCATATCATTTGGCGCCATCGTCAATCTTTGAATTCAAAGCCCACCTTTTTGTTCAGCTCACTCCAGGACGGGCGCTTTAAGACGTTGGATTATCCTTTTCAATGTGGATTTCTGCTCAGAATATCCGGACCCATGAGCAACTAAACATGATTAATGCTACCTTCTTACTGTTCGATTTCCCTCAATGTCAATTTGACAGCGATAGAGCTCCTAGGTTACCAGGATCAATTTGTGATTCGCGAACAAGATTTGCTGGTTATAATCATTCCTATCATTGATGTTGTCGTTATAATTGAACAAAGAGTTATGCTAATCACTTCTATTCTTTTTCGCCAATGATGCTTTGTGGTAAGAATAATCTCTAATTTAAATAACAATATCAATAGATATTGATTTATCAATTATTTATTTGCCTTTTCAACTCCGGCAAATTTCTGCTTGCAGCTTATTTGCAGAAAGTCATATTCATCTGCTTTCTCAGTTTCTAGTTTAACATCTCCAATTGTCTTTTGCAACTGAAATCACCGCAAACCAGTACGTTTCCGCCTCCAACGCAATATTGCCTTTTCGACAATGCCAACTGACCAAACTACCCTTTTGTATTGCTTTCGAACTTGATGTCCCCTCACATGAGCCTGAAAGCAATCACCAAATTGAATCAGCATTTGCATTTCTTAAACATCGCAACTACACTTAAGCTGACAGTTCAATATGCTTTTATAAGGGAAAAAACACAAAAAGAAATAGAAACAGAAAAGTTCTAGAGATCTAGTAGGAACAAGCAACCACCGTGAACATCAAAAGCTTCAAGAGAACTACAATTCATCTGGAAAAAGTTACATCTGGTTCTAACAACTCAGACAAGCACATTCTAGGAACAGGTCAAGATAAACTGAAAATTAACTTCTATTTTGGAAATCTCCGCTTTTAATCACAGCATCTAACTTCATATCCTCTCCCTAAACGATGATACTCACACGGCAAGCCATTTATTGTGATTTGTGTAACGCACATGGCATGAGAAAACACTTGATTAAAGTACCTGAATTTTTACAATTCGATTGCGTATCTTCAAAAAATCTTCCCTTCCCTTCCATCCATGAAACTTTTGCTGGATTCTTCCAGCTGCAGAATGTTAATAATCTTCAAAGTGACCTCTGTTTTGAACCATGTTCAAAGAACCAAGGGCAGCTAGGCCAAGTGAAACTTCAGAAATATCATTGCTGCTCTTTGTTTGTCTTTGACGGAAAGAACTGGCTCGATAGGCACAGCTTGAATGATAGCTGCTGCACGAGCTGATTTTCTGACAGCAGCCAGAGACCCTTTCAAGGAAAGTTGTTCATCTTCTTCCTTACTCGACAAATTAAGAGGCAACTTGTTCTGCGACATCAGTTGCCTTCACTGCTGCAATAGTTGCAGCAGCACTATCCATCTCATCTTGGTTAGTATTCAATGATGAAAGATGGCTACTTAAAAATGCTGCAGCCAAGTATCCAGCGATTCCTCTATGTCCCCAACATGATGCGAAATCAGCTGGTACGTTAACCTAAGTATCTGGTCCCTCCACTTCCGCTGCGTGGTTTAGGGTCGTTGATTGATTGCTTGTTTAAATTTTATTTGACGTGATCTATCTTAGGATCATCATATTTTAATATGATTTATATTGTGCTAATTATTCCCATTTATTTTTGTTGGGGTATCCTTTGTTTGTAATTGGGTTTCTTTCAAGTTAATTCCTCACACTTATGATTGATACCCTATATATAAAAAAGAAAAAATCGATCGCAGATGCTGAGAAAAACACATGGAGTTAATTCTTTTGGAGAAACTGCGTTCCTATGACCACACCTGTTCTTTTTTTTAGAAATATGCACGTCTGGCTTAAGAATAATTCTAGATGCTACTATTTAACATATGAAAATGAGATTTAATTTATCCAAAAAAAACAAACTTAATTTTCCCAATTTTTCTTTATATAAGTTGGTATAATAAAACAAAAATTATTATAACTTGATAATGCTGTTTTTGTACGTAAAAATATTTTCAGTTAAAAATATATTAAAATAATATTATATTTTTAATTTTTAGCAGCAATACATTAAAATAATAATAAAAATAAAAATAGTTACCAGAACATTTTAAAAAACAAATTTAACTGCAAAAACATCTAAGTACATATAAAGGCTTTACTTTCGCACATCCTATGAAAACACTGAACTATCTTATGAAAATGGAACAAAATATTTCAACTGGCAGGAGCTATGGATTAATGTTGATTATATTTGGAACTCAGTTGAGAATGGTGATAATACGGACCGAATTAAGGTTTCCCTTTAAAACTGAAAGCAAAAGGCAGATGACGTGGCACGTATCTACTGGCGGAGGGATACTAGCCTCTGTTGGACGAAGAAAAAGATGAAAAACCCTACAAAATGAAATGGGTTTTAATTTAATGAATTGAGCGACGGGTCATCGAGTCCCTCTTTAAAATCTTGAAAGAATCAAGAGCGTTCTCCCTCTTTCCGTCTGTGGTGTGGTGTGGACGCTATGGCCAGTGAAGATATTAGTAATTTAGAAGCGCTAAAGACCTCCATGGAAGACCTCAATGTACAACAACAACCCTCATCGTCTAGCCGAAACGACGCTGCTTCTGGTAACGGCGTGGAGGTCACTTGCTTCACGGAGGTCGTCGATGACGTAACCATTCACCTCCAGATTATCCATCTTGGCAAACAGGTAATCAATTCATTAGTTCATCGTTACTTGAATATTTTTTAGTTGACTAGCTAAGTCCCCTTTTTGTTAAATTGATCGTAGATATATGCATGGATTGGTTGCAACTCTGGTAAATTAGGTCACTTGTATGCTGCTGCATCCACTCGCCCTGTAAGTATTTTTTCTTTTATTATTTTTTTCAATTTTAGAGGTTTTTTCTATTACTATTAATTCTTGATTGATTGTGTTGTTGCGTAATTAATTTTGGTTTGGCGATGTGTTTGTAGAATAATACGGCAAGTGTGACTTGTGTACTCGGAGGAAATTCTGACAATTCAGGAACTGGCATTGCTCGACGATTAGGTAGGTACTATTATGTTATGGAATGAAAGTTTGATGGTTATGGGATTGATCAGCTGAGAAATTCTGGGTTTTTTTTTTGTTCTTTTTTTTTTTTTTTTTGTAGTGTTGAAGACTGGACTAAATATAATGTTGGCTTCTAACATTCCTAAGAACAGTCCCTTGCTTGAGGTCTGCCCTCTCTCCCCTTCTCTTTCTCGTGCGCAAGCAC
>Ga0325405_1000154_pt1 | contig 64781 bp, 41 predicted proteins | sample PopdelMetagenome_21_FD_205663 | JGI IMG/M metagenome (GOLD analysis project Ga0325405, IMG submission 205663) | Populus deltoides microbial communities from Bellville, Georgia, United States - Xylem-Control-R2 | ecosystem: Host-associated > Plants > Phyllosphere > Stem > Wood/Secondary xylem...
TTGTTTGCATCGGCCCGTAAATTCATTGAATGAATGATTTGAACTTGAAGTGCCCTGGGCCAACAAGCTGATCTTTACCAACCAATATGGAAGGCATACGCCTTCCCTCTAAACTAACCAATAAAAGCTCGCCTACCACTGCTTTGCATTACTCTTCATGAAGAGATAAAGGGTCTTGGCAGCCCTCTATGCCAATGATGCTGCTAGTTCCAATTTATCGGATTCATCAATGTCACTGAGTTCGCATTGCTCATATTTATTGCTTGATCTGACCATGGCCCAAATATACCTGCTAAGCCAGCTAGCCAGCCAGCCAGCTTTCCCCTTATCTGCAACTGTACTGTAGAACTTTATCAGTTAAGGTTATATGCACAGATTAATGCCATCAACTTGTACACATAATATATTGAAATGTTATTTGTAACTTTAAGTACCTTAATGTTCCAATGATCGATCTCTGCTTCTCTTGAGCAGCAAAATATAGAAGCATTTCCTATTGTCACGTTATCGAGGGAAAAAAGTAGTGTTTTACCTTCAGTTTCTGAGTCAATCTACCCTCGAGTAATTCCTGTTGAAGCATATACTTGAGGTGATTGAAAGGTGGATTATTTCAAAGCGCGATCTCCATTTATTAGATCGAGAAGATCGTGGAGATTTCGTTATCTGATTAATCACCAGATTTCCCATTACCAAGGTTGATGCATATACATATTCAGCGAGGATTGGGGGAGTTGACAATTAATGAAGCATGACAATTTTATTTAGGTAACTTATCTCTAATATTGCAAAAGGGACGCTTTGATTCAAAATGGTTTACTACATATAGGGAGGAAGGGAGGGAAATAATTACAGTATAAGTAATGGTGTTTATGGAATTTGAATGAACAAATGAGTTCAGGGATTTTACAACAAGCATTATTGCTCTGCTGAATTGGATCCATACTCCATGCAGCCAAGAGCTTACAAATATTCATCTTGCTATCAAAACTACAATAGAGTGAGGGCGCAGATAACAACGACTAAATAAACACTGCAGTCAATGAAGATGCCGCGGACGGCCTGATACACAGTCAAACCTCTCTCCAAGAGCTTAACTGCTCCCACCCAGTTATCTCCATCTTCCTTAGATACCATTCGTTCTCTCTCAGATTCCTCACTGCCATGATTTCCCCTTTCACGAAACAGACGGACAAGCACAATTGTTACATCAGTTAGCAGGACTATGTAAAGAGGCCCAGAGGCTATAATGCTCTCTGAACTCACTATGTTAATTCCAAGCAGTGGATAATCAATGTAAGATATAAGCACGAGAGAAGCTATTATGAGAGAACAAATAACACGAGATCTCTGGGAGGCTATAATGCAGGAGTTTATTCTCTTCGAAGAGAAAAAATTGGGCTTATCTGATGCCTTTCGAATTGATGGTGTCACTATAGACGTTTGTATTTCGGTCATCTTGCTGTAAGCTTCTGTAGGTGTCACTCGTTCCTGTAAATGTTGTTCTACTTGGTTTCTAATGTCAAAGTCGATCCCTTCGGAAGCTTCATTGCTGGCCTTTCGTTTCGGAAATTTAGAACCAGACTCGTAATCTGCTCCTCCAGAACCAGCTGTAACAGCCATAAGAGCAAAGGGAAACATGAAACAAGTAGTTGTGACCTTCAGAACAAATTATGCATGACACCAGCACACTGGATAAGAATTTGATAGAATAGGAAAACAATGTTTCGTGATGCAAACCAAACACTCTGAGCTACCAAATTATGAAGTTGACAGAAGCAGCTCCTTGTTTAGCATACAGGGACTTGTCTGAATTTCACAAGTTCAATTCTTTTTAATAGAAACAATCCAGGCATAATTCTGAAGTAATAATATGGGCAGAGGAAGGGTGAAACTGCGACGGTAAACCTATTGCAGCAGCTGAGAAAAGAAATTCAGCATACTCATACAAAAAACAAAGAAAACTATTAGCGATTATCAATTTAAGGTCTGGAATCATGGATAAGCGTCCATGTTATTTGGGCTCATATTTCCTCCATAGCCTACAGGCATAGCTGCTTATTCAATTAACTTGTAACAAATTATGAATTGGAATAAAGGGCATCTTCCTTTACCGAATTTCATCAATTCAAACAACAAAATTCATAAACTAGTGTAATTAATGTCTATGGAGAATCTGATATTGCTACAAGAACAACTGCTTTCCAGAATGGTCAATGGAGTATTGAAATTTGGCTTCTCTATTTTCTACATGGATCCTAGGAATCCTATCTCAAAAGCATCGCAACATGGGAAAATCAGAAGTAGGGGTTGGGGATCATGATCCAGATTTAAAAAAGAAAAAAGAAAAAAAGCGTGCCCATTTTCTATGAAAAATTTTGAGAACCCAATTCTCATTTATCTCAATACTGTACAGCAGATTATAATTTATGTTGCCTGATTTTTGAAAAGCTGTCATTCCTGTCCCAAATCAACACAAAAAACGACTTACAAAATTTCTGGTGACATATATATCTTAGGAAACAGGAGGAAAAGCTACCATCAATTTGAGCATGTTGAGAGACCGTGGTTGATGGGGATGATGGATTATCATGTGCAAGGTGACTATGATTTGATGTTGTTGAAGATGCCTGTGATGATGACGAATCGAGACTTTGAATTTGGCCGGTGATTAGAGCCATCCGGTCCGACCCTCTTTCCACGATTCTTCTTCTTCTTCTCTCTTCTTTGCCATCGCTGACCATCGCTCCCGCCCCCTCCAGGTTCCGTATCCTGCCAAAACAAGATTTGGATACCACGAAACTGTATATTTTAGCCCTTCTAAACACGACTGAACTATACTTTAGTCCCTATAGTTTATCAGGACTAATCGATTAGTCAGTATATAATAAAAAATAATTAATTGATCGTTTGACCAACGTTGACTATCCTCAATTTATTTTTGCCCTAAAAAATGCTTTCTTTCCTAATCAAAATCACCCTACTCCACTTTTTGTATTTTAAATGATTTGTGTATCACCTCCAACAATACTATTATTCCGTACCATTTAGGGAAAAAGATTAGGGTAAAATATACATTTCCTTGGAAAAAAATGATCTACTTTTGTTCGATATTATTTATTTTACTAATTAAAATTAGAGTAAAATGGAAAATAATAGAAAGTTAAGGAAGGATTGAGATTATAGGAGAATTTTAAAATATAGGGATTAAATGTATAGTTTTTAAAAAAGCAAATTAATTAATGTTATTAAATTAAAAGTATAATTAACTCTTCAAAATTAGGGGTGATAAAAAAAATCAAAAAACCTATTAAGCTGAGAAAACCAGAAAAAAATAACTGAAAAAGACGAACTGTGAAAAAAAAGATTAAACCGATTAAAATTTTGAAAAAACTGACCGGTTCGGTTTGGTTTTATAAACCTAAAACCAAAAAATAAACTGAATCGAACCGAAACCAAACCAGTTCGGTTCGGTGATGACGATGGAAATTATCATAAGGGAAGTGACCATGGATCTAGAGGAGCTGATAAAACTCGAAGCTCTAAAGAGATTTTAATTGATTCACCTAGGTTCCTTCATCTATCATTGGAAGTCCACTAAAAAAATGTGTAATTAGCAACTAACTAATCCATTGCAAATAAAACTAAAATTTGTTGCTAAAAAATTTAGCAACAGAATCAGCAACGGCAAATATTGGATGCAGATCTATCATCAGCAACAAATTTGTTTATTGCTGATTTTCCAGCAACGAAAATTCCAATACTTATAATCAGCAACGGATTTTCCGTTACATATATTAGCAACGGATTTTCCATTGCTAATATTACCAACGAAAAATTCGTTGCTGGTTTTGTGAATCAGTAATGGATTTTTCATTGCTGATTGAGGAATTATTTACAATCAGCAACGGAAAATTGGTTGCTGGCTGTATTATTTTTATTAAATTAATTTATTTTTATATATATAAAAATGACTTTCAATTTTTTTAATTAATTATTTTTGGATATTTTGAAAGTTGTAGAATATAAACAACATAAATTAATATTAAAAATGACTTTATCACCAATAAAAAATGAAATAAAAATAATATTCATAGTATAAAAATTTAGTTAAACTTACATTAATGCAAATAAGTCGAAATACAATCAAAAGATACAATCATGGTGCTTGTTGTGGAGACGAACCATGATATTGTGGATCGACGTAAGATGAATCAGGATATAGTGGTCGAGGTGTAGGTTGATAAATTGATGGAGATGTGGGACCCATAGATGTTATTATCTGGGAAGCCATAGGTGGCGGCATTAATGGAGCCATAGGTGCTGGCATTGATGGGGCCAGAGGTGCTAGCATACCTTGGCCAATATTTGATGTCCCACCATGGTATCCAAGATTGGTTGCTGGCATTGATGGGGCCAGAGGTGCTAGCATATCTTGGCCAATATTTGATGTCCCACCATGGTATCCAAGATTGGTCATAAGATATTCTTTCATGGAATCCATCTGTTGTTTCATTTCAAAAATAAAATGATCTTTTTTCTTTATCTCCTCTTCTTTATTCTTTATCTCATTTTACAATGCTCAATAAGATAAACTAGGATATCATGACTCCACCGAGTAGGAATGTGATGAAGAGCTTGGACTAACTATAGATTTTGGCATGCGAGGTGCACCATATACCCTATCCTTTGTAACTCCTCATGAAGCCACACACCAAGTTGCTTCATCAAATGAAGGATGATTTTCCCGTTTAGTTCCATACTTTGAAATCATCTCCTTTTTATAATTTTCCTACAAATAAAATACATGCAATAATAAATTCATTTGAATGTTAAATAATACTTAAGTTATATAAATAAATAATCAAATAAAAATACATACAACCATTTTTTTAGACTTGTTGTCGACGAAGATGCCAGACTACTTAGTACTTTGATGCAAAACTGAAAAGACATCATCCTATAGAGGTTATTTTCCACCAGCTTGCTCTTGCTATCAAGATAAATAAATATTATAAAAGATAAATATAAAAATTTTAATTCATTATCTTAAGCAAAAAAAAATCCTTATCATGTTAGCTCAATATGATGCAAATGACATTGTTCCTCCAAAATGAGTGCTTATTTTGCCATCTGTTTTAGTTAATCGATTCCTCCTCGCAAATTCCGACCTCCTTTGAAATTCAAGGGTGGACCAAACATCTTTGATCATTTGATTCCAGTCGTCATTGTTTATCCAAGCAGGACCTTTATCAAGGCAATCTATAATATTTGTAGTGTTTCCATTTGACATGGTTTTCTTGCGAACTCGTGTCAATTATTGATTCAAAGCAATCCTAGCCTTATCTTCCCAAATATTACGAACAATCGACTCATCTTTCTCAGGAAAGGAATATTTTTTCTACCAAATAATATATATATATATACCAAGTAAAAAGAGTGCATAAAATTTCAAAGTATGGAAATGATTAATCATATTGTGTTATCTTGTTCAGAATTTGCAAGATTATATAATAACTAAATAAATTAAATGATATTAAAGAGTAAACAAGAAATAAGAGCAAATTATAACACAAATCAATCCCTGCTACAGTACCTGTATTGGAGAAGAGATGCATATTTATGGTTATCCGTAAATAAAAAAGGAGAGGAATATGAAAACTCTTTAATCCATATCTTATTGATTCAGCAAACTACAAGAACTTAAAAGAGAAAACAACGATGATGATGATGATGATGATAAAAAAAAAAACCAACTTCTCATATCTTATATGATCTCCAAAATTTATTAATGGCTTCAAAATTCAAATTTCCTAATTACTTAGTGGATCCTAAGTATATTTAATAACTCCCAAAACATTCGATCATAATATACCCTAGTTCCCTAATTCAATTGAGATCAACATTTCTATTGAATAGTTTGCTAGTTTGATTGAAACCCGGTTTTATTAAGTTCAAGTGAAAAATCTATTGGATTTTTTTGTTTTTGGACTAACTAGACAAACTAAACGCCCCACAAATAAAAGAAAAGGATATAAAGCAAGTGAATCCTGACAAGATTTTTCATTTCACATGCAGGTTCAAAAATCAATACTCCCAACACGTCAATAAAGTAGTCTCAATGAAAGAGCGAATATATTTTCTTTTGAACCCTAACACAAACAAATTACAAGAATAGTATAAATAGAGCAAAAAAAAATGGATGGCATTAATAAAATAGCAAACCCACCCATTACATACATAAATAAACATCGAAAGAAGTTCCTTTAATTAATGCCACTCAACATTCTATACAGCTTCCACTAATCTTTTAAGTAATTAGCAAGGCAATGACTATCACACTTCTCTAGCTATTCAGTTGATAATTTTCATAATACTACATTAAAGTGATCAAAATTGAAAAGAATATGGCAATTAATGTTGGTTCTTACGTTAAACTCTTTAAAGAGTTCATCCTTGAATATTGAATCTACTTTTTCCCAAGAGTGTCATGCTCCCTTAAAATTTGACCTCAAAATATCTCTGATTGCACGTCCACACGATGCGTTATTGAACCTGAAAAAATATAATAACAAACTTTTATTTAACAAATAATTACACAATAATAGGTAATTTTTTTCATACCTGAAAATATAACCCTAATAAGTTAGTTTTTAAAAGTTTCAACTTACTCTGTTGTTCCATACAAACAAAGCTATTTTTTTCTTGTCATTGGATCTATTGGTGTGTCAAAACCCTTCATTTTAACACTTCAATCATAATTGTATGAAGAAGAAGTTGAACCGTGGTTTGAAGGGACGTCATCTTGATCTTCTTCACATACACCTCTCTCATTACTACCAGCTCTCTCATCACATACACCTCTCTCATTACTACTGTCTCCCTCATCTTCATCTCTAATGTTCGCATCATAATCAGTATCACCATCATCACCCTCAACTCTTTCATAACTCCTATATGCATTATGTCCTCCATAAACAAGTTGGTTATCTCGAGAGAAACCTCATTGAGTTTAAAGCAAATCTTGGAAGCGAAAGCCCTCACAATATTGATATGCATTAACCCTCTCATAATCATGTTGAGGAGGATGTGTACTCTCAAAAATAGGTATATAATACTTCTTCTAGTTCTGATACACAGGTTGATGAAACGTGGATCCTTTGTTATTACGCTTTGATGGGAGTTTGAAATGATTTGGATAAAGTGGACCTGTCACTCTTAGAATCTAATATGGATCCTCGTCGAGGCATGCTAAAAACCAGAAAAAATATATGCATTACCATCAATAATTATTGAGTTGAGAAAATATAAAACCAACCAAACTCAACAATTATATCAAAAAAGGAATGCAAAATTGTTTCCTTTGTTCTTCATACAGGTACATATATATCATTGAAGAAGCATGCATGGATAGAATCTAAGCATAAAAATAAAAACAGCATGAATTAATTAGTGGTGTGGCAATCATGTCTCTCTACCTGGAATGGGACTCTTGCTGGAATGTAAAAAGAACCTCCAAATACTCTACTGGAAACAACCACCAGTTAATGTTCTTCATAATAAGCAATTCATGTAAAAAAAATTCAAAATGCAAGAGACAGAAATCTATAAATGTCAAAAGAAGCTCCCAAATGCAAATTTCAACAAAAAATTTACCAAACAGAAACACTAGCATTAATCAGCATCCACATTATAATTGCAACCCAGAACCTATACATACAAACAGAAAGAAACAATGGCTACAGTATTGGCTGCAAACCTTTTAAAATCTTGGTTGCAGTATGGTGGCCAAGTGTTGTTAGATATGCGAAAAGAGACATGATTGCCGGAAAAAGATACATAATTAGGATTAAACAATCCTTTTAATTAGCCTAGATGTTCATCTAGTTTAATTAAGCATACGCGTAGAAGAAGAAATTGCAGTTGTGTGAAAATCTTGGTTGTTTATGGAAATGCAAATAGTGAACTGTCTCTTTTATAATATGTATTAATAATCAAAAGTTCAGAACCAACCAAATAATATGCTAAAAAAAAATTCCTCTACAACCAATTTCCAGTACAAATCTGCTACTCTAAGATCTATAATTTGCCTAGAAGAATTTGAAACTAATACTTACACCAAGTATAATTATAAATTAGTTATAAGTCAAGATGAAGATAGACTCCACGAAAGAAAAGAGAACAAGTCATATGTAGAAAGGAAATTAAAGTGACTAATAATAAAAATCTGAATAATTAATTAAGCTGATACTTATTCTTCATCAACTAACAACCATTTGGTATTCACCCAAGGTGGACAGGTGCGCAGTATAGTGAGAGAGAGAGAGAGAGAGAGAGAGAGCAAAATTAAATTGGAGAATGACTAAACAAAAACAACTAAGAGAGATCAATAGCATCCTTGGTGCAAGCAGCAGAAAAGCATTGAAAAATCTTACAGCAAGACCATCCATTATAAACAAGACAGTTTGTGAAATGAAAAACCATTACGTGAAGGAATATTTAGAACCAATAAACTCAAAATAAACTACCTGTTTGTCTATCTGCACTGACAATAAGAGACATACCAGAACTATTTCCAACACCAGGGCCCTAACAGAAACAAGAAAAATTCAAATCTATTCAACACTAATGACCAACATAAGTAAATTGCTTCATGGACACTTACAACGCCACGAGTTGGAAGATTAGCCAGTTGTGATTGCTGATACTTCAATATTATCCAGTCAAAGGCATAATCAAACTGGAAGCCTGTAAACATGATCAAAAGATTCAAAAAGGATTTTAAAAAATGCCAATTCTATTAGGGAAGCAGGAACAAGCCTGTAAGTAGGAGCAAAAATTCTTACTTCTTTGTATCTAATGCTATCCAGAAACATCTCAAAGACCTATGCTACAAAATATACCAAAGAGTGGACTTACAATGGGAAGCAGGAACAACTATCTTCGTAGGAATCTGGAAAAAGAATGAACCTGGGCTTCAAGTTTATTAGAAATGGTTTCAAAGGTCAATGTTGATATATGTAATATGATCCATAACACGCACTTGAATAAAATAACAAAGAAATAACATTGAAAGCCTAAACTTGTCAAGTAATATGAGGAAATAGTATGAAATCATCCATACATCTAATAAAGGTAATTCATTACATATACTATAAAATATAATTAACTCGCGCTACTCATTATTATCATCATTCCTAACCATATCATCATCATCACACAAAACCATGTCGTCGTCGTCACCACCACAACCAGCATCATCATCATCATCATCATCATCAGCTTCTTCTTCTTCTTCTTCTTCTTCTTCTGTAACCCTTTCATCTTCTTTTCCCCAATTTACGTCAAGTTAAAGCAATTCATGTTGACTGATTTCTTCAAAATAAGATGATTCAACAAGTATATTTGGATCATCAAGTGTTTAAGTAGGAAGGACACGACATGGTTGAGAAATTTCATCCGATTGATTAACGTCAAATGATCTCACGTTGTTTGCATCTTTAATAAATTCACCCATGTCAACATTATAACGACTTCTAGCAGTTGTCTTAATAACCGTCCACCATTCAGAGGATTTATTATCAGGTGGATATGTATAGTAGACTTGTTGACATTGTTGTACGAACACAAAATCTTCATTTCCATGTAGTCGAGATGTATGCTTGATTTTAACCAAACCATTCGAATGATACACTCTAATCCCTCGTTTTGTATCATACCAATTACATTTAAACATAAATAGCTTGCACTTAATCCCCAAATATTTTAGCTGAACAACTTCTTTAAGCATTCCATAATAATCACGCTCATTATCATCATAGCAACTTCCTTTCACACAAACTCCACTATTCATTGTCTTTTTAAAACGACCATAACTTTGAGTTTGAAATTTAAAACCATTCACATAATACCCATTATAACATTTCACTGAAGTTGAAGGGCCCATAACAAGTCCAAAGAGTTGATTCTCAATTCCGTTAGATTGGTATTCCATCTAGCATAATAGTTAACTCCATAAGAAAATATTATTTTAAAAGAGATTAGTAATTTTTTTAAAGTAACTAATTAACATAAATATAAATTAATTTCATGAAAATACTTACATTATTTTTTAACCAATTTGGAAAGATCTCTTCGCATAATTTTTCAATTTCAATATCACTCGCATGTGGTTGTTGTGACTTTAGCTCTTGACGACATTGCCTAAAATTTTAAAAAGTTAAAGTTAATAATAAATTGTTATAAATTAAGTATAAAATAATATTTCATACTTACTCTAAATAAGGCTTCAATTCTTGACAATTGAGTATCACATAGTTATACGCAATTTGCATTTCAGCATGTGACAATTGTCTTCTATAAAATCTTTTGGATGAAAAAATAGAGATGACCATCTAGACTTTTAAGGCCACCATTATCATTTTGTAGAACTTGATTCCAAATTATTTGTACATCATCACCAAAATAATGAGATGCAAAATTGGTAATTTCATCAATCAAGTATGCTTCACATATGGAACCCTCAACTTGAGCTTTATTGGTCACTCTCTTCTTCAAAATAAAACATATACCTATATCATTTCTTTCAGTTAGTTTATTTTTTAAAATAAAAGGGGAATAAAATTAACACAGTATGAAAACATACCGTTCAAATGGATACATCCATCGATATTGAACAGGTCCACCAACTTTTACCTCATAAGATAGATGTATCGTCAAGTGTTCCATAGAGTCAAAGAAGGATGGAGGAAAAATCCTTTCAAGTTTGCAAATTATTTCAATTATATTCATCTGTATTAACTCCATGTGTTGGACATTTAAATTTGTAGTACAAATATCTCGAAAAAATACAGATAGTTCAATTAATACCTCCCATAGTGGCCTAGGTAAGTAGGTCGAAAAGCAGTTGAAAGAAGTCTTTGAATGAAGACATGACAATCATGACTCTTCATCCCCGAAACCTTACATTGTGCCTCTTTCACACATCGTGAAATGTTTGAAGCATAACCATCAAGAAATGATAATTCCTTCATCCATGACAAAACTTCTTATTGTTTTTTCTTGTGTAGATAATAAGTGCTTTTAAGTTTGTAAACCCGACAACTCGTATCTTGTTGCAAATGTAAATTTGGCTTCTTACAATACAACTGAATATCCAACCTAGCTTTTAAATTATCCTTACTTCTATTAGCAATTCATTAATGTATAAAAAATTTGTCAAAGAAATTTTTCTCAATATACATGACATCAAGATTATGACGAATCAAATTTGTATGCCAATATGGAAGCTCCCAGAAAATGCTCTTCTTCACCCAATTGTGTTTAACACCAAAGTCAGGAATTTTATCATTATGTGAGGAACTTCCATTACGTCCCTCATTAAACTTGGACACTTCGTTTAATATTTCCAAATCGGATGGATGAGGTAAATGAGGGAGCCTTTCAATTACTCCTTTCAAAAACTTATCTGATTGACAACTATATGGGTGGTTCATTGGTAGGAATCGTCGATAACAATCAAAAAATATAGTTTTCCCTCTATTTTTTAATCAAAAGATCTTGTTATGCTCCATACAATAAGAACAAGACAGATTGCCATGAGTACTCCAACCCGATAACATGTCATATGCTGGAAAGTCACTAATGGTCCACATCAAAGTTGCCCTTAATTGAAAATTTTCCTTTCTATATACATCATATGTTTCAACACCAACAGACCACAAATTATTTAACTCATCAATCAAAGGTCTTAGCAAAACATCAAGCTTTTTCCACGGATTCTTTGGCCCAGGAATAATCATTGACAAAAACATGAATGGTCTAATCATGCACTTCCACAAAGGTAAATTATAAACAGTCACAATTACTGACCAACAAGAGTATGTATTTAAAGACATGTCAAATGGACAAAACCCATCAGTGCATAACCCTAACCGAATATTTCTCGGATCTGACGCAAAGCTTAAGTAGACACGATTAAACTCCTTTCATACCTTCCCATCAGATGGGTGCACCATAACCCCATTATTTGACTTATAAAAATGATGTTATGTCATATCTTTGGCATGATATGGAGACATGAATAGTCTCTGAAGCCTTGGTGTCAAGGGAAAGTATCGTAGTTGCTTCTCCGCCTTATTGGAACCCTTACTAGTTGGATTTCTAGGTTTGTATCGTGAACTTCCACAAAAATTACAATTTATTTTCATTACATCTGCCACATAGTACAACATACAGTAATTAGGACACACATCATATTTTTCATAACCAAGTCCAAGTGGCCGCATAAATTTCTTGGCATCATAAAAATTCGATACCAAATTTTCATCATTAGGCATGCAACTTTTTGTAAAATCAATAAATTTGTTGAAGGTTGTCTGAGTCAAATTTAAAGTTGACTTCATATTAAGCAATTGTACACAAGCAGATAATTTGGATTGCTTAGTATACCCATCCCACAAAGGCTGCTCCGCAGCTTTCAAAAGTTTATAAAAATCAGTTGCCTCTGGATTTGGAAGTTCCTCTGCTACCACAGAACTAGACACATTATCATTAGAGTATGCATCACCAACCCCCATTGCATCCATAATCAGATTCCTATATGGATTTTTCTAGACAAACATCATTTACAACATGACTAATTCCAACCGTTAAAGGTCCAACCAATATTGGTTATGCGACATAAGGCTCCCCATGTACAGTCCAATTTTCATAACAAGGTAAAAAACCTTTTGTCAATAAGTGCTTACAAACATCATCTTCCTTTAAAAACTTTTGATTTTTGCACCTCACACAAGACATCTAATTTTTCCCCTAGATATATTTTTATCAATTGAAAACGCAAAATTGATAAATCTTCTAATACCCGTAATGTATTCAGGATGAAGACGACCATCCATAAGACGACGATACATCCACGATCGATCATCCATATTAATCTAATTAACATGATAACACCAATAAGTATTTTAGAAATAAACATACTTCCTTAACTATCCGTACTTAAACAATCATTTAAAATAAAATGTGTACCACATAAACAAACTTTAATATTTAACTTTGATTTACCACAGTAATCTATCTTGAAATTAATATTAAAAACAATATACTAAAAATATTCATATTAACACAAACTTTATTTCTTTTCATGTGTTTCTTTCTTTCATTCTAGAAACCCTTGGCAATACTGTATTTTTGTATGCTTAACATCAATTTTTATCGAGATATCTTTATTTCTTATAAAATATATTACTATTTTTTTTCCTTTTCTTTTTTCTTTCTTTTATTTTTTTTGGTTTTTTATTGATCTTTCTTTTTATTTCTCTCTCTCTCTCTTTGGGGTTTTGCTAAGCCAATTATACATGGAAAATAGAGTTTTTTTTTTTAATAATGTGGAGTATAATTGATTGAATGAGTATAAATTAAAAATAATTTTTATAACAAAAAATATTTCTAAATTAAAAGTAAAATAGTTAAGACTTCTAATTCAATTCATTTTCACATATATATTAAGCATTAAAATTGAATTCAATTACATGATTTAATACTTTATTTCAAATATAAAAATTGTAATAGGTTTAAGCTGTTGGGTGCTTAAGCATTTAAAAATATTGTTATTTCTCCACTTCATTTTTAATTATTATAGTAAATTATTATTTTATCCTTATGTTCTTAGTGAAATAATGATTAGTCTCTTTGGTTTGAAAAAAACTCAATATTAAATTCTTATATTTTTTATATTTTTTTGTCACTTGTCTTCTCATAACAATTTATTTTTTTTCTAAGATCTAATAAAAAAAATTATTCTTGAACTTATGTTGTTCAATAGCCTGATATTTTTAATCATTTTAGATTTTTTTGTATGTTCTGTTTCTTACCATTTAAGTTTTATTTGCTTTAGAGTGACCCTATGTTGGTTGGTTATACCAAAGGAAGAGATGAAACACTTACTGAAGCTTTTCGCACAGAAGTAGTTCTTAATTCATTAAATCCAACATGGATTGCAAAACACACTATTACATTCCAGTTTGAAGTTGTTCAGACGTTGGTGTAAGTTCTGTGTCTATATCTTTATATTTTCCTCAACCAAATATGAGTTTTAATGGTTTCACTCTATTTTAATCTGTGTAATTTACCACAGGTTTCACGTATAAGATGTTGACACTCAATTTCACAACATAGATGTAAAGGTAACCCTTTAATAGTCATGTATATTTCTTCCTTTGCTTCTGCTCTTCGTTTAGGAAGAAATTAGTTTAACCATGAAAAGAAATCCACAATTAAATTTGGAGGGCTTCATAATCAAAGTAAGCCTTTTAAACTTTTGTCATCTCATTCCTGAATTTGACTTTTAAATCTCCAAGTTTAAGCATTGAATGGCCTCTTTAAGGGACATGCTCTTATCCTTGTCGATATTTTATTATAGGGACTAATTTGGATGTGGATAATATGTTTCTAGGTATAGTAAACGATAGTGACATTATATTCTAAAAATGTTTTTAATAAATTTTCAAGAGATACACTCATTGAATTTGAGATGAAATTGGACAGCTAATTACAGTTAAACTAGAGACACTCCTTTACACCCTCCCCGTTGAGGATAAATCAGTTTCGCTGGATAAAATACAAAAATCTCTATAGGTACTTAATTTGATATGAATTTAAACTGGAAAAAAAAATAGAATTAATGGCATGTTCATATTTAGCCCTCAATTCAATAATTAACTTATCCTCAATCTGTTAAAGATTCAAGAAAGTTATTGATTAACTGTTCTAAATACACAATGAAGCACCAAGTGAGAATAATCTTAGGATAAAATTTTCTGTTAACCATGTGGCATTTTTTCTTTATTATGTTTTTGGTTGTGGGGTGGGTGGGGGTTGCTAATTTAGTTATGCCCTATATTTATGCCTGATGATGTATTTATGTGCAAACGGGGGAGAGAAACTTGTGTTCATAAATAGATTTATACTAACTACATTTCATAAACCCTTATTTTATCAAATGAATAGCCTAGAACCATTATTCAAAGTATCGATCAAAAAACATTTGTTACCTGTGTTCTTGAGTTCTAGGCGAGCGAGATGAAATCTACACGGCAGAAGAACACCTGAGATTGGGAAAGTTAAGTAAAAACTTTTTAGTGTAAGTTAAATTGCAACAGAGAAACAAATAAATCCTAAAATTAATTACCTAAATTATTGAAGAAAAGAGTGCAAAACCCAACCCCTATACAAAGAGTGTGGGTAAATTAGGATGTTCGATGGTGATAATGATGGGTATAGTGGGATGTTGCCATGGGTCTGTGTTTTTGGTGGTTTACAAAGATTGAATCTGTTAGGGATGTTAGAGATGAATGAGAAGAAGATGAAGAGAAATGTTAGGGACAAAGAAAAATCAGATCGATGAAGAGAGAGTGCAAGTTAATTATTTTTCTACTGTTATGGATGTTATCAGGGAACGAAGGGGATGAAGAGATCCACTGCAAGTTAATTAATTTTCTAGGCTGTTTGTTTCTTTACTGTGTTTACGTTTCTGAAGGGGAGAGAGTGCAAGTTTAGGATTGCTAATTAACGGTTGAGATTGTCAAAGCTAAATACCTCATCAACGGTTTATATAATTTTAGTTTTAGATTAAGATTTAAATATTTATTTTTTCAATCAGCAACAGATAATCCGTTGCAAATTTTATGTTGCCTTTAGCTACGATTTTCCGTTGCTAAAGCTTGTTGCTAATATTAAAAAAATAATAAATATGCAATCCGTTGCAAATCTGTTATTGAATTTAACAATTGAATTATTCGTTGCTAAAATCAGATGTTAATAGTCCCCTTTTTTAGTAGTACCTTTACAGCTCCCATCGATTCTTTGTGAAGTCGGGACCATCCAATTCACTTGTAGAGGAGGCACGGTCTAGCCTAACAGCCACTTCTGAGAACTTAGGTTGAAACTCAACGTCAATGTCAACCTGCTGCAACAACCTTAATGACGCTTCTGCCACAGTTGCTTCAAATGATATAAAGCAGGTTAGGCTACCAGATGACTGCATCGTAGCAGCGCTAACCGACTCTCCAAGTCCCTATGATGATTTTCGAGAGTCCATGCAAGAAATGGTGGAAGAGAAATTACAGAATAATGGGAAGGTTGAATGGGATTTCATGGAAGCCAAAAAAATATACGAAAGAAAAAGAGCTTCCACTGAAATGAGGTGGCAATTTGGAAGGATTTCAAACTGCTATATGTCTTAAAGGTTGTATTGGCGGAATACATTCAGCATGTGACGTCCACGTGTGTCACTCAATGATTACAGTCCGGTACAGATAACCAGAACTGGCATGTTCACAGTTCCGTTACCACGCACACCATCGACTTCGTTCCGTTCGTTTCACATGCAAAACGGATGGTATGGTTGTTTTTTTATTACATCCATTTTTATATTAATTGTTTTTTATAAGTATATTTAACTAACAATATTTTTTTATTGCAGGCTATGGTTCTTGGAAGTGAGTCAAGCCCTATGAAGCTTTTTATTGAAACGTATATGCGGTGATGACCGCCAAAAAAAGATGCAGCAATTTATTTATAGTCGACATCAGCACTTTGTGGCATGTTGGTTTTCAATCATTTTTTTCTTAAGTTATTATTTCCTTGAATTTGGTAAATTTATTTTTTCTTTCCAGGATACAAATAATAGTCGATTAAAGGAGAAATACGAAGACGATCCTTCAACTCATCCGGATATTGATCTGGATTTATGGTTGGAGGCAGCATCGTCCGATGGGCACGATATAAATTGAGTGTACATCTAACAGTGTAGCCAAGAACTTGCGAATGACCCATAATGCTTCGATAGTTGGATGCTCACAATTAATTCTGAGCATTCAAACTCCGAAATTCACGGCGATATTAGACCAACGGGTACAGGATCAGATGGCCTATATTAATAATAAATATGAAGAACTCTACTGATTGGTAATGGAAATGAGATAACATATGGGTGGTTCATATGCATTCCCTATTTGGCCCCACGGTCTCGAGGATGACCAGCCCTCTCATCCTCCTCTAGTGTCGCTTTTATTTTAGATTTATTGTATTTGAATGTACAATTGTTTAAATTTGTAATAAATATTTTATTTTTATACTGATTTATTTTATTGTAATTATTTTTCTACTTCTATTCAATATATTTTTAATATATATATATATATATAATATTACTTACGGGGTTACCAACAGCACAACTCCATCTGTATATTTCAGATATTTGAAAAAGAATTACTGTAAATGCCACTATTACTGATGAGGTTACCGACGGAACTAGACTGTTGATATATTTTACAGAATTGGAAAAGAATTACTGCAAATATCATTGCTACTGTTAACACACTAATGGAATTAAAAATGATATTTTATCGGTGGTATATTATATTTACCTATGGATATACTAGCGGAATAAAGTGGATAAAATTTTTTTAACGCTCTTTGTCCGTTTGTAAATCTATATTGGTATATTTGTTACCGATGAGAGTTTTTCTAGTGGACTATTTCCGTTCGTGGGTTCGTCAGCAATATACGTAACGACAAAATCTTAGTGTAAATATCAACAAAAATTTTCGTTGGAAAAACTATTAATTCTTTTTTTAATGTTAAAAACCAAAAGATAATGCCCCCACCCAAGTTTGAATATTTGTTATCAAACACCATATGTTACGGTTAACAAAAACAAAGTATCATTTTCCCATCCTCGTGTAGAAAATAACTTTTTAATCAAAACAATAATATCACATATTATCACTTATTTCTATGACGTCGACGATTCATGATCAAGCCTGAGTTCTTTGAATGGAAAACATTATAATCATTAGAAGAGAGAGAAGAAAAGGTGTAAATGACAATGAGATGCTATTATACAATCTGCCAAGGTAATGCCAAGCAAATCTTGAATATTCAATTTACATAAACTGTGTACTGATGCATGCGCGCCTGGCTAAGAGCCATCATATGCTAACAAAACCTATATATAGTGTAGAGATAGTTTAGTTAATGGGATAAGCTACTAGTAGTAGTTAGCCAAAGATGATTTAAAGAAGCAAAAATGCTCTAATAAAGACTGAATTAGGCAAGTATAGTTGAATCAATAATAGTAGCCTTATCCAAATAGTGTTGTGTCTAGAGAAAAATGTCTAGAATTTCGTTACCCTAGTTATGGTTATTTTAAGTTTTTTGTTTTTTTTATTAGTATGGGTGTCCGGGTCAGTTTGTGCTCACCTCGATTAATTATATAGGTTTTGAAGTTAACAATTATATAAGCTTTCAGTGACCCTAAAATTTATAAAATTTAAACCATTAATCTTCACGAGGTATTTATATCACATTAGGTTATGGTTAAAGCGATGATAATGCCTCCAAGCATTTATTGTTAGCATGTTTTTCAGTCCTTTTCTTTCCAAACAAGTTATAGATCCAAGAATTGACTAGTGACAAAGAACAACTAAAAAGTCACTAGGTTAATATTGTATTAACTTGTGAGTTAACAGGTTAATTAATTTTATTAAAATATTATTACTTTGTTTTTTTATTTTTTTTTAAATAAATTCTTATATTGACCATATTTAAATTTAGATTAAATTTTATAAAATCAACTAAACTAGATTTTATTAGATAATTTTCTCGAGTCAAAAAGGAGAATTTCCCACAGCCTAGCCAGGGTTCATCTTGGCAAGTTGGACTTGGTGTTGCTATTATAAAAAACAACTTTGAAAAGTTCATATGCTAGCCAGCACGCAGCTAGGGCTGATGGATATGATATATATTGCTATTAAAAAAAAAAAAAACAATTGATCATGAGAAGCTCAAGTCTACGATTTGGCCGGCATGCAACCTGTCCTGATTATTTAAGAAATATTTTAATTTAAAATTTAAATATATAAGATTTTAAAATATAATTTATATTATTTTTAATATATTTTTTAAATAAAATTTTTTTAAACTTCAAACTTATACTCACACTAATTTGTGTTTAATTTTTTCTATTAAATAAATGAGAATGATAAAATTCGAATTCATGAATATTTGGTTATCAAGATTTTGTTATCATATCAAAAAAAATTATTTTAATTTTAAATTTTAAATTATTAAATAAAATTTCAAAATATAATTTATATTATTTTATAAAAATAACATCTTCATAAAAAGAACAAATAAGCATGGAAAGCTCACAGCTTGGCCAACAGGTAGTTTAGCCATTTGGACATGCTGTTGTAATAAGAAATAACAACTTAGCATGGAAATTAAGCTCACCGTTTGGCCAGCGCGTAGCTTGGACAGATGGATATGGCGTTGCCCTAAATTAAAAAAAAAAAATTGATCATGAGAAGATCATGGCCTAGCCAGCGCAAAGCTTGGCTTGATGGACATGGCATTGCCAATATAAACGTATAGGTACACTATTGAAAAAAAAAAACCAATCCGACCTCTTCCTTCTGCATCTTATACTTCAAAAAATCCTAATTGTTAGGCTAGTAGGAACCAACGAAGAAATTTCTGTGCCTGTAGGCCTTCAATTTCCGTTGAATATTAAACGCGTACTGCGGTATCAGTGATGTAGTTGACACTTGACAGAGACTTCAAACCATTAATCAAGGTAAACCATTAACAGCTTCGTCTCTTTACTTCACTTGTTTTCTCCTTGACACCCACGAACTTTTGGGCACGGTAAAAACCAAGCACGGTCTCTGCCACAGCTATTCTTCTCAACTTTGGATTTCTTTCTCTCTTTTTTCGCCAGTTTTCTCTTTGACACAACCCAAACTATGGCTGAAGCATTTGTAGGAGGATCATTTCTCTCTGCTTTCCTTCAGGTTTTGTTTGATAGGATGGCTTCTCCTCAGGTTTGGGGCTTCTTCAAAGGCCAAAAGCTTGATGATGGACTGCTGAAGGACTTGAAGGCAACAATGAGATCTGTTAACAAACTGCTCAATGATGCAGAGGAGAAGCAGATAGCTGATTCAGAGGTGAAAGATTGGCTTGATGATCTCAAAGATGCTGTCTATGAAGCCGATGACTTCTTCGATGAGATTGCTTATGAAGCTATGCGATTGGAGGTGGAAGCTGGCTCTCGAACCAGCACTGATCAGGGGGTAATCTTCTTGTCTTCTTTTAGTCCATTCAATAAGGTGAAGGAGAAAATGGTGGCAAAGTTGGAAGAGATTTCTCTGACACTTGAACGACTATTAAAGAGAAATGGTGTCCTTGGCCTGAAAGAGGTCATTGGCCAGAAAGAATCAACCCAGAAATTACCGACTACTTCTCTGACAGAAGATTCATTTTTTTATGGCAGGGAAGATGATCAAGAAACCATAGTGAAATTGCTGCTGTCACCTGATGCAAATGGCAAAACTGTAGGTGCTATTCCCATAGTCGGTATGGGAGGGGTTGGTAAAACTACTCTATCTCAGTTTGTCTTGAATGACAGTAGAGTACAAAAGGGGTTTGATCTCAAGGCCTGGGTTTGTGTTTCCGTAGATTTTGATGTGCACAAGCTAACAAAAGATATCCTTATGGAGGTTGGTTCACAGAATTGTGATGCCAAGACTTTGAATGGCCTTCATCAGGAACTGGAAGAGAAATTGAAGGGGAAAAAGGTTTTGCTTGTTTTGGATGATGTTTGGAGCAGTGACCAAAGTCGATGGGACTTCTTATTGAAACCTTTCAAGTCTGTGGCAGAAGGAAGTAAGCTCATTGTTACTACACGCAATGAGAACATAGTGCCCGCCATGCACCGTGCCATACCGCGCAACCAAAACAAAGAATCAAGCCCATGCCCTATTTCAATTCATCGTTTGATGGGATTAACTGAAGACATTTGCTGGATTTTGTTTAAAGAGCATGCATTTAGTGGTGAAGATCCCAGAGAACACCCTGATTTACAAGGAATCAGTAGACAAATAGCAAGCAAGTGCAAAGGTCTACCTTTAGCTGCAAAAACGCTTGGACGTCTCCTATGTTTTGAAAGAAATGCTGAGAAGTGGGAGGAGGTCTTGAAGAGCCACATATGGGAATCGCCAAACGATGAGATTATTCCAGCTCTTCAATTGAGCTATTACTATCTTCCACCCCATCTAAAAAGATGCTTTGCTATTTGTTCAATATATCCTAAGGATTACAGGTTTCTAAAGGAGGATTTAGTTCGTTTATGGTTGGCAGAGGGCTTAGTTCAACCCAAAGGATGTAAAGAGATTGTAAAACTCGGGGAAGAGTACTTCGATGATCTTCTATCAAGATCACTTTTTCAACGATCAAGATGCAATGAATCAGTTTTTGTTATGCATGACCTCATAAATGACTTAGCAAAAGTTGTATCTGGAGAATTCTCCTTCACATTGGTGGGTAACTATTCGAGCAAGATTAGTGGAAGAGTCCGTCATTTGTCATACGCGACAACTGACTATGATGCCTTGGATAAATTTGAGGGCATTGATAAAGCCCAAGTTTTGCGCACATTCTTACCATTCTCACATCGGCGGTCTTCAAGAGTCGATAGCAAGGTACAGCATGATCTATTACCGACCTTCATGCGCTTACGAGTTTTATCTTTGGCTCCATATCAAAATGTAGTTCAGTTGCATGATTCAATTGGCCGCTTAAAACATTTGCGATACTTGGACCTCACTGCAACACCATTGAAAAAGCTACCTGAATTTGTATGTAGTTTGTATAATTTACAAACATTGTTGTTGGACAGCTGCATGTGCCTTGTTGAATTGCCTAATTCAATTGGCAATTTGAAGAATTTACTTTTTCTGAGACTTCATTGGACAGCAATCCAAAGTTTGCCTGAATCCATAGTCAATTTGTCAAATCTGCATACTCTGGTCTTGAGTGAGTGCAAAAACCTCACTGAGCTGCCACCCAACATGGGAAAACTCACAAAGCTTGAGAGGTTGACTGATTTCTTTGTGGGAAAACAGAGCAGCTCTGGCATTGAAGACTTGGGGAAACTTCAAAATCTTCAGGGAGAACTTCGTATTTGGAATCTCCAAAATGTTTTTCCTTCTCAAGATGGTGAAACCGCCAAGTTGTTGGATAAGCAGCGTGTTAAGGAATTGGAGTTGAGATGGGCTGGTGATACCGAAGACTCACAACATGAAAGACGGGTACTTGAGAAATTGAAGCCTCACAAAGATGTGAAACGTCTTTCCATTATTGGTTTCGGGGGTACACGCTTCCCGGATTGGGTGGGAAGTTCTTCCTTCCCAAAGATCGTATTCTTAAAGCTCAAAGGATGTAAATACTGCACCTCCTTGCCTCCACTTGGGCAATTAGTGTCTTTGAAGGAGCTAAGGATTGAGGCATTTGATTTGATTGATGTAGTTTTCCCTGAGTTGTTCGGAAATGGCGAGTCCAAGATTAGAATTTTGAGTTTTGAAGATATGAAAGAATGGCGTGAATGGAATTCAGATGGTGTCACTTTCCCTCTCCTTCAATTACTTCAGATAAGACGGTGTCCCGAGCTAAGAAGTGCCTTGCCTGGTCACCTTCCTGCTCTAGAGGAACTTTGCATTGACAGATGTCCGCTGCTCATGGCTTCACTTCCGAGGGCTCCAACCATTCGTCAAATGGAATTGTTTGACACGTCTCGTTCTGTGCAGCTAACAAAATATCAATCAGGGATGCTGAGTCTCATGGTTCAGAAATTTCACTCTCAAAATTCACCATTACAAGGAATTGAGCACATAGGAGTTTCTACTACTTTGGACAAAATTGAAGTCCATTGCTGTGATTCACTCAAGCTCTTTCAGCCTAAGTCGTTCCCAAATTTGGAGATTCTTCACATCTGGGATTCTCCACATTTGGAGTCTCTTGTGGATTTGAATACCAGTTCCTTGTCAATTTCTTCTCTTCATATACAAAGCCTGTCTTTCCCAAATTTGAGTGAGCTTTGTGTAGGCCACTGCTCAAAGTTGAAGTCGCTGCCTCAAGGTATGCACTCCCTCCTCCCTTCCCTTAAGTCATTGTCTATAGAAGATTGCCCAGAACTAGAGTCATTTCCTGAAGGGGGTTTGCCTTCCAAATTACAATCACTTAACGTCCAAAATTGCAACAAACTCATCGACAGCCGGAAGCATTGGGGTTTGCAATCACTCCTCTCTCTTTCAAAATTTAGAATTGGTTATAATGAAGATGTGGAATCCTTTCCTGAGGAAATGCTGCTGCCCTCAACTCTAACATCTCTTGAATTATCTTGTCTTGAAAATCTGAAATATCTTGATTATAAGGGGGTTCGACACCTTACCTCTCTTGCAAAATTGACTATCAGTTCCTGCCCCAAGCTCGAGTCCTTGCCAGAAGAGGGTTTTGCTGCCTCCAAATTACAGTCACTTGCAATATGGGGTTGCCACAGTCTCATTGCACGCCGCATGCAATGGGATTTATGTAAGCTCCCCTCTCTTTCCCGCTTCAGAATTGGTTATTGTGATGATGTGGAATCCTTTCCAGAGGAGACACTGCTGCCCTCAACTCTAACAGCACTTGAAATTTGGAGTCTTGAAAAACTGAATTCTCTGAACTACAAGGGCCTTCAACACCTCACCTCTCTTGCAAGACTGAAGATCAGGTTTTGCCGCAATCTACATTCCATGCCAGAAGAGAAGCTGCCCTCCTCCCTTACTTATCTTGACATCTGCGGCTGTCCTGTTCTGGAAAAGAGGTGTGAAAAGGAGAAAGGGGAAGATTGGCCCAAGATTTCTCACATCCCCAACATAAATAACTGAGTCAAAAGCTTAGACTATAGCGTCTCTTCTTTCATTTCTACAATTCAGTTCTGGACTTTAGTATTTCCAATAAGAAACAGAGTTGCTTTGCAAAATTTACAGGGTTGTCATGCAACTATGTTGCTGCTAGCTGTTTACTTCTAATGTCCATTTCATATTTTCAACTCTTTAACGATTTCTTGCACAGTATCCATTTTAAGCTCGTAATATGATCAATTCTCAATCCAACTCAACTCTGGTTCTCAACTATAAGAGCTGGAGAACTGGAATGTTGCCCATAATTATTAAACTCGAACCAATCTAATTGGTTGATCCGAGACACGCAGGACTTAATTGTGTTGGATTTCAAGTTGAACCGAAAAAATACTGACTTGGTGAGATTGATTTGGCCAACGCTCGAGCACATACATATACAGACGTTATAGGCTCTAATTTATTTTTCATGTTTCTTTTTTGGAAATGAGAGACAAATTTATTTTTCTCCAAGAAACAGAAACATAATCAATAGGCAAAGCAAATTTAATGAGTGACAGAAATGCTTCAATAAGAAAACCTTGGCTTGCTTACGATGTTAGCTCTTTTTTATGTTCAATTTCAGAGTTGTTATTTAATTTCTAGCAAGACATTCTAAACAATCTATCTCCATGCCATGAAATTGAAATGTAGTATCCCTTTTCCAAGAATGTTGTATATAATCCATAATTCCAGTAGAGATAGTAAACGCTACCAAAAAAATGAACTTCACTACTAAAAATCTAGATAGAGTATCAACTCCAATATTCTTCTTTCCTTTTCTATGCTTAATTTCATAGTCAAACCCTAACAATTTAGCTAACCACAAGTGTTGAAATGAAGTGATTAGCTTTCGATCCATAAGTTATTTAAGGCTCACATGGTCTTTACGAATCTTAAAATGCCTCAATTAGATAATGCTTCCATTTAGTAATTGTATGCAATATGACTATCTTTTCTCTTTTATAAGTTGATAGTGCTTGCTGTTTTGGTCCTAAGAATTTACCAATATAGGCTATTTGATGTCCTTCTTGAATCAATATTGTCCTTATTTCCCAGTCCTGATGCACCAGTTTCCATTATAAATAACTTACTTGAATTTAGTAAAATCAGCACAAGAGGTTTAATCGTGATCCTCTTAAGGTTATTAAAAACTTTTGTAGCTACTTCAAACCATTTAAAAGCATCCTTCTTGGTAGATAAGTCAAGGGTTTACATAATAAATCATAGCCCTTCACAAACCTTCTATAGTACCATATGAGACCCAAGAACCCTCTCAAATGCTTGATGTTTCTAGGTATAGGCCAGTAAATAGCAGTCAAATTATCTTTAACAGTGAGTTTGTTAAAGATCCCTATAATCCACACATAGTCTCCATAAAGTGTTTTAAAAAAAAAACAAAAAAACTAGTACTATAGGAAAAGCAAATAGGTTATTACTATGTTAAATAATAATTGATTCTAACATCTCAGAAACCATCCTCCCCAATATATCTTTCTGTAGGCTAGAATATATATAAGGTCTTAAGTTGACAAGTCGAGCCCCTTCCTTTAAAGGAATGATATGATCATGAGCCTTAGGTGGTGATAAGCTTTTTAAATTCCTTGAATAACTCTTAACAAGATGTTAGCAGTGTTTCTAAGATAGGATCTGCTTCTACAGTAGTTGATATTATTGTAGTCATGAAATGCAACTCCTTGCCAGGCTCATCAAGGATTTTCAAGCTGCATAAACTAACCCTTGCCAGTTGGTTAGGATTGTCCAATAAGTTGCTAGATTTTTCAAACCTAACGGTTTGAAGCTTAATAGGATCCCCCCCTAAGTGATACATCCTAACCTTGCCACTTAATGACATCCATAATTCCTTGTAATTTGATATAATATTGCTAAGCATAACTAACCACTAAATGCCCAATACCATATCACAGTTGCTAAGCTCTATGATAAACATATCTACTACAAAGTTCACCCCTTATATTTTCCATCTAAAATTATTGCACATGGCTGAACAAATCATTATCATATCATTAGTTACTTCCACCATCAAAGTTTTAATGAGAGTGATGTTACATTGTAGTTTGTGAGCCACCTGAGTGTTGATGAAATTATAAGTGCCACCGTGATGAAAAGTGTGTGCTTGTCAACCTCTATATCCACTATAAGAGTATGAAACCCTATAATTTCTTCTAAAGCATTAATTGATGTATGAGGAGTAATTTTCTCTAAAACAAATTCATTCTCCTTGGCTTCTTCTTCACCAAAGTCATCATTCACCTCCATAATACATTGTGAATAGAGTTGTTTTTATTTTTGCACCTATATCTAGGTATAAACTTTTCATCACACCAAAAAACATAACCCTTTAGCCCTTCTTTCTTTAAGTTTCTTATTCTTCATATATTTAGTAGGTCTTAAAACTGGTTTATTAAAATTAGTTTAGGTTGTGTAGGGTGGTGGATTGGTTGGAGTTTGGTTTTGAAAGTTAACAGTTATAGGAGTAGAACTTTTGTACTAGTTCTGTAATGGTGTGAATTTGGTTTGGATTGTAGGTGTAGTGGTTTGAGAGGAATGTTTTAGAAGGCTTTGGTGAGATCATCTATAAGAGAAAGTATTCTCTTACAATTTCGATAAGTTGTAGGCTTGTTTTAGTGCTTTTGGTTTAAACATCTTCACTAGGTTTTAATCTTCATTTCTAATCCTTTCATAAAAAACACTAAGGCTTGTTTATCATTAATTTCTACCATATTGCACCAGATATCAAAATTTTGAATATAAGCCTCCAAACTTCCTACTTGTTTGAGATCTTTAAATCTTACAATGGGTCTTTCTAATCCCCAAACCAACTACACAAAGCATCCATATAATCACTCTAACTCGCCTTGGACTCCCTAAACTTTTCATGAAATTTTAATGTCAATAAAAGGATATACCATCCAGGTACTCTGATGTTAGCTTAAGTTTTTCATTGTCATCAACCTCTTCTATTTCAAAGCATGGATTATATTTGTAAAGTTGCTTATGAGCATCACCTCCATAAAAATAAGGAAAAACATGTTTGGGTTTATATATCTTCTAAGGTTGGTGTCACCTTTCACAGGTATAACATGTTTTTAAAGTAGAATCTCCATTAAAGAAGGTATATTGATCTTTAGCAAAGATGGATTCTTTTGAGGGAACTTGCAGCTTATATAGGATGAAACTTTATTGATAGGAGAGGCCACTAATAAGATTCTTCAACTCTCTAGACTTAGCATTATAACCGGATTTTGTGTTTTTCAACTATTGACCATACATCTCAAATTTTTTTATAACCTGCTTATATTTCTGGGTTTTTTCTTTGTTTGCAGCATTAATAGATTCTTTAAGCTTCTTAAAATCTTAGAATCGAGTATAAGGTGTCATATCTTAAGTTTGAAGGTCAGTGGCATTGATAGCACTTGGAGCAAGTATAATATCAATAGTTCTAACCAAAATGGTATCCAGGAGTATTGTTAAAAGAAAGAGTTAGCATAATAGCCAGAAACATAAAGAAAAAAAGAAATTGGATAGAATAGCAAGTTAGTAGAAGAGTGATTCACTTGAATCCTCCTTAGCATTCATTTATTATGATTGTTCATTGTCTTTTTTGTTTATTCTATTACAATCTTATAGTTGTAATAACAATAGTACATTCCTACATTTTAGAATTTCCTAATATTGCTAAGGTAGTCACACATGGCAATTCTTACAACTAAAAGGAAAAGATAAAAACGTTTCGTGTAACTAAATATAAGATAGAATAAAATGTTATAAATCACTAAAAGGTTTGTAATGGTTAAATTTTTAAACATGTTATTGATTCTTCATCTCTCTATTCATTCATTTTCACCTCTTGAATCAACTTGTTACACCATCTCAAAACTTTTCCCTCTACATTGAAGGGTTTTTCCATGTAAAATCTTGGTGTCCTTTTGTTTATTTTTCAAAGCTTGTTTGTTTTATTTGACTAATACTGAATTAGAGCACACTAATAAACATGATTGATATTTCTATTCTTAATGAGTTTTCTTTATATATATAAAGAAAGAGAAAGAGAGAGATAGAGATGGAAGAGAGATATCTAAACTTGAGACCTTCTGAGTATAATTATAAGACCTAGCTTGATTCAAGATTTAAATTATGAATTAAGCGGGTTGACTTGGCCTAAATCAAGTTGCATCTGCAATTGATTAACTTTAAAAAAGATGCTACATATTAAAGAAGAAAAATCATTGTATATACAAAGATGTTTTTCCTCCAACTACTAGTATTTTTTTAGGAGTAGTGTCCCTACAGTTAGATAACTAGTCAAATATTTTCTATGTAATAAAATATGTGATACAAACAATGAACATGAAATTCAACATATTGATAAACTAGAAGATATTTTATCAGTGCCATCACTTTGTATTAATCTAAGCTTTACATCACCAAGGTTTTCTCTATCTCAAAAAAAATGACAAAAAGGATTATTCCAAAACCTGTAATCCATACCTTAATATGAGGTTATATCTAAAGTGATATTTGGGACTGGCGATTAGGATGTTCAAACTTGCCCATGATTTAGAAGTTAAGTCAACCCCATAAAAATCTAAAGGTTAAACCAATTTCGCTTAGTGCAAATTTAAAATAAAAATATATGGGGAAGCCTTAAATTTTACCATAGAATCCTAGAGTTTAAGTCCAACCGCATAGGAATCGTAATTCATTGGCCCCTTGCTCTCTCTTTTTCTTTTTCTTCTTCAACTAAATTCATCCATTAGGCCTTTCAATACAATCAAATAAAAAAAAATTAAAAGTGACTCATTTACACAAAAATAAAAGTGATAAGTATAATCAAAAGCCACCTAAAGGTAAGAGGTGTGTGCATTTCAATGAAGACAAAACTAATTATTAGTATTTAAGAAAAAACTTTTCATCACAAAAAAGTAATTACTCTATAATCATAGCAATTACTTATTACACGTCCATCAACCTGATTTATAGCTCGTGATGCTTGTAAACTATACCACTTTTCTCATTTTAGAACCTATAACTTCAACATCCAACTGAATTGGGAAAATTATCAATATTTTTTTAGATATAATTGGCAAATAATGTGAAGATGTACACTACCTTGAATCCATGTTTTATGAGTGTGTTTATTCATCCAAGTATTCATGTTTCAAATAACATGACAAGCATAGTATGTTGATATATATGTCATGTAGTCAAGCGATTGATTACACATGGTATTAACTTTGTTCATATAAACATATTTAATTATTAATAAAGGCTTACTTAGTTTTAATATTCATCAAATATTTAATTAATAAGTCTAATATTTGATTAATAATTCTAGAGTAAAGATAAAGTTCTAGGAACATAAATGTTTTGCAAAGAAAATTATAAAGTTGTTATAATTATGGGATTCATATTGCATCAAAGCATTGTTTCTAAATATTCATGGTTAATGCTCTATTAAAATTGAATATTAATTAGAGTTGTTAAGATAAGTATAAATTATATTTTTCCATTTATGAAAGAAAACAGTTTTTCTTATAAGATAAAATATGAGGGATACTTGGAACTAATAAATAAGTGCTTGTTAGATGATATATACACTGAACTGACCTACATGAAAATTTCATATGAAAAGATCATTTGTGTCTATAGAAAGGCTCGTGTGATGGTTATGTAAGAGATTTTTAAATTTAAGATAACTAAATATCTTATATAAAAAATGTTATGGTTCGATTCTGCTACATGTTGTCCTAATCAAGAGTAACAAATGAAAAAATATTGGGTATAACATGAACTAAATTAAGGTATTTAAATAATCAAGAGAAGATTCATCATCCTATGTGAATTAGGAAAAATATTATATTTGTTCTCAAATAATATTGATTGTAAATCCTTACACAAAGTAGAATGAGATTTGAAAAAAGTTTCAAATCTTATTCAAATAATCAATAATTATTGTGTTAAAAACAAACATGATTTGACGAAGTAAACATACTTCATGCTATAATATCTAAATTAGAACATTGTTGATGAAGAGGTAATAATTACATTGGAAAACTAATCATTGAAATGTTAAGTCAAACCACTTTTGATTTTTCTAATATTTGAGGAATCATGATAGATTGTTAGACATTGTACTTGATCTTCAAATATAAATCAATAAATTGTTGAATTGATAATAAATTAATTTATTTAATCTTTTTTTTTCAGGATTGTGATTTATATTTGGATTAAATTATTAAGAAACCTAATAAGTCACACACACATAAGAACCATTTATTATAAATAAAAATGGGATAATTAATCAAGTATGACTTGATTATAAATAAGTTTTAGAAATTAAAGACTAGAATGTAATTTATACAAGGAATTACAATTCTAGAACTAGAAAAAAAAATCAAGTATGGACTTGATTGAATAAGTTTTTTAAATTATTCTGGATTATTCAGGAGGCGAATTAATATTTTTTTCATTGTTAGGGTTTCTATAAATAAAATGTTATGCCTTTTATTTTTTAAATGGTACACAGTACAATACAGAACATCTAAAAAACACAAAAGAAAAGAGTTAACACTCAAAGGCATAACAATTTATATTTCCTAAAAGGGTTTAGAAGATTTCTCACTAGTGGTTCAGATGGATTACTGTTAAAAACCGAATACTTGGACGACTTGTAATTTGCAACATCCTAGCCTTGAAGTAATTATTCAAAGCCGAAAAGAACATTTGATTTTTAGATAATCTTCATATAAATCATAAATAATTATATATCTGTCTAATAGGATATTTAAAACTCCTGAGAAATATTTAAATGTATTATTTATGTTGTGTGTATATATTTCAGGAAACTTAATATAATATAACTAGTGTTTTTAACAAGAACTAAATATAAATCATGTGTCAAGCAAAATTCAATCTAGTTATGAAATCCAAAAACGATATATGTGGCCTCTTTCTAGGCAAAACTAAAGTTATTAATTTCGTTTTGGTTGGCGTTCTGTTTTTTTTTAATTGGAATGATACATTTTATTTCTGGAGCATTTCAGGGTGCCGTTTCAGGGTCAAACTATATATATATATATATAAGCTTTGAGTGATATGGTTATGTTTGGATAACAATCAAATGATACCGGATCACTGCAGAGGCTAAACTCAATAGAACTGAGGAGGGAGTCTTGGAAGTTTTGAAATCTGGCGTCACGGAGGACGGCTAAAATGAAGGTGTTTAAGCCTTTTTTCGTAAGGGGTTTTATTCCGACTTGGACAAGACCAACATGAATATATTTGTAGTTTCGGGCTAGATGTTTTTGTAAGGATTTTTGAGAGAGGAGTTGAATGGTTTCAAAATGTTTGGTAAGTTGAATATCTCGCTCTTCAGTTTTGATAGTAAAATCTGTTTTGAAAATATCATATTTAGATTTTTGATAAATCTGAGTTTGGAAAATTTTTGGAATTTTCCAGTCATCAATGTGTGTGTGTGTGTGTGTGTGTGTATCCAAAGATAAATTAACTTAAAATTATACAAACACAATGTAGTATCTAAATATATTTCCAAAATTTTAACATTCTTATTTAGTAACTACTAAATCGTTGGTCCGCACTGTGGATCGGATAATTTTTTAATGTAAAAAGAAACATTCAGTCATAGCTAATGTTTTTTAACTGTGTAGAAGTTGACCCAATATGATATGATCAATTTGACGAATCCAAAAACAACCTAAACAAGTGGTAAAAGCATAGTTTGACTATAAAAATAATTCAAGACAACATCTTTTTTTTTAATAATAAGATGACAACATATTAGATCAATTCAGGTCAACCTTTCAAATTTACAATTAGGGTTATGAGACCATAATAACATCAAATAAAACAAATCAAAATAAATTATGAAAGTCAATTCTATAAACTCATTGTTGAATGATGAAATTAGAAAAAAAAAATTATATAAGAAAAAGACATAATAAAACGACCTAAATCTACGCAAGTTAACTTGCAAAACCCGGGACCTAGGTTATGAGACTAGAATAATTCCATTAAAAACAAACCAAAACAAATGACAAAGCTTAATTCATAATCAACCAAATGTTGAAGATGTTGAATGATAAAAACTAGAAAAAAATAAACAAAAAAAAACTTAAAGTAACTAAGTTAACCCGTTAAACTCATAACATGGATCATGAGACTAAGATAACTATAAAAAAAACAAATAACAACAAATTATAAATTTCAATTTCCAACAAAATAAGTATTGAAATGTTAAATTAAAGGAAAAAATCATACATTAAAATAAATTATTATTCATAAAATAAAACGAAACTAGAATATTCTAGCTGAAATTTTACTCAAAAATCCATATCATACTAAAATCTTGAATAAGATAAAATTTGTTTCCGAGTTATTTTGTTTTTGAACGAGTACAAGATATATTAGCCAAAACAAAGACAAAAACAAAATTGAAGTCATGATTTAAGCAAACAAGGAAACCAAATCTTTTTTCTTTTTCTTTTCGGGGTGGGGGTGGTGGGGGTTGTGCTTTTCTCCCATTTTCATGCAGCCTCTCGTAAATAACCCGATTGGTTGAGCTTGGTGAAAGGAGAAACCTCATTATTATCAGCATATGGAATTAAGAAATCCAAACTCTCACTTTCTGGTCAAAATAATTATAACTACAAGAATGCTGTACATGTAATTATTATCTGCTGCAATAAAAAGGGATGGTGAGGAATCAAGTTTTGGCCCTACCTCTCAGTTCTTTCTCTACGGCCTGACAACATGCCTTTTTTACGCATGTCAGTGATTTATCAAATAGGATCATAATGTTTTGTTGCACTTCCCCTTTTTATATTGAAGTATGCATGAAATAACCTGCAAACTACATGAACTCAGTATAAAAGGCAGTGCAGCAGTACTCTTAAAAAAGACAAATTTCTTACGGGATTTCCCAAGAATTGACTTTTATACAAAACATTAAACATCATGCAAGTACTAATGTGTTGCTTAACTTGGGCATTGCAAGTTTAAGCTGCTAAATCAGTAGGTAAATTGAAAGAGATTTCGCAAATAAGAACATGAATAAAGCACAATGACATTTTGGCCCAAACATCAGCATAATTTTGCCCTGAATTAAGACATCTGCAGCATTTGTGTCACCTTCCTGCACATGAACCCTAAAAGGAACATCAAAAAGTTCCGATTAAAAAAAAAACAGAAATCGAAATGGGAAACAAGATTGTAAATAAAGCTCCCACCCAAGTCCTACATGATTTTATGACCATAATATAAAATTCAAGCTTACTAGATAGAAATTCGCATGAGAGATTGTTCTTTTCTCTAAAAATTATTTTAAGGATAGCACTAATGCTTTCCAGCCTGCAACCAGTGCTTTTTGCCTTGTTCTGCTTATCTTCTTCAAGGAGAAAGCAGCTTCCTAAATTATAACAATGGTCTTGGTGGCAGTGTCGTTTGCAATATTGAGATCAGCAAAAAGTTCGTAAATGTAAGACCCAGGTTTAGTGAATCCCAATTCCTTGGATTCAATGGACACTTCAGCGATCCGCTTCTCAAGCTTCAAAAGAAACGCTGAAACAGTTGAAATTTATCTTCGAAGAAGTATGGCCGTATCAATTACTAGCACAGCAACAAAATTGTAAGAAGAATAGCTGCAAGTATCTCTGGACATGCAATTCTATACAGCATATAGAGAGGATATTATAGGCATGCATGGGGCAAGTTGAGTTGAGGAAAAAGCAAATAAGTACATCAAAGAATAGCAAATGCATACTGATAGAACTAAGCAATCAAAAATCAGAATACCTCTGAGAATAGCAAAATTATCTGGATTCTACGATTTGTCATTTGATTCTTCCCTTCTTGTCACAGATAGGACAATACAAGATTTTGCTTCAAAAATGCAAGCTGTGAGAAGCCCAGAAGGCAAATCAAAAGAGGCTGCATCTGCACATAAGTTTTCTGGCAGCGTATTTGTAATATAAGAGTTTAAACTCATATAACATCAAACAAATGACTGGCAGTAAAAAAAACTTGTCTTCTTACCAGGTTATGACCTTCATCAAATATCAGTATATTGTCAAATGACTATCAGTACAAAAAAAAAAAAAAAAGAAGATTGTCCTCTTATATGGTTATGACCTTCATCAAATATCAGTCTATTGTTGTCCCAAACAATGGTAAGAGATTTTTCATTTCCACGATCAATAAGATAGTTATAAGGTGCAAATAAAAGATCAACAACCTTGTGGAGCTCCCTTGATATGTAAGGGCATCTACAAAGTATTAACACACAGAATAATCACAAAAACATCAATGGCAATGGCTTTTTAATATATTTTTTTATAAAGAGAATACTAAACCTACGGTTCAAATGTTCTTCCAATATCAACCAAATCCTCTATGTCGACAGGCTCATCTACAAGGTGGGGATTGGGCTTCACTTAATCTAGAATGTAAGCACATACACAAACAGAAGTCAGCTTTTGTTGAGATTATAACTAATGGGAAAATAAATTCTGAGCTCAGTTGTTCAGCCACCTTAAGGTATGTGATCTGAAAATGCAGTCTAAGAGTGAAGATGCGATCTCAAGTTTTCAATAAAATATTTACTAAGCTAAATGCAAACAAAGTCATCATCACCAAAATTGCATCCATCATTTTTTTTATGGAATAAAAAAACTAGTCGTTCATTATCATCTATGAATTCGCAAAAAAGTTGCAGCATTTAAAGGATGAGAATAGCCTCTGAATGGATGCAAGAAGTATAGGGATAAGAGTATGGCAGCAAGGGTAGAAATGTTAAAAGAACTTAATGTTGGATCGATGCCCAAGTCCCAGGAATAAGCAGATTGACTTTAACTTATTCGGTGAGAAAATTCAAGGAAAGGCCAGCTATCACTATCAAGAGAAGGAGAGGAAAAGCAAAGCTAAATCAAGGATAAAAGAGAGCATATGATAACAGAAAAGTTTCTCCATTGCAAATCACATGAAGAGGATAGTAATTTACATTTAGCTTTGTCAGTCAAAATCAGATTAATGTCAGCATGAATGAACTGTTGTGTCACAGTGTAGAATGTGTGACACTTATTCACCGGGCACCACCAAAAATTTTTATCTCAGATTAAGTTTGGGATAGAACAGCATAGCATAAGTTATTGAGAGCCTAAAGTCTTGATTGTGCAACGTTGATCAAAATGGAAAGCCATGCCTTTTCAAGCATTTTGCAGATAGGTTGCCAAAGTAAATAATCGAAGATGGATTCCAGCATAATCATAGAAATGCGCAATGTATAGTTTACCTTCAACACGAGAATAATGGGAGCATTGATACTTTTCCCGTTTTCTGCAAATAAGATGGCAAGTGTTATTCTGTACTTTTCCACGCAGTAAGCTGACTTCCTCATGTACGCATAACTGCTCCCGAGATCCGAATATGACCATTTTGGGCCTTCATATTCTTGAAATTTTAGCTAGTTCAAACCCGATAACCAGACCAATTCATTGAGCTTGTCATAATATAAAGACTCCTACCCCAACATCTGTTGAAAAAGAAGCCAAATGCCCTTACTATTATTCGAAAAGAATATGCAAATACTCACTGTAAAGACATTGGCTTTCATCAAATTAGACTAGTACAGTTGACAGTGATAGACAAAAGCAACACGTCAAGAAACCAAATTCAGTTCCATCCACTGTTAATTATTTTGACTGCAAAAGAAATCAATCGAAAAAATGAACTCCAACCTGTAGCTGCTCCTCTTGAATCACTTGCCGAAGCTGGCGACGCGTGCGTGAAGCATACACTATAATAGGTAAATTCCTATCTTCGGGTGCTGATGATCGCACAAAATCCGATTTACTACCCGCAATCCGACCATTCCTTTGATCTTACCTGTCGAAAATCCACCTAAACTCTTCCTCCAAGCCAAGGAGGCACAAAGAAGGCATGGAGTTTTCCCTGTTGCGGCTGGACTCTCCAGAAGTGCATTGCATCTCTGAAGTTTTTTTAACAAACAGCATACATTTGATAAATTCATTAAAATGCGTAAATCAAACGCATTTTTTTCAATAATCCGACACAGAGGAAATAAATTTTGATTTTTTTTATTTTTTATGGCAGAGTGTTATCAGAAGCTAAAAATGGTGATGGCCGAAATGTTCAAGGTAGCAATGAAACGGCAGCGTTTCTGTATTTGAGGACTTACGTTTTGGAGAGACTGTATGATTTTTTTCCATGTAAACGAGCTGGCAATCGTCTGTCTCGAACGGGAAATCAACGTCGATTCTCCTTATCTTGTAGTTCGACATTTTCCTTTTCCCAGCTCTGTTTGGTTTCGGAGAAAGCTGTTGATGGTCTTGGTCCTCTTGGATGCTCTGCCTGGAATGAAATGGTAAGCCAGGGATTTTCCCGCCATTCCTCTTGTCTTTAACCACTGTCGATTCGTTAATTTTTTTAAATGGATTTTTAGGTCCTTCACTAGTTAAATTATATCCTTGTTGTATAATTTTATTGTGCTGGTAAAGTAATTAATGATATTTTATTAATTATTTTTTTATTAAAAAAAAAAAGATAAGTACAAAGAAAAGAGAAAATATACCTATAATTTTTCTATACTAATTAAAAATTATATTTTTTTATTTCTTTAAAGTTTACTTATGAAATAACTAATAGAATATTAAAATATATCTATGATTTATCTATACTAATTATATTTTTTTTATTTCTTTAAAGTTTACTTATGAAATAACTAATAGAATATTAAAATATATCTATGATTTATCTATACTAATTATATTTTTTTTATTTCTTTAAAGTTTACTTATGAAATAACTAATAGAATATTAAAATATATCTATGATTTATCTATACTAATTATATTTTTTTTATTTCTTTAAAGTTTACTTATGAAATAACTAATATAATATTATTAGCTACTATGTAAATATTATAAAATTACTTATCATTGTTTGATCCTTTTACTGGTTAATATTATTGGCCATTGTTAAAATTGTTGTTGCTTGAGCTTTAATATTGTATTATGTGTGTATAGTACTATAATAAGAAAAACACTAGTACTTATATGGTTTATTCTTTGTTTGGAATCATATTATATATGAAATTAAATTCAATTTCATATATGATTTGAATTCAATTGATAACATATTATAATTTTTATGTTTTGAATAAAATATTAAACTACGGAATAAATTCAATTATACTATTTAGAAAACTTATAGAATTGAATTAAATTAATAATCTTGACTATTTTACCTGTAATTCAGAAATTATTTTTTTAATAAAAAAATATTTTTTTTGTTAATATGAAAATAGAATTCATAAATTATTTTATGATAAATTATGATACATTATGTGATAAAGACAATAAGTAACATTAACATGCATGGCACAGAGAGCATTATGAATAAATGATTATACTGATAAACATAGTGTTAGATCAAGATTTTATCCTTTTTTTTCTTTGACACAAAAACCATAAAATTCATGGGTCCGTTTCCAAAACACCTTTAAAGGATTCGGGTGTCTAGATGTTAGGCACGCCTAACACCTTCAAGGGGGCTCGGGCGCACCACCCAAGCCCAGCTTCAAGAGGTAGATATTGACCTTCTTCTTAAACCCAAAGATATGCCCTGGGTTCTTTTTTATTTTGTCCTCTTTTATGCTTGTGTAAGAGATATCCTCCCCCTATTAATGAGCACTAATACTTGTATAATGGATATGTATCCCTCAGTAATGTTTATTAATGCTCGTGTAAGAGATATCCCTTCCCATTAATGCTTGTGTAAGGGATATTTTTCCCACATAAATATTATTATGATGAAATTACTCTCCAACCTCTCTACCCAAGAAAAAGGCAAGGATCAAAGACTATAAATATCCTTTGAACTACTAGATAAAGGGTTAAAAAAAACATAATTTCAACATAAGAATAACCTAAATTTCATAACTCAAAGCTCTTTAAGCATATTTATCACTTTTTTTCTTTAAAAGTTTATTGATTTTACCATCAAGTAGTCCTTAAACACCCTAAAAAAAATTTGCAGGTACCCAAAGACATTCATGAAGAGAGTTTTCCCTTAACACTAGTGAAGGGAGAAATTTAAAGAGACACTTAACCAATCCATGTTCCAATTACCAAAAAAAACCTTGTTCTATAAATATATTTGATTTTTATATTTCATCAATTGGCGTCGTTTGTGGGAAACTGATCAAAAAACCGTCAGGTTTTCTTTCTATAACTTGTTATTAGCGTAGCAAATCACTCAATGGCAAATAACCAAGACGCATCCAGGCTTGGACATGTAACCGATCAACCTATTAATGCAGGCACTTCTACCTAGTCAGACTTTCAGCAACTTATTAATCAAGTGCGACTCCCGACTCAAGTGGTGCTAGCTACTTAAGGGGAAAATCAAGTCGTGTCACTCCAAAAAGTCTCAATTCTCCTAGTAACATTAATACCTTCAATAACACCTGGGCATCAAAAACCCCCATAGAAAGATGCTCCCAATGCCTGCAAACAGTCATGTTACTCTGAAAACTCTAGGCAAAATGACATTTGAGAAAGCAACTCGCATCAACATCCATCAAGTCTCGTTCCACGACACTACCACTCTTCACACCAAGTTTAAAAACTTTCACTTCCACCTTTCACACCAAGTTTTTGAAAGAAATGTTGGAGATAGATTTCAAGTGAGTAGAAATGAAATGAAGGGAGTCTTTATATAGAGGGAGGTGTCCTCTACCCTCCTTCGCATCTACAACATATGTTACCATTGTGACAAACCCACAAAAAGTAATTAATACCTTCATGAAGCATTATGCTAGGTATTTATCCAACCAAGGTAAGTAATATTTCAGTTATGAATGTCGTCTAACATGTACAAGCTCTAGTAAAACACCTTAAAATGCCCCCACTTTTCTTATATGAAGAAATGTTGAAAGCAGAATAATATTTTTATCCAGTCTCTCCAATAAAAATACAGCACATATTTGGAGGGCTACTGATGAATCAAGATTTTATCATTTTTTTCTTTAACACTACACCTATAAAAAGTCATGGGCCTATTTTTTTTTTTTACCCATTTTTAAAACACCTTTGAGGGACTCGAATGCCTAGATGCTAGGCACACCTAACGACTCCTTGTAGGCTTAAGTGCACCATTTGAGCCGAGCCCCAAGAGGTAGATCTTGGTCTTTTTTTTAAAGTCGAAGACATGTCTTGGGTCTTTTTTTCTTCTTTTTTTCTTTCTTGCTTGTGTAAGAGATATCATCCCCATTAATAAGCATTAATGCTTGTGTAAAAGATATTTGTTCCTTATTAATGCTTGTATAAAAGATATCCCTCCCTATTAATGTTTGTGTAAGAGATATTTATCTCTTATTAATGCTTGTATAAGAGATATTTATCCCTCATAAATGTTATCATGGTAAAAGTACTCTTCAGTCCCTCTACATAAGAAAAAGACAAGGATCAAAAGCTATAAATACCCCCTTGAACTACCAGGTAAATGGTTTAATTTTTTCTACATTACAAAGATATAATTCCAACACAAGAACACCTAAATTTCATAACTTAAAGCTCCTTAAGCATATTTATCATTTTTCTCTGTAAGTTTATTGATTTTACCATTGAATAATCTTCAAACATCCCAAAAGAGGACTTTTTATATATACCCAAAGACATTCATCAAGAGAGTTTTTTTTAACACTGGAGAATGAAGCTATTTAAAGAGATAATTAACCAATTCATATTCCAACCACCAAAAAACATTATGTCATAAATATTTATGATTTTTATACTTCATCACATAGATATTATGAAAAATATTACGAGAAACGACGTTTTTATCATGGTGGCAAACTAAAATAAGAAAATAAGATATTGGGCATTCAAATTTATAAACTTTGAGATATGGCATAATGATATTCTATTATGTTTTCCTCATTACTAGCATAAGTATGTGGAATAGCTACTGGGCAGTGTGGATTTGGTGGGGGATGATGTACATGTATTGTTTATTGTGCTATCAAGATAGATACAGGTGCAAATGACTACATGCTAAGTATTACCAAGATTTTCTCGTAGCTCTTTTGTACTACAAGTTGTTTGGGCTAGTCCACGTCTTCTAACTAAATATACTTTCTTGCAAATATGTCATAGCATTAGAGCAGACAAACTAAAAATACTAGTAATGAATTCATCTAATCTATATCAAGTTGTTGGATAAACAACCTTAAATAACTATGCTGTCAAAACATGATCAACAATATCAGTTGTTATTAATATTAATGTTGATTGTAGAAGGATTATAGGTAACAACCAGAGCTATATTTCCCTAAGAAATAAACATGGATTTTTCATGGGAAAGTGATATAATGAATGAAGAACTTGAACATTTGGGCATTTGGGGTTTTTTAGAGAAAAAGAAAAGGGGGTATTTTTTTTAATAGTGTTTGTTATTTAGAATTACTTTACAAGCTATTTGGAACCTTATAATTAAATTCAATTTCAATGGATAATTCAATTCAAGTGTTTGGAATTCTTTTGAAGGTATTGATTTGAATTTCATTTGAAATTAAAATAATAAAAAAATAAGCAAAGACAAATTAGATAAGAGACCCCCTAATTTGCTACAGTAATTCAAGATAAAAAATATTATTCCAAAAATACCCTTATTTTTTTCTCTCAAAACCTTACAACTGTTGCTTACTATTTTTTTTCTGTGTAAAGTCGTTATGTTCGGGGAAAAGATACTACTCAAGATAAAATCAAAACTTATTTGATTGATATTATGTTGATTGCTATTAAGCACTCTACCAACAACTAGGACATGTTGGAAGTTACCAAAAATAACATCATCTAGGTTCAAGGCTTGGTAAGCTAAGGAGCGATTGGAAATAAATATAGTTGGGCGAAGAAAGATATAAAAGGTAACCATGGGCTGAGCTTTTAGGTGAGGGAACAAAGGGTGCAAATCAGAGGGTGCTCATTTTTTATGAATTGAATTCCATTTGAAATTCAAATTAATACCATTAAAAGGATTCTAAACACAAGAATTGATGCAACTATTAAAATCAAATTCAATTTTAAGTATTTCAAATACCCTATTAGAAAACATTTTGTTGCATGTAGATCGAGTAACAATCAATTGGTTTTGTACCTTCGCAAGGTTTAAGCAAATTATTTTATGCTTCATTGAATATTGGTTTTAAAATCAATTGGTATTTTGGATTTTAGATTTCACAATTTTAATTTAAAATATTAGTTTTCATGTAATTGTTTATAAAATTTATGTCATTTTAAAATAATTTGAGACATACATGTTAAATATTTGTATTTATCTAGATAAATACAAATAACCAAAATGAAAGCTTTCGGATCAATCTTAAGAAACTGCATTAAATTGCTATTCATAAGGCTTGGTGTTTGAACATTAAAGAATATTTGGAGAAATGATATGAGATGTAAAATTAGGAATGTTATTAACAAAAGCTAAAGTTCATTTGAAAAATACTATTCATCCATACCTATTGGCTTTTATTAGAATAGTACAATGATGATTTTATCCCTCCACCCAAATAATTTAACACTAGCTTTCAAAAACATTGAAATTTTTTTCACATAATCCATTAGTCATTGTCAAATTGACCAGTGACAAATAAGTATTTTGCTATTTAAATTGCACAGTGAAATGATCAAAATACTCTTTGAAGCGAAAAAAAATTAAAATTGGCGTCAATGGGTATTTTTTATTTTTACGATGATTTTTTCGTTATTATAATCTCAGTTGAGAGGTAATTTTGTATTTGACCAAATATAAAAAATTAAAAACATAATAAAACGACCAAAATACCCTCAAAACCAATAATTTTAAAATTGATGTTAAAGAGTTTTTTATATTTTTACAATGATATTTTGTTACTATAAAGTCATTTTAGAGACAATTTGATATTTGACCAAATCAAAAAACTTTTTAAAAATAAAAGCAAAAAGGTGGGGTGTGTGCGACACCTCTCGGCATCCAAAAATATCCTTTCATCGTGTCGTTGGAAGCGCCGTCACATTTTTTTGCTGTCGGCAACCTGTGTTGGCAATGGTTGTCTAATTTATCATCGGTGAACCTTTTTTCTCTTCTCTCTCTCCTCTTTAAAAATTACAACTTACCTCTCTTATTATTGGAATTTCTACTTCAGTTCTTATTCTTTTAATTTTAAATTTTTATTCCTATCTTTTTTTATAGAATTTTTATATGTTATCAATTATATCTTTCAATTCTAATTTTTTATATACTATGTTTTTCAATTTGATACTATTTCTTTTGATTTGTTTTTTAGCTTTTTGTTAAATTGATTTTTTTCTTCAATTTTACGATTCAATTAAAAATTTATTTTAATTTTTATTTTTGATCCTTATTTTTTTAATCTATTTTTTCAATTATTTTTATTTTTAATTTCAACATTCATCTAAAAAAATAAAATTATTTTATATTTAGAAAAAGCCATGACATGTAGCACAACAAGTCAAACAAATTCTAGTCTAGCAGTATACCATTGCGAAAACTCCACGTACTAGTAGATGTTTCTAGAACCACGAAAAAATAATAGCCATACACACTCTAGACTTCTCTCCACTTCTGTTCAGACGGACCCATCTCAAGTCCTCGCCCCCACCAATCGAACTATATTATAATTTCTTGTTATAAATTTACAATGTATAATAACTTCTAAATACCTTTTTATTTTTATTAATAACTCCAAAAAAATACCTGGAAAAATTGATTTATATTATAAGAAAAACATATATTTAAAGAACGTTTGGTAACATAGTTGCACATGCAGTATAACTTGTATTTATTTTTAAATGAAAAATACAAATTATATTATTGGTGTAATAGTGTTTCCAAACGGATATATTGTACAAAACTTTAAATTTAATATATATATATTACATTTAATTTTAATTTTTAAAAAATATAAATTTGTTTTTTTCGTAGAAGAACTTAAAAATAAATGACAAAAAAAATAAAATAAAAAAATAGTAAAGTAAGAAAAAAAAAGAAGGAAATTTCCACTGGATATAAACAAACCCAAGCCAAAGCCTTTGAAAACAAAAAGGAGAAAAAGAAGCAGCCCTCCTCTCCTTCTCTTCTCTTGTATAACGAAAAGATATTTCTAGAACCACCCAAACACTTCCTCTCCCTCCCTCTCACCCTCCATCTGCTTTTTAAAGGTACGACGCCTTCTCCATAACCCTATATTTATTTCCTTCTAAACACGCCCTGAACAGCGTTTCGTCAATTAGCTATCAAATCTCTGATTTTGTGTTTTCTCTCTCTTCGACATTCTTTATAGATCTGTGAGTTTCTATTTCTAGGTTTAGCTCAAAGGATTTATAATTTTTTCATTGATCGTGGTGTTTTGTTTTTGATCGAGCCTCTCCCTGTTAGATTCAGTTTATTATTTTTTCAATTTTTTTCTATTGTTTTAGGTTACTGAATAATAATTAATAGCAACAAGCTATTATGGTGTCTTTAGGCTTATTTGTGGTATAATTCATGAATTAGTAATTGAATTTATTTATTTTTAAGGATTTATTTATTCAAAATGGGTTTAAGGGTTTTGCAGGTAGTGCCTCATGCTAATGGTAGGAACTTGTAGTTTTCTCTCTACTTGTTGAGGCTGTGTGCTTGCCTTTTATGTTTTCTATCTAATGTAAAATAAAGAAAAGTAGGGATCTTTTTGATAATGTGCGTGTTCTGGTTCTAGTCTTGGGTTCATTGGGACTTTATAATGTTGTGTTTTACTCTGATTCTAAGATTGTTGGGATTATTGGTACTGATTCATGCATTGCTCGATGATCTTCTGTGATGATTATGTTATTTTTTCTCATTTTTTAGTGGCATTGTTTTTGATTTATTGTTGTTTTCTGCAGGTTGCCACATAACTTATAGGGATAACTGATTTATAAATCGGTAATTGTTTTTGGCAATCATGAGTGTGGTGGGTTTTGATTTTGGTAATGAGAACTGCCTTGTTGCTGTTGCGAGGCAAAGAGGGATTGATGTTGTGCTTAATGATGAATCCAAGCGTGAGACTCCTGCTATTGTATGTTTCGGTGACAAACAGCGGTTCATTGGGACTGCGGGGGCTGCCTCCACTATGATGAACCCCAAAAACTCAATTTCCCAGATTAAACGGTTAATTGGGCGCCCATTTTCTGATCCTGAATTGCAAAGGGATCTGAAGTCATTTCCTTATACAGTCACTGAAGGTCCTGATGGATTTCCTTTAATTCACGCTCAGTACTTGGGTGAGATGAGGACATTCACACCTACCCAAGTCTTGGGAATGGTGTTTTCAGATTTGAAAATCATTGCTCAGAAAAATCTGAATGCAGCAGTGGTGGATTGCTGCATTGGTATTCCGGTATATTTCACTGACCTTCAAAGGAGGGCTGTCTTGGATGCAGCCACAATTGCTGAATTGCATCCTCTCCGTTTGATGCATGAGACCACAGCTACAGCACTGGCTTATGGTATTTATAAGACTGACTTGCCTGAGAACGACCAATTGAACGTTGCTTTTGTTGATGTTGGACATGCCAGCCTGCAAGTGTGCATTGCTGGATTCAAGAAAGGTCAACTTAAGATTTTGGCTCATTCTTATGATCGGTCCTTAGGTGGTAGAGATTTTGATGAGGCTCTGTTCCACCACTTCGCCACCAAGTTTAAGGCAGAGTATCACATCGATGTTCTCCAGAATGCGAGAGCATGCCTTAGGCTTAGGGCTGCTTGTGAGAAGCTGAAGAAGGTCCTTAGTGCCAACCCCGTGGCACCTCTTAATATTGAATGCTTAATGGATGAGAAGGATGTCAGAGGCGTCATTAAGAGGGAAGAGTTTGAACAAATTAGTACTCCGATATTGGAGCGTGTGAAGAGGCCTTTGGAGAAGGCACTTCAAGATGCTGGACTTGCAGTTGAGAATGTTCATATGGTTGAAGTGGTTGGCTCTGCTTCTCGCATACCTGCCGTAATGAAGATTTTGACCGAGTTCTTTGGAAAGGAACCTAGGCGTACAATGAATGCTAGTGAATGTGTTTCCAGGGGATGTGCACTGCAGTGTGCTATTCTCAGTCCTACTTTTAAAGTGCGAGATTTCCAGGTATCATTCTCTTAACCTGTTTTCTATTAGTCTCATATTTATGATATGATATTTTGGTGTTAAACTTCCCTAACTTGATCATAGCATGTGATATTATTCACCTAGCCTGCAACTTTGACATCTTATATGTCTTGTTTATTAAATGCTGGGATTGGAACTTTTTTAATCCTTGCATTGTTAAGATTTCACAAAGGCAAAAGGAAACTGGCAAGGTTTTACGTCCTGGTTGCTATACATTTTCTCCAATGAAAAAGATGAAAGGGCAAAATCTGTTTTTTCTTTTCATTGTTCATATGCTTTCTTGTATGGTTCTGTTTGCCAAACTTGACCTCTATAATGCTTTACATGTTTAGAGGATAAAACCCAGCATAAAATTGATAAAATCTAAAAGAATAGAGAACAATTTGTAGTTAAGGTCATCAGCAGGGCTATATTGCAAACTTTAATAGCTGTCTCCTGTTATAAATCTCTTGTATGTTATTAATGTAGTTAGTCCCACTGTTGTGCACATGTGAATGTGTGTGCTTGTGCTGAGATGTGGGTCTTTGGGGAACTTTCATGTTTATATCCTTAGTTTTCTTTGGTCGACTTATGCAGTTTTGAATCACTGTGCGTTGCTGTAGATGCGTTGTATAAGTTATTGTAGACACTTCTGAGTCGTTATGGATGGCAAATATTTATGGGCATGGCAACATTATCTGTCACTTCATGTCCTTCTGTTTGCCTATGTTCTGGTTCTCAGTAATCAGAATTCTATGAGGTGCATTGCTTGCTTGAATTGTTGATTGTTCCCTTTTCAGGTCCAAGAATGCTTCCCATTTTCAATTGCTGTATCATGGAAAGGTGCTGCACCAGATTCTCAGAATGGAGCAGCAGATCATCAACAGGGCACAATTGTCTTCCCCAAGGGAAATCCCATCCCTAGTATCAAGGCTTTGACATTCTATAGGTCAGGGACGTTCTCCATTGATGTACAATATTCTGATGTCAGTGAATTGCAGGCACCAGCTAAGATCAGTACATATACGGTACGAAGTCAGCATGCAGTATTCAAGTCACAATTTTTTAATTTATGTGATCTTAAGGGCATTAATTTTAGTGTTACACTTTGTCATATGAACTTGACTTGCAGATCGGTCCTTTCCAATGTACAAAAAGTGAACGTGCAAAAGTGAAGGTGAAAGTCCGTTTGAGCCTACATGGGATTGTTTCTGTTGAATCAGCAACAGTAAGTCTTGCCGAGTGGTTGTGATTCTAATTGAGCTTATTTGTAGTGATATATGTACCAAACCTCAATTGTTTTATGCTTATGTCAGCTTTTGGAGGAAGAAGAGGTTGAAGTTCCTGTTGTGAAAGAGCCAGCAAAGGAACCTACCAAGATGGATACTGATGAATCTCTCAGTGATGCCACCACTACAGGCCCTAATGAAGCAGATGACAACATGCAAGATGAAAAAGCAGCTGCTGATGCATCTGGGGCTGAAAATGGGGTTCCTGAGTCTGACAAGCCAACACAAATGGAAACTGATACCAAGGTCAGTTAGCCCCTACAATATAGGAATCTTCATACATTAGATTTCAGTTGTGCAGTCATAATCTCGGATAACAACTTTTCCTTTTGATACATGTATTCATAGATAGAGGTTTCTATAATAACCTTTTCCCTTGCTTCAGGTTGAGGCTCCCAAAAAGAAAGTAAAGAAAACAAATATCCCTGTGTCAGAGGTGGTTTATGGTGGAATACCGGCAGCAGAAGTGCAAAAGTTACTAGAAAAAGAATACGAAATGGCATTGCAAGACCGGATTATGGAGGAAACAAAAGATAAGAAAAATGCTGTTGAAGCTTATGTCTATGATATGAGGAACAAGGTAGAGTTTAATCTTTTACTCTATTGCATGACTTTTTAGCACCCTTCCAAAAGTGAGATGTTAACTATGCTTTTGTAATTTCAGTTAAGTGACAAATACCATGAATTTGTTCCTGATCTGGAGAGGGAGGGATTCACAGCTAAACTGCAGGAGACAGAGGATTGGTTGTATGAAGATGGTGAAGATGAAACCAAAGGTGTTTACATTGCCAAGCTTGAGGAGCTCAAGAAAGTAAGGACTCTTTTTCAAAGTGTGTTTGTCGACATATTCTCCTTACCCTGTGAGAAAGGGGGTGTTTGGTTATTGCTCATGTGCATGTTTAATGATGTTAATGGTTGCAGCAAGGTGATCCTATTGAAGAGCGGTACAAGGAGTACACAGATAGGGGATCTGTGATTGATCAACTTGTTTATTGTATTAATAGTTACAGAGAGGCAGCAATGTCTGGTGATCTTAAATTCGATCACATTGACATGGCAGAAAAGCAGAAGGTAAAGGCTCATTAGATCTTTGTACATGGTTGTTTTTTTTGGTGAAAGTGTCAACTAAAAGTGCTATCTTGATTGATATGTGATAGGTATTGAATGAGTGTGTTGAAGCTGAAGCCTGGTTAAGAGAGAAAAAGCAACAACAGGACTCACTTCCCAAGCATGCTACTCCAGTTCTTCTGTCAGCTGATGTGAGAAAGAAGGCCGAGGCACTTGATAGGTATTGTTGTTTTATCTTCTCTTCAAGTGCTTTCTCATCGGGGAACTTATCTGATACTATTTGGCAAAGATCCAGCTGCTTTTCCTCGCCTTAATAGGGTGAGAATTTGGTCAGCATTAAGAATAGAATGTTTGTTTCTGCAGGTTTTGCAGGCCTATAATGACAAAACCAAAACCAAAACCAGCCAAACCAACCACTCCTGAGACACCAGCAACCCCACCATCTCAAGGTAGCGAACAACAACAGCAGGGAGATGCAAATGCAGACCCCAATGCTAACGCTGGTGCCCATGAGACTGCAGGAGCTGCCGGTGGTGAGGTGCCTCCTGCTTCTGGAGAACCAATGGAGACAGACAAGTCAGAGACTGCCTCTGGTGCTGCATAATTCCATGCAGCTCCCTGCCGTTTTAAATTAAGAAATTTGGTTCCTCTGTATGAACTGTAAGGAGCCTGAGACGGACTATTTGATGGGCTGGCATTATGCCTTTTTATCTGTGAAGCCTTCAGATTGGGTACACCAATTTTATCGAGAGCTTGTCTCTAGAATCCGGTTTTTTAAAGAAGGGGTTTAAGAGAAAGATGTAGACTTTAAAGGTCTTTTTGCCCTGACTTTTGTTGGGGAGAGACCGAGGTTTACTCTCTTTTTTTTTTTTTTTTTCTTGGATCGGTGTTTTAATTGTCCACCTTTTTTCTTTCCCTTTTTGTCTGTAGGATATCCTCAGCATTAAATATTGGCTTGTTTTCTCATTTTTCGTATTATAAATTTCTAACTTTGCTTACAAAGCAGTTTGCCTGATTCTATTTTGTCTTGATCCCAAAATTTTAGATTCTGAGTTTAGGGTTTGGAAGTGTGCAATTTTTTTTTAATTTTTTTTAATTTTTTTTTATGTTGATATTTTAAAATGATTTAAAAATATAAAAAAATTAATTTAATTTATTTTTTTAAAAGAAATGCTGTGTAGAATAATTTCAAACGGCCTTTAAATGTCTGAAATCCGAAACATTTGTTGCTTGCATCATGACGAGAAAAAGTTCTACAATGACTGTTATCATTATATTTATATAATTATTATAACAAAAGCTAAAAGATATCAGATTCACTGTGGCCTGTGAGGTATATTCTACTGTGGATTCAAGCAGTGGATCTCACCAAGATTCTCACGTCTCTTCTCCCGATTTCTCCAGTCTTTGTTGGCTTATCCCTTGCTCTTGGAAGCTTTTAATGGCTTGGCGGGGGGTTTTAATTGGTCTTATTCCTTGAAGGCCTTTGGCAGTGGTGACTTGGTTGGGCGTGGCTGGGAGTCAGTGATTTCTGCTTTTGTTTTTTTTTAGCGCAAGATGAAGCTGATTTGCATGGTTAGGTGGGCCTTTTCTGGAATGGTTAGTCGGTATCTGATGATTGTGCATTAAATGCACAACCCACTTGCCCATGTCTTGTTCATCAAGAGAATGGGCCGTGGCTGGGAATAATTTTCTGTTTAAGAGTGTATTTATGATTATTTTTTAAAGTATTTTTCATGTTCAAATGTATCAAAATAAAAATTTTTTATTTTTTAAAAATTATTTTTGAGATCAGCATATCAAAATAATTCACAACATACCAAAAAAATTAATTTTTAGCAAACAGGCTCTTAGAGTGTTTGATATTGTGGTACCTTTTGTGGTTGTGGTTTGAAAAAAAATTGTTTTATAAAAAGTACTTTTGGTTGAAGTTGGTTTGGTATTTATATATGTTTGATTAAAACTGTGATTGAAATTAAGGTTGAACAAAAAGTAGTTTAATGTGTGGTTAAAAGAATGTTTTTCAAATTGAGGTTATAAAATAATATATATATATATATATATATATATATATATATATATATATATATATATATATATTGATGGTTTTTAATTTAAATATTGTAGATTTAACTACTGCTATTACATCATAAAAAAAATAATACTTATATAAAATATTTTTTATTGTTCCATTAAACTATCTACAATTTCATTATGTACAAAATCCATCTGACAAGAACTACAATTTTTTTGGTTTCTTAAGCGCGCAATAACATTAGGTAAAATATCATTAGAAATAAAATTGGGATTGCGATCAAATTCTGCAAATGTTATGTCATCAAGCGATCTCCTTCTAATTTTTTGAATAAAACACAATTAAAAATAAAAATAAATTTTTTTTAACTGGGTGGAACTTGGTTCAATACATTTAACTTTAAAGCAGATCCAGTTCGACCAGAACAATGAAGACTCTTCTATTTATATGAACAATGAAAAATAAAACTCTCTACTGTCTGCAGGATGCGGGGGGAAGCAGTTTAAACAAAGGGTTTAAGGATGTTTGTTGTTAGGGTGCATTTCTTGGTTTCATGTGTTTTTAATTTTTTTTTCATAGGGATTTGGGTGTATTGGGATTTGGATGCCACATATAAACTTTTCCTGTTGTTATTATTTTCTATGGGAGCAAATTAGTTCTCAGATTTGTTTGTTGGTATTTCTCCCTTCCATACTGTTCATGCGTCTTTTTTCCTCAAGAGTCTTGGTGATGGTTCATTTGCTTTTATTAATGTGTTGTTGCCTTGGTTTCTATTTGAACTTTTCTCTTTGGCTTTGTTGTGCGCTCATAATTATGTGTTTCTTCAGGGGATTAAAGCTACTTTCATTTTTTATTGGCTGTCTTCCTTGCTATTTTCTAAGGTAGTTAGTTTTCTATTAGTTTTACCGTTTGAGATTCAAGTTTGGTGACAGCATGGTGCAATTTCTTCTTTGTTTTGATGTTGGTCGAGAAGAAAGGATGAGTTTTGCTTAATAGCATGCGCCATTGTGTAGGGAAATGGTTGGGATTGTCTTCGAAACTACTGCCTATGCTGTCTTTTTGTATGTCTTCTTTAGTTCTTTGCCATCTTTGTCACACAATGTTTTTGTCAAGTTTGTGTGGGGGAAGTGGATCATATACAAGCATTTGACAAGTTTCACATAGTTAACGAGGCAGCTCAATGTTTATTTATTTATTTATTTATAAAGTGACGTGGTTAGGAAGCAATTAAGCAACATGCCTGGAAAATAAAAACAGACAGAAACAAATTGATGAGAAACTGCTTCATGTGCCATGTTCTTTGCTTTAGAAATCGATCCCCTTGAGTTTGTGTGCGTCTGCTTTCGTTGGGGATGAATGTGCTGGTGGTGGTTTTGCTAGCTGATGTGAGGCGTTTGGGATGAGAGATAGTTGTGGTGTTTTCAGACAAGCTAAGTAGGGTAGCTTGTGTTGCCTTTGTGCTAGATGTAACGCAGAAAAATAATCACACATGGCTATTTTTCTTTGTCGTGAAGGTTCAACCTACACTGCTATTTGTATTATTTCTTGGCTGTTATTTTGGCTTGCACATGTTTGTGTCATTGATTAACATTTGTGTGTGTGTGATTTTATTGGGTGTCATTTTATCCCTCTCCCTTTGAATTTGTCATTGTTTTCAACTGGTTTTTGTTCCATGTACGCTCTTCGTTTTTGTTCTTCTTGATCATGGATTCTATTTTGTTGCACTACATTTTTCCTCTCTATCTTTGCTCAATTTGTATCTCTGTGGTTTATTCTTGCCTCTATTGTTTGCTGTAGTTTTTCACAGTTTTACTTCAGGTCTGTTTATTTCTTTCGTCCTCACCTTTGCTTTCTGTTTTGTTTTCAAGTATTTGTGCACTCTTGGTGCCTTGCTTGGTGTTGATTGCATCTCTACTTTGTGTGTTGTGGCTTGGTTGTTTGTTTCTTCCTTATTTTTATCTACCACATTTCATCTGCTGTTAGTTGTTAGGCAATAATTTACAACTTTGCTTGCCTCTTTGGAGAGCAAAATCTGTTGCTGCCAGAAGAAAGTTGGGAGAGAAATATAAAGGTTGTTATTTTGTTTTTGTTAATACGAAGAAAACAAATGCCATACTTTTTAGCCTTATGTTGTTTTCATGCTTGTCGTCTCTGAAAGATCAGTGCGGTAGTATAATACTGTGCTATTGTTAATAGATCTGAAGGGCAGATTTATTTTGTACTTTTAAAGTATTTGAAAATATATTTAAAAAAATTTAAATTTTTTAAACATGTTTTTGAAGTACAAAAACAAATGGTTTTTAGTATGTTACTAGATGGCATACCCGTGCGCTGCCGTGAGCTTATAAAACAAATGCTTAGATTTTTGCATTAGGAGTTCCACATTTATTTCCGGGCAAGTAAAAGGTTATTTATAGGTTTAGAAGAGAAACTAGTTGTTAGACACAGTTTTCTACCCGTTGACAAAATCAATTAGATGTTTTGAAGAACCCTAAGAGTTTCTGAAAATTTTTCAGAAATAGACTAGCTATTTTGAGAAATGGCTAGACCAGTTTGAGAAACGGTTTGACCATTTCTTAAAACAGTTGGACCGTTTGGGCTATAGCCTTGCCATTTCCAAAATGGTGAGACCGTTTTGGCTACTATCCAAATTTTGTTTCATTTTTATGTTGTGATCTTTTCTTGGTTTTCTTTGGGTTTTTTTTTTTTGGGTTTGTTTAGATTGTGTTGGTATTATAAAGTGTCCTAAACAAGTCTAGTGCTATTTGGCAAAATCTTATTACAAATTCTTGATAAGCGAAGTCGATATCATAATTTCTACATTTTTTTCATTCTTGACCTTCATGAATTCTTTCTTTGCTTGTTTAATGATTTCTTGAATGTTGTAAACATGTCTATATCATTTTAAGGGGGTGTGCAACACGCGCGCACGCGCACAAACAACACATACATATGGCATGTTAACATATCCTTATTTATGATATTAATAATGTTATATGCATATATCAAAACAATGTTTTATTATATCTAATGTTTATGTTATCATCAAAACATATAATTAAATCATTATCAGAACCATAAGGCTAATAAGACAACACTTATATAATGTATATACTCCAATTAAGACCACTGAAGCATTGTAAGGGTTTTTGGATTAGAAGTACAAGATTAAGGATGTTGACATGAGAAAATTCAGAGTTGACAAGTTTTTAGACTTTAAAATGGTAGACTCCAATTATATGATCTATCAAGTCTAAGATCTCTAATTAATCTTCCATGAGATTCACGCAGAATGAATGATGTTGAGTGAGTCTTTCCAAGTTATAAAAGTGATTGAGAAACTACTAACTTTATTTAAAAACTTCAAGAATTACATAAAGCACAAACATTAATAAATGGGTTTAGATGACTTGATAACACATATGATGATTGAGAAAGATAACATAGGTTTAAGTTTTGAGAAAAGGACTATGATTCATTCTTTGATGAATAAGGCAAATAAGGTGAAACACACTCATAAGACCAATAATAGAAAGCATAATATAGCAAGTTTTTCCAATGATCCTAATGGTGGCGGTGGCGGTGGCGATAACAACGAGTTTAAAAGGATTTTATTTGTCTATAATAACATTACTAGAAATTCGCTTAATACCAACGGCATTACCGATGAAATAATTTTGTTGGTAATTTGCGGTCATAATTATCAACAGAATATTTTCCGTCTGTAATTATGTCGGTATATACCGACCGAATTACAGACAGAATATTCAGAATTAAAAAAAAGGCATTTCGCTGACGTGGAAGTTTTTGCGAGCGATTTTACCGACGGAATCATCGAGGGATTCAAACTGAGATCTCTGTACAGTGAGGTGATCGATTCACCGTCAGAATTGCCGACGGAATCACCAACAGAAAGTTAATATATCACCACTCTGTCGACCCTCTCCTCCCTCATTCCTCCTTCTTCTTCCCATCCTAACTCTCCCCTCCCAAACTACAAACAACCAGCCCCCCTCCAAAGAAAAAATCTCCCTCTACTTAGCACAAGTCATATTTCTTTAAGTTTTGTGGTCACAACATCCGTGTTTTGATTTATTATGGATTTTATCATTTTTTGTAAGTAATTCTATCTTTTTTAATTTTAACATTTAAATGTCAATTTTATTGTTTTTTTTAGTATATGTATTTTGGTAGTATATGTATATGTTTTATTGTTATTTCTCAAACAAACTTGTAGTATATGAATGTATAATTTTGTACTTGTTATGGTTTGTTTTAGATTTTGTAAAATTATATTTGTTTATAAATTGTTGAAACTTTGTTGAATTACCGAATTACATGTGTTGTGGTGAAATAATTAATAACTTGTTTAACGAGTCCATTTTAATTTTTATCAAAGCTCCTACAAAGTTGTAATTTCCGTAAATTTATATGTATATATTTATATGGATGTTGATAATTTCTAATGAATATTTAATATTTATGAGAAGTTGTAATTAGTTTGTTGGATAATCTCGAGGTAAACCAATATTTTTGCAAATTTATTTACCTAACATAGTTAATTAATACATGTTGTCATCATAATTTTATAGAAGTTCGATAGAAGTCATGGATGATCGTTCATGGATGTATCGAGATTCACCCCAAGGATTGCGGAGGATGGATTATTGTAACGAGGTTCAAGGTTTTATTAATTTCATAACATCTATTCCCATAAATTTTACTGGAGGCGGTATTAGGTGTCCATGCAGAAAATATCAAAATAAAAAGTATCTGCATCCAGATGTTGTAATGATACATCTTCTACATAAAGGGTTTATGGAGAATTACCGGTGTTGGTATGCACATGGGGAAGTATTTGTTCGTAATAAGAGCATGGGAGAAAGGGTGGTTGGGTTAACTTCTAATGCTAGCAACGTGCATGAATTTGCGAATGACAACACTAATCCTTACAAGAATATGGTTACGGATGCAATAAGAATGAATCAAGGTAATGTTAGTCAATGTCCAATCGTAGAAGAAGAACCTAATGCAGGTGCAGCTAGGTTTTTTGATTTGTTGATAGATTATAACGAACCATTATGGGATGGCTGCACGAACCACAGTAAATTATCAGCAATGTCAACAAGTTTATTACACATACACCCCTTCATTTAGAAAGGATCATTCAAGAGTTGATTGGTTATCTGTTATAAAAACGAAACGAAACCTAGAGGTCATGTCGAGGTTATTCACGATGAGAACGAAAACACAAATGTGCAAGATGAAGTCTTTCAAGTTAGTAAGTTGGTTGAACCATATCGAGTTGCTCCTTCGATTGACTTGGAAGACAATTCAAATTTTTGTATTTTCGATGATAGTCTTGTTGATGTTGACGTAGAGAAGTTGAATGTTGTATTGAGCTTTAGCAGACAAGCAAATATCGATGAAGATGATGATGATATCCATATTGAAGATTGCGATGAAGGTGATGATTGTTCAATTGACGACGAAGAAAAAGAAAATTCCAACTAACTATCAGAATGAAGCAATGTGTAAAACATTTTTTTTCATGTAATATATATATATATATATATATATATATATTATGGATTAAATATTTTGTAACACAAAATATTTATTTTATAAGTTTGTATTGTTTAAGCACTGTTGTTATTGTTTTGTATGATGGGTAGTTTGTAATTTAAGTGTTTGCAAGAAGGTAAATATGCAATACAAACATAATCTTTCTTGCTCACTGCACTATCACCGACGTCTATATCGACAAATTAAAGTCCATTGGCACTTCACAGTAGCTTCACTGGAAACGCCAAAATCATCATCGACGACTTTGCAGATGGATTAATGTCCGTCGGCATTACACAGTAGCTTGGCAAATGCCACAATCACCGACGACTTTGCGTACGGATCCCATTCTTCGGTATTTGTCAGCAGTTCACAATTACCGACCAATTCACCGACAGACAGTGCGAATTTCAAAGGGCAGGTATTAAATGCATCTCTGACCGCGTGCCGTTGCCAAAGAAATTACCGACGGAATGCAAAAAATATGGAGGGTAATTAAAACTCCTGGTGCGAAATTCAAAAGTTACCGATAGAATAATTAAAAATAATATTATTTAAATTGTCCATCGGACAGTCTGTCGGTAAAATTATGGTATAAATCCCAGCGACCGCGCCTTCAGTTCATTTCTTCATCTCCTTCGTTTCTTTCCTCTCATTTTTTTTTCTTTTTTTCCTCTCATTTGCTTCAATAATGGAGTAAAATCTATACTTATATCTTTAACAAATTAAAAGGTATGTATATCCTCTACTTCATTTCTTTAAGATTTTATTTTTTTATTTATTTTTTTGTTTTAGCTACTGTTATTTTTGTTATGTTTATTTGTTTTGGTGTGTTTTTATAATGTAGATAAAATATTGAAATAACCAAATTATTAAGGTAAGCATTTTTCATTCCTAAAGTCTATAGTTTTTTTTTATTTGTTCAATATATTTTGTTGTTTGTATTGCCATAATAATTGAACACTTTGTTGAATTTTAATTATTATTGTTGAATTTACCTTGTAATTAGTAATTGAATATATGGGAATAAAAACCATAATTTTATCTCAATTTTACTCTATTATTGCATGATATGTGTTTAGGTATTTCCATTAATTTCATAAGTTAGAATGTGTTAGAATATGTTAGAATATGTTTTTTTGGATGTTAGAATGAGTTTTAGTTAATTAGTTCACCCTGTCATTCTCTATTTAGAATATGTTAGAATATGTTTTTTTGGATGTGTTGATTTGTTTGCAATTGTTTGGAGTAGCACCATTCATAAGTTAGAATGCTTGTATTGGAGGAATTGTAGGTTTTGTTTGTGTTTATGTTTTGTTCATTGTTTCTTTTGTAAATTGTTCCTTTGTTGAATTTATCATGTTTAGGTGTTGTGTTGTAAATTTTGTTCATTTTTTATTATGGAATTGAGCTTTGTAAATTTAAAATGTCCTTTTGAGGATAGTTTAGGAAGAGTTAGTTCCAAAGGGTATGTTTTGGGAAATTTTGATGGATTGATGAAATCAAGTAGGAGATGGTTATGATAAGCATTTTTGGTTTGTAGAATGTGGCTAATTTGATTTAGCTATATGGTGTTTATTAACTAGGCAATTTGTTTAAGTTTGGGTAGTTATGCTATTGTTAATTTTATTTTAGTATGAGTTTTTGGGTTTCCTTGTTTTCAATTGGTTGTGGCTATTGTTAATATTTGCAGGTTTGAAAAGTTTAGGTAGTCTCAAGTATAGGGGAGGTGTTGCCAATTTTTTTTTTATAATCAAATTTAATTATATAATTATTTGTATAAAATTATGTAGATGCGTAGAACGAAATTAACAGCTCGTTGCTCACATATGGTCGCAGCTAGTTCTTCTAGCAGTGAGGATAACATATCCTTAGGTGCCAATCAAGAAGAGGTACCTGCGCCGTCAACCGATGTTATCTCTTCCAGCGCGATTCACAACGCAGAGGCGGCGTGCCTTCGCAGCGGAATGAATTCACCCGCAAGTAAGAGGCACAGTGGAAGGACGGTCTTTCAATGTAAGTTTGTTTCGGTTTTAGTTTTTTTAAAATTATAACATAATTTATAAACAACTAATCAATATTTAATTGAGGCCGCCCGAGTAATATCATCAGCGTTTAAATCGTCGAGGAGATTCCATTATTTCAATGAAATCAAGTATCTAGACATCCTGAATGGATACCTCAAATCGATGCATGGTTTGACAGATTTGAGGTTGGTGTTAATTTCTAATTTTCAGCTTATTTCTAATAAATTATTAATAAAATTGTAAATAAATTATTATTTTTATTTAAAATTAATTATTTATACACAGGAAAAATTCAACTGGGACAGTGCGCATGACACTATTGTGAGGAGGGTGTGGAAAAATCACGCAACAACTAGGTAACATAAAAAACAATACAATATTTTTTTTGAAAAAAATTTATGTATCAAAATCTAATTTCTCGCTATAGAAGTAGGTTGCATGATTTTTGGTATGAAGCACCAAAAAAGGTTAAAAAAAACGCGAGAGATAACGGTCTCCGAGGCTGGAACGACGTGGCAGTTACAGGGATTTCAAACCGCTATACATCTCGAAAGATATATGGCCACAATATCTTGCGCACGTGACGTCTGAACGGTTCACACGACGCTAACAGTCCGGTGCTGCCAACCGGAACCAGCCAATTCATGGCTCAGTGACAACGCACACCGGCGGCTTTGTTCCGTTTGCTGCACATATGAAATGAATGGTAAGATTAATTTAAATGAAATATATCGTTAAATAATTTTTTTTCCTTACAAGCTACGTCTCTTGGACGTGAGCCGAGCCCAATGGAGCTGTTTGTTGACCACCAAAAAGGGGCACAACAGTTCGTTAACAACCGCGTTCAACACTTTGTGGTATGTTTGTTCAACCATTTTATTTCATAAGTTATTATTTTTATTGAATTGAATATGATGATTTCTTTTTTCATTTTCAGGAGATCTATTATAGTCGGTTAAAGGAGATATGGGGACGATCCTTCGACCCATCCGGATTTCGATCCAGATTTATGGATGAAGGTAGGATCGTCTGGTGGACCCGATAAAAATCAGGTGTACGGGCCCTCCAACACTACGACCGAGAACTTGAGGGTGGCCCGTAGTGTCTCAACCATTGGGAGCTCCCAATTAGTATCGAGCACCCAATCTAAAGAGTTTGTGGCCTTGCAGCAACACACGGCTCAGCTCACCGAAAAATACAAGCACCTATCGACGACTTATAAACAACACACGGCTCATCTCACCGAGAAATACGAGCAACTCTCGACGAATTATGAACAGCTTCGCCAAATGATCATGAACATAGCATCACATAGTGGTGATATATTTGCGCCCCCTTTTTGGTCGTATAACAACCAGTCTCCTCCTCCTCCAGCTCCGCCATTATGCTAATTTAATATTTTTTTTAGCACATTCAATTTGTAATAAATATTATTTTTAGCACATTCAATTTGTAATAAATATTATTTAACTTTATTTTTTTGTTTTTGATGTTTAATAAAATTTTATTTGCATAATTGGTTTTTTTACTATTAATTTATATAATTTTATATTATTTATTCTAAATAATTTTTTAAAAAATACCCACCGAGGGATTTACAAACAGAATCTATCCGTCAGCTTTTGACAGAGAGCAGGAAATGCCACCATCACCAATAAATTTACAAACGGAATGTATACGTTGGCATTTGACAGAGAGCAGAAAATGCAACCATTACCGACGCATTTACAAACGAAATATCCGTCGGCATTTCACAGAGTGGTGGAAATGCCACACTCATCGACAAATTTACAGAGGGATACCGTCCGTCGGCATTTAACCGGGAGCTGAAAAATATTTACTGGATATGCCACTATCACCGACGGAATAAATCTGTCTGTATATTTCAAGCAGGAATTTTTTTTTCGCGCGTAATTTTCGTCTGTAAAACCATCGTAATATATTTTTTTACCGATAGACTTAGCGACGAAATCCGGTATTACCGACAAACGTTTTTCATCGGTGATTTAGTCAGTAAAAAAATTACCGACGAACTCTGAATCACAGAATGATAGAATATGTCTGTCGGTAAAACTGTGAAATCTTATAGTGTAAGCGACATCATGCTAAGAACCATTATCATCGTAAAAGAAAGAATGTGCAAAACAAGATGATTGAGAACATTAATGAAGAAAATATAGAGCTTATTGGCTGCAATTGTGTTAGAAGTGAACTTGATGAACAACCCTAAATAGAAAATATATAGAACATTTTTTGAAAATATTTTTCCTTGTAAAATGCACAAAAAGTAAAGAATACTAAGAAAACTAATGAATCCATTAATGGTTATCTTTAAGATGATGAGGAGGAAATGAGATATAAAATAAGAGAGCTAAAATATATAAAAAAAATTGGTATTGACTTTCTAACTTATCTATAAGAAAATAAGCTTTAAAGAAGAAATGTCAACTCTAAAAGCCTATTATACATGGAAAGAGGCCATCAATAATAAGATTATCTATATTCAAAATCATACATAGAAATTGATGATCTTTCTATCGAGAATAAATTAATTATTGGGATGCAAATTAATGATTATTAAGAGGAAGACGAAGGTTGCTAGGTTTTAATAATATTTATATATATCTTATTTATTAAATAAAATAAATATTTAAAAAATTCATTCATTTAGATTGGTTTGCATCGATATCTATTATATTCGGATTAAATTATCTCTTAAGTTTCTGTGAATTCTTTGCAAAGGAAAATTTGTAATAGAATTTAATTTATTGAAGGAAAGTTTACCGTGTTTTCCAAGCCCACAACGTGTTTTTTTCAAGCCAGCTTGAGACTTTTAAAGCTTTCTTGTTCTCTAAATGTCACAGGAATTTTCAATTTGGATGCCCTAAAATGGGCTTGCCGTATTTCTGAAGTTGCAGCATAGAAATGTGGATCTCTATTACCACTCAAATTCATGGCTTCCAAGGCTAGCTTGAGTGTTGTCTTCATTAGTAGCATAATAATCATATCCAAAATAACATTTATTTGATTTGTAATTATGATAAATTTAGCAAACTACTTTATCGTGATTTTGATTTTGCTTGCTTGGGTTTTCCTTTCCTATTTTCGTTGTTGTGGAACTTAATTTCCTTGATTTGAAAAATTGCATGTTTGGATGTTGTTGCTAGAGTGATTCTGATTGAATAAGTTTGGACCTCTTCCTCCATGATTTCCTCTCCCTCTTCGTCTGAGTAAAAAAGACTTGATTGTGATTTATTTTGCTCTGAAAATATGAACTTGCTCAAAATTATAAAAAAGAGGAAACAATTCATAGTTCCCTGGACACGCTGTAGAGTGCATTTTTCAATTGAGCTTCATTTGCTTCGATGTTCGGAAACAACTGCTCTCGAAGAGAGTTCCAAATAGAATAAGTTGTATCCCCGCAATAGATCATACTCGGGACATCTTCTTTCTCATTTGCTAACAGCCACACACTAATTAATGAGGCCACCATTACTAATCCAAGAATCCTTTTCTGGATTTTCTATTTTCTTACCAGCGAAAGCAATGATTTCATCGACTGTGAATCAAAGGAAGTATTTGAGCTCTCCAAAAGAGGAAATTTGTAGTGGAGAGCTTCATGGAAAACAAGCTTGAGCATTGATGAATGGATTGGAAGGTTTCCTCAAGGAGAGAGTTTTTGGAGCTTGAGGAATTTAGCTCTGATACATATTGAAATCAAAGATCAAGAAGCTTAAGAGCACAGGTTTGTGACAAAGAAGAAGGCGGCCTAGATTGGACGCAGACCGCCTACTTCATTTCATTGATTGCTCACCGACTCAAGTGAACTATTTGTTCGTTTTATATACAGCAAGATGAATTTAGAAAACAGGAGTTGCTCAAATACTAGGTGCATGTTCTAAAGAGACAGGATGTCCATATATAGTGGACTTTATTTATGACGAACTTACTTCTAGAGGGCATGTCTGAAATCTTTGAATAGCTCATTAGTGGGAATGGTAATGGCATTTGTAGCTGTGGTTCTTTCTACCGCTGATCTCTTTCGCATGGATCTCAAAAAACCCTCAGGTTGTTGTGCCAGATGGGTGCATTCCATATTCAATTGAATGAGACATAAGGTATATGGTTGCATTCCACATTCAATTCGGTCTCTCATCTCCTTCGTAAAAGGGAGTACGAAGCAGTCCGCATGGAATTTGTCTCTCTCGTCCACCATATAAAAGACTCAGATTGTTGGAGAAACCCACCGTCTTTTGTTGATATTATGGGATTTGTTCAAATATTTTTTAAAACCAAAACTCAGACTACAGCTGCCGAAATAGTTCGAGAAACTCACTGTCTTTTGTGTTATATTCGTTCCTCTGGTTCCTATGATCTAAAACAAGAAGAGAAGAAGGCAGCGATGGCTAAAAATATCAGGGCTTTAAAGTCAATTGTTTATGACAATGATGAGTCTTATGAGATAGAATTGGAGGTCCAAAGAGATGCCACTCAAGTTGTTGCAAATCTACGAAGGCAGAAAGTTCAGTGGCGATTGATTGCCTCAGAATACTTGCAGAAAAACACCGATGTTTTAGATCTTTTGGTGGCAGGTTGTGGAAACAGACATGGCTAACCAGTGCGGTGAAATGATGATAGCGTTTTTGCGTCACCAGAGTGCTGCAAGATATGTTCTGGAATCACCAGTACATCTGAAGAAGTTCTTTGATTATATACAACTTCTAAATTCCAACGTTGCGGCAGATGATGCCTTAACTCTTATGGAACTAATTGACAAGGAATACTGAATTTCTGTCTAACAACTATGAATGCTTTTTTTGCAGATTTGAATTCGAAGTTGCTAGAATCAACCAATTATATTACAAGAAGAAAAGCTATCAATTAGCCGCTGGACACATACTGTTGGATTACTCAAACTCAGTTGTGATGGCACGATACGTGAGTTTGAGGGATTAATAATTGGAGGATTATTATGAATCTCCTAAGGGATTCAAAATAAACACGCTAATCATATATAATATAATACCCAACAATATAATTAAAATACTTAAAATAAAGAAATAAGAGATAGGAGATTACAAACTTGATTTTTAATGTAGTTCAACAAGCCTACATCCACACCTAAAATATCATCCAGACTTAAGTATTGTACTCTTTTATTAATCTAATTGAAAGATACAACGTCCTTTATAAATCCACATCAAGTAATTATACCATTTGAAGATAGAATCTTTAAGATTTTTTCTTTTGTGACAAAACCTCACCAATACTAGGAGTTTATCCAAACTCTCGAGTGTTTACAATTATTATTTGTTTACAACAAGATTCACTCTCTTAAAAAATAGATTATACAATTGAAAACTATAATCTATGTAACTCACTCAATAGCACTTAGATGATTGAAGGTATGTAATTATAATGAGTTTGAGATTTTATACTCTTGAGCTAGAATATAAAGATTTAATTTAGCACAACTTAGAGTATTTAGGATTCATGATTTCTAGTTGATTTTTCTTTTGGAATAACTTCTATATCATGTATGTTCAGAATCTCACTTTAATTTTGCATAAAACACACACACACACACACACATACATATATATATATATATATATATAGTTGTTGGAATGTTTCTGATGGCTAAAGTAGTCAATCTGTTTAAATGACCATATCATTCGATCGATTCCTGCAAAATTTTTAGGTGTTCATCACGAATGAACAACGGTCGATCGATTCATTTGGTATGTCCAAGCGGTTGATCGATTCAGCTTAAAAATTAGTTTTGATAATTTTAAACCTAATAAAACTTGAACCGATTAAATGTATATCAGTCTTATTTATGCATGTAATGTGAAGTGTGTGAGTTCATTTTAGTTTGCTATTGAATAAGATATAAAGATTTAACAATAAGCATTAAAATGAATTCTTAAAAACTAAGTATCCACTTACTTTGCATCTTGGACTTGTTGATGGATTTCTTCATTCAATTCTTTATTCTATTGATGTGATCTTCATAGAGACATGTTTAAACTTAATCTCATCAAAGCATATTATTAGTCCATTTTGATTTAATTGTTATCATCAAAATACATAAAATATTAATATATAATCTAAAGGTCAACAAGTTCATTATAGTTATTTAAGTTCGTCTTTGAAAATACGCAATCTTTGGAGAGACGGGTGCCTAACACCCATTTCCAGAGTGGATAATCTCACATTTGGTGGGGATAATATTCAATTTCAGTTGCTCGTATCGTTGTTGATCTCATCTCATATCGATGCCTTTTTTGTTAAAGAATATCTGAATGAGGTTTGAAGAAAGATAGATGGTGATAACCACTCTATGGCTAGGACTTATCGGTGCTCTACTTTTGGATTTTTTTATACCACGTCTAAAGCATCCAGTTTAAGAATGTTTTTCATGGCAGGAGTGACTCCTATACAGGGCTAGAGTATGACTGTTTTTTTGCCTACTTTTCTACATATCATTATATTTTTTTTTTTTAGGAAATTAAAGTTTTCTACATTCATTTAGGCGCATAGTAGAGATACTATTATGTCATCTTTTAAGAGAGTGATAAAGTTCAAAGATGTTCTTAAGGCCAGAGCAATTTTAGTGAGCACTTTCATTTGATGAATGATTTGTTAAAGATTTGAAGGAGTTTATGCACCTATAGTAAAGAGGTCATTCACTTTTCTTATTTTAGCACTTATAAGTTGTCAATCATAGAAAGAACTAGGAAAAGAAGGGAACTGAGTTGGCTTTTGTTCAAGTTTCCATAGACAGTTCCACTAACAAAGTCAAAACTTCAAATTAAACCTAGGTCTTTTCATGACCGGTGCAATATGCTTTAGAGAGAGAAAACTTTAGTTGATATGGACTTGTGGATCATGAACCCCTGCAAAACAAGTCCCCTATCAGATAAGGGACCTTCTAAGTTATCAATCATGGAAAGAACTAGGAAAGAAAGGGAACTAAATTGGTTTTTATTCAAGTTTTCATAAATAGTTCAACTAACAAATTCAAAAAACTTCAAATTGAACATGGCCTTTCCATGACTTATGCAATATGCTTTGGTGAAAAAACTTTTTAGGTTGGGTTTGTAGATCACGAACTCCTGCAAAACAAATCCCCTATCAAGATAGGAGACCTTCTCATGTCTAAGTTAATATGAACGTGCAGGAGAAAAATAACTTGTAACAAAGAGAATAAGAATGTAGAAGAATATATGTTGTGATTGTTTTGTGTATTTTTCATGTATTATTACCTAGTGACTTAAGGTATTTATGCATATTAATTCATATAGAACTACATCATTGTGAGTGGAGTCGCAAACATACCATGCGAGAGTAATCATAGAGACTAAATATCTTTGTCACCCAAGTAACTTGTAAAATGATTTATTCATATAGATGTTATCGCACTATCAATTTATGAGATAAGACTTTTAGATAGGCATCGTATTGATAATTTATACGCTCGCAATGATAGCTTGTAAAACAAAGAATCAAGTAGGTGCCATGAAAAATAAAGAATACTAGCAGGTGGTTACAATGGTGTGAGCATGCTTAAACATTATTTGGTGTACCATTATTTCTTTCCCTTTCATTTTCCTTTTTTTTTTCCTCTCTCTAATTTGGCTAAATTAGGAACTAAATTGAAGAGTTGTTGAAGAATTAGGGACTAAAATAAAAAAAAAATTATATAATGCTTGAACGAGATTGTCATCTTGTGTATAGCACATGCGGAATTGTGTGCCCTTCTATTGAAGTTTTTTTTTTTTTTTTTGTATAGTTAGCGTTA
>Ga0325405_1000155_pt1 | contig 64673 bp, 43 predicted proteins | sample PopdelMetagenome_21_FD_205663 | JGI IMG/M metagenome (GOLD analysis project Ga0325405, IMG submission 205663) | Populus deltoides microbial communities from Bellville, Georgia, United States - Xylem-Control-R2 | ecosystem: Host-associated > Plants > Phyllosphere > Stem > Wood/Secondary xylem...
TAAATAAAAAAAATATCAATCTCGTGTAAAAACATGAGCCACCTATCCGGTGAATAACTATTTTTCAGGTAAATTTCATGTGATGCAGCCACTGAGGCAAAGTAGGGATACAAGGCCCAATTCTTTAAGTAATGAATGGATACCTTAGAGCTTGTTGGACCTTCAGTATTTCAAGGAATTTGCTTTAAAGAGGCAACAGCATTTTCTTTCCCTTCATTGCTAGAGGAAAAGGAAAAAGGATGCTATGGCATTAGAGGATAATTAGTTGCAAATCAAATTATTTTAAAAAAATATATATAAAAAAAATATTAAAAAGTCATAAATGGCTGACCAGATGATATGTTCTTTGCCCAACTAATTTTTTACATGTAAGCGATGATAAACGACCTCTGATTTGCATCTCTAATTTCTCTCAATCCAAGGTCATTGTTTGTACTCAAAATTTTATTTTTCAACCCTTTTTGATTTTAAAAAACCTATAAAATAATCTAGAGACTCGTATAAACCTCTTAGAATCTTAAAACAACTAAAATATTAATCCAACAAAATTTAACTAGAAATTCAAAATTTTTCCTGGATCAAATATATTTTTCAGGTAATTTCAAGATAAAATAACATATAAATTAAATTCTTCTCTTTTCATAGAACTTATGAACACCAATATCAACTTTTTACGTGGTTAGAATCAGAATCTAACCATTTTTTATCTCTTCTCTTTTTAACCAGGGATTGGTAAGTAAAGGAAATAAAATTTTGTATAAAAATTAAATTTTTGAAATTTTGAGGGACTGAAAAGATATCATTAAAAAACTAAAAGGATGTGAATGAAATTCTTTGCATAAACCGTGAAACCACCACCCATTTTACTAACTTTTTTTTTAATTTCATTCCTCTGTCTTTTAATTTTGGCCTCCCTTGACAATATAACTTAAAATTGGTCCTAAATGTTATCTTAAAAGGGTGAAATTAAAAAAGAAAAAAGAAAAAAACACATTCAGTGCACACAACAAGTCCACAGTGCATCTGCTACAAAGAAAAGGAGAGTTTGTTAATGATCTTATGGAAAAGAATCTGCACTCGCTGGCTGCCTGCCTATCCTCAAGGAGATTGTCGCAGCTTTTTATGGACTCCACTAAAAGGTGTACTGTTGGAAGAGAAAAGCTATGAATAAAAAGATCATATTTCAACTATCTGAGACGACAGATTTTCAAGATGATTGGCTTTGTTCACACGGAAAATATATGCCCTCCCCATTACACTACACGACTCACTGCCACGACATAAAGCTCCTTTTGAATACATAGCTCAAAAAGTGAATAAGTATTGGATTCCAGATCTCTCTCCCTTGGTCTGCTGCTATTCGCGTGATCAACAAGGTGAGTACGTACTCCTAAAGAATACCCCTTCCCTTGAATGAATAAAATCTTATCAGCTTCTCTGCATTAATAATTGATTGTGCGGTTTTTTAATTCAACCAAAGATATAGTTAGGCATCTCGATCGCCACGTTTGTCAGCAATTATGACATCGCATGCATGATTGTTATTCTTCTTACTTGTTTCCAGTTTCACAGCAGAATAACTGCCAAAGTGGTGCTCAGATCAGCAGCAACACCACCAATTGTACTAGGATTAGTACATCGATCATCCCTCACTCAAATCCATCACTTCTCCTGATCAAGTGAATAGGCTGGCCAGGTTATTTTCCAACTCTCAGAGCTCATCTTCAGACTCCTGATAAACCCGTGCTGTGACATTTAAGCAGGCACGCTAATACATATAGTCTCACAGCACAATCAAAGTCATCTTCAACTTTTATTGAAATAACTGGTATGCTTCTCCCCACAGAAGAAGCTGCTTGATTTTCTTTCATGACAAATCGCATGATTCTCTCTTTTTTTAAAAAAAAAATAAGCCGTTGCATGATTATAAACTAACCAGGTATCTAGCATGTTGTTAAAATATCCCATCATGACACCCAGCAATAATATGAAAGCATATTTTACAGGCATCCGTGTTTCTTTAGAGAATGCCACACAAATATTGATGAGCCATTAAATGGATATGCATCCTACACAGTACACAGGCACAAAAAGTTTTTTGCCATACTAGGATATAAGCTCCGGTTCAACCCTGACCCCTTTCCCTTGAGGAAGAAGGTAAGCATACAACAAACAGAAGAGGGAATTTGTACTTCAGAATACAGTACTGATCAGTATCACTAACACACGCAAGCAAAGGATAATATGAAAGATCCAGTACTTTGTTCTATTATCTTATTTGGCAGTTTATTCTAGCCAAACATTAAATGATAACAAGAAAACACTGAAAAACACAGGTTAATTAAGATAGCGACTTCACTGCTCGTGGCGGAGGAGGTGGTATGTATGGAGTGAGTTTTGACGTCTCAAGTGCATCATTGCGGTTTTTCTCATGTACCTTTCTGATATAATCAGAAGCCCTCCCATTAATAACACTATTGTCTTCGCGGATCACATGCGAAGAACCATTCCCCTCATCCGGCTGCATCACAAATGATTTTGGATTTGAGCTTCCCTGTGGCTCTTGGGACCTTCGACTTCCTGGAATTTGAGACAGTAATGGTTCTTTAGCGACCACAACCGAGCCTGTCACATGGGCAAGGCTTTTGGTGGCAACTGGAGGACTAGGTGTTCCCAGACTCATCTTAGCAATAGAAAAGGAAGACAGTTTTATGATGTTTACCACCATCTTCATTGACTTCTCACAGAGGGAGTTGTTGTTCCCTTGTTTGCTACCCATGACTACTCTCTGAACTTACTACTGTAGCCCCTCTCGTTGGACAAATAAGACAATATCTGGATTAACTAAGTGAATCAATAAATAAGCTTGTGAAGCTTGCTTTGGAAACAATGAGGGATAAATAATCTAATTATTATTTGGGTTTCTCTCAGTTTGTGGCTAGGACTCTTAATTATTGCCATATAAATAATAGCTTCCTTTGGAGAAGAGAGATTCCTTTCTCATTCCATCGGATGACAGATGGAAGTCTTTTTGTAAAGGTTGATTTAATGGGGGGAGGGAAACTATGAAGAACATGTCCTCCCTACTTATCTACGTGTGGCATCTACGTATAGCATGTGATATCACTACTATTTATGAATTTTTTTTTTTAATATTTACACTCATAGTCAATTGATACACATATTAAAGATGGATTTATAAATAGAAATAATCCATCAAAAAAAAACTTTTGTTGGTAATTTAAAGTTTATCGATGAGTCCATCAATAATAAAAATATCGATGAATTTATAAGACAAAGCATGCTAAAAAAAATGATCTGTTTCATTCCATCAATATCTCTATTGGTAAATTTAATATATTACCAACAGGAAAACCGTATGTCATGCAATCAGTATTTTTATTTGTCCATCGATATATCCATCGGTAAAGATAACATATCACCGACATAATATATATATATATATATATATATATATATATATATATGTAATTATACCGGCGAGTTAACAATAGTAGTGAGATTTGCAGTAATTCTTTTCCAACTTTCTCTGGAATATACCGACAGAGTTGTTTCGTCGATAACCACGTCAGTAATATTTTAAAAATATTTTTTAAAAAATATATATTGAACAGAAGTATAAAATAATTAAAATAATATAAAAATTAAATATTTATTACAAATTTAAATATTTGTATGTTAAAATACAATAAATCTAAAATAGAAATGACGCTAGAAGAGGCTGGTTGTTGCCAGGATCGTGAGGCCAATTAGGGGGTGCACATGTACCACTCATCTGTCATCTCATCTTCATTACTAATCGACAGAGTTCTTCATAATCAACAGTGAATCGTTCACATTTTTATTAAGATGGATCGTCCGAGTTTATACTCATTGGTACATCGCCACGAACTCCAGATTTTAAGTGCTCGGAATCGATTGTGAGCATCCAATAGTCGAAACACTACAGGCCATCCATAAATTCTCAGTTGTAGTGTTAAAGAGTTCGTACACCTGATTTTTATATGGTCCACCGGACAATCCTGCCTCTAACCACAAATCCAAATCGATATCCGGATGGGTCGAAGAAATATCATCCCCGTATCTTTGCCGACCAAGAACAAACGCTTGAAGCACGAGCATCAACTCACGATGCAAGCTCGTCGAGTGCGATACTATAATATCGGGGGGTCCCTTCACAGCAGGATCCATTTAACCGCAAGTACAAGGCCCAATAGAAGGACAACCTTTCAATGTAAGTTTGTTTTGCTTTCACAACAACATGTTTAATAATTTTGTTAAAAAATAATTTTATCTAACAAATACAATTTTAGGTTTATAAACATTGAGGTTGCGAGAACAATAACATTGAACTTTAAATTGTTGATGAAAATTTTATTGTTTCAATTGAGCCAGGTTTTTAAACATTCTTAATAAAAACCGCAGGTCTATGCATGGTTTTCAAGGTTCAATATTAGTATTAACTTAAATATTTATATATGTTAATTTGGTTAGTTTATTGAAATTATTGAAATTTTCCTTTTATAAATTTTTACTTCAGGGGAAAATCTGAATGGGAGAGAGCCGATAATAATATTATGAGGAGGGTTTGAGAGAATCACGATGCAATTAGGTAAGATTGAATTCAAGATAATTTTTTTAATTCCAGATATTAAAATTTTATTTTTCATTTACTAATAGATAATTTATTTATACTATATAGGTTGCGTGATTTTGGTACGAGGCACAAAAGAAACCCAAAAAATATGTGAAAGAATGAGGTTACAGGCTGTAATGACATGGCGGTTTGAAAGGATTTCAGACTGCGTTTAATGTGACAGTCACAATCCGATGCGAAAAATCAGAACCGACATGTTCACGGTTCTGTTACCATGTACACCGATGGCTCCATTCCTTTCATTTTGCATGCGAAGTGGATGGTAGGATTTTTTTTATTACATCCTTTTTTATTAGTTTTTTTTATAAATATATTTAACTGACAACATTTATATGCTGCAGGCTATGGTTCTTGGATGCAAGTCAAGCCCGATGGAGCTTTTTGTTGAAATGTATATTGGTTTTCAAACACTTTTTTCTTATGTTATTATTTTCTTGAATTTGATATATATTTTTTTCTTTTTAGGATATATATAACAGTCGGTTGAAGGATAGAAACAAGGATGATCCTTCGATCCATCCGGATTTGTGATTGGAGATAGGATCGTTCGGTGAACCCGATAGAAATCAGGTGTGCGGACTCTCTAACATTACAATCAAGCACTTGCGGATGACCCGTAATGTTTTGACTATTGAATGCTCGCAATCAATTCCAAGCACTCAAAAATTCAGAGTTCGTGGTGATGTTAGACCAACTAGTACAGGCTCAGATAACCCATCTTAATGAAAAATATGAATGATTCACTGTTGATTATAAAGAACTTCGCTAATTGGTTATGGAGATAAAGTCATAGATAGGTGGTATATGTGCAACCTCTAATTGGCCCCACGGTCCCGGCGACGACCAGCCTCTTCTAACACCGCTTTTATTTTAGATTTTTTTGTGTTTAAATATAAAAATATTTAAATTTGTAATAAGTATTTGATTTTTATATTATTTTAATTATTTTCTAATTCTGTTCAATATATTTTTTTAAAATATCACTGACGGGGTTACCAATAGAACAACTACATTGATGTAATCCAAAAAGAGTTGGAAAAGAATCACTGCAAATATCATTACTATTGTTAACTCATCGATGAAATTATAGATGGTATTCTATTGACGATATGTTATATTTACTGATGGAGAAATAAAAACACTGATGGCATTATATACGGTTTTCTTGTCGATGATATGTTAAATTTACTAATGGAGATACCGACAGAATGAAGCAAACGAATTTTTTTTGTATATTTTATCCGTCTGTAAATCTAACGGTATTTTTTTTTATCAACAAACTTATTAATATACCATAAATTATTTATGAGAGTTTTTTTCAACTAATTGTTTCTATCCATAAGCCCATCAATAATAAATGTACTGACAAACAATGAGTATAAATATTGACAAAATTTACATAGATAAAACTGTTATACGAGAGAGAGTGTCTCATGGTTATATGGGAAAGAGTGTCTCATGAAGTTTCTAAGTAGCACCCGGGATGTTGCTTGTCTTCCAGTGAAAAACAAGATTCTTCTATGCTACTTTACACTTTGTGCTTTAAGAAAGATTCTCTCTTCTATTCACCAGTGCTTTACATCACCTCCATGAGGAAGTTGTAAACAGAATCTTCTCTCTTTCCAAGCAATCCAAATAGTACCACATGCTTTGGATTGGATATTCTACCATGATTTTGAGTTTGGATTAAAAACTTAATTAATCTCACATTCTTGCAATCTCATCAGCTTGCAACTAGCATAAGAACCTGTATGGAACCATAGCAACAAACCCAATTTTATCCTGTTTCACCAAATATCAAAATCTGAAAGGAAAAATGAGAAAAGAGGATTGTTGCTTCTTTCTCATAGGTTCGTTATAACATACACTTTATTCTAGCAGCTACCTTAGCTAATTGGGACAGAGTACACGAATTCTAGTTTGTGGAATATTTCTAAAACGAATCATGTCCTGTGTTATAGTAATTATATCTCACATCTTTTTTGATGGAGTAGTTAACAAATTTATTCAAGAAACAACGCATATTATACGTGAGAGATGAATGCATATTTAGTTATTTTTTTCATTTTTCGTGTTAAAAAAACAAGTTCAGCAAAAGAAAGGTATACTTACAAAGATCCAATTGGGCTGGCTGGCTTGTTTCAAAATCATTTAATTCATCCGGATGGAAAGCCAAGGTTTAAGAGAAACACAAGTAGTATACCCTTGAAAATGTTCACCGGCTGTTGATGTGGGAGCTGGTGGGTCATCAAGGGCATTGTTCGCCGGACAGTCTGCCACCCAAATCTGGTTTATACTTTGGCTACAGTTCTTTCGCCTCTATTTTTTTTCCAGTTGATTGACTGAAACCATTTAAGGCCTTTGACCTCATCCCCTTCACCAAGACCACTGCCTGACCTCCTGATGGTTCTTCTGCAGCAGCCACAAAAAAGACGAAAACTCCGTTGTTTTTTTGAGCTCTTATTTTGGAAAAAGGAATTCAAATAAACCGTAGAAGAGTGGACAAAATCACAAAAGTGTATACTTACTCCTTTCAGAAAAGAGGGAGCTTCACTGCTAAGATACGGTAGAAGTTTGATTCTCTTTGATAATTCTCTCCTGAAGCTTCTTTCTATTCGAGTGTGTAAATGGGGGCTGAGACAAGAAATTTAGAGATCATTTCCAGAAAAAAAAAAAAAAAAAAAACACAGTGCCTCCTGTGAAATTTCTCTTAATCTTTGCCAGTCTAAAAGTGGTCGGGATAACCTGCATGACAGCTATAAGTTTCAGGAGCTCAACTTGTACAATTTTAATATCTTTTGAAAATGAAAACTGTGAACTTTAATGAGTTCCATAAATCCTTCCAAAGAATAAGAGTGCATGGACAGAGGGCCATTACATGCCCATCAGCATCCAAGATAATATTTTCAGGTTTAAGATCCTGATGTGCAATCCTGGACTTGTGAAGATGGGAGAACAAAATATCTTTGGGATCAAAAAATTTAAAACAGGTATTAAGAGGCATTTTTGTATTATTTTTTCTTCGTTGTCAATTTATACCGGGGGCATTTTGATATTTCAATATCGATAAAAAAAATTAAAAAAAATAATAATTAAATAATTAAAATACTCTTAAAAGCAAAAATAATGAGTTTCGAAGAGATTTTTTCATCTTTATCAGGTTATCTTAAGGGAAATTTAACATTTAACTGATATTATATATATATATAAAGGTATAAGTGCATGTGGTGCACACGCTAACATGTAGGAGGAGCTAAAACACTTCAAAAGTGTGTCCAATGTCTTTTAACATCTAAAAATACTTTTCTATCATGTTGTTGGAAGTGTCACTAAATTCTCTTACTGTGGGTTCAGAATATGTCATTGTTGGTGGGGCAGTTTATCGCTAGTGAACCTTTTTCTTTTCTTTTCTCTCTCCTCTCCTAAAATTATAGCTTGGCCTTCTTTGTTATTAGTATTTCACCTTCAGTCTTTATTTTTTTTATTTTTTATTTTTGTTCTTGTTCTTTTAGTAGAAGTTTTATTTGTTTTTAATTTTATCTTTTGATCTCAATTTTCCATGTATTATTTTTTTCAATTTGGTCCTTATTCTTTTTATTCTTTTAGGCCTTCTGTTGAATTGATTTTTCTTTTCGATCTCACCATTCAATCAAAAATTTATTTGTATTTCTTATTTTAATTTTGATCATCATTCTTTTATTTTATCCTTAATTTTATTAAATTAATTTTTGTTTTCAATTCCATCAAAGATAAAATTTATTTTGTATTTTAATTTTGATCCCTGTTCTTTTAATTTTTATTTTTTTTTGTTTTGAACCCTTTTATATTATTGATTTTTTTTTAATTTCATCTTTTAACATTTAATTGATTGAGAATTGAGTTTCATAGTTTTTCTAGATAGGGGTCTTTCAGTCTAATGACCCGAGTTACAACTTTAAAAAGTCAACGCAAATTGACATTGCTTTTTTTAAAAAAGAGAGAGAGAGAGAGAGAGGTTCTGTGGTTTTCATCATTTTCTTTTCTATTGAGTTATCCCGATCTTTTGACCTAGGCTGCAAGTTTGACTAAATAATCTGTGTTGGCTCAACCTTAATTGTTAGGATTATAAGTTTGTTATACTAACTCGAGCTGAATCAAACCAATGTTTTTAGATCCTTTACTACCCAATTTCATCATTCCATAATGGGCAAGTAATTATTAAGCTACATTGTTTGCCGTCTATTAAAAAAATATTTTTTCTAAGGTTATTGTGATTAGTTTTTGAAATTTGGTTTATATGTTGTTTTTGTTTATTTTTTTATTGTTTAATTAAAATAAAACTAACTTTTTTAACCCAGATGAATCAATAACCCCAGATTTTTTTTTCTTTTTTAAAATGTGTTTTTAACACTTGAATATCATTTGTTATGAAAAAAAAAATACCTATAGCGGTCCATAGCTAGTCTCATTCTATGAGAAAAACTCAAACCTAGCTTGATTTATTAAAAACAATTATCACTTGATGTTAAATCAAATAAGGTTTCAATCTTTCATGTGAGGCCCATTTCATAAATTTGATTGAGAAAATCACAAATAGTTAAATTAAAAAATTTCACATATTAAAAGATAAATAAAAAATAATTAAAAATGTAGGAAAATGAACAAATAGAACTGACTGACTTGTATGCTCATGTTACACCGCATATGACCAAAAAATATTTAAACATAAGAAAAGTATCCTGATCCCAGGGATTTTTTTTATATTATTATTAAATTTGAAAAAATAATTGTTGTGAGTTTTTTTTTTAAGATAAATTTTTTATCATAGTGAACACAAATATTTTAATTGGAATTATTTTTTTTATTAAAAAAAATTATGATTGTTACATCAAGATAACAAAAAAATATTCAAAATAATATATTCTTATTTTATGTGTAATTGAAAGGTAAAAAAATTATAAATATAGTAAAATCATGTTCAGAATCTATTTAAAATTTTAAAAATAAAAAAAAAATTGAATAGAATTTTCATGAATAATTTATTATTAGTATTACTGTTTTCATATCATATACATAATCAAAATAATATGTTCTTATTTTATGTGTAATTGAAAGCTAAAAAAATTATAAATATAGTAAAATCATGTTCAGAATCTATCTAAAATTTTAAAAATAAAAAAAAATTGAATAGAATTTTCATGAATAATTTATTATTAGTATTACTATTTTCATATCATATACATAATATTAAAAAAAATTATTAAAATTACAATAAAAATTTATAATAATATTAAAAAAACATGTTAAAATTGAAAAGTAAACCAATCTAATAAGGTTTTGTTGGAGTGAAAAAAAAAAACCAAATGAAAACCAATAAAAAAATTAGAAAAAAGTCAGGCCTAGCATCAGACTCACAGGAGCAAGTAGATCTGCGCACCGGACCTTGATCTATTGAATTTTTTTTATTAAAACAATAACATGTTCACCCCTTATTATATTCTTTTTAAACAAAAATGTTAGGTAACATATCACGTGTCACAATTTAAAAAATTATAGGTGACAAACTCAAAATCTCAGCAGCTCCACGTGTGCGAACCAACTTATCCACAACATGAATTGATATGAAACGGTTAAAAATAATATATTAAGATGCTTTACTTCTTAAATAAACAATATTAGAGACTCATTTTAAAACTGAAGATTAAACAAATCTAATAAAGTTTTTTTTGGAGTGAAAAAAACCAAAAGCAAACCAATGTAAAAAAAAAATAGAAAAAAATCAGGCCTTGCATCTTACCCACGGGAGCAAGTCAGATATGCGCACTTGACCCTGATTTATTGAATTACTTTTATTAAAAAAAATAACATGTTCACCCCTTATATATATATATATATATATATATATATATTAAGATGCTTTACTATTTAAATAAAGAGTACAACACTATCAAAAGAACTTCAAATTTTTTTGAGTATTTAAGAAATTACCAGAAAAACAGATTTTTATTTTTGGTTTTGATGGAAGTAAAAAAGAAGTCTCTAGTAGACAGTTTTTCAATAATAATAACCAAAAAACTAATCCAGTCCTCAACAAACCTTAGAGGAGTATAATTCTCCAGTCTCCACACTCCAACTTCCAAGAAAATATAGACCTTCGGCCATGTTGTGCAGGGAATCTTTGTCATCTCCAGCGACTCGGTTCTACAAGAGAGTATTCGGCCACAGCATTGCCTTTTATTACCAGATATATATATAAAAAAGAACCATGGGCAGGACATGAATAAAATCACAGTTGCAAAAATTACCTCTTTATATAAAAATACCAATCATCATAACATGGAAGACATTTCCTTTCCACCCACCATTACACACTAAAATTACATATTTATACCAAAACTTTTGACCCCAAAAATTGAAACCAATGCGGTCCAAACCACTCAAAGATCTCAAATCATTTGAACAAAGATACAAAGAGCCACCCATTCTCTCCCAATCACCATGAGGTGGTGTAACGATTCTCCTGAAAAAATTGGAGAAAGGTCAATAATACACAATGATGAATGAGTATAAAAAGGCTAATTCGCATTCAAGTGACTATCAAATAATGCCTAATCAAAATGGTGCCCTCTCCCCTATGATACAGTGACCAAATTCAACTCAAGCGGCCTTAAAGCTCCTTGAACAATCTCCTGAACTGTTCTGTTACGTCTACAAACATCAGAAAGCTCCTCAATTGGAGCCATCAGGGAGTTGACATCGATCCCAGATGCTGCATCGGCCAATGCTTGACAAAAATTTATTCGTTCCACTTCTGTGACTGCTGTTGATGGAATTAAAGAAACACTCCCCCTGGCCCACTCCAGTGCACTTGCTCCATATGCACGAGTTAGTGCTACTAAAGCATATGTTACCTGCAAAAAAAAAGAAGCAGCAGCTTCCTTCAATTTCTGAAATAACACCGAGCAGTAATTTACTCCAACAACTGTCGCCAATAAAAATTCTGGTCAAGAATATGAGCTACCGTTTCTAATCGAGAACAAGGTAGTGCTCCAGTTAATGAGGCAACCAAAATTCTGGTGATAGTGACACCTCGGGGAATGATGACACTGTCTCTGATAGTTAAATATTGTTCTCCCATGGTAGACTTTGCAAGATCAAAGACATCTGACAAGAAAGTTAATATGGAATTGGAGGCCTCTCTGCAAAGATTGAAAAATAAAATAGGTGATGTGAAAAGGCACAATTCACTTTGGAAGCATGGAGTTTGAAAAGAATCAAAACTATAAATTTAAGAGGATGCATGTTTATTTCTAAAGTTTCATAAGCCCTACCCAATTTCCAAAAAAACAAAAAACCCTGCATGGGACAAGAAAATGCAGAATAAGGAATAATAAAATGCTAATCTGATACCCAAGGAATGGACTCAGATGCAAGGAGGAAAGCCATGAATACATCACAGACATGATTTGGCACACATTACAATAAATAGCTCCATGTATCACTTATTAATGCAAAGGGTGAAACACGGATCAGTTTGTATTCAACATGCAATTGTGATGTCAAGTATTTTAATAGATTCCGTGCATCTTATGAACCTCCTTGGCACTTGTTACATCACAAGGTAATGGAAATTACATGAATTTATAGTTAAAAAAAATGTTCATGTATTAACATATTTATGCCCTATTGTGTCCAAATTTTCAAAAATTGATGCATCAACATATCAGTTCTGTCATATCCTTTTCACTCTGCCTAATATGCCATGAAATCATTTATTTTCATAGAATGTATCCATTGAAAATCAACACTATCAACATCTCATGCATGCATGCATTGACATGCATTTAGACATGTGCCTAGATGAAATATTAATTGCAATGGCCAGGTGTTCTCACACAGATATAGAGAGTTATACCTGTGTTGTACTGTGATGCCAATCATTGAGCAATCCACTAATGATGGGAATACAGTGGATGGAATAAATACTTGAGGGCAATAGCGAATGCACCTCGATGCCAACAGAAAACAATCATCTGCTATGTCTGGTCTGGCAGTAAAGTCCTGCACAATAAATGCAAAAACGATTCAATACCACAAGTGCATGCCCTTGTAGAAAATTTGATCAACATAAGGAAATGCATTGCTGTGGAACCTTGATATTGGTGAGAAGACATGTTGTGCACTTGAAGAGGGTTTCAATCAAAATTTTCAGATAGTACGCACATGATGGGTCAGAACCAAATATCTGCATCCCAAGATAATATGACAGTTGATTTTACAATTAAACAGAAATTTAAAAAAATGCAATATATTTAAGGAAGAAAAGACGTGCCTTTATAACTTCACTGGAGAGATAAAGGAAGCATGGCTGGTGGTGCTGCTGGAACAGGCCTTGAATCTCTTCTAGCATATCTCCAATTGTGATTCCCATGAATCTTCCAGATGTTCTCACCTACAGAAAACTCAAGTTCATTACTATCTCAGGGTATAGATGATTTCTTACTAAACAAATCACTAACAAAATACTGCATCTTTGTTACTCTACCAATTAAGTGAAAACTACCAATTAAGTGAAAAATAGAAGTTCACATGTATACTTTATCATTATGAGCACACATCTATAGAGAGGAGTCAGTTGTACATTATACAAAAATATTACCCGACATCATCAGAAAGTAACTTTAACATTAATGAACCAACAAAGCTATTTTTGAGATGGCTTGGAAAAAATAGTTAGACGCTCTTGACAAGGATTATTTTGACAGTTGAATTATAAAAATTGAATTACCTATCATATCTAGTTTTCTGAAGTTCATGAGTAAAAGAAGTGAAGATACAACTAAGCAAACTCACAGCATATTTACAAGCTCGGCAAAGAGACTCCATTGTCTGCATATCCCAAGCACGACTTCAGAAAAGCACAGATCAGATAAGACAGAAAACCAAGATCAGGTAAGACAGAAAACCAAGGAATATTTAAACATGAATACTGCTTTTCTTATAGTACCCCGCATGTACTTACATGTCAAAGATTGCTTTCAAAATTGGCCAAAGCCTTTGAATTGCATCTGCCACAGCTTCTGGGTGATTTACATACCTGAAATTGTTTTTATTTGAAACTTGTGAATATTGATGAGGTAAATTAAACAAAATAAACAGAGGAAGTCAATCAAACCTAAAGATGTATGCTAGTCGATCAATATGAACTGTTAACTCTCGAGCAGGTTTCTTCTCCAATACTTCTGGACCGTGACTAATAATTTCCTGGTTGTTCACATTATGAACTTGCTAAGTATTATCAAACAAGAACGGTTCTGAAAAAAATCCATCAGGAATAAAACAACCTAACCTGTAGAGGAGTAACAACTGGCAAGCATAATTTCTCCAACGCCTGCTTAGCCTGGTCAGCTGGAAGTTCTGTAATGACCATGCTGCAAAACAATGCATAAACATCAAAATCAAGTGCTCTGAGCTATTGCGCTAATCTCCAGGACTCTCAAATAACAAATATACCTGAAGGCTTCAACCATGTGCAAAGAGTCCTCAGCAGAAACTCTAAAACTACCTCCCTCAATTACAGCACTGTGGTATATGGAAAAGAGTTCGTCAAAATATCCACAAAGCTTTCTCCGGCAATCTACAGTCAACATTTGATCCATGCTTGAGAGAAGGTTTACAAAATACAACACTAAATCACATAATGCAGTATCGATGAGACAATAGAGTGACAGAAAGTAGGATTCACAAGAAAAAGGACCAAATATAAATATCTTCTATGGAGTACAGGGCAAAACCGCTAATAGTAGGAGTAAAAAATGATAAATACTCACAAGGAAGAACAGTAATCATTCATGATTTGGAGGATATAAAGCATATACTAAAAAATTTTATCTTCTTCATTTTAGAGGTTTTCTCAACTTCATTTTGCATTGTAGCTGTTGACAAGCTAAAAAAGCTAAACATGATTGTTTAGAATTTGCAATCATTCAGTTTCGTCTTGCTATTCAAACCATAACTGTAATTCTCTTGGAACACAAAAACACTTGAAGCATAAATAGTTTCCCTCAAATCACAGGTTCAACACTAGAATATCTTGTTGAAAAATAAGAAACAATCGTTCACAAGTGATAACCAGCAAAAGATGTATTGGTTCAACTCCTTTAAATTTATATGGGTTATGTTTAATGCAACCCCTATTGATGTGTAAATAGAGTGGGATACAAGCCAAGGGTAGAATCCAGGACAGATGGGAAACAAAACCAAGGGCAGAGTCCAGGATGCCCTAAAACAACCTGCAGTTACCATATTCAACATAATCAACCACTTTCATTAAGGTGTGGAATTTACCTATCATGTACCAGACAGGAACAACCCCATGTCCCCTTCTTTCGTTTTTTTTTAATATATTATTAATAGTGTCAAGCAATAGCAAGGAGAACAAGCAATCTTCCTGGAATTCCTTCGAATATTGGCTGATTTAACTTCTTAAAAAGCCTCTAAAGCAGGAAGTTATGAAAAAGACAAAATAAATAACTTTAGGACCCAAAACCCCTTTAGAAGATCCTCAAAACAAGATAGAACCTTAAAACATGCAGAATCAAAATCCATATGCCTTCATCACCACCTTTCACTAATAAGGTTAACAAACTTCAAAGCATACAATTGGCATTAGTTCATCAAGTATCAAGGGTTTTAATTCCAATGCCATCAACATTCTTTACAGATACAACTAAGACCCATCCAACATGTAGACCTAAAACACAAAGCTTTGTTCAGTAAAGGAGAGAGGATCAGAATATGCTCCACAGAAATTAGAAGGCAGAGTGTTAACAATTGTTATTATATGCACAAGAAACTTGAATGTTGCTAACTTACACATACTTATCTAAATTCAAATGCTCCTAAAGCCAAAAACAAACAGCGGTGAAAATAATTACTCGACTAAAGAGAACAGTACCATCACAGATGTGTCTGAATGCCACTGCCGCAGCTGCTGCAGAATCTTCTGATTTACTCATGCCACTCAGCAGAACTTTAATGACTGAAGACAATAGAGGAAATCCATCTGATGACGCATCAAACCATTTTGAATATGCCCCAATCGTTAAGCACACTGAAAATTTGCCATAACTTAGTAACTTCAGATTTCACATCCAGAGACAACTTGCTTGGTGAGGCCAATGCACTGGAGGTTAGGATGTCAAACCAAGTGAATCTGTAACTTGAACAGAGATGGTTCACCATCTCCACTCCACACTAACATCTACAACCACTTGGTAGAAAGCATTAAATTTTTAAAACAAAGAAAATAGAATCTACCAACCATAAAGGTTAATTACCTGTCTGGAGCAATTGGGGCTCATGAGGAAGTTCCAAAAGCAAAGACATAATCTGTTTGAAAAGAGTCAGCCAACAAGATTTCTTATGTTCTGAGAGTTCTGAACTAAGACAATCTGAAATCAAGTAAACTATTTACAATCCATAAACTGCTAAATTAAGAATATGGACATAAACAAGGAGTCAATTTCTGGCTATAAGACTAAAGGAGCAATAGGTTTTGTCCATATTATGATTATATATAAATATTATCTATCAACCAAATACAGTGCCAAGTGCTGTTTTTCTTTTTCTGCTTTCAAATTCACAACATAAACAATTAATGCACCGATCACAATATTTAAGAGATGCTAAAATTAAGGACCATAAGACAAGCCATGCAACTTCGTTACAAAATAAAAGACAAACACAATCAAATAGTAGATATTTGAAGAGTTAAATGATTTCCCAACATAAGAAAGAAACAGCAACATAGCCACACCTGTAAAATAGAAGAGCCCTCAACATAATACAGTGCGAAAAGCAAAAATCCAAGAAAAAAAGGAATTTCAGAGATGTATTACCTTGGGCATTACTTCAGCTTCGACTGTTGAAACATAATTTGATATAGCTCTGATGCAAAACAGAGCAGCTTCAGCTGGATGCCATTGATTGTGTCCATTCCCCAAGCAGGTTCGGGCCTTCCACCATACAAAAAGATACATGATTCAAACAGAAACATAATTAAAAAGGATCATTGAAATATTCCTTGAGGGTGGCATGCAAAAAGATTCTCATATAACCCCTAAAAAAATTAATCCATATAAAGCATGTGCCCTTTTTAGGAAACAAGACAGTTATGGCACAGCATTGCAGCATGGAAGGCAATCTGAGGAAAACACCAGAAGCAACAAGATCTCTATAAATGAGGCTCCAAAAGTTTTAATCGCAATGGTAAAATAAAGCATGGTTATTGAAACGCCAGATTTTCTTTGCTGCATTGATGTTGTTGAAAGATATGATCACCAAATGGCTTTTCACAAGATTTCTGTTTAAATCAGTGTTATTTCCATATGAAATAGCTAAATTGGTCTGCAAAATGGAGGGTAGTCCTCACCCAATCCAAAGGATTTTCCTCTGGTAGGTTAAATCCCAATCCTTTGATTTGTAAAAGAACAGTATTGCACTTTGTAAGACAAATAATGTCAACAGATGTCATTATAGTTATCTCTCAGTTCCATTTTGAAACTAAAATAGTTCTGAATACAATTGAACCAATTCTTGAACAACCAATTTACTACTCAAAAACTAGTACAAATCAGAGGTTTGGTTTATTTGAAAATTAATTCATAAAAAAATTTACACACAATTCCTGGATGCCACTAAAGCCTCAAGAAAGGATATGGCTTCCATTAGTAATTTGCACGCCCTGTTAGTTAAAATGAAGACTTAAACCTTAGTTTCCGGTTCCCAAGCATCTTTCCACAAAACCAAAGAGAATTGTTATGGATCAAAATATAATACACACCTCATAAAGTTTCACATAAAGAATTCTCAAAGTTGCATCACCGCCTAAAACTGATGCTGCATCAATTAATACATCCGTGACAGCTAGAAGGGTCACAGATTTTGTTAGTGTTGTAGAATATTATCTCAGGTCTCATAAAGGTAAAATATGAAACAGGCAGATTGAAAAAATTAAAGAGGCATATAACAAACTTAGCAATTGAAAGATACTAACAACAAAAGTGCAAGCAATGAACAGTTTTAAAACTATAGCAACAGAGGAAAATAATTTATCCAATTGAGTGATGGACAAGCAAACAAGTAAATCCAAGTTTTAAACAATATTTTGATTCGAATCATTGCAGAAACTAAAACCAAACGCTGGATTGTGCCAAGAAGCGTTTGTTTGATCAAATAAAGTGAAAGTGACTGATAAAAAGTTAAGAGGTTGAACCGTTTCTAAAATTTCAAAAACAAATAAAAACTCAATTTCTATCATTGAACTCATCACATGTAAGTCTCTCTACCAAACTCATTGGCATCAGCTACATAAACCAGCCACCTTGACAATCTGTTTTGGGCTAACTTCTATTATAACCTCACAATTTCTATCACAGAACTCAAAACCTATTTATGTTTCCTTCAAAACTATCTAAAAGTACATTTTTTCCAATAACATAAATCCAATGCCTCAAGATCACCAATACTAGGAAGTTAGCACTTTTTTTTCACACTTCTTTCAAAATAATTGCTTATCAGTAATCTTGTTAATCATCTGACAGCATAACCCAGTCAGAAAGAACAAAGTACGATGAGATTCTTACAGTTTTATACTACAGTAACCTAAAAGGAACAAGACACTTTGTCTTAAATAATGGCATTTGGAATATGCTCGCAGTGAAATACAATCAATATTAAATTGCCTTTACATGCCTTTTGTTTGCTTAATGATTTTTGAAATATTCAAAACAATGCTAAAGTATTCTCCAGAAAGCTTATGACAGGACAAGCAAAGGAATATCCAATATCAAAGAGCCAATCATTACCATATCTTGTCTGTTTGAATTCCTTGAGATCTTCAACTGACAGGGTTTGATAATCTTGAGGATATTTAACTCGAAAGCTAACCTGTGATGACAAACCATAACTCTTTAAGATCTTTTATGAAACATATAACAAAGGAAAATGGTTATTTTTAATGTGCATGCTTTCACTTACTGAAACTATAAACTAATTCTCCTTCCCTTCAGTGAGCAATTACAGCTTAAGAGAAAAAAAGTCGGCCAATAAATGTTCCATTTCTCATAAGCATGTATTTATTGGCAGAGACAAACGAAACTTCACAAACAAAAGGAAATTGATGTGAACTTTTGGTAGGCTAATTATGGAAATTGCAAATTCTGTGGTTGTAAGCAAATAAGTAGGAAACAAAGATGATAAGAACTCTAATAATTAAGCAACCAAAACCAGGGAGTACATTATCAAATCATTACTCTTGATTTATACAAAATTAAGCAGTGCATTCATAGCATAAGATGGATAAGAACTATAATAACCAAGAGACCAAACATGGGGAGGCTAAATACTGCTTTCACTGTAACTGCTGTGTTACATACTACATTGATAGCTAAAGTGTGAGCAGTGCAGCTTCAGTACTGCATAAATTTCTATGAGCATGCTTTGGCCAAACATCAGTAATGCATGTGCTTCTCTCCATTAGATACAACGACATAGAAATAAAGTCAGGACATTCCGTAGCAAGGTATTAACAAAGCAATCCCAACAAATGGATGCAAGAAAGAGTGATAATGACAAAGGTGAGCAAACAATAGTGATATCATCCAGAGTTGCCTAGCATTATTTGGAGAAAGAATCTTCTAAGGGTATAAAATCACATACTAGTAACCTAAGTTGTTTCCACTTCATGATTGATTTTTGGGATAGAAGCTTCTTATAATATGCAAACATGCACTACTATTTGAAGTTGTTTCACAATTGACAGAACAAATATTGAGTTCCTGCACTTATTAACAAAAAAACTCACCAGGGACACAAGGGACTCATAGGCTGAGTGAAAAACTTGCAGCCTCCTACTTCTCTCAACGTCAATGGATACTTCATTGCCAAATGAAGTATAGGAATCCCTGGTAGATTAGAATCATTATATTCAGACTTCCTGTAGAAAAGGACGCAGCTAATGCAGTAAAATTCCATATGGATTCACCTCTTAGTCAAGATATGTTGAAGATTGTGCCAGAAATTAAATGTCATTGAAGCAATATCATATTCTGGGTGTGAAGCAACTTCTAATAATGCATTTACTATCATCATTGACTCATCAGAACCTGGAAAAAGGGGGGAATTTCCAAAAATGCTAATCAACTGAATAAGAGAAAGATGACAGTACAAAACTGGCTTTGTTATTCAACCACGAGCACTGTGTTGCTTCAAAGAAAAGTGAACAATAAGAAGCATAACATTTACACCTCAAGGTGATAAGAACAAACAAAAACTTTGTACTAGTTGCTATAGGTAGGAAAAGTATATACCAGTTGCAATCAGCTCGACATACGAATCACCCATGTCTGCAAATAATCTAGCAATGGCCTTCACATCTTCTTCATCCTAAAAGAAACATCATGTTAAAATTACAATATCTGATTTGCTATATGGTTCTTGCTATGTCAATGTACGCAAATATGTTGGAAGAGCAACTCCACTAAAAAATTAGATAATGAAAGGACATAAAATTTCAAGCTTAGAACACCTCCATAGTGCAATGGATGGTAGAGCATCTCCAATTAAAAAACAAAATGCTAGGGAGGAATTAAAGCATGAATATTATCCTTCAATCACTGGCACTGGCATGCAGCTCCTTTTAATAAGAAATTTCAGGAGCCAACTTCCATCAAAGGCAAAAAATTTGAACCGAGTCAGCTAATTATTGATTCACACCAACTCACACAGAATTCCTTATTCATTACCATCCAGTGAATGTAAAGCCATTTATCAATTAGAAAATACAGATCATTTTGGCCATCATCTTCATATTGTTCCAAACAAAATGAAATATTACATATGGGGGGCAGACAGATGCTAATTATCTTAATCTTATTATTCATTTGAATAGAACATGCCTCATTCTGATAATGGAAACCCCCATCAACTTCAGTCAACAATTGATCTTTTTGAAAAGACACATCAGAGGCATAATTATAAAAATTAAGCGCACACGCGCACATATATATATGGATTCATGTATTATATGCAAATTTTCTTTACATCGTATCATTTCTCTTGCTTAACTGTATATTAACAATAATCTCTATTCCCCTCCCACATTACAGTTTCTTATTGAACAGCACATCCATCATTTCACATAAATCCAAATTTGTCTCATAAATTAATTTATTTTTATCAAATTTGGATGCAGGCTTTGAATAGTAAGTTTTCTTTAAAAGCTGCATAAACTAAATATGAATAACTACTCCATAACCAAGAAATTTTAAAAGCATTTCCATGAAATTCACTAGCAGTCAACCTTGAGGTCTTGAACCCTATTTAGAGTGCATAGGCAGCATCACTATTGCAATTCAAGGTCTACCCACCCCAGCAACAAAACAGAGTGAATGAATTCAAATGAACCACACACCATTTTAACAGGGCCCATTGTTTTAAGTTATTGGTTTAGTAGATCTAATATTATATAGTATCATCACTGATTGGGCTACATAACCGCAACAGCAATATGGAACTTTATGAATGCAATACCTTAGAAGAATCTCTGAGTTGCTCCTTTAGACTCATGACTTGAGGCACAATCACTTGAATTAAAGGCATCTGCACAGGAATGCCACCAGAGTTTCCAGCTGTTGTGTAATGTATCAATTCTGATATGACTGCAAACATTTAGGAGAGTAGAAGACTAAGTCTAGGACTCCAAACACACCTACAGATCCTATAGTCCTCTACAAATTACAACTGTGTTTGACTGCCATCTACACAATGGTTAAGATGAAGACAAGATGTATGATTGACATGCAAAAAGATTTCATGAATAATAACAGCATCTTCCTGAAACACTGGGAAGAGGAGGAAATCATTGAATATGTTAATCATCCTACTTTAACAGGGGAAGAAAGGTGGGTTGGAAAGAAAAGGAGATACAGATTTAATACATAAAGTTGTAGATATAGTTCCCAAAACGCATACAAGAATCAAAGATGCAACAGGGTAAATGCAGCAACTTCGTTGTTATGGATCAAGATCAGGATAACATCAAATATATTCCTAAATTTTAAAACTTAACAGAAATGAACAAAAATGATGGATCACCAATATGAAATTACATAAACTGCCAAAATAATTTTGAGCATATATAGCTGGTTTCAACTATAATACCATTTACAACTGCCTCTGAAAGGGTCTCAGAATTCAAACTTGATAGAGCTGTATACACCAATGGATGACAAGCAAGCACAGACCCAGGGATCCTGAACCCAACAGAAGTTAACATAAGAACCACAAAATTTTGGGTGCTCTCAGAAGGCCAAATTAGAGAAGACCAACATTGGTAATAATATACTGACACCAAGATGGTGCTAACAAACACAAAACCTAGTGATAAATCAACATTGGAACAAAGGAAGTCGTTGGCAGTTTGTTTATGGAAAAAACATTACAGGAGGAATGAAAGTAAGAAGAAATAAAAAGGGCAGAAAGTCCAAGAGATATCATAATTTTGGTTCCTCTTGTTTGGATTAGATTGAAAATGGGGGAAGAGGAAATCAGAAGGTGACTTTTTGTTATTTGGAACTAAAAATCTGAGAGAAGGCAAGGAGCTAAAATTTTGAATTTCAAAAATACTTCTTCACAGTTCATCAATTGATAAGAGATGAATGAAAGATGATTTTGAATGTGATACTCTAATTCTACAACTTTTTGAAGGTGCATACATAATAAAAATCCAAGCTCCGTAAACTCTTTCCCCACTTTCTTCTCATTTTGGAAACATTGATTGATGTGGCCCTGGGCTAAATTTTTCACCCCTGTTTTCTCCTAAAAGACAGTTGGATTCCTCCCTCAATTTCATCTCTTTTATCCGCTCTCACTCCCCCCACTCCAAACATAAGGTGATTTTGCAGGCTACTTGCAGCATGACGTCATATGAAAGCAAAATGGCCTAATGTGCATAAAGTTTTCTTGGACATCAAAATGAGGATGTTCTCTTCTTTTCTCATAATAAAAAAATAAAAAGAAAAGACAAGGATGATTTTCCAGGTGGACAATGACATTATTGAAATTCCAAATAATTCGACCACTAGATCCAACTCTTGCTAGAATTTTCTACATCATCTCCTGTCAAGCACCACTTTAAACTACCAATCAGGTTTCACAATACAATTTCCCGCTACTTCAAATCAATAACAAGATTGCTTAACCAAACATATGCATGCCCAAGAATATAAATAAAAGGAAATGCATACCCATGCCTTAGTCGAATCCAAGAAGAAAATGCCTCAAGAACCTGATGAAAGAAGGACAAAATGACCCCATTTAATGCACCGTTTCGAGCAGATCTTTTACACGCCATTAACATACTAAAAATTGCTGACAGGTAAAAAAAAAACTAGATAAGAAACATGCTAATGACAACATGGAAAGGGGAGAAAAGTCTTTTTCTGCTCTTTTAGGTCTGCTCTTAGAAGCTTATCAGGCATGCTTCTACAAGGAACAATACAAAATCATATGGCCCAATACAGAAAGAATAATGACATGGAATACCCTAAAAAATTACCGATTAATAATTGAAAATCAAATTGAAAAAATCAAATTGAAAGGGCTCAGAGATGATGTAACGATATTGTCAGAAATGAGGTCATGCATGTTGAAATGAATGAAAACTGATTTCCAAAGGTTGATGTTTACAATTCCATGGGATACAAAATTATTCGCAATAATGTTCCCCATACAAATAACAAGGTCAATCGTGGACAAGAAACCATTTATATCTCACCCATTGTATATCCAATCTTCATGAAAAATGAAATAAGGAATTTTAAATTAAAAAATAAAAAGTAAATGTAACATCTTATTTGCACCAATGCATGGTGGTTAAATGGGGAAGCACAACAGATGTGCTATGCTATCAAAAAATCCCCAATTAAACTGAAGGGTAAGTTTTAGCCCCTCCCTCAGTCCTTAATTAAGTGTCCTCCACATGTTACAAAACACATATACAGTTATTTATAATTTGTTTTTTAAGTTAGAAAAAGAGTATAACCTTTTCCTAAACTTCTAGAACATTAAAACATCCACTATTTAAATGAAAAATTTTCATTTCTTCTAATTTTAAATTTAAATTAAAACATTTACACAACTTAAGGAAAATAAAATTACAAGTAGACAGGAAATACTCCGAGGTAGTGAACATTGGATGGTAAAGAAACACAAAATATACATAAAATGAACATAATTGAGATGTGGATGTTAAGATGGATGTGTGAAAACCAGAGAATGGAATAGGTTCAAAGACAAGTACATTATGGGAAGGTGAAAGTGGCACCTATTAAGGATAAGGGAGGTCTTTCTGGTATACCTCTCCCCTTCCTCTCTTGGAACATCAATTCCATTGCTCTTCCTAACTAGTGCATCTATAGGCAAACTACAGAATGAAACTGATTAAACACTTTTGCACATAAATATTACTAGAAACTTAGTACCATCACCCATCACAAGAAACCCAAAAAATGTAAGCTAATAAAAATCGGTCCAATTTTGATTTAAATTCTTGATTTCACATCAATACTTGATTCCATCAGAAAGAATTTGCAAGCATGCCTATCAAAAAAATATGAACTTAAGAGGAACCATAAATGAGCAATGCACTTATCCAAAACAGTACCTGACAAGGATGAATTGGCATTATACAATTTGTGTGCCGCTTAATAGAAGTAGATGGGAAGAGAACAACATGAGGACAATTCTCACCTGCTCCTTTAGCTCACTTATTTTCAAGCAAGCTGTCAAAATATTAAGAGCGACCTCTATTTGAGAAGTGAGCTCGTTCTCGAATTGGCGGCGTCTTTCCGGACGAGCAGCTATCTTGTAGTTGAATACTTCCTGGAATGAATGAAAACAAAAACAGGTAACAAGAGGTTCAGCAATGCAATAAATTGCTAAGTCCTATTTTCCCACAAGCTAGGTAATTACAAGTATTCAAAAAAGATGTGCACAATAAACATGTTTTCATTTTTTGTTAAGAGTGATACAGAATCCCTCTCCCGATCACATGGAATAGCCTAAAGATTCACCAAACAACAAAGAGATATGGTGCATTAAAGCAAAACAGTATCCCTCCAGGAAGAAGAAAGCTATGCTTCTAAAATCATAACTAGCCAGACATGGAGGTATGTAGACTGCAATGCTTTACCTTGCAAATCTACCTTTTTCCTCTCTTAAAATATTGTCAATTCCAATAGGAGGAATGGAAATTGAAGACAAACAAATATCCTTTCTCTTGTCTCTTTTCTTGAGCTTGACTCAAATGGTTATGGGTAGGCAAGGCTTCCATGGATCAAGAAATCCCAACTCTTCTCCCTTTCCATCTCCCCTCGGCATTCATTGTTATGTAAAAGCAAAGACTTAGAAGATTACTTGTCATTTATCTTCTTCTTTTCTTTTTTCTTTTTTCTTTTTTCTTTTTTCTTTTTTCTTTTTTCTTTTTAGCATAGACTTTAATTGTAAGTAGTTAGATACTTGTCATTTATCTGTCTGATGTTGTGTCATGTCAAGTTGATAAGGGTATTTTTGGGGTGAAATCCTGAGTCTGAGAAACTATGAGTGCCATTATGCGTCCTTGAAGCACGGATAAGAAAATAAAATAATACAAAAAAGTAACTAGAATACCTCTGGTAAAACTGTAAGCAACTCCAGAAATCCTGGTATATATTCTGGATGTGAAGTCATCTCATCCTTGAGCCAATTTACAATACCACCATCCCCCCAATCCTCAGGAGGAACTTGTACAGCCAAGGCAGCCACAGCAATGCTAATCTACAAGCCAAATAAATGAACTCCATATCATCTTGGCATCAAAATGTAACATTACAAGGGCATATGTAGAACTTTCATAATAATACCTGAGTCCTCACTTTAGGGGGGCCTCTGTGAAATTTTTTTAACAAGGTCTGCAATTAGATTCCATAGACAATATAAGCAAACAGTTAACATTACGCCAGCATGAGCATGCATTATGCACAAAACAATGAAACTCATTTCATATGAAATGTGGAACTTAAATGCTAATTTACATATTACAGGAGTCAAAAAACAAATCTGAATCTGATATCCAAGAAGAGAAACAGACAGATTACCAAAACCTACTCAGTAATATCTAATTACTTTTGTACAAAAAAATTCAAATTAACGTCTTCTTCTGCATGTGAATGAAACCAAGTTTCCCCTTGTAAAGTGCAGCTTTCAAACTAACTGACAGAAAAGGTGACCAACCCCTGTACTAATTTAGCTCTCCTCAAACTAATTATAGTTTTCTTAAGCTTGATGTCGAGTGTCTCAAGTCATCTCCACACACTTCTTGACAAGTACTAAAAAGCATTACAGTAATCAATATCAAAACATTACCCTCTTTCATCCAACATTCAGAAAAGAAATGACTACAGTCCTACTGTAGAGAAACTATCATAGTTAGTTTCAAAGGCTTGCGTATTATGTAGAAGTGCATTAATAATTCACAAGAAATTAAACCAACTTTTATCAGTAATGAGAAGAATGTTAGAAAGCCAACTCACATTTAAGGAACTACGCAATGGTCGAAAGGCTTCAGAGGGCAGTTCTTCAAAATCTCGTTGTACCTAACATCAAATACAAAATAGATTAAAGCTTACAGCATCGCAGAATTACAGGGGGGGGGGGGGGGAGCTAAAAAGCAGAAAGGAAGGAACCTCCTTATGTTAAAGGAGCACCAAAAATATGGTAATGTTCATAAGAAATTGAGCATACAGTTAAACTTGGTGGAATTAAACGAATATCAAAGTTACCTTGCTTCTAAGAGTTTGAGAACAAAATATTAAGGTTTCCAGATTGCTAGTGGCATCGTGAAGCAAATTATCAGCAACCTAAATGACAAAAAAGACACTGATTAATATTTAATGAAACAAAAGGAAATAAACTAATTTAAACAGGTGGGGATTCAAAAAAAAAAAAGAAGCTAATAATTATAAAATTTCTAACAAACTGAAAACACAATAATTAATCTACAATGAATTGAAAAGACATAAATTAACTTGGGTTGGATAGTGGACAAAAAATGGTATTAACTGTAAAATTCCAAATAGAATAATTGCAACATAACATAGCTTCCAAAAATCCAAAGAAAAATGACTAATAGAATAACAAGTACAACAAGCTTTACAGCCAAAGTGGAGAGCGGAAACAAGACAGTTGGTAAAAGTATTGAGAATAAATTAGGATAGAGACTTCGATATTTATTCCAACACTGGTTAAGCCTTGCTATTATAATAACTTGAGGATCTATAAAATTAATATTCATGTAATGTAATCTATATGAGACTCATCTTTGGTATATATTCCGACTTCCTCGAAGAAAACTGAAAGAAACAGTACAAAGTTTCTAAGCAAGCCAAGCCCAAAACCACCCAACTAATAAAAGCCAGAACCTCAAAACAAAGCCCTAATCTCTTATCCTCGTTACAGAAATTTGCAAAAGCAAACAGATACCAGTTTTGAAATTAGATATGAAAAAAAAAAAATACCAGAACAAAATGATTGTCGCTGCTCAACAAAATCTTCTGGCAACAACCTCTACCTCAAACCAGGTTTATGTACTAAATCTGAATTCTGTAACTGTAGCCATACGTCATTCATCACATCCTAAAATCCCCTTCTCGTGTTAGAAACATTTCTATCCTATTTTCAGCTCTAATGCAGAAACAAAAAGGGTCATATTTCTTCTAGATGGTAAAAATAACTCTAATTCGGAAAGTGAAAAAAAAAAAAAAAGACGAAGAAAAAGGTAAGTAGGTTAGCAATGAGATCCAAAAATTGAAACTTATAATTCTAATTTCTCCTAATTCCAACGTTTCTAGATAATTGAATAACGCTCCAATATAAAAAAAAAAAAAACGAATATTACAATCAACTCCTTCCACTGTACACGAAACAATTAAGCACACGCAACACTCAAATTCCAAACAAATTCAACACTATAAATTGTAAGAATTTATATAAAATGAAGCTGAGAAAATATTAAAAACAAATCCAGCTCTGTGAATCTGGTAACTACTTCACAAACCTAATTGATAAATCCATTCATAAAAGAAGAGGAAAAATGAAAGCAATAAAAAGTACCTGCCAGGCATCGATTGTGCGTTGAAAGTTTTGTAGCCATCGATCGGCTTCCATACGAAACACATCGTCTGGATGATGGTACAGCGCATTTAGAGCTTCTTTCACTGAATTTTGAAGCTCCATTTCTCAAAACAAAACAAAAACTTCACAGAGAAATCAAACGTTTAATTTATTATTATAATAATAATAATAGAGAGAAAGAGAGCTTCGTTTATTTATTATTTATTTTTCTGATAAAATGAGGGGGGTTTTGGCGCCCCGTCAATAGAAGATTTTATGGGTTTTGGGATTTTTGATCAGAGTAGTAGAGTTAGAGTTTTTGGGCCGTCTGATTTACTTGATGCAATTTAAAAATGGTCATTGACTTGTCAACGATCATAATGAATGATCCATTCGTACACGTGGCGGGTGACTATACGGATTATTATTGCTAGGGACCCACGAAACAGATTGTCAAATGAGGAAAGCTTGAGCGGATAAAGATAGGCGGACATGTGACACATCTTGATCTTGCACGCATTTTCTCGAGCAGGTTTATTTTTGTATTTTAAAATTATTTTAAAAAAATTTTTATTTTTATTTTTTTATTTTAAATTATTTATTTATATTTTTAGATTATTTATATATATATATTTTTAAAAATAAAAAAATATTATTTCAATATATTTTCATATAAAAAATATTTTAACAAATTTTTAATATAATTTATGATGTTTGGAATAAGTTAGTTATATAGGATTATAATTTTAAAAAATATATTTTTAAAAAATAAAAAATTCAAGAATGCCATTTGAAAAATAAAAAATTCAAGAATGCCATTTCTTAATAATAATAAATATTAAGAAATATCATTTTAAAAAATATAATATGTTCTTGAATTTTTTTTCTTATCATATTTTTTTAATATTTAGTTATTTTAATATTACTTATTAAAATCATGATCCACAGAGTTCACAAAGAAGAGTAAAGACAAAAGGTGAAACCAAGACTTCTGGTGTGGTGGAAATACTAGGTGGATCCTAGTATTACTTTAATATTTAGTTACTTTAATATTACGTATTAAAATCATGATCCACAGACACAGAAAAGAGTAAAGACAAAAGCGAACCAACGCTTCTGGTGGTGTTGGAAATACCATGGGATGTTTGATTATGCGATTAAAATATTATTTATCTAAAATTTAAATAATTTTTTTAAAATTAATTAATTTAAATATTACTAGACGCGCTCTTAATTTTAGACTGCTTGTGTAATTTTTTTTAAAACTTAGAAGAACTTTGTTTTTTAATCTTCAAACGTTTTAGATAATTTCTGTAATTCTTAATATTTAAAAAAGGACACTAACCTTTTTTAAAATATTTATTTTAATTAGATACATAGTCAAAAAAAATGTTTATTTAACAGGGAAAATAAAAAAAACGCACACTCATGTTCTTTTTCTTTTTAATTTTTGAGTTTGGACTTATTAAACGATTCAATTTTTACTGGAAAAAGGAATTATGACAACAGAGAATAAGATGGATAACAAAATAATTAAAAATTATGTATCGAAACTAGATCGTTTTGACAAAAAAAAAATTAAAAAATTCTATGACATGCTTCTTTCCACCTGTAATTGGTCAGTTTTTGCAATTAAATAAGAGAGAGACGAAATGAAGGTAAGAAACACTGGATATGACACTAATAAATTGCAATTAATCCCAGTCAAATTAAAGTGTTAACTCACTAATAAAATATTTTTTATTCAACGTAAAGGTATCATCAGATTTATACACGCGTCAACTAAAATTAAATCTTTTTTTTATATTTTTAAAGGTGTGTCCCCACATCAACTTTAGTGCGTTCAAATGAAATTTAATAAATTATTGTTATAATTTGTTTTTAAAAAGTGGTCCACAAACATATTTGAGAGATGATTAAAAATTTAAGTTTAAATAAAAATACTTTAATATAAAATAATACCATGTTTTAAAATAAATTACAGGTAAATAAAAAATCATCTAAAAAAACTCTTAATTGACATGTATGTTCAAAACAAAAACCTCAATCCCACATTAAAAAATTACAAGTATTTTTTGTGATTTATATAGTGAAAAATTTAAAATTAAGTTTATAAAGCCCAAAACTTTAAAATGAGAGAGGTCTTACGCTAAGTAGATTTTGTACTTAATACGCGTGTTTACTTACTCGACATGACATTGGTCTAGTTTAAGGAATTCATTGTACAAGCTATTTAAATAGTATTCTTTCTTTTTAATCTAGGTATACCCACTTATCCATGTCTTTTACTTTAAGCTTCCAATGCATACTATTGTTTTCTAAAGACTAAATTGTGAGGGGTTTACTGCTTGTCATTAAACGAGTATTGGTTTTCTACTATTTAGCCCATTAAAAGGTTAGGAATAATGATATGACTCTAAACTCATGAATGGATTGAGTTTAATCTTGCTTCTGTTAAAAGAACGTGTAACAGTTTGGTCTTACTCGCTAAAAAGACTAGTGTGTGGTAATAGAACTTTTAAACGGTAGTTCGAGAAGAAGAGTAAGTGGTTTGTTAAACCTCTATAAAACTTGGTGCACTCTATCTAAACTCTCACTCTTTTAATTATTGTTTTTATATTGTTTATTGCTTCTGTATTTGGTTGAGTGCTTAGAATTGCATGTTATTAGGTAAAAAGTTTTTAATTTGTAGTTTTACCTTGCATACCTAACTCACCCTCCTCTTTGGTGTCTATGCTGCCTTGATCCTAGATCAACACTATTATTTTCTTCAAAATTGTTTTATTTTTCTAAATGTATTTGGTCGAGACCTTTAACATAGTTTCTATCATGAACTTTGATACGTTCTTAATCATTATTGGTATGGTCTAGGTTGACAACATCTTTTTTCTCCTATAATTTGTTTTTACCTATGAATCTGTTAAAACAATATTTCTCCATTAGGTTTTCAATAAAAATAATCAAAACCATAACATACATGCATTTTTAGGCTTTAAAACTCGTTTATAAAGCCCTATGGGTTTGGGCCCACATTAAAAAGGCTTTTTAGTTTAACATTCCAAATCTTTCAGGACCTATTCCTATTTTTTAATAAAAGCCATGTCCAAAATATTTTATTATTGTGTTTAAAGTAAATTGACTTAATACGAGCTATTATTTTGGACATTAAGAGGAGTAACATATTTTCTTTTCAAATAAAAAAAAATCTTAAAACTTTTAAGTACAATATTCACCAAGCAATTTGGGAGTATTGATCTTTTTAGTAAAGTTTCCACAATATGCATATTAATAATTAACAACATTGAAAACAATAAAGTTGAATAAAGTTATCCATTTATTATGAATGTATATACACAAATCATAATAACGGTGTTTACAAACATTAATGAATGGCAACAAATTAAAAATTAAATCATAAAGAGATAATTGTTAAATAGCATACCACAAAGCAAACAAACCCTAAAAAATTCATTGTCAAAACCATGTCCATAAAGGACTTTGATGTTACTAGATTCTTTTTTAGGTAAATGAAACCATATGAGTCATTGCTTGGATATTCAAAACTGGGGTATAAAAACCTTATTCAACAAATATTATGAGTGAATCTCGATACCATAAGAAGTGAACCTTAACAAGGCAAGTATCTATGGACCTTGTTGCATAAACTAATTTTAACAACTTTTCTTAGGATTTGAGCTATGTTTAATAAGCCTAACATAAACTCATTGATTATTCATTGGTATGACTTAATAAACTACTAGTCATAAGTTATGATTGAGAGTGACTAGTTATAGACATGTTAATTCATTAGATGTTATAAAAAATGATAGCAATTAGGAGTGGCAAAAAATTACAAAACCTTAGAATGGTTAGGTTTAAACATCCATAAAAATATTTAACTCATAGCAGGAAACCCACCATCACCCATGTACAGAGACCACTAGTAGATTAGACACAACAAACTATTATGAATAGAAAACAAGCTAATAATATAGCTTACCTCAATTAGGATGCTTCATAGTGATAATATATTTCTTTTAGTATAATCAATCCCTTACATATACCTCTGCGAATCATTTAGGGTCTCGTAGTTACTATAATACTAGATAATGACTCTTTATCACAAAGTTTTGGACTTTCCCTTTTCACATATAAAAACATAACTTTTTCCTTTCTAGAAAAGAGGGTGGGTCAGTGCAATATTAGTTATGCTAATGACTTTAGAACCTAGCTTTACCTTTTTATCTTTAACTTTTAATAATGTTTTTGTGATTATTTATGTATTGGTTTAATTTAGAGAATGAATCCTTATTTTATTAATGCCACACATATATCCTAAGATGATCCATTTTTTAGCTACATAAATCCCAAGATAATCCTTTTATATTTACATGGATTCTTAGATAATTCTTTTCATATCAATGATGTATATCCCTTGATGATCCTTGCTCATTTTTAGTTATATAAATCCTTATATAATCTATTTTTTAGCTGCACAGATTCCAGAATGATCTATTTACTTCTATATAAATCCCAAGACGATCTTTTTCATTTCAGTTGTATGGTTTCTTAAATGATCATTGCTCATTTTCAATTGTGCGAATCTGTAAATGATCCCTTTTTAATTGCGGGAACCTTAAAATGATTCCATTATTTTTATTTAGATTGATCCTAAGATGGTTCCTTTTTATTGAATCCCAAATTGATCCTTTCATTTGTGCAGAGGCTAGTCATCTCGTATTTGACCTAAATTTTTAAATTTCTTGCATTTTAACACCATCATATTCTTTACAAACTTACTACACAAAGCCTATGAATTTTTTTTTCATGGCTTTGTATCGTAAGCATTGTAAAGAAAAGAACAATTATTATAACCTATTTTTACCCCAAATATTTTTTAAAAATATACATACTTCCAAAAAAAAATTGTTAGTTGATAAAATATCTCGGGTTTTAAATGAGTAGGACATTATTTTTAATTCAAGAAGAATAAATTATAATTGAAGGAATTAAAGAATCAAAGACCAAATTTATCAAATTAGTTAATTTGAAAGGTCATAGTAATTCAATGAGGGATTTAATTGAACAAATATTTGATTTTCATAATTGATTGTGACTTCAATTGAAGGTTTTCATAACAAAAAAAAAGTCAATCTTTATCTTTGTCCTATACCAGACCTTAGCTACTAGCCTTTTTAAATTCTCTTAAACCTCACACCTCACCATTATCATTGCACTCAATTTAAGTGTCGGTTCACTATCAACAACTCATAGTGTTGTCATCATCTAATCTTCTATGATTTCCTTTTATCCTTTGCAACAAAAGATAATAATAAGGATTGGAACTTTACAGGTGTAAAAGATTAGAAATAGACGTTTAAGTCTTGTTCTTCTCATGCTAATATTAAAGGGTCTATTTCAAAGAAGAGTAAAATAGAAAGCTTCCTTCTAGAAACTCCTAGACCATATCTTAATAATTTAGATGTAATGAAATCTACAAAATGTCCAAATTATATTATTGTTATGGCTTTGAAAAGCTTATTGACAAACCTGCATTTAAAGTGTTGAACATTTTGTAAAAATAAGTTATTATGATAGAGAACATTTCGATGCTAGTGGGTGAACCACTTGGTGGACAACATAGAGAACATGAAAGACAAACTAAACATGGAAGGTCTCATGATAGCCAACCCCTCTTTAATTTATTTGACAAATAGATATCAAAACTCATTATAAATAAGAGAATTTTCAGCAAGCAAAACAAAACGAGAAAAGAGACTAGAACAGACAATAGTAAGATAAAAGAAAAAAAAAACTTGTGTAGCCAAGAAGAAAAGAGAACAACCAACTCTCCACCCCTCACAGAGGTGATAACTTATATACCTCTTCACCATCTTTCCAAGCCCTCTCGTCTATCTTCCAACCTTAAAACCAACCCTTAAACATCACAATACAACCTAGAAAACTCCAGCTGTAATCCTCATAAAACAACCTTGAAAACTCAATCCAAACTAGAACATTGTTTGGCCTTTAAGTCATAACTAGAGCTACATACCTAAATTTTAGGTGTTAGTTACCTTTACGAAAAGCTAAGACATATATCTAAACTTTTATGAAGGATCTAACTCAAAGTTTTATGGTTTAAATGCTTTAAATCCAGCTGAAATTAAAGCATAAAACAATGATAGTAATTTATAGCAGCAATAAAAATGTTATCAAGCATTGCTCTTGACTATTTTAGCAATTTTATGAACCTCTTCTCATTCATTGAAGGTTAGTTTCAAACCCAAAACATCCTTGGAATGAATATTTTGATTTATCATTAATTTTGATGTGTTTTGTGAGGAGATTTTAGGATTGTGCAATGTTTATTGGATTGATTTTGTGTTGAAATGATGTTGGTCAATTATTTTAATCTTGCATACCTATTCTTACATGTAAGGATTATATGGAATAACATGCTTATAATTGATTTTAGCCTTGTACATGGGCTTATGTAATAAAGGTTCTTAAGTGTTTATAACACTTTCGGGGGATAATTAACCTTGTTTGATTTTTATCCATTTTATTGGTAATTACATGTCCCTCATCATTCAAGACATAAAAAATTATCACCATCAAATTTTGTAGAGGTCTAACCCTTTCATATATAATTTTTTTTAAAATACATTCTTGCATCCCTTTTGAATTTACATATGTTTAGCTAATTATTGATGTCAAGTTGGCATTTTTTATGTTTGCATTTTAAAAAGAAAGGCCAAAAATATTTCTCTTATTTCATACATTCATTTCGGATTTTATAACTTTTTTTATAAAACCAATCAAGGTTTGGGTGCAATTAAAAGGCTTTCAAAAAAGATGACATTTCAAAATTTTAACTTTTTTTCAAACTCACAATGAATAAATGTTTTGTAATTCACTCATGGAATTTGAGATAATAGATTCATAGTGAGTTTTATTTTGAATATTAACCAGAGATAACACATTTTCTTTTTCATTTCAAATTTTCATTTTTAGTCTAATATTCACAGATAGAAAAATTAAGAGTATTAAGACCCCGTTTGTTTGATGGAAAGTAGTTTCTTTTTGGAAGTAAATTCCAGGAAAGTGAATTATTTTCTGATATTTGGTAGTGTAATGAAAATAAGTTGAAAAACATTTTCTAGTATTTGGTTATGTCATGGAAAATGAGCTGGAAAATAACTTATTAATGTTTTATTTTTTTCAAGTTTATTAAAATAATGAAGAACAAATCTTACAAATTAAAAAGTTGAATAAGAATGAAATTGGAAAAAAATATAATTTCATAAATTATCTCAAATAAAATAAATAATAATCAAAATAACAGAGATCAAATCTAAAAAATAAAAAAATTAAAAGATGAAGAAATTAAAATAATAATAATTAACATTTCATAAATTATTTCAAATAAAATAAGTAACAATCAAAAGAATGAGGACCAAATTTGATAGATAAAAAATTTCAATTAAAAAATGATAAGGGAAAAGCAAATAACAATTATAAAAATGAGGACAAAAATTAATATAAAAATTAAATTCTAAGAGATGAAATTGAAAAAATATATATTCAAAACAAAATATATATAGCAATCAAAAGTTTGAGGATCAAATTTGATATAATCAGCAAATAATATGATATTTTTAAATTTTTCACAACTTCCGGAAAGTGTTTTCCACTCAAAATAAAAGGAAAACACTTTCCTGGAAACTAAGCCAAATTAAGTGTTTTTCGTTGACCAACTTTTCTAATGGCAAATAAACACAGGAAAGTTTGGAAAGTGCTTTTCCAGAAACCACTTTTCAAGAAATAAACGCAACATAAGTTTTTAGTATAATATTCACAAAGTATAAATCAGAGTATTAAATCTTTATTCAACAAATATTACAAGTGAAGTCTAGGTATCATAGGATATATGAACCTTATTGAGGCACCTTTCATAAACCTTTTATAAGATTTGAGTTGTGCTAATGAGCCTAACATAATTAGTGTTGCTTATTACAAGGAAGATGAACTTCTCATTTTAGTTTTTAATTATTGTTAACAATGGTTTTTTGATTTATTATTTCATATATTTTTTTATTAATCATATACATTATCTTTCAATTCCTTAATTAAAAAATAAAATGATATAAAAAAATACATCCATAATATTAATGCCTTTATTTTTTATATTAAAAATTAACTTTGAATCCAATATCAAATGTAGCATTGGTGCACTTACTAGTGGGTACACACACACACTAGTAACTTTAGTCTATTTGGAAAAGCATAAAATAGCACAAGTGAAAAAAAATAGAAACACAAAGAAACCATCAAAATAAAAAAAATCTTCAATGTTAGGTCGGTTCATCGCATATGAAGTGCCTATTTTAGAGTTTGATAGATGTTTTTTAAAGTGTGTTTCACTTGAAAATGCATCAAAATAATTTTTTTTTTAAAAATTATTTTTAACATCAACACATCAAAACGATCCATGATTTGACTTGATGATGAACACCTATGCAATGACCAATAATTTACTATGATTTAAGCACTCATCCTATAATAGTTCATCAAAATCTTTTAAAATATAAAAAAATCTAGTCGCATTTGTATTTGGTTCTTTATCTACGATTGAACATTCAAATGCATTACCCTAATTCATTCTCATTATATCTATAACCATACTCCTATAACCATTACTATTATCATCTACAACTTCACGCACGTTGATAGAACTAAAAGTTGACTTAACCATTATTTTTACCACGGTCTTAAAAGGAATATATGGTTCTCCGTGTGCAAACTAACACAAGTATATCTCTATGAACCCTATATATACTATATCAAAATGCCAAAAAAATAACATTTTAAAAGTGAGTCACTACAAAACATAGATAGTTTTGCTTACTTAATGTGAAAAATATTCAAAAACAAAATTAAACCAGAATAGAAATGATGATATATCGAGTATTAGGGTGGCTGAATTTGTGATGATGAGAGTTTGATTTGTGACAAAATATGGGAGTGTTGTGTGCTATTTTCTGCATGGTAAAATAGAAGAAGAAGAGTATGAGCGAGGAAATATTTCGGTAAATGTCACTTTAATTTACCAATGAGTTTTTTATGTTGATATTTCTGTTTGTATTTGATATTTTCATATTAGTGCAACAAGTCCTTGTTTAGGTGTTCTTCTAACCAAGGTACAATGCTCAAAGGAATATAAACTCAAATATATTTCTATAATAACGGACCTAAACTCTAGGTTAGAAAGAAAATTAATAGAGAAAATTAGAGCTTTAAAATTAGAGGAGCTAAGCTAAAAAAAGAGTAATAAAAGTGTAAAATTTATAGAGAATTTTAGGAACCAAAACTCCTTCATGAACCTTGATTACTCTTTATAATACCAAAATTGAACTTGAACGTTATGGCTTTAAATTATGTCTTTTAAGCTGAAAAAACTATTCAAGTTTATAAAAAATCATTGTCAAAGAAAATTGATCAAATTCTATCATTCATGAGCTAGTTTGGACAATATAATAGGCTAGAAAAAATAATTCTTCATGGATCAAGTGCAAGCCCAAATTTAAGTTGAAAAAAATAATCTTTTGTGGTTCAAAAAATATTTTACAATAAACCTAGACCCAGACTAGGCCCGAGCCGAGATCACAATTAAACATAAACATTTTGACTTTATATAAGATGTTTTTTAAGTTGGACTGGTTAATATATTGGGCTAAAGAAAATAATTTTTCATTTACCAAACCTTAGCCCAATTTTGTGGCCTAATTTTAAAATCAACCTAGTTTAAGCCTAAGCCGAGTTGAGTCAAGCATGTGAGTGTAAGCCTAAAACCCATTTTATTTAGATCCTTTTTACTTTAAAAGTTTGGGTACTATTTTTTGAGTCAACTGTTAACTTCTTTCATTTTTACTGTATAAACATCAAGAAAAGCTTTTTTTTTTCCTTATGTGAGATAGAAGTTCTTAGAAGGTTTTGAATTTCTCTAAACCATGTTATCTAAGAGTTCTTTAAAATTAATTTTTTATCCACTTATAATTTATTTAAATCATGTTAATATTTTATATAAAAATTTTATTTTAGAAAATAAATTTCAACAAAGTTTTAATTTAAAAGTATATAAACTTCATTTTTAAATTTGCTTCAAATATCACTACTAAAAAACAAGGTAAAAGCATCGGTAATTAGCAACGAAATATTTCAGATACAAATTTAGAAACAGATTATCAATGAATTATATATATACTAATTTTTTAATATTAGCAATGGATTTAGCAACAAAAAATCAATTACTAAAAAATAAATTAATATATTAAAAATCAGCAATGAATTATTCATTGCTAATACAAAGGCACGGTTTTCAATGACTGTGCTGATAAAGAGAAGAACAAAATTTAAATTATATATATATATATAAACACCCCCACACGGTATATAATTGGTACAGGTATATAAACGAAAAAACACCTGGGAGAAGACAATTAATTACTCCAACTCAAAATCAAACAACTTTCATTCTCCATATAAAAAACCCTAACCCAATCGATTTGTCCCTTTCTTCCTTTTCCAGAAACCCACCCCTCCTCTGTCACTTTCTCTTAAATTATTGTCCCGGAACATGTAATTCCAAAACATCCCTTTTTAATAACCCCACTTTTGCTTTCTTTAACTTCTTCTGTGTTGTGCTCTGAAGAACCCACTTGCAAAGGACGGAACCCACTTGCAAAGGACGGTGGTGTGCTCCCACTTCCAAAGAATCGTGTTGTGATCCTAAGAATCCACTTGCAAACGGTATAACAAATTAAAACAGGTATAATTAGAAACCCATATTTGAGAGATTTTATTTGTAATTTAGAGATAATGTATTTTATTTTATTAACTAATTTTATTGATGAGAATAATAATTTTGTTTGATTTTTTTCAAATTATTTGTTAAATATGGCTTTTATCACATGCTAATATTTTTAATTATTAATGTAATATATTTTATTTTAAATTTATTAACTGGGTGAGGTATAAAAAAAAATATACAGAGGGGGGGTTGAGATTTATGTTGAACAGATCATGCAAAACAGAGCATGAAAAATGTTGTGGAAAGTAGCCTAACTACAGTTGCAAAACTATTGCTTTCTTTGCAGTAACTAGTAAAAATGTTGCAAAACAGAGCATGTAAAAAGATGTAATCCTAACTAGTGGTATAAATTACTAGTTACAAAAACCGGAAAAGACTAGGGAGGGAGCTTTCTTTGCAGTAGCCTTCTTATCATTTGTGCAATTTCAACAATTTTTTAGTAATGGCACTGCTTGTGTGCGTCCCCATGCTTCTATTTAGGTGTCCATTTGTTGAGCTTTATCTTCATTCTTTTGCACGAGCCCAGGAAAACTTTTAAGTTTCACCATCCCTTCATATGAAGCCCTTACTCATTTTGGTGTTGCTACAGTCTCTGCTGAAAATATTGGAGGAAGTGGAAGTGTCATATAGCTTAACGGTATTTTAAACATTGTCCTGGCATATTGAGTTATGATGCAAAAATGCTTAAACACATACATGCTAATGCAATATTTACTCTTACTTAGATCACAATGCTTAAATAATGTTGTTACATATAAAATATAACATAAGATTCATTACAACAATTTGGCATGTTTTATTATTTCTTCATATAATACTGTTGGTCAATAAAATCTAGTATATAGTGATAGTCACACCATAAATAAAACCTTATTTTCTAGAAGCAAGCAATCACATACACAACTTTTTGGATAAGCCTCCTGTAAAAAATCTATATGGGAGCAGTGCATGAGATGAGAAGTTAACAACTAGGTATATATGAAACTCCAAAATCATACGCACACATAAATTAATAGTTTTAAGTAAAAATTTAAATAATTTAAAATTTTAATACAAACATTCATAATATCCATAGATTTTCATCAACCAACAATTAATAAATTTAAAATAAATAATATATCGGTGTTTCATCTCAAACAAAAAAATATCTCAATTGATAATTTTATTAACAATGCTTACATTGGATTTTTCTCAAATTCAGTAATATTTTAGTTAATGTTAAATTAAATCACATCTTATGATCTCTCAATTAGAGAACGTAAAAACAATTAGCAATAAAAGATGTATTGTAAGAGATTTTCATTTTTAAATTATTAGCTAGTTATTAATGAAGTTATTTTGATAATTTGTTATATAAAGTTTTAAATATAGATTAAGAAATATATTAAATAATATTCTAATTTTTTTTGGTTTTAATTATGTTAAATAGATTAATATGGACGAACGATCATGGATGTATCGTCGTCGTAGGGATGGTTATATTTGTCTGGAATTTATTGCGGGTGTATGAAGATTTATTAATTTTGCATTTTTAATTGATGAAAATGTATCTGGAGGTAAAATTAGATGTCCTTGTGTTAGGTGCAAAAATCAGAAGTTTTTAATGGAAGAAGATGTTTATAAGCACCTGTTTTCAAGAGGATTTTTACCTAATTATGAAAATTGGACTGTACATGGAGAACCTTATGTTTCAGAACCAATAATTGTTGGACCTTCATCAGTTGGGTGCAGTCATGTTGTGAATGATGTTTTTGAAGAAAATTCATATAGGAATATGGTTCTGCATGCAATGGGGGTTGGTGATACATACTCTAATGATATGGTTTCTAGTCTGATGGCAGCAGAAGAACTTCCAAATCCAGAGGCAGATAAATTTTATAAATTACTTAAAGCTGTAGAGGAGTCTTTATAGGATGGGTGTACCAAGCAATCTAAATTATCTGCTTGTATACAATTGCTTAATATGAAATCAACTCTAAATTTGACTCAAACTGCCTTCAACAAATTTACTGAATTTACAAAAAGTTGCATGCCTGATAATGAAAATTTGGTTTCAAGTTTTTATGATGCCAAGAAATTTATGCGGCCACTTGGACTTGGTTATGATAAATATGATGTGTGTCCTAATTATTGTATGTTGTACTATGGGGTAGATGCAATGAAAACAAATTGTGACTTTTGTGGAAATTTACGATACAAACCTAGAAATCCTACTAGTAAAGGTTCTAATAAGTCAGAGAAACAACTCCGATACTTTCCCTTAACACCAAGACTTCAGAGGCTATTCATGTCTCCACATCATGCCAAAGATATGACATGGCATCATTTTCATAGGTCAGATGATGGAGTTATGGTACATCCATCTGACGGGGAGGCATGGAAGAAGTTTAATCAAGACCATCAAGACTTTGCATCAGATCCACGAAATATTCGATTAGGATTATGCACTGATGGTTTTAGTCCATTTAACATGTCTTCAAATGTCTACTCTTGTTGGTCAGTAATTGTGACTGTTTATAATTTGCCTTATTGGAAGTGCATGACACGACCATTCATGTTTTTGTCAATGATTATTCTTGGGCCGAAGAATCTGGGGAAAAATCTTGATGCTTTCCTACGAACATTAATTGATGAGTTGAAAAAGCTATGGTTTGATGGTGTCAATACCTGTGATATATATAGGAAGAAAAATTTTCAATTAAGGGCAGCTTTGATGTGGACCATTAGTGATTTTCCAGCTTATGGTATGTTATCGGGTTGGAGTACTCATGGCAAGTTGTCTTGTCCTTATTGTATGGAGCATAACAAAGCCTTTAATTAAAGCATGGGGGAAAAATAATCTTTTTTGACTGTCATCGACGATTCTTACCTATGGATCACCCATATAGATATCAATCAAACAAGTTTTTGAAAGGAGTAACAGAATGGCTCCCTCCTTTACCTCGTCGATCTGGTTCAGAAATGTTATTTGAAGTGTCTAATTTTACAGAAGGGCATATTAGAAGTTCATCTCACAATGACAAAATACTAGGCTTTGGTGTTAAACACAATTGGGTGAAGAAAAGCATTTTCTGGGAGCTTCCATATTGGCATACAATTTTGATTCATCATAATCTTGATGTCATGCACATTGAAAAAATTTCTTTGACAATATTTTTTATACAGTAATGGATTGTCCTGATAGAAGCAAGGACAATGTAAAGGCTAGGTTGGATATTCAGTTGTATTGTCAAAAGCCTAACTTAAATTTGCAACAAGATGCAAGTGGTCGGGTTTACAAACCTAAAGACACTTATTATCTCTTCAAGAAACAACAACAAGAAGTGTTGTCATGGATGAAAGAATTGTCCTTTCCTGATGGTTATGCTTCAAACATCTCACGGTGTGTAAAAGAGGCACAATGTAAGGTTTTAGGCATGAAAAGTCATGATTGTCATGTTTTTATGCAGAGACTTCTTCTAATTGCTTTTCGACCTTACTTGCCTAAGCCACTGTGGGAGTCATTAACTGAATTGTCAGTATTTTTTTGGGACATTAGTGCTACAAGTTTAAATGTCCAACACATGGAGTTGTTGCAGATGAATATCATTGAAATTATTTGCAAACTTGAAAAGATTTTTCCTCCATCTTTCTTTGACTCTATGGAACATTTGACAATACATTTACCTTATGATGCAAAAGTCGGAGTACTCGTTCAATATCGATGGATGTATCTATTTGAACGGTATGTTTTCATGTCATATTATTTTTTATTCTTTTCCATTTTTTCTCAAACTAATTGATATCAATGATATAGGTTTATGTTTTATTTGAAGAAAAAAGTGACCAATAAAGCTAAAGTTGAGGGTTCCATATGTGAAGTATATTTGATTGATGAAATTACTAATTTTGCATCTTATTATTTTGGTGATGACGTGCAAACAATATGGAATCGAGTTCCAAGGAATGATGACGGTGGCCTTAAAAGTCTTGATGGACAACTTTCAATTCTTTCTTATCCAGGGAAAAAATTGTCCAGAAGATCGTATAGAAGACAATTGTCACATGCTGAAATGAAAATTGCACATAACTATATTTGTTTCAACTGTGAAGAATTGAAGCCCTATTTAGAGTAAGTATGGATTTTTTTATATACTTTATTCTTAATAATTTAATTTTAAAAATAAACTATTTATAATTTAGGCAATGTCATCAAGAGTTAAAGTCACAACAACCACATGTGAGCGATGCTGAAATAGAAAAATTATGCGAGGAGATCTTTCCAATTTGGTTAAAAAATAATGTAAGTAGTTTTATATTATGATTTTTTAATGCAATTTTATTCTTTTAATAAATTATTTTATTTTTGAAAAAAATATTTATTATGGTGTTAAATGTTATGGTAGGTTGAATATCAATCAAATGGAATTGGGAATTAAATCTTTGCACTTGCTATGGGCCCTTTAAATTTAGTTAAATGTTATAATGGGTATTATGTGAATGGTTTCAAATTTCACACTCAAAGTTATGGTCGATTTAAAAAGACGATGAATATCGGGGTTTGTGTGAAAGGAAGTTGCTATGATGACAATGAATGTGATTATTATAGAATGCTTGAAGAAGTTGTTTGACTAAAATATTTGGGGAGTAAGTGTAAAGTATTCATGTTTAAATGCCATTGGTATGATATAAGAAGAGGAATTAGAATGCATCGTTCAAATGGTTTGGTTGAAATCAAACATACTTCTCGACTATATGGAAATGAAGATTTTGTGCTAGCACAACAATGTCAACAAGTCTACTATACATGTCCACCTGATAATAAATCTTCTGAATGGTGGGCGGTAATTAAGACAACTGCTAGAAGTCGCTATAACATTGACATGGGTGAATTTATTGAAGACGATAACAATATGAGATCATTTGATGTCGCTTAGTCAGATGAGATTTCTCAACCATGTTATGTCCTTCCTTCTCAAACACTTGATAATCCAAATATGGTTGTTGAAGCATCATATTATACAAAAATCAACCATTGTGAATTGCTTCAGTTACAGGCAAACTCGGTAGAAGTTGAAAGGGCTTCAAATGAAGAATTTGATGATGATGTTAATGGTGATTACGATGATGATGATGTGGTTATGAGTGATGATAATGATGATATATTGTAAAATTTATTTTTATTTATTGTATTTGGACTTATTTTTAAATGATGTAAGTTATGTTTGTATTAATGGTATTAATTAAAAATAATTATTTTGTTCATTTTTATTTTTTTATTGAATTAGTTAGTTCATATTCAATAATTAAAAATAAGTCAGTTATATTTATTCTATAATGTTGTTTATTGATGTTAATTTTTTATTCTATTTCAGGTATCTAGCATGCCTCGACGTGGTTCTATATTAGCTTCCAGGAGTAATAAGACCACTTCATCTAGATCAAATGGCCCTTCATCTAGGCCGAATAACCAAGCATCCATTTCTCATCAACCTTTTCATCATGAGTTGGATGATTGCTATAATCCTACTCGGCAAGATTATGGGTAGAGGGATGATTATCAATCGTACGAGGGTTTTCGCTTTCAAGATTTACTTACAACTCAAGAAAGTTTCCCTCAATATCACCCATATACTTTTAGGGGATATAATGTTGATGGGGGTTGTTATGATTGGAGGGGCAAGGATGTTAGGGGAGATGAGAGAGTTGAGGAAGATGGTGGAGAACAATATGAGAGAGTAGATGGTGATAATGATGAAGATGAGGGAGATGATGTTAATGCAAGAGGATTAGGTGATGAGGGAGATGATTGTAATGTTAGAGATTCAGAGGATCAAGATGACATCCCTTCAATCCATGGTTCAACATCTTCTCCAATGCATCATGAGCAACGGGTTCAAAAGAAGGGTTTTGACACACATAAGGATCCAATTACCAAAAAAAATAGCTTCATTTATATGGAACAACAGAGTAAGTTGAAATTTATAAGGTTATGTTTTATAATTATTTTTTAAGCTTTATTAATTTAATGAATCTTTGTCATTTTTTTAAGCTTCAATAACTCATCGTGTGGGCGTGAGATTGGATTTATTTTGAGATCAAATTTTAAAGGACCATGGCACAATTGGGAAAAAGTTGGTTCAACTTATAAGGATAAACTCTTTAAAGAGTTTAAGGTATGAGATTATACATTTTTATTTTAGATATAATTATGTTGACTTATAAATTAATATTATGAGACTTGAATATATTAATAAATATATGTATTGAGAGATTGTTTGATGGATGAGATGTGATCCAGGATGATTGGATTAAGATGGGAGTTGTAATGACATATAATAGAAGTGTTGTCGATAACTTGGTACCAATAAAAATAAAGGAGACTTTGCTGAAATTTATTTAAAAAACTTTCCATAATTTTAGACATATCATTCAATAGTTGATATTAGTAAAGAAATGTTTGAAATTTTATGATTTTATATTTGAGGATGTTACATTCTTTTTTTCTATGCACACCATATCTTAGATGCAAGGATTATTACTGTAGTAAAAAATAGTTTTTTTATGGAAGTGAAGACCAAAATGAAATACGAACCTCTTAGATACAATTAATGTAAATAATAGTTTTTTATTGATTGAAAACATAAATTAATATATAATTATTTTTGCATCTCTAACGACTTCAATTAAGTTAGAACATGTCATTTTACTATGATATAAGACAAATTAATTCTATTTTAGGAATATATTAAGAAATGGTAAGGTGTATACAAAAAAATATATTATAATAATTAGAATATAAGACATTAAATTACATTTTATGATGTAGTTAAGAAGTTTTTATTTTATCAATATTTTTTGTTCATCTTTTTTACTTCTGATTGTGTGATTGTAATTATATAGGCTAGTTAACAACTATGTTGAGCTTTGTTTGTTTTTTTAATATAGAAAAAATATATATTTTCTGAGGATGATGAACCAGTTGTTCATAAGATTTGGGAAGATAAGACTAGAATTGCTTTGAACCAGCAGTTGACACGAGCTCGTAAAAGAGCTATGTCTGATAGAAATACCACAAATATTATGGATTGCATTAATAAAGGTTCAGTTTGGATACAAAATGACGATTGGAATTAAATGATTAAAGAAATTTGGTCCACCCAAAATTTCAAAGGAGGTCAAAATTTGCAAGAAATAATCGACTAACTGAAACAGATGGTAAATTAAGCACTCATTCTGGAGGTACGGTGTCATTTGCATCATATCGAGCTAGCATGGTGAGGATTGTTTATATTTGTTATAATGGACTTCAAATTTTTATATTTATATTTTCTAATATTTTTTGTTTGTTGATAGCAAGAAAAAGCGGGTGGAAAAGAACCTCTATGGGATGATGTGTTTTCGGTGTTGCATCAGAGTGTCAAGCAGCCTGAAACATTCATAGATAACAAGTTTAAAAAAGTTGTTGTAAATATTTTTTTAATGTAATTTAATATTATTTAAAATTTAAATGAATTTATTATTATATTTAATTGTATTGTAAGAGAATTACAAAAAAGAGATGATTTCAAGATATGGAGCTGATCGGGAAAATCATCCTTCATTTGATGGAGCAACTTAGTGTGTGGCAATAGGAGGAGTTACAAAGGGTAGAATATATGGTGCACCTGGTATGCCAAAATCCATGGTTAGTACGAGTGCTTCATCATAATCCTATACGATGGAGTCAACACCTCCTAGCTCATCAATTCAGGCATTGAAAGAGCAAATAAAGGAAAGAGATGGTTATATTTTATCATTACAACAGGAGATGACCTCAATCAAAAAATTTCTTAGTAATATGGGATACCAAGCTTGGGCATCAAATATGGACCATGGTATGCCGGCACCTATGGCTTCATCTATGCCGTCACATGTGGCTTCACAGATGACGACACCTATGTATCTCCCGTCTAATCCAGTATATCGACCTAGGCCTCGACCACCATACACTGATCCCACCTTATGATGGTCAACATTGTTTTGGTTTGTTTCCACCACCACCCCAATCACCACCTTTATGATAGAATATATTTATTAAATTGTGACTTATCTATTTTGATGTAAGTTTAATGAGATTTAGAAGTTTATTATGAAATTTATTTTTATTTGCGTTATTATTTTTTATAAAATAATTTTTAGTATTAATTTATGTTCTTTATATATTTATCTATAATTTTTTAAATATCCACAAATAATTAAAAAAATTCAATAGATGAGAAAAATAATTTAAAAAATTTGGACAAATCAGCAACGGATCAGCAACAAAGTTTTCATTGTTGATTAGCAACGGAATATCCGTTGCTGATCTACATAACCAACAACTGAATTTCAGCAACGGATAATCTGTTACTAAAAAATCAGCAACGGATTAAAAAATTAACATCTATTATTTGCATCTGAAATTATCCGTTGCTAATTCCGTTGCTGAGTTTTATCAGCAACAAATTTTAATATTATTTGCAACCGACTAGTTAGTTGGTAATATGTTTTTTTTTTTGGGTAGTGTATGTCTATTAGCTATATTTTAAACAACAAAATTTTCAACATCTTCACTTGTCCATAATGGTTTCTCTTCAACCAAACAGCCATCAATATAAGGCTGTGTCTGCTAAATGGTGCAAAAGCGGGCAAAAATAGTACACCACAATTGGTTTTTATTCTAGACGGATGCCTGTAATGCTGAGTTTATTTTATCTGCACTGCTATGAAGAAAACGGTGGTGCAGCACCAATTGCACCATGTTAATGCAGACATAATCCGATATGAGACGAAGAATCATTGTAGAGATTGTGCTTTGTTGAAAACGTTGACTGCTTCATATATTGGCCACCACTTTAGTTCTTATCTAAATACTAAAATTCTTTTCAGGAGCAAGAATGCTTGTCACCTTACATGTCTGCGAATGTTTTGGCTACAGGCTAACTGATATAAGGTCACTGACACACTAATTGCTTCGTGCAAACTCGTTTACAGATGTTCAAAATTACATGGAAATTCAGTGTTAGTTTTGATCCTATAATTTTTATCTGTTTAATATAATGTATGAAACAACACATTTTATTGAAAGCATCTGTGTTGACTCCCTTGCAACTTCATCTAACATTCTTAAAGTTGGATTCATTACTTCAATATACTGAAAAAGGGGCCTGGTTGAATCTACCTTAATGAAGTGGATAGGCACTTTTATATCAAAAACCTTGCAATTGAGTTTTAAAAGACTAGTGAACCAGTTCTAGATGGTATGGTTGTGCAGGAGTCAGTTGAATTATTGCACAAACTTATAAAACAATCTATGTTTAAATCTCGGTAACAGTGCAGGTATTGAAGCAATTAAGTTGATACGATTGCTAAAATTGGATAGATGGCCAGTTGACTATATATTCTGTCTGTATTCAGCTATGAATTAAGATAAATGACCGTCGTGAATTTGTGATTGTTATACTCTGTTTGAACTGGAGTCTAGAGGCTGTTACATCACTGAGAATTTGAGATTTATGCATGAATGGTTCTCTTGGTGCAGCTACGTTTACACCCAAAGCTCCAGTTTGGAGTGGAATTAGCTCTCCTCCGGCTAGCTTTATAGTCTACGCTGCCTGGTGAAATATGGTTGGCATGCCTCAGATTTGATAGGTGCTAACTATATATATACATGGTGCATCAATGTGATGTCTGAGCACTTACTTGAATAGTTAAAAAAGTATATTTTCACACAAACTGTTACCAGCAACTTTGCAGTCCATCTGCTATTTTAGTTAGAGATATAGCCTCATTTATATATTGTTTCTGACCCTCCTGCATTATGCCACAAAATCATTTAACCTGTTTTTGAAGACAAAGGCAGTCGACGTACGGACCATTAACTTTTGTGCTTCATTAAACATTCACTGTCGTTTCACCCTCCCTTCAGTTTGTTGAAGAGTGCTTGATAGACCGTTAATTCAGGTACCGGGTCTGCATACTGCACAATTTCCTGTAAAACTTTTCTATTTATAGCCAAGTTAAAATGGCCACCCAAATTTTGAAACCTAAATCTGTAGCACCCACCTCTCAGTTTCTCCCCTCACACATACACACAAGGAAAGGTCATGATCTCGGTTTGGTTAATTCCATCACCAACACCCTTGTCGTGATCTTCTATCTTATCATCCTTTCAGACCATTCATTTCACTCATTTTGGTTCTTGATTTTAGGATCAAAATAACTATGGCAAAGAGATCATTTAAATGTTTTGTGGAACAAGATCTGGGAAAGCTCCCACTCTTCTTGATCTATGCCGTGCTCGAATGGGTGTTAATTGCTGTGGTCTTTATTGATGGGTTACTTGCGTTTTTTGCCAACGAATTTACATTTTTTGCCAACGAATTTACCAAGTTCTTTGAGTTGAAAATCCCTTGTTTGCTCTGCACAAGGATTGATCTGGCTGTTGTTCGTAGAGATGCTGATCTTTATTACAACCAATCCATATGTGAAAATCACAAGAAGGAGGTTTCAAGTCTAGCTTATTGTCGTGTCCATAAGAAGCTTTCGGATATAAGAAAAATGCGTGAGGGGTGTCTTCATTCTTTTGCTACGAAGAAAGAATCTGATTGTGATACATATAAGTCTCCTGTTAGGGTTTTACACAAGAATATCGAGCTGTTTGTTGATGATGATCGTGACATTCATTTGAGGCTGCCTACTGGAGGAAAAGACAACATGGTGCCAGCTGAGAAGAGCAACCTCCGCCAGGGTTCATGCTGTGGGAACCCATTGAAGGTAAAGGCCTACACGAAGGGAAAGATTGCAGGCACGCTCTCACAAGCTCCTACTCCTTCTCCCTGGGTACCATTGGTGAGTTTGAGAAATGAGGACCCTCGGAAGTTGGACTTATCTCAGGTGCGATACACAGAACTCAACTTCTCAGAAAATGACTCAGAGCTTCAAGATGATGAAGATGTCTCGAATGCAGCACATCTGGATAAGCAATGTTAGTTTTAAATTTAATTTTGTTTTTGCTATCCCTGTCACTTCTTACATGGTCAGGTCAATGAATTCTTTGAACTCTTAAAGATTCTTTTAACTATGCAAAGTTCATATGCATGCATGGTATTACTCAGTGGAAGTATATCTACGTTGTCCACGTTATAAAATGCATTTTCTTGAAATGCATTGCTTAAATTCTTAACATCGCACATGGTTGCTTCTTGCTTTTGGTCTCTTAGTTTTCAACAACCTCATTGATTTAGTGGGTGTATTTTTTGTGTTAGTCACGGACGATGTGAAAGCTGCTATGGTGCCATTGCTGACAGAAGCTGAGAATACGATTGAAGATTGGACCCCTACATTTTCCAGAGGAAATAAGTTTCTTGGAATCCTACTAACAGATTCAGCCACCGCCAGTCCCAGGGCATTTACTAGGTTTCCGAGGAAATCATTCCTTGACGAAACTGAAGATGCTTCAGAGTTCACTGAAGGGACTTGTCTATCAAATGAGCTGGTAGATGATGACTCAATTTTGCACCATTTGAAGAAACAGGTTCGTCTGGATCGCAAGTTACTGATGGCTTTATACATGGAATTGGATGAAGAAAGAAGTGCTTCGGCCGTTGCAGCTAATAATGCAATGGCCATGATCACCTGGTTGCAGGCAGAGAGGGCAGCTGTTCAGATGGAGGCAATACAGTATCAAAGAATGATGGAGGAGCAGGCAGAGTATGACCAAGAGGCCCTGCAAGCAACAAGGGATATCCTTTCCAAGAGAGAGGAACAAATCAAGGGTTTAGAGTTTGAGCTCATGGCCTATAGAGAAAATTATGGAGCCCTTTTCGGACAAGGTTTTATGGGATCCGGAGATGAGATTGATGAGGATTGTCATGAGTTGAAACCACATTCTCATTCATCTTAGCCCCAACTTATAGGTCCACAAAAGGGCAAAATAATGCAGAAAATGTATGTCGTAACCGTTTTTTACCATATCTTTTCTAACATATTTTCCAAAAAAAAAAAAAACATTAAAAGAAAGAAGCCAAATGACGTGCAAGAAAAGAAATAGAGACCACAATAAATATAATAAACATAAAATTTTAAATCCCTCTAAAAAAAAAATGTAAGATGAGGACATAAAAAAAAGTGTAAAAAAAAAGTAAAGTATGAACTATAAATATAATAGATATATATATATAAAATTTAGGGTCAGAACACACGAAAAGTTAATAAAAAAAATCACATAAAATCATGGAAACAAAAAAAAACATAAAAAAAAAACATAAAAAACATGAAAAAAACAAAGAGAGAGAAAGAGAGAGAGAGAGAAATAAGGTTTAGAAAGTAGAATAAAAAAAATATATAAAAAATTATTAGAACAAAAAACATTTTGCTAAAACATATTTAGCCACTAACACTCATCTTCTTTCCCTCTTTATTGTTTTACCCTAACTAACTAGCCCCTCTCCTCTTTAACCATGTTGTATTCTGGTAATCTTGTTCATTACCATCACACTATCAAACATATAAACGTAACAACTATATCTCTTTACGAACCCGTAACTTTTAGCGAAGTCTTCCTTGCAGTGGTGGAGACATGAGACCGAAGACACCATTTAAGCACACATGATCTTTGATAATGAAGGGTAACCCAACCCATTGCTATTTGGTTGGGAGATTGAGCACATCTATGCTCAAGTTATTAGATTTTTATTTAAGTTTATTAATTAGGCTTAGTTATGTTATTTTATTAAACTTTTTATTTAATGGATTATAAGCCCAATTATTGGTTGTTTTAGGATTTTACTATTTATATGCTTTTTTCTACATATTAGACAATTTTATGATGAATTGAATAAAATTTACAGAATTGAAAACTTTTTCAACCCCCATTCTTTCTTTTCTTCAACTCTTTTATTCTTTTCTTTAGTTCATTTTTTTATCATTTAGCTTATTCTTAGCTTTTTTCTTCTTTCTTAACTTCTTTTCTTAAATTTTTTTTTTCTCGTATCAACTTTGGTATCAGAGCTGAAGTTTTTAATTATTTTCACAATTTAACGATTCATAGACTTGTTCAAATTCCTAATATTCAATATATCTAGTTTATAAACTCTATCTTATGGGATGCTTTCATCAACAATGAAAAAAAATGTTTTTGTTTTGCATTTTCTTATTTACAATCAAAATCTAAATAAAAACTTCTACTATGGGGTGTGATCTTAGTCATGGTTTTTACAAAGAAAAAATCATTTAGGCTCAAATAAAAACCACAAAGGATATATTCTTAGAAAATAAAGGGACCACAAAGATGATCTTTTCTCATTTCAAACACACATCATTAGTATTGATAAACATTGTCATTTTTTGAAACTTGTGGATGATTACAGAGTGATTGTCAACCATTTATCCATGCAATTAAAAATGCTATTCATATATAAGTTTTATGTCAAAGTTAGCTTTGGTTTGTTTGGTTTGGTCACCTTATAATCGAGAATTGCTTAAATCCCATCTTGAACATATTATGATTCATTCCTGGAAATAATGCACAAAACTAGTTCTTTTTAGGATTTTTATTTAGGAAAAGGATTTAAAATGTTGTGAGATCATGCAATTTATATATAAAAAAAAAGGTTCTTTACACTAAGAATTCATGACCAAACTTCACTTTGTTGACTTGGGAAGAAAACTGGATACATCAGGCATAATATCTTTTTACAGAATTAGAATTCATAAATCTAACTAGATCTTCTCCATCCATTTTAGAAAATCTTAGAGCTCCTCTTGAGAAAGTCGTTTTCACTACATAAGGACCCTCGTAGTTTGGTGCTCATTTACTTTAGTCTTCTCTTGGTAATGGGCAATATTTTCTTCAGCACTAGATCACCTTCCTAGAACGCCCGAGGTTGAATTTTCTTATCATATACTTTAGCCATTCTTTTCTAGTAAAGTTGGTGATGACAAATCGCAGCTACTCTTTTCTCACTAATCAGGTTTAGCTGTTCATATTTGACTTTGGCTTATTCAACCTCTTCTAGTTCAAAATCTATCAATAATCTCAACGAAAGGATCTCCACTTCTAAAGGCATTATGACCTGCATTCCATATGCTAAAGAATACGGGGTAGCTACCATTGAAGTTCCTACTACAATGCGATATATGTGAAGGGCAAATGACAATAGCTCATGCCAATCTTTGTAAGTGATTATCATTTTCTGAATAATCTTCTTGACATTCTTGTTGGCAACTTCTACAGCGTCGTTCATTTTCAGCCTATACAATGATGAATTAGAATGTTTGATTTTTTATTTAGGACAGAGCTCTACTATCAATCTTGCCGTTAAAGTTCTGCGCATTATCGGTCATTATTTTTTCTAATGGACCGTATTGGTAGATCAAGTCTTTTTCTATAAAATTTTTCACCACCTTCTATGTTAAATGAGCATATGAGTTGGCTTCTACCCATTTTATGAAGTAGTCGATAGCCACGAGGATGAACCTATACCTATTATTGGCTTTTAGGTTAACAGGCTCAATCACATCAATTCTTTATATCACAAATGACCATAGAGATGTTAGATTAAACATAGGAGTCGGAGGTGTATTGATCTTATTGTTATACACCTGACATTTATAACATCTCTTTCTAACGTCATCAAAAAATAACCAGCCTTTTGTATTTTCCTTGCCATCATATGTCTATTAGTGTGAGTTGAGCAAATTCCTTCGTGGATTTCTTGTAATATATTTGTAGTGTCAGCCTCATTCAAACATTTTACCAAGGTTATGTTGAATGATCTTTTATACAAGACTTCTTCATCTAAGTAGTAATACATAGCCAATCTTCTTAAGGTTTTCCTATCTACTTTAGAGTCTCCCACAAGATATTCCTGGTTTTGCATAAAGTTCTTAATATCGTGGTACCAAGGATTCTCATCTATCTCTTCTTCAACTAAGCAACAATGAGTTGAGAAATTTTTGATATCTATGTGTATCTGTTGTACTTTATGTCAAAAATCAATTCTAGTCATAACCGTTAGTGTGGACAAAGCATTGGCAAAATAGTTCCTTTCTCTTTCTAAATGGGTGAATTTTATCTTTTCAAACTCTTCTGCTAGTTTGGATAGATATTTTTGGTAAGGTCTTAGCTTTTCTTCTTTGGTTTTCCATTCTCCTTTTACCTAGCAGATAATCAGCATTGCATCGCCATACACATCTATCTATCTGATTTTAAGCTCCAACATAGCTTTTAAACCAAAGATGCAAGTCTCATACTCAGTTATATTGTTGGTGCATTTAAACTTCAGCTTAACTGAAACCAGGAATTGCTTTTTATCAAAAGAGATTGTTATTGTGCTAGCTCCATTACCATATACATTTACTGCCTCGTCAAAATACATGGTCCACCAATCTATCTTTTTTTCTTCTTCCTTAACTAACAATATATTTTTATCAAGAAAATCAAAATCTAAAGGCTCATAATCTTCAATGGTGTTGTCAGCCAGATGGTCAGCAATTGCGCTCCCTTTCACAGCTTTTCTCATCATATACACTATGTCGTATTTTGCTAACAGAACTTGTCATCTTGCAATTCGACTTGATAGATAGGTCTTGTTATAAGTATACCTCAATGGATCCACCTTTAAAATCAACCACGTAGTATGATACAACATATAATGTCGCAATCTTTTTTCCGCCCACGCCAACGCACAACGTAGTTTTTCTATCACCATGTATCTAGATTCGCACTCTGTGAACTTTTTACCTAAATAATAATAAATGAATCTTTTTTTCTTTCTGGTTTCATCAAGTTGGCCTAATACACATCTAATAGCTGTTTTTATCACCGTCAGATATAGTATCAAATGCCTTCCTGATATAAAAAGAATGGGCACAGACAAGCTTTGTAAGTACTACTTGATTTTATTAAAAGCTTCTTCACACTCCTCATTCCAAGTTCTAGGATTCTTTTTTCTCGGTACTGAAAGATAGGCTCATATATTGTTATTAGTTAGGATATGAATCGAGTAATATAGTTCAACATCCATAAGAATCTTTTCACCTCATCTCTATCTTATGAGATGGCATAGATTGAATGGTCTTTACTTTATCAGGATCCACCTTTATCCCTCTGTCACTTACCACAAATCCAAGCAACTTTCCAGACTTTACTTCAAATGAACATTTTGCAGGGCAGTTTATACCTCTTCAGTCTTTCAAATAACTTCTTTAAAACTTGGACATGACTTTCTCCTTTCTTGGACTTGGTAATCATGACATCCAGATACACCTCATTTTCTTTGTGTATCATATCATTAAATAGAGTCATTATGGCCCTTTGGTAAGTGACCCTTGCATTCTTCAACTTAAATGGCATAACCTTGTAGCAGAATAATCCCCAAGGCGTGACAAATGTTTTTTTTCTCTTTATCTTCCGAAGCCATCTTTATTTGTTTGTACCTTAATAAGCCATCCATGAAGGAATACGTGGTACTATGTATAACGTTGTTGACCAAAACATCTATACGTGGCAAAGAAAAGTTATCTTTGTGGCTAGCCTTGTTCAAATCCTTAAAATCCACGTAAACTCTGATCTTCCCCTCATTCCTCAGCGTACTATGTTAGATACCCATTGTGGATATTTAACTACTTCTAAAAAGCTGGCATTCTATTGCTTCTTAAATTCTATCTTGACTTTGATAAAGATATCTGGATGGGTTTTTCTCAACTTTTATTTGACTGATTTGCAACCTTCTACAAGTGGTATCTTGTATACTACAATATTTATATCTAAACTAGGTATATCCTCGTAGGACCAGGCAAAAACACTTGTATATTCTTGTAGCAAAACAATCATTTCTACTTGCTATTCTATCAATCCTTTCTTGGTTGTGACCAATTTGTGCTAAAGCTTTATAAAGCTTGTAAAAAAAATGATAGCAGGCTCACCTACAATGTTCTTGCTTTTGTTTCTCTAAAAAAGAGGTATAAAAACTCAATCAATCAAAACATTGATGCTTTTCATGCCTTTCAGAAGATTAAAGTTTGTCATTTATCTTATTTTATTAATCAAGCCATCATCTTTAAGATCCACCAACAATAATTTAAAATCCATCATTTCATTGTTGAGCATGTAAGTTTATTATTTTTAATGAATTTTGTGTTGTGGGGTTGCTTGATTTTTGTTTTAAAAAAAAAACATAGCATGATGCATTCAAGATTATTTTTTTCTTTACTTTGATTTCCAGCAATAAAATCTACTTGGAATGGAAATGTCTAATCTATTAGAATTACTTAGAACTTTGATTTCTGTATACAGATTGTGTAAAAAGGACAAAGGTGACTAGGGTTTTGGTTTGAAGTTGGGATTGCTATGTTGGTAATTTTATTATTTTATTAATTTAGAATGCAAAGTGTAATTTTTAAAGAACTAGAAGCAAAATGAAAAATAAATAAATTATAAAAAGTTTATTGTAATTATTTAGCAACATTTTAATTATTTAAAAAATCCTTTAATCAAGCTGCGCTCCAAAAAAGCCAAAAGAAAAAAAACACTTACTGAATTTTTCCTATTTTCAGATATTCATTAAATTGAACTAAAGTTCAAATGCAAGAAAGGCAGTATATATGCTTTCAAGAGGAAAAAGAAAAAAGAAAATATAAAGACAATACAGAGGGAGTATATATTAAAAAAAATATTGCAGACAGGAAATAAAACTAAACAAAAATGAAACTAGTTTAAATTACAGCACCCACATCAACTTTAACAATTCGAAAGCAGAGTTTTTTTTTGGCCAAGGGGTATCAACTGTAAGATGAATGCATTGTTATTGCTGTTCCTTTAACTTTCTAAAATACAAGACAAAAACCACCTACAAAGTAAACCTATAAATTCACAAGAATGCAGAAAACATTGAGCAGTTCTGACCAGAAGAATAACAATAACCATGTTTCTTTTTGTCTATTCCTCGAGTAAGCACCAAAATCCTCTAATCTGTAACATGAATCTACAAAAACACAACCATAACTTTGAAAATTTTTCCATCTGGGGGTAAGCTATGCAAATTATAAAAAATAGTCAGGAGTTCTGCGTGTGGTATCAGGTTCAATCTGACGAGGTGCTGGGTCAAATTGAAGGAAATTCTGCTCCATATTCTCCCCAATCTCAAGTATTGCAGCCATATTCCCGCAGCGATAGCAGTAATTTGGCGCACTGAACACTGTCACCACATTCTTGTCCTACAACAATTTGAAATAGATAATAGTGAAGGTAGAATTTCAGAACTTCATAGCTAAATAAAATAATATTTTCAATTGGGAGTCCCCACAAACCTGGGACCAATTGTATCCTTCCATGACAAGCTGGTGAGCTCTAGAAATGAGAGTGAGCCCATTAGTGTGGTTGAACTGTTGAGAGATATCCTGTCCAAAGGTGTATCCAGCCCCACGAGGAGAAATTCCCCATCCACAACGATCATCCGGATCAGACCAAAGGAGATCACACATTGGACCCTCATGAGGTACCTAATAATGCAATGAAAATAAATCAGCAAAATGGAATTTGCAACAATAAGGGAAAGATATATGCGGTAATCAAACCAGCTAGTCATGTATACTACAAGAATTAACAAAAACAGCTCACAAAGGCTGTGTTAGTCATATAATTGACTAAGTACATACAGCCTCTTCAATTCTCTTAAGTGAATCTGAGCGATGTCTCAATCAGTACAAACTTTCCAAGACATTACTTCAATTAATAAGCTTAATGCTAAATTTCACAAAACTCCACCACCTGTAGATGATGAGGGGAGAAAATTTTACAAACATAAAGGAGGGAAATAAGCAATATTCACATAAATCAAAACAGTGGAAAAAGTATAGCTGATTTTCTTCTAACAGATGTAGGACGCAATGGGCTTGAACAAAGATTAACTGGTTTTGCCTGTAATCTTCTTATGCTAAGACACATCAGGTAAACCAGTTTGACATGCAAATGAAAAGGGTTTGCAGTCAGAGAATAAGTGATTTGAAAGCAAACAAAACTGAGTTGGCAAGGATGTCATCAAATATCAATCCAATAAAAGTAGCGTGATGACTGCAGGTGTACCTCCTGTATACGGTCCAGGGAACGAATATTATCCAATGTGTCCAAAGATGGGGAAAGACCACCATGCAAGCAGAAGATCTACAAGGTAATAACAAATGGTTATCAGATAAAACCATGGGGCTAATTTAAAACTAAAACCAGGATCAAGGGCATAAACAAGGGTAAGACAATTTTAGAATCTAAACCTGACTCTCAATTAGGGCTGTAAGTGGGAGGTAATCAAAGAGGTCGGTGAAAAATTTCCAGACATTGGCATTTCCATATTTCCGCAAGCATTCATCATAAAATCCATACCTGAAGAGAAATAAGTGAGATATTGATATGTATCGCATATATGATGATGCAATGTAACAAATTGACTAAAACACCAACAACTTCCTGGCTTGCGTTCGCCTCTCCTCTTTCAAATGTATGCTAATTTAATTAACTGGCTTGTATGCGTGAAAAAGAAGACGGAAACAATTGATGAATGTTATCTGCACTAGTACATTTCAATTTTGCATGCGGTTAAATAGGACATTTAAGCACGGTTATTCTTCTATTTCAAAAACTTTTAACTTAACAAAACATGGTTGCAATTAGTGTTTGACAAAGCAACTTGGTGAACAGATCATTGCACCTATGGTGAATAGCATTGCATCAATAATTGGGTGAGCATAAAATGAACAAGACTCTTACACTTGGGTTATTTGACGACTCTCATGATTTCCTCTTAGAATTGTGATCCTATCTCTATATCGAACTTTCAGTGCCACTAAAAGAGTGACAGTCTCCACAGAGTAATATCCTCGATCTGCAAATTCCCCAAAAAAAGGTAAACCTGGTGGTGATTTCCGAAATGTAAAGAAGTAAAACAACATAAAAAAATTGAGACATATCAGCTTAGCTACAAAGTTGAGAGCGAAAAAAACTCCACCTAGGCATATTCAGATTGTAAAAGAAACCTCTTCAGGGTATTTGGATTATCTAAAACAGCACAAGTACCGCTTTCATTACTCTTAAGCGTTAAGCTATGAGTCCCACAAATTATGGATCATCAGGTGCAAAAGCTCTTGGTTTCTTACAAAAAATAATCAATACACTCGATAATATTCTTTTCTTTCATCATTTACACATACTCATTAATATTATTGTTATTATTAACCAAGAGAGACGGACCTACGTAGTCGCCCATGAAGAGGTAGTTAGTGTCGGGAGCGTTGCCACCGATGCGAAAGAGTTCGACAAGATCATGGAACTGACCGTGAATATCACCACAGACAGTTACTGGACATTTGACAGGCTGAACGTTCCATTCCTCCACAAGTACCGCTCTGGCTTGCTCACACAGTGCTTTCACTTCCGCTTCAGCTAGTGGCTTGCACTGCATCAAGTGCTCGATCTGCCGGTCCAGATCCACGTGAGACGGCATCTTTTTCTTCAAAGAGACTTTCGATTGATTGAATCGAATAGAGTTTGTTTGCTTTTTTTGGGGTGGGGGAATGATTCAGGTCATCGTCCGGACCGGACGGGACCGGACGGAGATTGGGGATTTTATTTAGAGGTTGCTATTTAGGGTTCAGCCTTTTATTGGGAGAAAACACAGCTAAAAATATCGGGGCTGTAAGATATCTCCAATGAAAAATGCAATTTTAAAAAGTTAAATTGATAAAATAATATTTTAAATAATATAAATATAATTTTTTTATTATATTTATTTTAATAAAAAAAATTATTTATAGAGCTATTTATATTAAAATAAAATTAATAAATATTTTATTATTTCTTAATAAGTTTGATGTTATTTTTTTTTACATAACTATATTTAATTGGTTTATTTTTTTAGTGACTTCATTTTATTGGTTTTATCTCTTTAAAGAGATATGTAAAAATAGTATTTGTGGAAGAGAAAAGACATTTTAATATTTTATTTGACTTTTCTTTAAAGTATATAAAATAAAAAAAATCAAAATATTAATTTTTTATTTTTAGACATCCATTTAGCTTCTCTATCTTTTTCCTTTGGTTTTTTCGCAGGTTAGTGTAATAATTTTGTTTTTCTCTTAATGTCGATCCCTTCCCTCTCCCTCTTTTTTTCTGTTGTTATTAGTGGTGCCATGCGGTCAAGTTTATTATGCATTCACTTACAAATTTTATTTTATTTTTTAATTTGTAATCGCTTAATGTAGGCGTGGAATTGAATTGAATTAATAATTTATTATAATTTTTTTATTTAAAATAAAATATTCAATTATATGGTTTGGAATACCTGTAAAATTAAATTGAATTAAAATATTTTGCTTTTAATTCATGAATCATTTCTATTGTTATATTTGTTTTAGTATAAAAATAGAATTCATAAATTATTTCATAATAAAAACAATGTCTTATATGCCCTGGATTGGTTACCATTGACTCATAGTTTTTCTTTTTTTGTGGCCTAATGTTGAAGAAAAGAAAGAGATGTTAAAGAGAAGCTGAAGGATTTTTTTTAGAGAAAAAAAAGATGAGTATTTTTTTAATAATTATTTTTTATTTGAAATTATTGTAGCAAATCACAAGGTCTCCACTCTGATTTGCTTTTGCCTATTTTTTATGATTAAATAGAATTCAAATTAATATCCTTAAAAAGATTACACATGAATTAATTAAACCAATGGAATTGAATTCAATTCCAAATGTTCCAAATAACAAGTAAAGATAATATAAAACTAAAATAAAAAATTAAAAAATAAATAAAGAAAAAAAATAAAACACAATGACAAGTCAAAATATCATACATTTATCATATCGGAATAACATTTATTTATTAGCCAAAAAATATATAAAAAATAAATTTATACATATATCCATTGATATTGATGATGAAATGATAAAGTAAAAAAAATAAATAAATATCCACGTAATAATACATCCAAAACTCTCCCTCTTGGGTATTCATTTCTTAAAAAAAAAATATCTCGTTATTACCTTACTATGAAAAACTCTAAAAGACAAAAATCCTAAAGGAAAAGGAGTATGATATTCTTATCATACACTTTTAAAACTATCTCCTAGAAAAATCTTGCTATGAAAATCTAATAAGACAAAACCTAGATAAGAAAGAAAAAAAAAAGAGAGAGAACAATGCACCTTTATATCTCTTTTATGTGAGTGTATTAACACATTTGAGTCACCACATGTCTATGAGTTTTTCTAAAGATATAGAAAGCAATATTTTATGAACAACTTTATTATATTCGAATTTGACTATATTTGATTAACATTGATTTCAATTTTCTTATATGTTTCATGTGCGAAAAATATTTTTGGTGATATATGTTTGATTTTATCACCATTAATATAACCTTTTTTTACTTGAAAAATTACATTATTTCTAATTATGTTTAACAATAAATCTCAACCATATACATTTTTAAGTTCTTTCATGAAGTGTTAGTATCTTTATATGATTTGAAGAAGTGGCGGTAATAGTTTTTTTTTTGGTAAAGCATCAAGATATAAAAGTACTATCATATGTGAATGATATCCTATTTGAGAGTGATCTTTATATGGATCGGGAAAATACTTGACATTTGCATATCCAATGAATTATGGGTTTAAATTTTTAAATATAATAATCTCTTATAAGTCGTTTCATAAAGATAACGAAATGTATGTTTAACATCATTTCAATATCTATACGTTGGTGTTGAACTATATCTTGCTAATAAACTAGTAGAAAATGTTATATTTGATCTCATATAGTTAACAAGATGCATTAATGAATCAATTGCACTAAGATATAGTACTTTAAGACCAATAATCTCTTTATTATCTTCTTTTTTATTATGAAAAAGCCCCTTCTTTATATCAAGGCAATGAACTACCAATAAAGAGCTTAATGGATGTGTTTTATCCCTATAGAATCATATTAATAGTTTTTTTTTTAAGTTGATTGATAGACAAATATTCTATTTGATATATGCTTGATTTACAAGTCAAGATAAAATCTTATCTTTCCAAGATCTTTCATATCAAATTCTTTATTTAAATATGTAATTGTTTCTACAAGCTTTTTAAGAGTTTTTAAAATATTCAAATTTTATTTTTCTAATAAAAACATATGGACTAATGAGATTATTGACATATCCATCTTTAAAAAGATATGTGTTAAGCTGAATGTAACATACTCCTTGTGATTACTTTAATTCATACACATATCTATATAATTTAATTGAATACATTTCATAGAGCTTTGAGTTGTATGTTCTAGGTAATTTTAGTTCTTTGAAAACTTTCATATAATTAACACTATCAAGTGAGTCGTATAAGTAAGTTGTAACAACATTCATAAGACACATGAAGTCATTTAGAAATTGTTAGGATAATTAAAATTTTAAATATAATTGCATCCACCTTAGAAGAAAATACCTCATTAAAATCAATTTCAGGTATATGTGAGAAACCTTGTTCTATAAGTCATACTTTATACTTTACAAACTCATTATTTTCATTTTATTTTTATATAAACGCTCACTTGAGTCTTACAAGTTTGATATTATTGAAGTTCATTCTACTCGTCCATAAACTTTTATGTTTTACTAATGAATTCAGTTATGTCTTGATTGCATCTTTTCACTCTGGCCAATTATTTTTATGTTGACATTCTTGAATGGACTTGGATTCAAGATCTCTACTCTTTTTTTTTTATCAAATCAGTAGCTATTATACATGCAAATATTTGATCAATAACAATTTCATTTTGATTATATTCCTTTCCTATAATGACATAACTTATAGAAATTTCTACATTCCTAGTATTTATATTATTTTTAGTATTTTTATTAGGTACCTATTTCATTACTGGAGTTGTTTCTTCAGATATGTCCACAACTTGTTTTTGTGTTATGACCTCTTTAAAGGTATTAATAACTATATAAATGCAAACTTCTTTATTTTGCTCCTTTTTCTTTCTTAGACTTTTATCTTTGGAATTGATAGTTTGATCATACTTTTAGCATGCGATGGACTTATTTACTAATGTGTTAATAACTTGTTCTTTTCGACCTTCAATTCGAGAAGGATTATTTAAAGATGGTCCATATGATTTAGTTACTTTTTTTTATTTTAGCAAATGAATTTAGTAATTGATTTGCAATCCTTTGCAAATGAATAATTTTATGAACTTTCAGTTCATATTAATTTGTGCAAAGATCAAAATAATATAACAATAATGCATCCCATAAGAGTTCTCATTTTTCTAGCTTTTTTTTTCTCCCTCTAATTTTGAAAACATTGCTTCATCATTTTAACAATCAACAACACATGTTACAAAAGATTCAAGATATTTAATAATTGACAAGGATTTAAATCCAATATAAATTTTCAGTCCCTTTTATGGATTCATTTTTATATGTTGTAGTGGGGCGATTGGAACATATTACACAACAAAAAATTCTCAAATAGAATATATCTAGTTGTTGACCAGAAACTAATTATAATAGAAAGTATATTAAAGATTTTGATAAACCATTTTGTGTATATACGTGGGTCATAAAATATTCAAATATAATTCTAATTAACATGCAATAATCATTAAATGATTGAGATGTAAATTCTCCTACATTATCAATATGAATTGTTTTAACTGTGTAATCTGGAGATTGTGATCTTAATCAAATTATGTACAAGAAGTCTTGCAAATACAACATTTTAAATAGATAATAAACAAATATGTGACTAATGTGTAGATGCATCTATTAATATATTAAAATGGTTCACATGATAGAATAATAGATCCACACATATTCCCTTGAATTTATTATATAAATGAAGGGAATTCAATTTCAACTTTAGTTAAGGATGATATGATAATCATTTTTTCTTGAGCATAAACAGCACATAAAAATTCATTTGACAAAAAAAAAGTCTTTTAATCTTTTAATAAGTGTCCATTAAAAGTTTCAATACTTCTTCTCATTATTATTATGCCTGAATGGCCCAAGTTATCATGCCAAAGTATAAGGGTCTTTGGGTCTAATAACTTTTGGTTAAACATAACAATAAATTCTATTGGATTAATATATGTATAATATAATCTATAAGAGAATATTGACAACTTTTCCACTATGCGCTTCTTGCTTAAGATAAGCAAAGTAATATGGAGAAATTTTATACTACTTTTATTAGTGGTCTCAATATGATAACCATTACAACATATATCTTTAGAACTTAGTAGATTTCTTTATAATTAATTAGAAAATAATGCATTGTTTATAAATAATTTTGCTTCTTCAGGGAACATAATATGTGTTTTTCTATAATCTTTAATTAGATTTGCAACACTAGACATTATAATAACATCTGCTTCAACTAATTTGAAAATATCAAAATATCGAAATGCCCCTAAAGCCAAGCCTAAGATTATTTTTTTCCAAGGGAATAGAGTTGTTACATTGTGCACATCAAAAGAAAATTATAAAAGAACCCCAAACCAAAGGTATTTTATTTTTGATTTTATGGGTAACCAAGTAATTTCACTATGCAAAGAACTATGAAAGATTGATGACTATTTTACCCCTAAAGGACAATATTGTTTGATTTTTTAAGGGCAATTCGGTCAGTTTACTATTGTAGACCCCGTTTGTTTGCTGGAAAGTAGTTTCCTTTTGGAAAGTGAATTCCGGGGAAAGTGAATTCCAGGAAAGTGAATTTCGGGAAAGTATTTTCCGATGTTTGGTAGTGTAATGGAAAATAGGTTGGAAAACATTTTCCAGTGTTTGGTTATGTCATGGAAAATGAGCTGGAAAATAACTTATTAATGTTTTATTTTTCTCAAGTTTATTAAAATAATGAGGAACAAATCTTACAAATTAAAAAGTTGA
>Ga0325405_1000157_pt1 | contig 64346 bp, 24 predicted proteins | sample PopdelMetagenome_21_FD_205663 | JGI IMG/M metagenome (GOLD analysis project Ga0325405, IMG submission 205663) | Populus deltoides microbial communities from Bellville, Georgia, United States - Xylem-Control-R2 | ecosystem: Host-associated > Plants > Phyllosphere > Stem > Wood/Secondary xylem...
TTCTCTTTTTTTCTTCATCTTTAATTGATCTTGATAAACTTGTTATTGGTGACAATGATACAAGTGTGAAAGTCTTTACATCATTTTCAAGAGAATATATGTTAACCCATCATATTTAGCCTTTCTACGTAATTGTCAAGTACACCTCAATAATAAATGAGTAACATGCATAGTAACCACATCACATAAAATGTAACATTCCCAAACACTAGGACAAAACACACACAATCATATTTATTAAAACATGGAATTTTTTTACAATCTATATATAAGTCCATCACAGATTCTATTGAAATTTCAACAGAGTCTCCCCTATATCAGGAGGTCCCAAGTTATTGACATGAACTTATTATACTCTTATATTTCATTCCTCAATTCTAATCCAATCATCATGGATCTTAATATAACAATAATCATCACCTCCACATCACAGCTTGCTATATAACAATGCACAACATTAATTTGCATCAAAAGAAAGCTCAACATATATATATATATATATATATATATATATATATATCTAAAATCAAGAGTTTATCATTACATTACAAGTTACCCAAAATTCAAAATAGTTTTAAAAAACACATAATATTCCTAGTCTAGATAACAGCAGATAAAATAAAACAAGAATCACTCCTCGGACCTGGAAAATACAACATGTAATGTAAATATTGACATAATTAATAATATCAATAGTAATGGAAGTGTTACTAGATTTTCACTTCTTTTATGTTAATAACACAACAAAACATTCACATAATCTTTGACTAAAAATAAATAGAAAATAATAATATAAGAAAATTAAAAAAAAATTATCAAGTTGCAAGACTCTTTATTCAAGGCCTAACGTTAACTTTGATGAATGTCTCTCAATAAATAACTTATGAATATGTTCCTAAAATAATTTTGATAATTAATATCATGTATAAAATTAATTTAGAAGAAAAGACTTAGAGAAAGTAACATTTTCTTGAAAATGATACGACGAGGGTGATGTCTAGATTATAATATTTTTTATAATATTAGTAAACTCTTTTTTTATACACCCATTCATTATTATTATTTTTTTCATAAAATTTAATTAAATTAATTAGTTTTAAATAATTTAAATTATATTTAAAATAGTGTTTCTTTATATATCATTCAATTTGAAATTTCTTTCAGATAACATTTTAGCATTTTTTTAATGTCATCAATTTTTTTGACAATTATTATATGTGAGCATATCATGTAGAATTTTTTTATGTTTGTGGTCATGGATATTCTATGACAATAACGTACAAGTCTTACTTTTTGAATTATTGTCACTTTTTATTTAATAAACTATAATTTTTATAAAAAAAAACATTTTTTTGTCAAAACAACAAAAAAGTGATTATATAAATCAGAAAATAAGGTTTTGAAGGAAAAAAAATACATTTTTCCTTTATAATTTTATTCATTGTTTTTGTTGTGAATATCATTTTTTACTATCATTGATTGAAAAATAGATTATGAAAAGTTCCACTTGACAACACACAACCAATATGTTGTTCTTTTCTTTTTTTAATATATTTGCGTGAAAATTGTCAAAACATGGTTTTTTTTATTAAAATTTGCTTTTATTGTTCTTATAAGGTGTTATTTAAAAACAATTATTCTAGTAAGAAAAAGTCCAATAAAAAGTAGCACATTAATAATATTAATTGTCGCGGGGCGACATTGAATGACGCGCTAAATGCCTCCTAAGAAATGTGTTAGGAAAGGAAAGAATTTTGGGTATAATCATAAAATTATGATTATAAGATTCAAGAGTCGCCACCTAATATTATAGTTATTAGAAAACCTATGGTCTGCAAGAGTCTGGGTAAGGGACTGGTTGTGTAAAGGGAATACACATCACTTCTAGTACACCCTACTTAAGATAAGTTGTCTTGTTGTTTGATTATTTTTCTAGGTCAAGTTTATATTCATTGGTTTTTTTTTTCTAAGGTTCAAGGCAAATCTCCCTTCGTGAGGAAATCTCTACTTTATTGGGCTAAATCCTAACCGTTCTAAAATCTAAATTTTAGCATCATATTTTTTTTGCACTTTATATCTTTAATACTTGAGGTTGTGTACTCTACTGTATAATTTTACACCTCTAAATATTAAAGTCTAATCTAAACCCTAATATGGACAAAAAAATTGGTGAAAGTTTTTTTTGACATTTTGACCAAATCCTAACAGATAATTATAAACTAGTTATGATATCTATTTTTTGCATTTTTTACATGCAACGAAAATAGGAGAGAGGAAGAAAAAGAAGAGAGGGGAGGCGACTTGGGTTAAGAAGTGCTGCTGATGGTCTGGTTGGTCGTGATGGGAGACTAACATGAGGTTAGTGGAAGAGTTGATGGCTACCGTTGGTTGTTGGAGCAGAAGAGAACCACGGTTAAGAAGAAGAAGGAGAGGTTGGCAGTGGTTATTTTTGTCGTTGATCCATGGTGGTACTAAAGGAGGAGCTATCGGTCATCAAGTTGCTGGGGGAGGAGTTGATTTGTTGGTGGTTGTCTTTGGTAGATGCAAGAGGTGATGGTAGTGGCAGAGAGAGGGAAAGAAGATGTTGGGAATAAAAAAAGAGATAGAGGCTAGTTTTTGTTAAACTTTGGCCTCTGATTTCTTCCTCCCTCAAACCATGAAATCTACCTTTATTTATAGGGGTGGAAGAAGGATATTCTTTCTTTAATGATGTCAAATCTTGGCCCTTGATTTGACCTAGAAAGATCCCAACCGTTGACTCAAAGTTGCCATCATGACCTAAAAGAGTTACTGCAGAAAGGGGATGGTCAGGTTGGCCACTTTGAAAAAGTCACTCAAACAGCTTTTTCAGGAAAAATATAGAAGATGAACAGTTACCAGACGTCGCGTCGTCTAGTCCTTTTTTTTACTATTCATAATGGTGCCATTTTGGTTTTAATTTATGAATTTGGTCAATGTTCAATTTGGTCTTCCATCTTTTAATTTCTTTTAATTGCACCCCTAATTGATCTTAAACTTTTAATTTTATATAATTTTTCCCCTGTCAAACTTCAATGTCATCCTCAGGTTTTAGTGTCTTTTTCATTTTATTCATTGATCTCGGATTTATGCAATTTGACCCTCAATTAACCAATAAACTTTCAATTTTTTTCAATTTCACCTCTGATTTCAATCAATTGAGTTCCCATAGTTTAACGCTTTTTGCAAAATGGTCATTGGCTGTGAATTTGTTCAATTTAACCCTTAATTGACCCCCAAAACTTTGATTTTCTTGAAATTATACCCCTAATTTGAATTAATTGACTTGATAAAAATTAAATTTGGTTTTCTAAATTTCTAATTTTCTCAATTAAGCCTAAATTGGGCACCCAAACTTAATTTTTCAGTATTTAAACCCCTAATAAAATTAATTTGACCCATTTAAAGAATAATTAAGTATTTAAACCTAATTAAATCCTTCAATTGAATTCAAGTTAATTTTTAAACATAATTAAACTTTAATATATTAAAAATATTTGCACATTTTTTTTATGTTAAAAAACTTTTAGTCCAACTCGTGATGTTTATAAAATATAAACTTTTAGTACCCTAACTAGTATTATATAAACTTTAATGTTTATAAAATATAAATTTAATAATAAATTATAAGTTATATTATAGTTTATATATTTTTGCTGCCTATTGTTTCCAATTTATTATTTTTCTTTGTTTTTATGGATAAAAGTTGAAACCACGTCTAATATCTTTGATAGATATAAAAAAAAAATTACATTTAAGAGAAATTTTGAACAATTTTTTTTCCGTAAATCAAATTAGAATAACTAACATGTGCCGTCTGGATGAAATCCTTTTCTAAAGCATAGGGATAGGGATCCTGCTAATGGTGTCTTTGAACCATTCAACTATTGAGAAAAAAATATTCCTATTCTAATAAATAAATAATATGAAAGAATACAGTTTTACAACCATTCGTGTGAGATTATTCCTGTTATATATTGGACAGCTTCCATGTAAATATCTTTCGTATCCTTTATCTGATTTTTTTCCCCTTTTCAATTATGGTATTGTGTGGAAAAAATCTCATATAACTTGTGAATTTTGTTTTTTTCATAAGCGTGTACGGAAGTATGATTACGGTTGTTTTTAAAAATATTTTTTATGCTAAAATACATTAAAATAATTTATTTTTTAAAAAAATTATTTTTGAGATCAGCGCATCAAAACGATTCAAAACATATAAAAATATTAATTTTTAATAAAAAAATTAACTTTTTAAAAATACAATTGTCACCACGTTTCCAAATACTCTTTTATTAGTATCGGCTTTTCTTTTAAGCCATTGTGAAATTATTATGCTTCATGGGTATTAAAAAAACACATTAACAATTATTAATATTTTTTATTATCAAATCAAAAGATTAATGTTTATTAGCCTCTCGCTAATTATGATAATTAATTAATAATATCTTAGGAAAAAGGTAATAAAATATGATATCTAATTAGACGAACATTACTTTAATATTAATATAATATAAACAAGGAAATATAAAAAAAACATTAATGTTTTCTTGAAATTTAAAATAAAGAACGAAGGTATAATTTAAAAAAAAAAAAAGCACACCTAATAAAAGAAACTACATTTTAAATATGGAACTCAAACCACATAGTTATTAAAAAAAAATAAGGACATCCTCTTATTACTTTTCAATGAACTCCCTGATAAATTGATCTATATTTGCATCAGAAGAGCCACCATCTGCAACTGCTTTCTTCGCAGCCTCCTTCAACTCCAAAGCCCTTTTCTGTATCTTAGCAGCTTCCGGTCCGTCTGTGACCTGCATGATGCACCTTTCTATCTCCTCTGAGCTTGCAACTCCGTTCTCTACTTCCAACCTCACGCCCACATTAAACATGCTAGTTACAAGTTTTGCAACTGTTGGTTGATCTGTCCAATCAGGATAAGCAATTACAGGAACCCCTGCAACCATTGTCTCTAGCGTCGAGTTCCACCCACAATGAGTGATAAAGCAAGCCACAGCTTGGTGCATGAGCACCTTCTCTTGAGGGCACCATGCCACTACTAAACCTCTTCCCTCGGTCTCCTTTAAAAAATCATATGACAATTCACCACCTGTGTTTTCCGGAGGTTTAATCACCCAAAGAAATGGTCGATTGCTATTCTTCAATCCCATGGCTATGTTGTCAATTTGTTTTTGCGAAAATGACGCTACACTACCGAAAGAAATGTAAACAACTGAAGAAGGTGGTTTTTTGTCCAACCATTCAATGCATGAATCTTCAGGAATCCACATATCGACACTGCCATTAATGCTCTCTTCTTGTCCTAATAGAGATGATGAAACCAAGGGACCGATTGGACAAATTGGATGGAGTGAAGCCATGGACTTAATAACTTCCTCCTCAAGTTCGTCAAAAGAATTTCCCAGAACCCATTTTACCTCATCCAAGTTTTGAATGAAACTTGAAACTAGTTTTTGGATGGGGTGAGAACATGAAGGGAGGATAAAAGAAGGAAAATCCTTTACCTGTAATTTTGGCATCCCAGGCAATTCTATAAACTCATGTGGGCCTATCAGAGTTGGAAATGAGTTAGGATTCTTAAAGTAATGGTAGTAAATAGAGTAGACAGTGCAGGCTTGGATCCAAAGTACTGCGCAAGGAATGCTATATTTAGTAGCAATTTTTGGCACCCATGGCATAAACGGGTTGCTAATAATGCAAGAAAATTTCTTACCATCGTTTGTGAGATCTTGTATTAGATTGGAGAGATTTATGTATCCTACTGTCTCCAGGGATTCAATATAGGAGTCAAAATATTTCAAGCGATCAAATTCTAGGTCAAGGCCATCAGAGAAGAACTCAAGACTGATTTGTGGGGTTCTGACTGTGGTGTTTTCGGCGGTGGTAAAGGAGGTAGGGATGTTGGATTTTTGCGTCGCGAGGTAACGAGTACCCTCAGTAGTGGCTATAGTAACATGAACACCCTTTGATACAAGGCGTTTTGCAAGCTTGAGCATAGGGTTTATATGACCTTGCCATGCCATTGTAACCACTAGAACATGCACTTGATCTTCAACACCCATTGCTTTTCTGGCTTGTGGGAGAAACAAACTTAAATCTCAAACCTTCAAAGAAGATTTTCATATTCTGAATCATTAACTCCTAATTCTCTTTTATACCACTAACTAGATAAACTTTAAAGACAGCAATCTTGCAGACAAAGATGGAAAAATATTACCTTATCACTACACCGTAAGTTTTTCCATGGAGACGGAGAATATGACCTTATCACTATATCTTTTCATGCTCTATAAATGGTAGTAAAATAGGATATTACTTCTCTATTATGGAAAGACAAAATGGAGATATACATTAGAAATATATGGCATTATGTCAGTCTTGCAGACAAATATGGAAACATATGACCTTATCGCTACATCTTTTATGCTCTATAGATGGTAGTAACATATATAGGATATTACTTCTTCTACTAGAAATAATATTGTATATGATTTTTTTCTCGTAAGAAGAAATTTTTCAAAGAAAAAACTAAAACCATTGTTTTACTGTTAAAACCAAGTTGATCACATCGTCAAAATCAATTTATCAAGAAATTTATTATTTTACTATCAAGTTTAATTCCCGTCAAAATTGATCAAAACCATCATTTTACAATCAAAATCAAATTTGCCATGTCAAAACTGTTGAAAGTAATTTACCCGAGTTAAATTTATTATTTCAGAATACTTTTTAGAGTAAAAAATAATTTTTGATGGTAAAAATATTTTACACTGATTTTAACTTATATATATATATATATATATATATATATATATATATATATATATATATATATAATTGAATAAATAATGACAGACCACGTGAATTAGGCAGTGTGAGTCCCATTCCATCAGGCTGCATTTGGGAGGTTTGGAAAGTTTGAAGAGTTTGCCAAATCTTCAAAAAAAAAAAAAAATACCGCCTTCAATTCTGTGTTTTTTTTCTCTCTAAAGAAAAGAAGAGAGATCTAGGTAGTTGAAAAAAAACATATTTTTTAGATTCGGTCTGGTTCAAGGTCCGGGTTTCGGGTTTTGAACGGATCATTTTTTTTATTTTTAAAATTAAAACGACGTTGTTTTAGTAAAAAAAAAAACAAGTCAATGGATTGCAACCGAGTTTTGCCGAGTCATACCAGATTTTTTCTTTTCTTATTTTTTTTTTCTTGGCTCAGTTCTAGCCTAAGATTAACCGGATCTTGAGTCGATCAGTCAGGTCGGATTTCAAAACTATGAAAAAAAAAAAAAAGGGAAAAAAGGATATATAGGCCGTTGAAAAAATTAAAAAAGATATCTATGTTGTTGAAAAAAAAAGAAAAAAACAATTTGGTCGTTCATCCTGGAATACCCAATGAATCTTAACCGTTGATTTAGAAACTTAAAATAAGTTCACCCATATCCAATCAAACCCCAAATAAAGTATAGTTGTGGATTCGTCTCCTCTCCCGGACCAAAACCCAAGGTGTTAACATTGTCGGCGTCGCCGTTAGCAGTGGCAAAAAACAAAAGAACCCGAATCGGCCAAGCGAAACTCTCGTTGTCGATCTCCCTCCTTGGTTGGCTATGAAATACAGTGCCACCATTAGTGGATGAATGGGATTGAGAGCTTGTTAGTGGACAGTTTAACGTGTCGACATCTCATCAGAATTGATACCAAGCCACCAACAACGATGGCACATGATATGAATGCACCGAGTGGAAAATGCAGTGGTAGAATTGTAATTTCACCATCTAACCAGGAAGAAACAATAATTCCACCTCAACTAGAGGCATTCCAATAATTTATCAAAGCTGAATTTTAATTTAATTTTTTTGTGATTAAAAATAAGTATACAGGCATGTGTTTTTTTATATATATATTTGATTGAATAAAGTATTCGTGGTATACTAAACCTACAAGGTTTAAGATCTTTATGTAATTTTGAGAAGAGACAAGGATTATATCATTGTTTCATGATGAACTGATTATGAATTGATTTATGAGGATTATTTAAAATGAGTGTTGATCTTAGTGTTTATCAAATTTCTCATAATTTATTTTTGAGTTATTTTATAAAATTTACCTTTTCTTTGTAAAAAATAAAAATAAAAAAACAAAAACAATAATAATAAAAAGACTGGCAATTTGGTAAAAGCTGGATAAGGAAGGTTCCAAATATACATAGAAGAATCAAGCTGGAGTTTTGGACAAAATTTAGAGTCTAATCATACCCTATTGTACCCAAGACTAAAGAGACAATGCAGATTTAATGTCAAATTAAATAATTTTTTAACAAATCTACATAAAAATTAAGTCCAAAGACATAATTAGATTTTTAATATGTCAATTTTATTTAATCATGGTCCAAATTAAAAGTTTAATTATGTTTAAGAATTAATTTGGGTAAAATTAAAGAATTTAATTAAGTGCAAGGACTTAATTATACTTTAAAAATATCAAATTAATTTTATTAGAGACTTATTTGGTGAAAAATTAAGTTTGAGATCCCAATTTGGGCTTAAGTGAGAAGATTAGAATTTTAAAAGACCAAACTTAATTTTTACAAAGTCAATTGATTGAAGTCAAGGGTAAAATTGCAAAAAAAACAAAGTTTAGAGTCAATTAGATGTTAAATTGAAGAAATTTGAAAGTTTAATGGTCAATTGAAAGTCAATTTGCAAAATCCAAAACCAATGATCTTTTTTAAAAATACGCTAAAATTCAGGGCTGATATTGAAATTCAACAGAGGCAAAATTGTATTAAATCAAAACTTTGGGGTTAATTAAGAGTGCAATTAAAAAAAATCAAAAGCTGAAGGACTAAAATGAACTTTGGTCAAATCTCTAAATTAGAACCCTAAAAGCCAAAACGACATTATTTCATTTAAATGAAATGACATGTTTTGACAAAAACAACATTGTTTTGACCAAACAGTACCATAAAAAAACAGACAATGCATCATCTAGTTATTGTTCATGTTTTTTTATCTTTTTGCATGAAAACAAAGTTCGAGTGACTACTTTCCAAGGGCATTGAATGCTTCTTTTCCCCACTAAATCGGGCAAATTATACACCACCATGATGGTCTTACATTGTATTACACCCTATAGCAAGTCTTGCAAGCTAATTACCCCTACAACTGACGCGGCATTGCCCTAAAGTGGCCAACCCGACCACCTTTTAGCCGCCGATTTTCACAGTCCATGATTGCACCCTTGAGCCAACGGTTGAGATCTTTCTTAGTTCAATCAAAGGCCAAGATATGTCCCCCATAAAGATAAAATGTCTCTCTTCCACCCCCAATAAATAGGGGTACATTCCAGGCATTAATAAACAAGAAATAAAAGTCCAAAGTTGGCAAAAAATCAGCTCTTTTCTAATTTTTTTATCTGTCATTATCGTTTTTTTTCTTCTCTGCTACCGCGACCTTGACTTCTTCAACCACAACCACCTCACCTATGTTATGACCAACAATGGCCCAACATCCTTCACCAACTCATCTTCTCTCCAGCAACTGTAAAACCAACGTCAACATCGACTTCTTCTTTTAGCAACAACCTCGGCAACTTAATGTTTCCACTAGTGCCATCTATGTGTCGCCGTGAGCCACCAACATAAAGAGAGAGGGGGGGGGAGGGAGGGGGGGAGGTTTGTTAGGCCATTCGTCCGCCCAACCTGACCGGGTCCGGCCCAGATGGCTGAGCCAGGTCCAACCCAATTAATAAATAAATAATTTAATAATATGAAAATATTTTTTTAAAACAAATTTCCTAAGGGGAATTTTAAAAATATTTGTGGGTCCCTCACGTATTTTCCCAACTATTTTATATAATATCAAGTTGTAAACTTACAATATAAGATATAGACCCGATATTAAAAATAATTGTTATTCTTCTAAACTTTTTAGAAAAAATCAAAAATTAAAAAAAAAAAAAGCAATTCATTTCCTATTTCCAAAACACAAAAATATGTTTTGTCTTTGTGCATATAGCTAAATCTTAAAAGTTCTTCATGTATAATTTTTAAATAGAGATAAAATCATTTTTATAATATTTTAAAAAATGCAAAATGGATATCACAACTGGTTTATGATTATCCATTAGGATTTGGTCAAAATATAAAAAATCTCATTATAATTAGTTTGTCATTCGGAATACAAAGACTTAGCTATATCCAAGAAATAAGTAAGTTTGACCCTTAGAATGGTTAAGATTTAACCCAATAAGATAGAGACTTCTTCACGAAATGAGATCTGCCTTGAAATTTAGATAAAACCAATGGATAGAAACACGACTTAGAATACTAATTAAACAATAATGCAACTTATCTTAGATAGGGTGCATTAGGGGTGATGCGTCTTCCCCTTGCACAACCAGTGCTTTACCCGAACTCTCGCAAACCATTAGGTTTTCTAGTGATCACAACACCATGTAGCGACTCCTAAACCTTATAATCATAATTTTATGATTAAACCCAAAACTCTATTTTCACCATTTCTCAAGAGGCAATACGCCAACCGACGTTTTGCATGTCATGACAGAATTGATGCTTGAATGATTCATCGATAGTTGATTTGTGTAATTGATTATTTGATTAATTGTTGTCATGCATAATTGCCTATTGATTTCTTGATTGATTGTGTACGATGCATCTTCATGAATTTTGTTGTCAAATAAAATCTAGAACTTTGTATTCTGATATTGATTATATGGTTTAATTTTTCTATATGAGATACTTGATGAATATCAATTGCATGGTTATTTTTGCGCCTTAACCATTGACATGAGATGAATTTCGAGAATTGTTAAATTGATTTCAAAACCTTGTGTTTTCTAATCAGTTCATCCATGAGCGGTTTGTTTTCAACCAATTATTTTTTAATATTTTATGTTTAATTGGTCCTCCCATGAGTGGTTCATTTTGATCAGTTGATTACAAAACTTGTGTTTTCTGATCGATTCACTCATAAGTGGTTCATTTTCAACCGATTCTTTATTAAAATCTTATGTTCAATTGGTCCACTTATTAGTGGTTTATTTTGATCATTTGATTTCATAACCTTGTATTTTATGATCGATTCACCCATGAGCGATTCATTTAAACCAATCCTTTTTAAAATCTTGTGCTCAAATTGGTTCACAATAAGTGGTTTGTTTTGGCCAATTTGCCTCAAAGCCTTCTTTTCTCTTTGGTTCACTCATGAGAGATTCGTTTTTAACCAATCTTTTCAAAACTTGTGTTTTCTAATCAGTTCACCCATGAGTGCTTCATTGTACCGATCTTTTTTTCTAAATCTTATGTTGATTCACCCTTAGTTTTTCATTATTGATAGGCCATTTGAAATAATATTTTTCCTTATAGTATTTTCATATACATGATTTTTCTTATGTGATGACATGTTGCATGTTATATATATGTATATACATAAATAAAAATCTTGGAAGGATGGTTGTCTAATTCCATCAAGTTCGGCATTTTGTCTTGCTTTAAAGAAGTGATAAAAATCAAGAATCTCATTCTTTGCATTCGATAATTGAAATCTTATTTACTTATGTGTTTATTTTATTGTATATGTTATTAAGATCTAAGACCATCATTTTATTATATATGTTATTGAGATCTAAGACCATCATTTTTTTTCAAAGAAGAGGTTTTTATGTTTTCTCTTTTTACTTCACTATTTTTCCTTGTGTACATTATAACCATATATTTTTCATACATGATTCATACAAACAATACGCAATTTCATCAATAAAGATGTGGTGCACTTGTTCTTGCATGAAAAAAATCTTACCTTGCAAGATCCAAGAGAAAAAGTTGGAAGTGGTTGGTAAGACTCTGCGTCCAAGAAAAAAAACATTAAAAACAATTATGTCTTCACAACTATGCTCCTTTGTTGGCTAACATCAATTCCAATGCTCCCTTAAAATCCATGATCATTTGTAGTGTTTTAGATTATATTATATTTTTTACCTTAATGAATAATACATCACTTTTAGATATTTTTATGCTTTATTTTAGATATTATTATACTTTCATAAGTTTTAGATATTGTTTGTTACACATCATGAATCTCAGCAAGTGGATCAATAAGGAATTGTAAGCTTTGTATAAATTAAAATGAATGAATCAAATAATTCAAAGTAAGACGTTTTTTTTTTTTTTGAAGTTTGGTTCCTTATTAGATCATATCTTAGACAAGTTATGAGATTTTCTTTAAAAAAATCATAATGTTGTAAACTTGTTTAAAAGACTATGGTATTTAGGCAAATACACTTGGTCAATCAAACTTTAGAGTATAGATTGTCACTCTTGTTCGTAAAAATATCCTTATACAATAAGCATTTTCAAAGTTATGTCTCATTATAGATAATTTTTTATTTGTTAAGAAGGATTTAAACATGATTATATTTCTTTCATCCTTCACTGTTGATTAAAGAAAGAATCTATGGATACAAGTGCTTGTGGAGCTTATGCATTAGCGAATAAACACAAGGGTATGCAATGAGAAATATAAGAATTGAAAATTTAGAATTATTCTAAAAATATAAAATCAGTAGTATAATCATGATTTTATCTGATGTTACATGATTTCAGTTTGTTTTTATTATTTTTTTTATTTTACATAATATATAATCTTATTTCTTAAATTCAAATGGATATTTGTTAATATTTATTCTTTTTAATCAACTAATTAATTTATTATTAATTAAAAATGCAGACTCAAGAAATGGTTATGCACTCTAATTCAACACAAAATATAGGACTTGGTGGTTGTTTGGTATTACATTTCTAACAATATTTGAGTGCGTTTCAAAAATATATTTGTCTTGAAAAAATATTATTTTTAGTTTTTTTTAATTATTTATGTGATAATGTGAAAAATAAAAATATCTAAAAAATTATTTTAATATACTTTTAATTAAAAAATACTTTTAAAAAATATCATCCATGGAATACTAGATCATAAATGCACTAAACCCAATTCTATTGCTCCGTTGATCAGTTGGACTGAATATAACCATTGACAGTTGACCAGACAACCATGCATACTTCACATTCCATACAGTCACCAGATCCATTGGAATTCAAAAACTGCTGCGTATATTCATGGAGTTTGGTCTCCAATCTAGCTCTTTAATCTAGAGAAATTTCCGGAAAGTTGGGCGGCCAAAACACATTGCTGATTAATATACTAGGAATCAGCTTCAAAAATATTCCACCATTAATATATATTTTCTATTCTACACCTTCCAATTTGGACTATCATGCCGAATCAATTTCTGAATTCCCTTGAAGCCCAAGAATACAGAACCCCCCTCGTTGCTTCCTAGCTTGGCCCTCACCCTTTAGTCTCACGTTTGTTTGAATAGTTTGAGTGCTCAAATTCCTGGTCAAAGAAGCCTCGTCCCACAAGGTAGCTTATACTATAAATTAATAGCATGTCGACTCCTCCATGCCTCATTATCTCTTTCTCTTCTTCCTCGATCCAACCATAGCATCAGCCCTCTACTACCTTTATACTATTTGTCTATTTTCCACATTAACATGGCAACAATGCTCAAATCTCTCAGCTTCTTTGTCTTTGTTTTTTTAATGGTAAACTCCCTTTTCTTCATTGAGACTGAAGCCCGTCCCTTCAACATCTTGAAGTCAGGAAACTCTGCAACTAGCAGAGCTATTGAGAGTTTCTTTGACGGGCTATCACTGGGAGAAATCAAGCAATCAGGCCCAAGTCCCGGCGTTGGACACAGTCAGACACTCGGAGGAATTAAGGCGGGTCCTAGCCCTTGCTGTGGAAACAAGTATACCACCGGCACCCATCACTGACTCGTGTGTATAGCGGCTCGATTGTTCATCCACATAATTGGCTGCCGGCCGGTTCATTAGTTTTGTTCATGGTGCCTGCAATTACTATAGTTTTCAAGCCATTCTTTTGTTATTTAATTGATACAGATCGGATATATGTTCATTTTTCATATTATAGATTATTAATTTCTTTGTTCTTTAAGTTTTGGATTATACGATGACTCATGTAATACAGTTTTTATAAAAGCAGACGTATGTAAAAGGTCAAAATAAGAATGCTGGGAGTCTATACAGTACTATCTTGAAATTTGTAGTATCTTGAAATTTGTAGTATAATAGCCTCTAATAGTCTCGGTGATCGTACTTCACCGCACGGCTAAATTATAATTTTTTTTTTTACGATTACAAAAATAATATCCGACTGCCACAAGAATGTTTCTAAAAGTAAATAAAAATAAATAATTCTAGTTATAAAATTGGCAGTTAAATAAATTGATTTTATTTTAATCAGATAAAAAATAAAATAAAAAATAAAAATAAATTAATTAAATTATTTTTTAAAAAATAATTAAGATATCTTGAAGAAAAATATTTTTTTAAAAGAGAACAAATAATATATCATAATTCACAACTCATTAAATATAAAAAAATAAAAAAATAATATAAAAAACTGGTATTAGTTAACATGGCAAACACGTAACTTTGATAATCAGGGTCGAGCTAACCCGAGATATCTTGTCAAACTCATGGCCCAGATCATTAGCATCAACATGTGCCTCTCCACTTAGAAAAAGACACGGCAAAGCTTACAATAATATGGTGGAAGGATATTTTTGGACGTTGAGAAGAGACTCACATGCCACCTGAATTGCTTGGACGCCTCCCACATGCCTGTCCTTTTATATATATATATATATATATATATATATATATGGCAATAGCGAAAAAACTATTATAAAATAATGAAAAAAGCTCTTAACTTCAGTTTTAAAATTTCTTATTTTTAAAAGTATTTTAGTTATTTTATTGTGCTTTTTAATTGTTTGTTATTTTTTATAATTGGTCAAATATTAAATTGTCTCTCAACTGATATTATAATAACTAAAAAATATTATGAAAATACAAAAATATCCATTGAGGTCAATTTTAGTTTTTTTTTTCTTCCAATAATATTTAGTTGTTTTATTGTACAATTAAGATAAGAAAAAACTTATTTATTTCTGATTAATTTGATAATAACTAATTTATCATAAGACAAAAAAAAAAAGTAATCCTGCCAAAGTTAAAATTAATTTGATAATAACTTCCAGATGTGCTTTTTTTTAAAAAAAAATCCACCTGTAGATTACCAAAAATCTGGAACTATTAGTACTCTTACATAGCTCATTGAAAGAAAATCATAATGTGTGTTAGGTGAATATATTTATGTTTCTAGTATTTTGATATTTTCACTAGGACTCCAAAATTTCTTGTGGGGATGATCAATATTGACCTCATTTATCTGTTTCTTAATTTTAATTAAAACTTCAAAATGTCAAGCTCCATGTTAATCTTTTTTATTTGGAAAAAAAAAAAACTAAGTAAAAAATGGATGGAATATGCCTAGTTGTAACTTTATTTATCAACAATATATTTTTCTTCTCACAAACTTAAGATTAAGCTACTACATGTTGCAAATTTTGATCATTCAACCAATTATAACATTGAACAATTATTTATGAATTTTTTTCTATTTTTTTATTAAATAATCTTGTTGCCACTTCTTTTGTATTCTATGCTATATAGTTAACTTAGAACTCGTTTGATATTTTAATGGCGGTTGATTTTCAAAGTGTTTTTAACTTAGAAATATATTAAAATAATATTTTTTGTAAAAAAAATTATTTTTGACATTAACACACAAAAAGATATGAAAACACCAAAAAAAATAATTTGAAGTAAAGAAAAAAATTCAATTTTTTTAAAATATTTTTTAAACGTAAAAACAAACAAGCTCTTAATAACATTGTAAGTTTATTTTAGTTGTATGTACTAAACCAAGAAAATCTTCTCAACCAAACCAAAACCTAATTACCAAAATAATAATTACAAGTGGTCGAATTTAAATTAGAACAGAAGCAATTGAAAATAGTGTTATCCTTCTAGATTCAGTTTGTAAATCTTATATTAGCTTAAAACTAGATAGATGGCTCATGTATTGTTATGGATCAATTCTTAAACAATACAAATAGTTATGGTAATGTGAGTTGGTTATTAGATTTGTGAACATTTTAATATAAAAGATTGCAAAAACAGAAAAACAGTTGATAGGTTTAAAAGTGACTTGTCATTTTTAGGAGAAGCAATGCAACTGCAATGCATGACAGCAACAGTGGCTTTGATCCACATGCAAGATTGCAGTAGATTAACATTAAAAATACAAAGTATTTTTCTTTATATTTTACATAGTATTTTTCTTTCAAGAGCAAAAAATGCTCCATCCTCTTCAAAACCTTGTAAGCATAGAGTTTCTTTCTGATCGAAGAATAACAATAGCAATCACTGCTGCAAATTGACACCAAACAAAAAAGATCATCAACAGCCACCTAAAAAACACAGTTTAAATAAGTATCAGCAACACTTGACAATCAGAAAAGAGAACAGTCTTCCAAACTCTAAGAAACTCATAACCACTGAGCAAGTAAACACACAGACCAAATCAAGACACTGAGAGCTTTGAAAGTGACCCAAGAAATAAAACAGACATTTTGAATGCCACTATATATAACATCTGCACCTTTCTAAAAGATAGATGAAACCAGTGATGTCAAGAAAAGAAAACAGTATAACAAAAGGATGAATGTCTCATACAATCTCAGTCTTAAATCACATAAAAAAATCCCTGGAATTAGGCAAATAGTAAAGAAATAAGAAACCTAACGAAACCAGAATAGAAGCAAAAATATTATCTCGCATCAGCCAAACTAGAAAAGCCAATTTAAAAATCTATTGCTTTAAAAAAAATCAAAAGTTATTTTCGTTAACAAACACTCTAATCAATTGAAAACCTAAAAAACCAAGTAGCGAACACACATATAGAAATAGAAGCATCTAAATGCAAAACAGCATAAAAAAAACCTTCTCATTGCATCACAACATGCATGCTCTCTAATCACCAAAACAAAAACCTAGCTCTTAAAAATAACAAAAATCATGAATTGGATTTAATCAAAGGCAAAGACACTGTCAGCACATAGACAATAAATTTGGTAAGCACAGAATTTCTTATTAATTGAAGAACAATAATAATAATCACTGCTACAAATTGACACCAAATAAAGAGCTCAAGATCCTCATCAACCACCTAAAAACACAATTTAAGTAAGCATCAGCAATCATTGACTATTGAAAAAGAGAACAGTCTTCTAATCTCTTAGAAACTCGTAAACACAGAGCAAGTAAACATATAGACTTAATCAAGTTTATATAACATTAGATTACAATTCAATAACCATATAATATAGCACACAAATTAATCATATATTATCCTTATCATAAACTCCAAGAATACATATATTTTCAAACATAACAATATCTTGTTTTATCCAAAGGCAAAGGCATTGTCAGCATATATGCAACAAATTTGGTAAGCATGGAGTTTCTTGTTAATCAAAGAATAACAATAACAATCATTGTTGCAAACAAAGAGCTCAAAATCATCAATAGCCACCTAAAAAAACACGATTTAAATAAACATCAGCAATCCTTGACAATTGAAGAAGAGAACAATCTTCCGAACTCTAAGAAACCCGTAACCATATAGCAAGTAAACACATAGACCCAATCAAGACACTGAGAGCTATAAAAATGATCAAAGAAACAAAATAGACATTTTGAATGACATTATATATACCCCCAGCACCTATCTAAGAGATAATGAAACCAATGATGTCAAGAAAAGAAAACAATACAACAAAATATGAATTTCTCATACAATCACAGTCCTAAATCACATAAAAAAATCCCTGAAATTAAGAAAATAGTAAAGAAATCAGAAACCTAACGAAACCATAACAAAGGAAAAATCTTATCTTACATCAGCCGAATTGGAAAAGCCAATTAAAAAATTTAGTGCTCTAAAAAAATCAACAGTTATTTTCTTTAGCAAACGCTCTAATCAATTACAAACAAAAAAAACCAAGCAGCCAACACAGATATAGAAATAGGGACATGCAAAAGCAAAACAACATAAAAAAACCTCCACATTGCATTACAATATGCATGCTCCCTAATCACCAAAACAAAAACTTAGCTATTAAAAATGACAAAAATCAGGAACTGGATTTAATCAAAGGCAAAGACATTGTCAGCACATAGGCAACAAACCTGGTCAGGATAGAGTTTCTTGCAAGTCAAAGAACAACAACGGCAATCACTGCTGTAAAATGACACCAAACAAAGAGCTCAAGATCCTCAACAGCCACCTAAAAAAACACAATTTAAATAAGCATTAGCAACCCTTGACAATCGAAAAAGAGAATGACATTATATATGCCTTTTGTACCTCTCTAAGAAATAGATGAAACCAATGATGTCAAGAAAAGAAAACAGTACAACAAAAGAACGAATGTCTTATACAATCTCAATCTTAGATCATATAAAAAAATCTCTGGAATTAAGTAAACAGTAAATAAATCAAAAACCTAACAAAACTATAATAGAGGAAACAATCTTATCTCACATCAGTTGAATTAGAAAAGCCAATCATAAGGGTTATAAGGCACAAAAATCTCAACCCATCCCGTCCAAAACCAGCAACATGTCCAATCCCAAAGAACCACAACAATACCCTCCCAAACAATCACCAAGTAACCGAATACAAGTGCATTTAATGCCAAATCCTACAACACTCAACAATTTTAAAAAATTAGAGGCTCACCAAACATTCATTGACAAACCACAACCCAAGTTAAGCCAAAACCCATCTAAACTCATTAGTTCAACTAAGGCATACATTGTTCTTCTTGAGAAGAGCTACCGATGCACAAAGAAGAAACTTCAAAGATGTTAAAGTCGCATACAAAGCCACCAAAACACCCATAGCCAAGATGCACCAACCAAGAAAACCTCACCTCACTCTAATAAAGAAACATGCAAGTAGATCTCCAAACAGCTTCACATCATGCGAGAAGACTACTTAGAAGTAAATCCACATCGTGAGAAACATTGCTCTAATCCATAATGTTCTTACTTAGAAGCTAAGGACTTCTTTGAGGCCTTTTAGTTTTTTTTTTATGATAGTAAACTTTATTCGGCGGTTTGTTTTCCCCTCATCTTCTAATTACTACACCGAATAATAGACCATACTGATTTGGTAAATAAAAGTAACTATAATATCCACTTCAATAATGGTTAAAAAAATACCCTATTTAATAATCAATAACAATAAATAAAGACTATATTAACACCACCAAAAATAAGCAGTGGAATGGTGGCGGTTCTTAAATTCATGATACTGTCTAGATTAGAGGATCTTACTATCAGTTACACCAGATAAATTTAACTTTAAAAAAAAGCCATCTTTTGCTACAACAACTATCACGAGTAGTAGAATAAACAATAAATAGTTATCTATTAGTTACATGACCAGCGCAATGCCGCAGTTTAATTTTTTTAACATAAAAAATATTTAAAAAAAATTAAGAATTAAAAGTTTTAGGTCTTTCAGCAAAGTCATACCCAAGAATCTTGGGTTTGGTTGCAACGCTTGACCCAAGAGTAATATTTATAATATCAATAATAATATTAAACTTACATGACTTAAGTTTAAGTGATTATGGCTGCAACACCAGACCTAAGAACATTGGATGTGAGTCTGGCTATAAAGTCGTGCTATAAAAGTATGATAATTAAATAGATTAATTAAAAAGAAAAAAAACCAATAGGAAGAAAAAAACTAATGAAGAAAAAGAAAAAAAATCTGAATTAACTGGGTTAACCCTTCAAACCAGGTTAACCCGTCAAACCTGGGATCCGCGTCATGAAAGTTTGATAACTAAATAGAAAAAAAAAATTGACGGGTTTACCCAGAATTAACTGGGTTAACCCGTCAAATCAAGTTAACCTGTCAAGCCCGGGATATGTGTCATGAAAATCTGATAATTAAATAGAAAAAAATTTAACATTAACAAACTAAACTAAACGAAAAACATTAATTAAAAAGAAAAATAATTCTGGGTTAACTCGTCAAACCAGGTTAACCCATCAAACCCGGGATTCGTATCATGAAAGTCTGATAACTAAATAAAAAAATTTAACATTAACAAACTAAATTATAAAAAAAAATTCATTAGAAGAAAAATAACAAAAAAAAGACAGCTACAATACTTTTTAGGATATGTTATAATATAATAATAATAATAATAATAATAATGGGGAAAGTTAAAAGGCGTGGGGAAAGCTATAGTACTTTCCCCATGCCTTTTAGAGTATTGACTAGATATGATGGCCGCGCGATGCCGCGGGCTTGTATGTTATCGTGGGTTTGTAAAAACAATCATAAAAAAAATTATATGGAGGAACACTGTAGTAATCCATAGTATTTTAAAAAAAAAACTACGAAACTAAATTCTCAACCAGCTCAATATTAAAAAAATAAAATCGACAAAGATAATTCTAGAAAAAAAATCATAAAAAAAGATAAAAAAAACATGTGGGGAAATACTGTAGCAATCCAAAGTGTTTCAAAGAAAAAAACTACAAAGCTAAATTCTCAACCAGCTTAATATTAAAAAAAATAAAATTGACAAAAACAATTCTAAAAAAACAACACAAAAAAAAAAAGAAGACAATTTTGGAAAAAAAAAATATATATATATATATATAAACATGTGGGGAAAGTTAAAGCTAAATTCTCAACCAGATCAATATCAAAATCATTTAAAAAAACACTGTAGCAATTTATAGTGTTTTATAAGGAAATATACAATTGTAATTCTCAACCAACTTAATATTAAAAAAAATAAGATCAAAAAAGAAAATTTTAGAAAATATCACCAATAAAAAACAAAAGGGAAAAAAACCATGCAGGGAAACATTATAGCATTCTATAGTGTTTCATGAGAAAATCTACGGTTGTAATTTTCAACCAGCTCAATATTAAAAATAATAAAATCAATGAAGATAATTTTGAAAAAAATCATAACAAAAAAAATCATCTAGAAAAACATTGTAGCAATTAACAGTGTTTTAAAGAAAGAAAAACTATAAAGCTAAATTTTCAACCAGCTCAGTATGAAAAAAATAAATTCGATAAAGACAATTCTGAAAAAAAATCGATAAAAAAAACATGTGAGAAAATACTGTAGCAAGGAAAAAATCATGTGGAGAAACACTGTAACAATGAACAGTATTTTAAAGAAAAAATTAAAAACTAAATTATCAACCAGCTCAATAGTAAAAAAATAAAATTGACAAAAATAATTTAAAAATAAAATAAAAAAAGAAAATAAAAAAAATTCTGAACCAGCTCAATATGAAAAAAATAAAATCAACAAAAACTAGTTTGAAAAAAAAAAGAAATCATAAAAAGAAAGAAAAAAATCATGTAGGGAAATATTATAACAATCCATAATGTTTTTTTAAAAAAGCAACATAACTAAATTTTCAACCAGTCCAATATTTTAAAAAATTAGCGAAGATAATTTTGAAAAAAAAATAAAAATATAAACAAAAAAATTACAAAAAAAGAAAAAGTCAATTTAAAAAAAACAAAAACTAAAAAAAATATATAAAAAAAAGTATATTGTTTCCCCACGTGTTTTAGAGTTTCTTATAATTAATTTATTACTTTTTACTTTTCACTGCCTAAAGTCACAAGAGTCACATTAATGAAATGGACAATCAGTAGATGCATGGAGACGCGACTCGTGCTGGGTCTCCAAAACAAACAAATTCAAGGCTAATAAGTAAGATCACCAAAAGTAGTCTTCTTTTCTAGGTCCCCTCCTTTTGGACAGATACACTACGGGCTACCAAACACGTCTGCGGCAGTTATTGCTACTTTAAGTAGGTGATTGCATTTGATATTATGGTTTTTTCTTTTTTAGGAAAATATATTAAAAATATATTTTTAATATTAGTATGTTAAAACGAAATAAAAAAAACTTAATTTAAAATAAAAAAACTTAAAAAATTTTAAAAGTATTTTTTAAACTAAAAAACAAACACAGTCTTAAGTTAAAATTATAAAATTATTAAGTGTTGTTTAATATTTCTTTTAAGCTTAAAAATATATTATAATATTTTTCTAGTTTTTTTTTGCATCAATGTATCAGAATTATAAAAAAATATTAAAAAAATAACAATTTAATATTTTCTTAAACCAATCTTACTTTAAAACGTAATCAAATATTAGTTTCAACAAAAATGACAAACAGCCTCTGAGCCCGTTGCACATGTCATTTTTCCATTTGAACGTATATACGGGTCTTTGATGTTCTTATAAGATAATCTTAATCTCACTCGATACGTAACGTGAATGACTAATTAGTAATTACTGTCGCCCTTCAAGTATTTTATAACAACCGTTGAAAACTTGTCACAGACCCTTGACTAGTTAGGTAAGATGATGCCATGTGTAATTAGTCAGTCATCAATAATGTCTTTGGTATGGTTTCCACGTTTGTTTCTAGGTATTTTTTAAAAGTATTTTTAATTTTATAAAAATATTAAATTGATATTTTTTATAGTTTTAATCTAATATTAAAAATAAAATAAATATTTTAATTTATTTTTAAAATGATAATTATTTTAAAAAACACGCTTCAATATGATCACCTCAAACACCTCCACAAATCAAACGTATAATTATAAATAATCTTCAAAATCAAAATTTAATATCTTGAATTATTATCGAAATATTCTTCCATATATATATATATATATATGTCAAAATCCTTTTACATGCTTCTAGAATTTTTAAGGGAATGTTAAAGATGTGTTTGATAGTGTTGTAATAGTTATTTTTCAAAGTGTTTTTATTTAAAAATACATTAAAATAATATTTTTTTATTTTTTACATCAGCACAGTAAAACAATTCAAAATTAATACTAAAAAAATAACATGAAGCAAGAAAAAATTCAAATCTTAACCAAGAAAAAAAAACAAGTTGAAATTCAATGTCAAAAACACTAAAAACAAATTCTATATATTATCATGTTCAACCATCAAGTTAATTTTTCCAATGAGAAATAATGTTCTTCAAACACGTGAAACGTCGAAGCATGAATTATCTAGGCTTGAGCTAGCTCATACCAAAGTCCGTTTACATGCATCCAGAATTTTTGAGGGACTATTCAAGAGAGAAAGACAATTATATATATTATTTTGTTCAGCATAAGGTTAATTTTTCCAACGAAAAAAAACAAAAGTTATTCAAACACATGAAACGTCAAAACGTGAAATAACTAGGTTTGACTCGGAGGCTTCACTATGGTCTAAGAGTATTATTGCACGTTGAACCGGCGCGCATGAATTTCATGAACTCAGCGTGTGCGCGCACCGATTATTTGAGAAATTAATGTCTCATCAAGTGTGGAGGGTGTTATTCTCACTCTAATCTCACTTTACAATTTTATTTATGTAATATTAATCTCAATAATTTCGTAAATAAGATACTCTATATGTAATTATATTAAAAATTATGTTGTTTATTAATAAAGAATATAAAAAATATAAAATGAAATTAATAAGCTATATAGTGGGAATAACATCACTCTTAACTACAAGAGTTAGATGGTATTTAATTCGAAACACAATTCCTGATAAGATGGTTATGTTTCCCAAACAAAAGTGAGAGCTAATGGGATGCTTATCACTTGAAGAAAATTGCTTCCAACTTTGCAGGCTAGATAGCTAAGTACAAGATGGATTTCTATGCAAAGCAAGACCCGGAATTGAAACACAAATATTCGAAGAAAGTTTTGGTGGTAGAATTTGAAAATTTTGAGGGTTTTGAAAGGTTTAGGCAGGCTTTCATTGGACCAACGTGGCCGTCCACTCTCTCTTTGCTACAGGTTAAAGGGACCGCATGAATCTCCCTCGACGTTTCCTTTCGTATGAACACGCAAATTTCCGCTGAATGTAACTTGTAGTAGGTTTGCTGGGCACTATAAATAAGGTGCCTCAAGTTTTCATCGTTCACCACTTCATGAAAACATCCACTGGCTTTACTGGGTAATAACAGTCTAGCTTCCAAGGGTGTGTTCGGCTTAGAAAAACACCTCTTTTGTTGACCAAAAAAGCTTCACTACTAGCATTCTAAGTAGATATGGCAAGAGAACGCAAGCTTCTCGGCTTCTTTTTTGTGCTTCTCCTTCTGTTGCAAGGCTCTTTAACTCAAGCCCGGCCATTCAATATCTTGAAGTCTGATCGAGGCAGGATTGGTGGCACTGGTTTCTTTGATGGGTTATCCCTAGGAGCCATCAAGAAGTCAGGTCCAAGCCCAGGTGATGGTAACAAATTCAAGGATTCTGGAATTTATGGAGGGATTAATTCAGGTCCTAGCGATGGAGGAGGACACTAGTTACTTGGTTGGTTAAAATAATATTATTACCTTGTTGAATAAAACAGCAACGTATGCATTCTTCGTTAATTTGTTCGCTTTATTTTATTTTATTTAGATGTCAAGTTGCTAGTATTGCTAAGTACAATAACGGTCCTCAAAATAGATTTTTAGCTGATGGATGTCTTACTTATTCTTTTGACGGTAAAGGATGTAAAAATAATAGTATGGATGTTGTTGAAAAATGAATTAATATATTATTGATATGTTGTGTGTTAATGAGAATTGTGTGGGCTTAGCTATGTTTGTTTTATGATTGTTTTTGCGTTTGTGGTACAAAAAATATAGTGAGGTGTTTGGTAACTGTAAAAATTACCTTTTATACTGCGGGATCCACTAAAAATTAAATTTGAAACGCAGTTTTTGTGAAACAGTTTTTACATGCCTTTTTAACTGAGCTTCATAAAATACTGTTTATTTTTGCGTTTTAAAAACACTTTTGAAAAAATTTAAATTTTTTTTATTTTTTTCTTTACTTCAAATTAAAAAAACTGGTGTTTTTAGATCATTTTGATGCGCTAATATAAAAAATAATAATATATTATTTTAATACATTTTAAAATAAAAAAAATTAAGATTTCAAACACTTATCCGGAGCTTGCAAATGCCTAGCTGCTTCCACCTACTGTCCAATTATTACAGCCTCCTTTACATGAATAGGGTCAAAACTATCATAAACTTAGAAAATTATCATAAGAACCCTATTCCGGTTCTCATTCAATTCATGTTTTTAACTATTATTAAAGAAATTCATAGGGTTTATACATCCTAAAAATCCTAAATTCATAGGAATGAACAACCCTCACTTCTTTATTTTTTACCCTTAGGATGAAACACTTCAATTCAATCCCTTGGGATTTCTTTTCAATTTTTCTACAATTTTCAATTTTAGCTTGTCTCATTACACATTTAAAACACATTATTATTATTATTATTATTATTATTATTATTAAACCAACTCAATTCAACAACTTCCAAACTTATTTTACATTTTATGGCACAAACTTCCATGATCAATCTATTCTATGGGTGTTCCTTTATGTCTTTCCTTATATTTTTATCTAATCCCACATACTCAATCACAAATTTAATAATTCATGTTTAATAACTCAATCAAATCTTCTCTCCCATGAACAAACCTATTTTAGCTGAACTTAGGCGTATCCATACTATGAGTTCCCTTTTTGTTTCCTTATTCAAAATTCATTTCACAACATCACAAAACTATATACAACATGACCAGATTTAACAGTTTTACCAATAAAAATTTCTATCAGTATTTGAACTCACATTTCATCGGTATGTATTTTACCGACGAGCTCACGAATGGAACCTATATGTTGAAAAAAACTCTCGTCAATAATTTCTTATCTATCGATAATAAATTTATTGATCAATTTACAAAAGTACAAAGCACGCAAAAAAAATACCATATTCATTCTGTTGATATTGCCCTCGGGAAGTTTACCCTATAAACAACAGAAATATAATATGCAATGTTGTTGGTATTTTTATTTATCCGTCGGTAAAGATAACATATCATCAATACCATCTGTAATTCCGCCGGAGAGTTAACAGTAGGAGTGACATTTACAGTAATTCTTTTCCAACTCTCTAGAATATACCGACATACATGGTCCGTTGGTATCCCCGTCCATAATATTTTAAAATAATTTTTTTAAAAATATATATTGAACATAAGTAGTAAAATAATTAAAAATAAATTAAAATCAAATATATAAAAAGAAATTAAAATAATATAAAAATTAAATATTTATTACAAATTTAAACATTTGTACGTTCAAATACAATAAATCTAAAACAGAGGTGGTGCTAGAGGAGGAAGAGGAGGCTGGTCATCGCCGAGACCGTGGGGCCAATAAGGAGGATCACATGGACCATCCATGTGTGATCTCATCTCCATTACCACTCGACAGAGTTCTTCATAATCTGCAGTGAATTGTTCATATTTTTCATTGAGATGTGTCGTTCGATCATGTACTCCTTGGTCTCACATTGCCTTAAAATTTAGAGTTTGAGTGCTCGGGATCGATTGCGAGCATCTAATAGATAAAAAACTATGGGTCATCTGCAAGTTCTCGACTATAGTGTTAGAGAGTCCATACACTTGATTTCTATCAGGCCTACCGGACAATCCAGCCTCTAACCATAAATTCAGATTGAGATCCGGATGAATCAAAAGACCATCCTTGTATCTCTCTTTCAAGCAGTTGTTATATGTATCTTGGAAAGAAAAAAATAAATTCATCAAATTGAAGAAAATTATAACTTAATAAAATTAATGGTTGAAAACCAACTACCACAAAGTGCTGAACTCGACTATCCACAAACTATTGCACCTTTTTTTTAGCGGTCATCACTCAGCACATGTGTTTCAACAAAAAACTTCATCAGGCTTGGCTCGCGTCCGTTAACCATAGCCTGCAAGATAAAAATATTATCAGTTAAATATATTTATAAAAAATTAACAAATAAAAAAATGGAAGTAATAAAAAAAATCTTACTATCAGCTTCGCATGCGAAACGAATGAAATAGAGCCGCTAGTGTGTATGGTAACGAAACCGTGAAAATGCTGGTTCCGGTTCTCCATACCGAACTGTGACCGTTGCATGAATTGCATGGACGTTACGTGCTGAATGTACTCCACCCATACAGCCTTCGAGATATATGGTGGTCTGAAATCCTTTCAAACCGCCACGTCATTCGAGGTTGGAAGCTCCTTTTCTCTTACATATTTTTTTTCTTTTTTTGGGCCTCGTACTCACAAAATCTATATGTTATAAATAAATTATTTGTTAGCGAATGAAAAATAAAATTTTGGTATTTTGATCTTACTTAGTTGTAGTGTAATTCTCCCAAACTCTTCTCATACCATTATAATCCGCTCTCTCCCATTCAAAATTTTCCTTGCAGTAAAAAATTATAAAAGGTAAATTTCAGTAATTTCAATAAATTAACCGTATTAACATAATAAAAAAATATTAAAATTAATACTAACCTTAAACTTTTAAAACCATGCATCGACCTGCGTTTGCATTTAGGATGTCTAGAAACTTGGCTTCATTGAAATAATAGAATATCCAATGATGATTTAAAGGTCGATGTTATTGTTTTGGCAGCCCCAATGTTTGTAAACTTGAATTTGCATTCATTAAATAAAATTATTTTAAAAAACATTATTAAGCATGTTGTTGTGAAAGCAATTCAAATTTACATTGAAAAGTTGTCCTTCCATTAATTCTCGTACTTTGCAGGTAAATAGATTCCACTGTGATAAGACCCCTCCTCGACGTTGCGGCATCACACTTAATAACCCCACATCATACATCGATACATGTGCCTCATGTGTCTATTCATGGTCGGCACCTAATAAATTGTGGTTGTCAGCATCGCTATTAGAAGAACTAAAAGTGATCATGTCTTCATGATGTACAATAGACTTTCCCCTCCTAGACATCTACATAAATTAATGGAAAAAAATTAAATGATTTCTATTTTTAAAAAAAACTTCGGCAGCACCTCTCCTATACGGGAGGCTGCCCAAAATTCTTAAACATGCAAACACACAATATATATGCCACAAACCAGTTAATTTTATTCAATTTCTTCCAACAAATTACAGTAATTCAATTTCACACAAAATTCACATCTTCTAAGTGGTAATATATTTAATCCTAAATTTACAAGAATTTAATCTAAATTAAAAAAAATAAAAAATAATTAAAATTAATATTACACATTTAATTGAAATTAAACAATAAAATTGAAAAAAAAAACTAAAATTCAATAAAATAATGAAAAAATATTTCAATAACAACTAAAATTCAACATGATTATTTAAAAGTGGTAATGTTTGTGATCCTAAATTTACAAAAATTTATTCTAAATGAAATAAATACAAAATAATAACTAAAATAATGTAAAATGTTTTTCGATAACAACTAATATTCAACACAACTATTAAAAACATAAAATTAAAAAAATAAATAATGACCTAAAAAAATAATGCAAAAAACCAAACACACATAAATAAAGAAGAAAAAGAAATGAAATTTTTTTACCTTAATGATTTCAGCTGAAAATAAAACAAAAATGAAAAAACATTAAAAGAAAATAAATACGTAATTTGTAATATCATCATAAGAAATTCTCAATCTTCTTAAAAACAACATCATGATTTTTATATTTAAAGCATGTTTTTTAATAAAGGCAATAACAATGAAAATAAATGGGTTTCTTTTTTATTACAGCCATTTGAAATAGGTATAAAAAACTATATTTTTCCAATCTAAATTTCATTTCCTTAATGATGATTGTTTCAACTAAAATATATTTTTTATTTGCAAGCATCATTTTCTAAACAAAAATCCATCATGTTATTAAAAGAAAATTAAAAAAACAATGAAATAATATCTAAGTATTTTTTATGTAATTGAAGACAAAAAAATAATAAATTTAATAAAATCATATAAAAAACCTATTAAAAGTTTTTTAAAAAATAAATTTGATTTTAATTGAATATTCATAAGCTTTTTTTTTTCTATATTAGGTACATAATAATTGAAAAACAAAATTGTTAATATGCTCTTAAGATTCCATAATATTATTTGAGAACCATTGGCAAAATTGAATAATATTTAAAATATCATGTTAATTTTTTTTATAGTGTATTCAAATCTAGATCCAAAAAAATATAAAAAATATAAAAAAGGCAAAGATTATGATGCATATTAAAAAAGATCAGGCATGCTTGGCGTCGAAGCCTGTATTTTTTAGCATTAGAATTGGATGACGCGCTATCCATTCCTACTCTTTTAAGCACGCAATAAGTGATCTATTAGCAGAGATGACCTAAAAATATGTTTTCAACATATTTTCACCTAAAAACACCATAAAAAACATTATAAACCACTTGCCAAACCCAAAAATACCTCAAAATTGCTAAGAAAAAAATTAACCGAATTAAAAAAATTCTAAACAATACTCAATTTATTTTTTCAATCATGTTTATAAAAAAAATGACCAGTCATCAAACTTCTCTTATTAAATGAAACCCATTAATACTAAACATGAATAGTTTTGAAAAAGTGGTTATTTATTAACTTTTTCTCTCAATCATATAGACTCAAATGTTAAGAGTATGAACATTTGAAATTGCAAAACCCAAAGAGATTCCAAGGTAAGAAAAAAAAAAAGAGTAAACGAAGTAAACAAAACTTTGTACATTGAATTTGAGATTGACCATGTAATTTTTTATTATTTTATACTTTGATTTTTTTTAATTGAAAATTTCTTTTCTTCATAAATTTTAATAAATTGATAATTAATTTAGGCATAAAAAGTTGTAATTGATAAAAAAGAGAATGAAAATGGGAAAAAAATTGAGCTATTGTGGAATTTTACCTAAATATTTTAATATATTTTGTAATTGTAAATATAAATTGAAGGGATAAATCATGAAACAATCAATGTAGTTAAATACTATATATATAGAAAACACACTTTTTCCTAAAAATGTTTTTTGCAACAAAAATACTTTTTTTGAACAAATTGAAAAGAAATATGAACTCAAACATTTTCAGGAAACATGTAGGTCACCCATTAAATTGTAAGAGAAAAAAAAAGAAATAAAACAACAAAATAAATAAAAATAAGAAAGAAGGAAAGATAAAAGGAAAGGAAAGAAGTAAAAAAAAATACTGAGAAGCTTAAAAAAACTGAAAAGGGTGAAAAACACGCTCCCCCTTATTTTCAAACTGGAAAAAAAAAAGCGACACTCCCGGGACCAGTCGTGTCTAACACTCTCACCAGACAGAGAAGCAGTGAGTAAGATTAAGCCCCCCCCCCGCGCTCTCTCTATCGACTTCAGTGAAAGCGAGAAATGGGGAGCTCATCGAAGGACGATTCCGGCAGCGACGCCGAGGCTTCAAGCGGCGACAAAACACCTTCTAATTCTAGTCTCTTCTCCGAAGGCGAGCGCGTCCTCGCCTACCACGGACCCCGCATCTACGAGGCCAAGGCATCTCTCTCTATAAGATCTTTCCTTTTCTATTTTTTTTTATTTGTGCCCTATGATTTTGTAACTGATGTTTATTTTCATTTTTTTAAATCGACTTTTTGTTAATTTTAGGTTTTGTTTTTGGTGGTTTTAGTGTTTAATTGTGATTTTGTTTGTTTGAATGGAAATCTGTGGTAAAGAATGGAGGTGAAAGTGATAGTTGAGGAAATTTAAGGTTTTTTTAACGGCTTATTGTTGAAATTAGGGTTTATAGAAGCTGGAATTTTGATTTTTTTTAGCGTAACAAGTTTAATTTGTCTTGTTATTGCAGAATACTAAGTTTCAGGGATTTCAACTGAACTAAGTAAATTTCACTGTGATTTATAGTTGCTGCAGTCTCCATTTTTCTGTAATAAGGAGCATTTTAGTGCGGTGGAGAGTAGTGTTGTTTTCTATGGATGTGACTTTTCAGTTCACAAGTGTTATTTTTTTCATTTTTTTTTAATGAAATTAAGATGCCAAGTATTTTTGAGTTGCCAGGGAACCACACACAAGAATCAAGGGATTTTAAAATTTTGTCTTGATTTTGGATTTTTTGCTGAAGATGAGATTTGTTTTTCCTTGGAAGCAATGTTTGTGTTATCTAATTTCTTTTTACAGCATGTTATATGTTTTTCATTTCTAGTATTTTAACTTTTTTTTAATGTTCTTTTAAATCTTAGGTTCAAAAAGCTGAGCTTCGTAAGAAGGAATGGAGATACTTCGTCCACTACCTTGTAAGCTTCTCCTAGCTATTCCTTTTTTAATGACTTGTTCTGGTTATACAATTTTGAATGACTGAACCACTGAGTAGTTGACTGGGACAGTATTACCTTGTTATGATGTTAAGTGATGTGCCTTTTGCTGTTTTACAGGGTTGGAATAAAAAGTGAGTATGCATTTTGTTCGTTTCCTGTTGCTATATATTTTGGCTGAGATTTTGGAACTGAATAGGTCTGACTGCAACATTGTGAGGTCATTTTCTCTACCTCTTTTTTTTCTTAAATCTAATCAAGTATAAGTTCAAGTTCTTGGATGCTTTATTTATTCATGATGTGATTCCCCCCTGCTTTTCCCTTTAAAAGTTAGGATAATATTAAGACGTTTCAAGAAATGAAGCAACAACTATGGCGCATTGCAAAACTGACAATAGCAAAGTAAATAACTAGATATCTATTTTACTCTTTTCATTATTGTTACATTTAATGTCCGTTGCATTCATCACATGACAATAATTTTCCAAGATTAGAAGTCTAGGTTTTTTCAATAAAATTTCATAAGTGAAGGCCTCTTTCTTCTCTGTTTTTTATGTTTTTCTTTCATTGATGCTAGTTTTTTAGGAGTTTTATGATCTTAATTCTATACAACTATAAACTTTTTTTAGAGTACCTAGTCTGACATTTTCCTTCCGCTATGTGTTTTTAATTATTTTGTATAATTTTTTTATCAAATACTGTTTTATCTTTTCCTTTTACTAGTTTATTATTGTAATTTATTACATTGACAAGGTTTATCATGACAGGAAAGGGTTGGAGAGAAAAGGGGGGTGGGGCAGTTGTTACCATTTGAAAGACAATGATCGATTGTGTATGAGATACATTAAAAAGAAACATTTAAATCAATGTCACATTAGGGAAGTAGGAAACTGTTGTCCTATTATAAAGTTTAGCTAGCTATAGAATAGTTATGGTTTGCCAGTGACCATAGGCATGCTAAGCAGGTGTTGGAAACTCAGATTCTTGAGGATCTTTGCTGGTTTTGCTGTCTTTTAATTTAATTTGGAAATTATCTTTTTAGATCAACATAGCAGATATAACTTCAATGAATCGAAAACAAAGGATATTTTTAGTTTAGAATAATAATATAAAAAATTATCAATTGGACAGGTAAAAGAGAAGCTACAACTTATAAAAACAAAATCTTGTCTTTGATGTTTCTTCTATTTCTCAGCTGGTGAGCCCTCTTGTTGCATCTTTTTCATCTTAACATTTGGTCCTATTGTCATTTTTTTACTACTTAGCCTCTTTTGTGAATTGGTTTATGTTATCACTGAAAGGTTTCTCGGAATTGTTATTTGTCCTAAGAGTTTTATTTCGTTAATAAATATACCCTGTTTCGAAAAGGGACACAGAAATCATTACTGTGGGTTGGACATATTGCCAACAGTTGGGACGAATGGGTAGGCATGGACCGACTAATGAAACACACTCCGGATAATGTCTTGAAGCAGCAGGCCCTAGAGAAAAAACAAGGTGTAGACAAGAGTTTGAAGCCTGGACGTTCTTCTCAGACGAAGCCAAAAAACTCTACTGGTAAGCTTCAGTTTTATTTAAACATATGTTTTTTCAAATTTATCTTGTATGTGTTAATGTCCAAATGGAGATTTTCAACAAGTTCTGTTCATTTAGCTTGTGGTGCGTGAAAGTCTCAAAGCAACTGTTGGCCATCTAGAAAACTTTTGTTTTCTCTTCCTTCTTGCCTGAGAGAATCAGCTTATGGGTTCTTAGGTCAAAGGAAAAACTCAATTGATGTTCTCTCCCTTTTCAATAACTCTTACTGTTATTTATAACTTGGGGACTTAACTTTCATTTTGTGCTAATATATGAGTACCTTGAATGTTCAGGTTTTTATAGTCATGACTATGAAACTGCTAAGTGATAGTTAAGCTCATAACTATTTCAATTTTATAAAAATTAGTTTTTGTTTTGTAGATTCAAAGATGGACAAGGAAGATCCTAAAAGCAATGGTTCGTTCCCTTACCTTCCTTTTCTTTCCCCCTTCATAAGCACAGTTTTCATTGTTTTAGTAAGTGACTATTGGTTGTCATTATTCTCCAGTAGAAGTCCTACCACAAGTTGGTATGATTTTTCTGCTATACATTGCTAGTCCTAGATTTGTTTTTGCTGTTTATTTTCTTTATATAGAGGCCGTCCTATCAGGCTTGTACCTGCGAATTGGGCAGATGTTCCCCAAAAGAGGATGAAAAGAATTTTGTAGTTTAATAATTTTCGCCCAAAGAAAGTTGTGGTGCCATAGGACTTTGTATGGAGCTTGACATTGGCATTGCTATCTGTTGGTCTTAGGTTTTTTTTTTTTTTCCTCAGCATCATTTTGTTTCATCTTTGTGCCATATTGACTTGCATTAGGTAGTACACCATTATAAACATTTTGCTAGTAAAAACTGGGTCTTAATTTCATGATTGCCAAAGTTATGGGGCATATTTGCTCAGCTTTTATTCTATTGCAATTTTGCCATCTTGACATATTCAAATAAGTTGCATTTATATTTAGTGCTTTTTTTTTTCCTTTATCAGTGGTTTATCTTCAATTTGCGTCTTAAATTATATATGCTCGTGAAGACAAAGAAATTTGTTCTTATGAATTGTCACTGCTTCTTGCAGTGGCAAAAGGGAAGAAGCGTAAAAGTGATTCAGGAATGGAGGTTTGTTTCATATTATTTCATATGGTGCCTTGGCATACCTTTTAATTTCTGAAGTATTTGTTGGACAACAGTTTTGGCCTGCTACATCTTGTTGTTGCTCTGATCTCATCTTTTTTGCCCCCGTACTGCTTTTGTAAATAATTTTTCCTTCATTGAAGACCAAGCTGAAAACATGCATACCCTCACAATCAGATTCTTTATTTCAGAAACTTCATTGCTCTTCTTAGATTCTTATTGAGATTCCTCTTAATATTGTGGTTTCAAATTGTTAGAAGGATAATTTGCCTGTAGAAAAGCTTGTCAAGATCCAAATTCCATCAACACTAAAGAAGCAACTTGTTGATGATTGGGAATTTGTCACCCAGCAGGATAAGGTATTCACATATTTTCTCCTATTGCTATTATATTGTATTCATTATGCGAATTGATTTTATTTGAGTTAGTGTAGAAGCCATAAAGTTCAATTATTACCAAATAGCTTAATGGTTTTTGCTTCACTGAATATAACCCTGCATACATTTAAGTCTATCCAGCCATTTCGGATGTGTTACCATAATCTTTTCTTTGGCAATTTTTACATACAATCTTGTGAACAAGCCTTTGACAGAACACCTTTTTTACCTTGACCCTATTCTTTCTGGCAATCCTGTTACTCTTGAATTACATTTAATTTAAACACCTCTCTTGCCATCCTAATTATTAGGCTATCAACACTACAGTGCATACATTATACTTGTTAAAGAATTAGCTCTGAAATTCTATATCTTGATGATTATAATTCCTATTTTTTTCTAGTTTATAATCAAAACAGCTTCTATAATGCTGAACCAGCAATGCAGCGACTTTTCTGTTATCCAACTTCAGTTTTCTGGTTGTACTTTTTTGTGATAAAAGGGTTGGGTTTTTACAAATATCAATCAGGAAAAAAAGATTTGGTGATTTTCTTAGTGATTGGATCTTACAGAAAAAAGATTCAGGGTTTATACAAATATCAATCAATTGTAAGATTGTTCTTTGTTGAAAATCCTAATATCAACTTTTTTGTCCTTTGACACCTTTGTTGATTCTGAATGCCATACATCTTAAAACAGCCAACGCCAACCCATCCAACACAAGACCATCGTCCCATCCTAAGAGCTTGGAATTTTCCCACAAAATAGTTGGCCTTTTACACTTAAAAGATTTTATATTTTTTAGCAAAAGATTTTGGATTTTTGGTATAAGGATCAGATTCTAGTGAAATTCTGCAAGTAAAAGAGGAAACTGTGAGACCTACACCCCTGTAGTGATTCCATTCACTCTAGATGTTCTAGATATTCTTCTGAACACTATTCCTTGTTTTGCTTTCTTCAGTATTGTGGTATGACTTTGTTCTGTCTTATTGCCATTTGTTAACCTTGATGTACTCGTGGTACTCACAAATTGCTACATGTAATGGGATTTGTGACAAAAGTATTTTTTCTATTTACAAATTGAAAGTAATATAGTTTCCCCATTTCAGGATAGAAGATAGTTCAACACTCTGCCACAGTATTTTTTGATTGGATGAATGTCTTTCTAGAATGTGAAATTTTCCATATGCAGATGTCAAATGAAAACACTCAAAATAACCAAGAGAACTTATTATTCAAAAAGTCAATTTATTGATCAATGAAAATCTGTAGCCTCCTTTCTAATGTCTAGCTATGCTTTATCGAGGCACCAAAGTCCGTACAAAATAGAAAATCTAAACCCACTAGGAAAAGAAAACGTTTCTGCTTATCCATCATTGGAGTTTAAGTTCAATCTTCTTTTTAATGATATAGTGCTCTGATTTGTTAAAGAACCTCTCTTTTTAAATGCAGTTTGTTAAACTTCCCCGGTCACCAAATGTGGATGATATTTTGACAAAGTACCTAGAATATATGTCGAAGAAGGATGGCATGTAAGTTTTGTTCTAGCTTCTGCTGAAATTACATGTATCAATTATAATTTGCATGTGCTAGGAATTTTTTTCTTTCCTATCAGCTATTTTAGTATATATTCTCGATTGCATAGACCACCATAACAGTGATCTTATTCTCTGTTCCAATGATTGATTAGATCAATTTTCAGATGTTTTGAAAAGGAAAGCAAAAAAATTAAATGAGCATATCTAAGTGTATGATCCATGAATAATATACCTTCCATCCATCGATATTGGGGAATATCACTGGTGAAGATGTTAATAACTTACCTGAATGGAAGGATGTAGAATGTTTTAATTTGAAGCAGAATGTTAAAAGTAAAAGGCGAAGCCAGAGCACTAGGAGGGAAAAATTGATTTAGAGTTGCAATAAATGGTCAAGACATGAAACATTTCAAAAGGCCTTATTTGCTTGGGATTCAGATTGAGATGTGCATATATGAGACCAATTAACGCTGATATATGCTCAAGCTTCAGAGTTGATTTTTGCTAATGCAACATGGATTATGTATGCCACAAGTCACAACTGTGCTCTCATATGGGCCTCCGTAAAGGGCATTGATGTCAAAGTGGACATCAATCAATTATTTTGCTGATTCTGCATTTATTTCACATTTTCTGATGTTACTTAATATCCAGGTTCATGCATTGGTTGCATCAATAATAGTTGCATGGATCATGTTTTCTTGGATACAGGATAACTGATTCCATTGGAGAAATTTTGAAAGGCATACGGTGTTATTTTGACAAAGCATTGCCTGTGATGCTACTATACAAAAAAGAGCGTCAACAATATCATGATACTGTCAAAATTGATGTATCTCCATCGACTATATATGGTGCTGAACATTTGCTGAGGCTCTTTGGTATGCTTATCATAAGCACTTGTGCTTTTTAGCCACTTATAATTATTGCATTCTTTAGTTGTTTGACCATCATATTTTTGTTTGATAAAGTGTTGAAACTATTGCTTTTGATCAGTAGTAATCTTTAATGAAAGCTGATATGGTCACCAGTTGTGTTGTCTTAATGAAAATGTGTTTTATTTTGTTCTGTCTGAAATTAAATTCAATCATTGTTTTCTGGAGGCAAACATTAGTATCTTTTATATAGCCTTCCCTTTTCTTTTCTTTTTTCCTTGAGAATTTTATATGGCCTTCTTAATCATTGTAACAGTTGCAAGTCCAATTTTCTACAACCTTTCCTCTGAAGCGAATTACCTTGACAGATGGGGTTTTCCTTAAATGTTTAAGGACACCCTTATGGTTAGGTTACAGTTTTTCACATTCTGAGCATTTGTTAGATGGTTTTTCGAAGGCCGAGCCTTTCCAATGTTATTTTCACATTTTAACCAAGTCATGTGTGCTTGTGCTGGTGATTGACACCTTGATAGAAGCCATAGATGTAGTTGGTTTTGAAATCACCTGCATTCCTTTGAACATCTCACAGCGAAGAACACTGTCAAGAATTTGAAATGATATAGTTCAATGTGGAACTACTTTTTTGTACATGGTGTGCACTTGTGCAAGTGACTTTATTCCGTATTTTAGGAATTTAGCATAATGTTAATTTGTTCAGACTTATTCTGTTCACCTGTTGATGTAAATTTTACTACAAGTACATCTTTACTTTTTCCTCATTGCAGTTAAATTACCAGAGCTCTTGGCCTATGTGAACATTGAAGAGGATACATCAACCCGCTTGCAACAGAAATTACTCGACTTTCTCAAGTACTAACTCCATCCTGCACATTAACTGTATTTTCCTGTTCTTTAGAAAAAATAAACACTGAAATTCAATTGAAATTAAAATGAAAGAGAGAAAGTTTGGTTCCCACCACTGGCCTCATCTTCATTGTGATTGGCTTCATATCAGACATATACTTCATTAGGAATATCTTTTATCAATGGATCAAATTAATTAATAAAAGATATTCTTCACATTCAAGCAATTATCAGAAAGCAAAATCTTTTCTATCATCATTGTTGCCTTTGACTAAGGAGAGTAGTTAATTCATGCATGCATCAACAAATTTCTAGGCTCGTCAAGAGGCACTTCTAATGTCTCTGCTACACATTGATAATGATCCATAATCTACCTTCTCATCAGTAATGCACTACAAGTTGGTAAATATCAAAGGCTGCCTTTAAAGATTATGGAACATAAAGGAGTCTACTTCTACATTGATCTGGTCAAGCATTGTTTATTCCTTTCCTGCCCGCTCATATATTCAATCTCTTAATTGTCTTGCCTTGACCCGTAAAAAAATATATTCATGTCTTGCAGATTTCTACATAAGAACCAAAGTACTTTCTTCCTTTCAGCTTATGATGGATCTAAAGTTTCTGAAGGCAAAGTCAAAGGGAAAGATTAGTGAGCTGCTGTTATATGTGCCCTCTCCATGCCTGTTATTGTTGCCGTCATCAATTTGGTGGCGGACTGACATGACCAAATTGGTATGCCATTATCTGCTTTAACAAGCCGCGGAATGGGCATCCATTTGTTGTTGTAACGGTAGTATTTGTTAATTCTTTATCCCCCCAGGGGGAAGGATGTTTAGTATAAAACATTTGGTAGCTAACTCTGTACAATGGCTCGTCGCAGGCTATTACATTTTTAAATGATTTGGCGGTGCATTTGTCAGAGGTGCAACAATGTGCGGTTGTAATTGAGACGTAACAACTGCTATTAAACTACGTTTGCAAATCACAACTTGAACTTTCTCAAGCTTGCATTTCAGCTTTGCATGGCATCCCAGATTGACTATTGCTTCACGGATTTGGTTATTCATGAGATCATTTCTGTGCCTGGGTAGGTTCATCGAAACGCCACACTTTGAGACTTTCTGCTATAAGATTGGGTGATAAATGGGGCGGGATGCTCATGGCCATGCTCTATCTTTTCCAGGACAAGTAGTGATTGTCCAAAATCAATTAATGGTTTCATTTAACCAAATGTATTTTCACTCGGAGATGTTATTCTCGCTGTCCAGACGGGAAATGAAAGGAAAAGTACAGTCCATCACTAGAAATTCAGAGTGGAAATGTGATTCCAAAGTATCAGAATCCGCAAGCTAAAAGAATCCTTTATTTGAACTTTGAAGCTGAAGATACGAATGATCTACCAATCAACAGTCATCGCATGAAATAACCAAGAAAATGATAATTTGATGAGGAAAAGAGGGGCTGAATCATTCGACGGTTGCTGCCGGCCACATCCAGCACAAACCTATGTCTCGCTCCATTCCTTACCATTCTCTCAAATGCCTTGTTCACACTATCCATCTCCACTCTCTCTATAATCTATGAAAAGCCCTTCTAGGCCCAAAAATCCAGTAACTCCTGGGTCTCTTTACGATCCCAACGAGGCTCCCGCTTATTGATTTCTTCCCAGGATGCCACCATAAATTAAAGGCTTAACCATCAAAGTACATTTAAATTCTGCTCTGGTTCTTGCACTTTGACTTTTTGGGTTTAAAATCAAATGCAGGAAGAACAGACAGAAGACTAGTTCAAATAGATACAAAGAGCTGGGGCATAACTGTAATCAAATCACTTGCAATAAACTGCAATGGTTTAGGAACAGCTCCAACTACGATGAGCTTCCCTTCAAACTTGAGCGGTGAAAGGTAGGATTCCAGAGGGTGTGCACCACTGGTACGGCGTCAAGAATGTAGTCAAGGGTGTTAGCAGCCTTCTCCATCTCTGTTGCGTTGGAGCTCGCCAGAAAAACATCGGCACCTAAATGCTCCAAAGCTTCCTCCATCTTCTTATCAGAAGGGCTTAAGAAAATAACATGATGCCCCATTGCCTTTGCAATTAGCACACCTACATGGCCAACTCCACCTAAGCCCAAAATTCCTGCTTTGATAACCTTACTATAGCTACAGAATTGTTTCAAGGGCCTATAAGTCGTCACCCCAGCACACAATAGTGGTGCTGCCTGCTCTGGATAAAGCTTGTCTGGTATCCTAACCACAAACCTGTATTCATCATAAATCTTAAATGGCTATACAAACCCGAGATTGGAAATGAAGTTGTTTGCCTGATTTAGCTTACTTTTGATGAACAACCATAGCCGAAGAGTAGACTCCTTGAGTGGTTCTTCCATCTCTGTCAGTGGCATTGTAAGTGAGGATCCTTTTCTCGCAATACTGTTCCACGTTGGGGTTGCAAAACAAACATTCCCCACTATACGAAACTATGCCTCAACTCCAACCATGTTTCCAACTCTGAATTTCCTTACTTCAGGACCCCACTCTACTTCTTCTTCCCAGTGTTATTAAATAACCCGTTGATTTGAAACCTGGTAAAGCCATGTTTCATGTTGACCAAGTCAACTATACAGGTTCACCTATAATTTAATTTACCTAGTTAAAATCCAAATAAGATTCAATTTGATAGAATCTACAAACACCACCACAACATCTAGTGTTTCATTATCGTTTTCTTTTTGTTTCAAGATTACAATATAGAAAATTATTCCTTACATCAAAATCACACCATAGGGTTTGGTTTCATCTTGTGCATATATTCAAGATAATTAGCGCAAAATTCATCTTGTTCTTGAATTGGGTTTTCCTTGCTTTTCGAATTTGCGATTTATTTGATTAAAAAAACAAAATAAAGAAAAGGAAGAAGAAAAATATGAACAAAAAGTCTTTTTAATTGTGTTTTGCATTGAAAAGAAAAAATAATCATAAAAGCAAGTCAAGAAGTTCAATTTTGAATATGTTTTGTTTAATTATTCTTCAAGAAAGTCTTTCTTCGCTGATCTTTGGTGCTTAATTTTCTTAAAAGCAAGTCAAAAAGTTCAATCTTGAATATGTTTTGTTTGAGTTATTCCATACTGAATTCGGGTTTGTTAAGTTATTCCTAAATTCCTTTTAGTTTCTTGTTTGTTTTTGTCGTCTTAAATTTGATGATTTGAACTCTACGATTTGATCTGTTTTGATTGATATTTGTTTAGTTCAACAAAGAATTGAAAAGAGGAGTTAAGAGTGGTAAACAATAAGAGGGTATGAGAATAACATCAAGAAAAACCAAGTTAAAAGTAAAATATGAGTGGAGTGACACATCTTTGAGTGTAATAATGTAAGGAAGTGTATGAGGTTTATTACTAACATCTTTTACAAATTTAAATTTGTTTTTCAAAGGCGAATCATTACCAAATAAGAAGAAGAAAAACATGTTCTTTATGTTATAAGCAATGCAACAACAGTTTAAGCATGTGAATATGATGTTTGGTGACATAGTGAATCAAATGGATATACAAGATGCCATGATTGTTAATTTACAAGATGGACAATCCAAAATGGACAATCCCAAAGGGTCTTCAATGTTATAAGGCAAGAGAGATGTGCTTTCATACTCGTAGATGAGTTTGATGTTAAGAATAGGGATAGAGATATATATGAATTTGATCAAGTATCATTTATCAATTGGGAAGGGGTTTTGACCAAACTATGATAGGTGTGATAAAGGGTTTAGAAGAGATGCTGGAAGCTATGATGGTATAGATAGAAACCTTAGAAGTATTAAAATAAATATTTCATCTTTCTAATGGAGGAATGATATAAGAGCTTACCTAGAGTGGGATAAGAAAGTAGAGTTTATCTTTAATTGTCATAACTATTTTGAGGAGAAAAAGGTTAAGTTAGTTATGATAAAATTTATTGATTATGCAATTATATGGTGGAATCAACTTGTGTTAAAAAGGAGGAGAAATCATGAGAGACCTATTGAGACTTAAGATTAGATAAAAGTTGTTATGAGAAGAAGATTTATCCCAAGCCATTACTATAAGGATTTATATTTGAAGTTACAAAGCCTTACTCAAGGTTCTAAGAGTGTAGAGGATTACTATAAAGAAATGAAGGTAGATATTAGAATCTTTCTTGCATTCGTACTTGCTTTTTAATTTTTCTTGTGTTCGTTAATATATTCGTCATTGTTTTTGTTTTTGCTGTCATTTTTTTTTTGTAAATTCATATCATTATCATTGTCATTTTTATTCTTATTGATTGTTTTGAGTCCTAAAATCTATGGTTGATCATTACAAGGCTATGATTTTTTTATTGTTTATGATTAGTTCCTTAAAGAACTAAAAAGGAGAGCACAAGAGGAAAAAAGCAAAAAACAAAGGTGAGTATATAATCGTGAAAAGCTAGAATTGAGTGAAACATGAGTGGAGTGACATTATAATGAGTGTAAATACATAAGGAAGTGTGTGAAGATACTTTTTTTTTTTTGCTACTAACGTGAAAATTTAGATTTTGACGATGTCTTCCATAAACAAATCATCACTTACAAAGGAAAGGGAAAACCTATTTTTATGTTACAGCTATGCAATAACAATTTAAGAGAATGGGTGTGAGGTTTGGTGAGGTTTTTGACAGAATAGAAAGACAAAAGGTTGTGATTGCTAGTTTATGGGAGGGTTAATTTGAAAAGGTCCTAATGTTAGAAGGCCAAAAAGACATGCTACCCCACCTTTAGATGAGTTTATTTATGAGAACAAAGATTAAAAAACCAAAGGCCTTGACCAAGTATCACTCACCCAATAAGATAGATTTTGGTAGCCTAGAAACCGTGGAGAGGAGATTTTGGCCATATGGAAATTTCAGCCATAGAAGAGAAGGAAGAGATTTTAGGTATCATGATGGCTTAAATAGAAACTTAGGAACTATTAAGATGAAAACCCTAATATTTCAGGGAAGAAATGATCTTCGATTGTCACCACTATTCAAAAAAGGAAAAAAATGTGAAGTTTATTGTTATTAAATTTACTGATTATGTTAAAATTTAGTGGGATTAACTTGTTTTGAGTGTGATAAGAAGCCATGAGAGGCCCATTGATACTTAGAATGAGACAAAAACAATTTTAAAGAAGAGATTTGTTTTAGGACACTATCATTAGGATTTATATCAGAGGTTGCAAAGTTTGACTCGTATATTTAAAAGTGTAGAGAGTTACCATGAAGAGATAGAAGTCGCTACGATTTGAGCTAATGTGGTGGAAGATATGGAAGTTACTATGTCTAGTTTTTAAATGGGCAAAACTGCTATATAGCAAATATAATAGAGTTGTAACACTATGTGGAGTTGCAAGACATGATGTATATGACTTTGAAGGTGGAACAATAACTTAAGTGAAAGGGTAATCTATAACAAGTCTAAAATATCATTAAGGTTGAATTATAAGAAGGAAGGGGTTGCCTATTCCAAATTGAATATGGGTGTGAAGGTCAAACCATTTAAAACAAAAAAGAAGCCTCTACTAATTCTACAGGTAAATTTGATACTTAAACTTCTCATAACCACGATGTTAAGTATTTTTTATGTTTATTAATAGGTCATATAGAGTTTCAATATCCAAATAAAAAGCTATGCTTTTACAAAATCATAGGGAGGTGGAAACCAAAAGTGACAACATTGATGATGAGATGCAGGCACTTGAGGATGTTAGCGATGAGGATGTAGAGTATTTGGTTAAGGGAGAATCACTTGTTATTCGATGCACATTAAATGTTCAAATTAAAAAGGATGATTTGGAGAAATAAAGGAAAAATATCTTCCATACAATATGTCATATCAGTAATAGGACAAGTAGTATGATTATAGATGATAGAAGTTGTGATAATGTTGTTAGAACTGCACTTGTTAGGACGTTAAGTCTGAACACTACAAAGCATCATAAACCTTATAGACTTCAATGGTTGAGTGAATATGGTGAATTAAAGGTTAATAAACATATATTGATTTCATTTTTGATTGGGAGATATAGTGGTAAGGTTTTCTATGATGCAGTTCTTGCACATACAGGTCACTTGTTATTGGAGAGGTCGTAACATATTGATAGGAAAATAATACATTATAGGTTTAAAAATAGGTATTCTTTATAGAAGATGGAATCCATCACTTTTGTACTATTTTTTTTTTATCGAAACAGATCTACGAAGATTAATTAAAATTGAAAAGAGAAAGTGAGGCTGAAGAGAGTGAAAATACATATTTGATTGTGAGCTATTAGAGAAGAGAAAAGTTAGAGAACAAAAATTAGAGATCTGGTCAAGAGTGGAGAGAAAAATCAAGAAGAGTAGAAAAAAAATAACAGAGAGAGTTGAGGGAAAACAAAGAAATAAGTGGGTTCTTATACAAGAAAAAATGTTTCTAAGAAAGTTTTTTTTACTAACAATCTTATGCAAAATAGTTTTGTTGTTTATCTGTTGCAGGATTATAAAGACATAATGCCCCTAGATAGTATTCCTAGTGGTAAAATATATGGTTTGACTAGTTTTGATGGTTTTTATGCATGATTTGCTAGTATATTAATTGCATCTCTAATTTTAATTATTAAGACAATTATTGGTTTTTATAAATATACATTTAAAGCTAACAAAGGTCATAAGCGTGTTATTTTTTAACCAGGTTATTGATTTTGGGTGTATATGAGTAAGAAAGGATTTTTAGCCCATAAAAGATCTAAGTTGCAGCTTAAAAGAGATATTTCATTCCAAGTTCTTGAATGAATCAATGACAATGCATACAAAATAAATCTTTCATGTGAGTATAGTGTTAATATTATTTTTAATGTTTGTGATCTTTTTTTTTTTTTTTATGTAGGTGATGATTCAAGCTTAAATCATTTTAAAAAGAGGAGGAATGATGATAACCAACAAGCACCACAAACGAATCCATTAAAGGTGTCGATTGTGCAGATTACAAGATCAAGGGCAAGAAGATTAAAATGGCATTCAATGAGCTTATTTAAGATATTTAGGCTACATCAAGCTTCAATATTTCAAAAAGTGATGTCTAAATCTTGATTAATATGATCCATGTGAGGGTTGCACAATGAGAGGTGATTTTGAGCTTATTTTTTATAATGTGCAGTTTTACACTAACAAGCATAACTTTCAAGACCGTTGGATTGGGCTAAAATTTTACTAGAAGATTCCAGAGGTATTTTTTTATAAGGTTAAAATTTTATAGCAATTAGAATTTGACAATGCCTTATGAGAAAACCTATAAGCTATTATACAAGAATTGCATTATTTTCTTGATTGGTTTAAGATTGTTTTTTCTTTTGACTATGGATTTCCTACCATGCAACTTTCATATTCTACAGAGATATTAAAAATTAAAAAATTAGGGAATTAATTTGCAAGGTATCCTTTTTTTACAAAGACACATATATGGCAGCATTAGAATCATTATTTTGTAAGAAATCCTAACTTTCCAAGGATTGTTAGCTGGTAGCTTACGATTAATTAATTTGCAAGGTTTCTTTATTGTCAAAAGATACAAAAATTAGCTTCATATCTATTTTTACAAGGAGTCTAAGTCAATAACAATAATCCTTTACTTTTTAAGGATGCAAGTCGGCATGTTTATACAAGGGTGGTCTTATATGGCAATGGAAAAAACTGCAAACAAATGATCACCATAAGATTAAGATATAGATGGAAATCATGTTGCTCATCATCTCCATCTTTTTCTTCAACACAAGAATTTTAAATGAATGATTAAAAGCTATTACTTAGACTTTATGTTGTTAATTTCATAGCTCAAATGTTCTAATTTTCATTTAACTATCTTTGTTATGATATGTAGCTCAACTAAAAGGATTGTAACTAACATAGAATTTGGAATACATTTGACTAAATTTCATATGAAGTCCTAGAGTTAATGATGATGTATATACAATAAGAAGCATGCAACCATCTATGACTTATATGATGTTGAGCAATAAATCCTATTTGTTTTTTTTTCTCAAGTTCTAGAAAGGTAATTTTTCATTGTACCACATCAACCAAGCCATAAATTGTATTTGTATTGCAATTATAACTTGAGAAAAAGAAAGGGAAAATGAAGAGAAAGATTTATGTTTTATGAGTTGCTAACTTGAAATCAAATTTTGGGAAGTACCAAATCTGAAAAGTACCTTTAAAAGGAGGTAGTTAAGTTGAGATCTAAAAATCAAACCAAGTATTAATGAAAAGAAATTTTTAAAATAGAGTGAAAGAATAAAGAAACAAAAATTACCTTGGAAGTTTTGGTAGTTTTAATCCAAAATCTGATCATTCCATTACACCATATCACCAAGTGAAAATTAAAATTTTGGTTCATTGAATTCATACCAAGTGAAAAGAAATGGGAGAACAAGGGCTGGAGGTGGAGAATAAAAGAGAGAAAGAGGTCAAGGGGAGGTGTGACTGAAGGGAAAAAAATGGTTTGGGGTTAGCATAAATTTGTATTTATACTTTATTTTTTTCTTTTTTAAAATGAGGTTGAACCGGTCTGGTCTGGTTCAATCGGTTTCAGATTTTTAAAATCAAAACCGAACTAAACCAAGTGTTTTTCCTGGTTTTTAAATTGGTTTTTTTTTTGTTTTCTCTCTCGGTTTGGTATTTTTTTTTTTTTAGTTTTTTCGGTTTATTTGGTTGATCAGTTTTTTTTAATACCCCTAGTAAATAGTAATTTCCATTAGCTTGTCCAAAAAGAAAAGGCTAAATCTACTTTGTGTTTGCTTTATAAAATTGAGTCATACAATCTAATGTGTTTATTACTCTCCTTCTTGGCTTAATATGTGTTTGGTAATGCAGTGTGTCATACCTTTTTGTGCGGGCGCAATGACCATTTTTGAGTGTGTTCGGGAGTGAAGGTCTTTAATTGTATAGTGAGTCACCACCTAATATCATGGCTACTAGGAACCCTAATTAGTCTTTCAAAGATTATAAGCAAATGACTGGTTGTGTAAAGAAAAAGGTATTAGCACCTCTAATATATCTTACTTGTTTGCTATGGTCTGATGATGTTTCTATTTCTATCAATTTACTATGGCAAGTTTGCTACAAGGAACGAAACCCTAGTTTCTTAGGTCGAGAACTTTGTTTGAAATGGTGAAATATCCTTAATTATCATTAAAGCTTTTTTCAGGATAAATTTGAAATTTTTTGCTATTGCATCATTCCAAATAATATTTCGGATAAAATTCTTTATGATTTTCTTTATCCTTATATTATAAATGAATAGGTTGTTTTATTCTCAATAATATTTTGGATATTGATCTCGTATAGGTTTTTTTATCTTTATATTAAAAGTGAGTAATAATAAATTATTATTCCTAATAATATTTTGGATATTAACCTCTTTATAGGTTTTTTATCCTTATATTAAAAGTGAATAATATTTTTTTCATAAATAATTTTTTATATTTTTGAAATATAGGCTAAAATTCTTTGGAATTTTACAAACTTGTTTTAAAATCTATGCAGTATTTTTTAAAAGCATGCAAAAATATAATAATTTTTTTTTAAATGATCAAATAATTTTTAGGACTTTTTAGCCATATGCAAGGAAAACAAATTATTTCTTATTTTTTTTATTTAGTTTTTGTTTGACAAAAACTCATTTTTCTTAAAATAAAACTACTTAAAATAGACCTAAGAGGTGTTTGTCAAACACATCCTTAAACCAAAAAACCTTTAGCAAAAACAATGCAATCCAAACAAGGACTTAACCATTTGACCGGACACCTGACCAGGTTGACTCAAAACTTTTAGTTCGATCATAAACTGAACCAAATACCACTAGTTCAACCCAAAAAAAACAAATCAAAACCTATACTAGAACTCAAAACGAACCAAACTTGCAAAACTCAAAAACACAAAATATTTTTATCAAAACGAATCAAAGCTCAAAAAAATAAAGAACATGAAGAGCATTTAACAAGAACTCAACAATGTGGATCAAGATTTAGACCAACTACGAACAAACCAAAGATATAAACATATTGAAAATCAATCACAAAACAATAATCAAGCATCAAATATCAATGATTATCGACCAATAATCATGACTTGATCAAAATAGGTTTCGATGGAAAAACAAAACCCTAAGGTTAAAGCTCAAAAATCATGATTATTGATGCAAACTAACCCTAGATTTTGAATTAACAATGTCCAATGAAGTGTCTAGTGCAAAGAAATAGACCAAAATTACTCCAAATTATAGGGCTAGGGCAATGTTCTTTCCAAGAACATGAAAAACACTACCTTAAAACCCAAAAATACCTAGCATTGTTAAGCCCTATAAATGGCCTTCTAGGGCTCTAAACACATTGTTTTTTGTCCTCATAAACCACATTACTAACACCAAGCATAGTTGAATTAAAAGAACCAACAAAAAACATCATATCATCAAAATCATCATTAAATTTCACCTTCCATAATGCAACATCAATGACAACTAACAAAAACATCAAATTTCAATTTAAAATTAGCTTTTTAAACACTTGGGGACCCAAACCATACTCATGAACCAAGGAAATACATTAACAAACCAAAAAAAGCATCAATAACCCCATTATCATATCTGACAAATTTTAAAATCACTTTATTTCATTTAATCTAAACATCCAAGTTTATTTTAAACATCTAGCAACATTAACAAACAACTCCAAGTAGAATTAAAAAAAGAAAAAAAAACATTTTATGCGTTCAAATAAAAGCTATAAGCAATATAAGGTAAAAAAAAAGTCCAAAAACACCATAACTAATGTAAGAATAGGCTAGAGATGTGCCTCATTGACATCATTAACTAAACTAAATGAATATTTTATACCTTTCAAGCTCAAACAATGGTTGTTACCCTTTGGTTCCTTCTTTTCCAAGCTTGTTATTTTCTTTTAAAGTTGAGGAAATCCTTGTGAAAAGCTCTTAAACCTTTAAACTTAGAGTCCCTTTATCAATATTTTCGTCCCCTTTCTTCCTCTCGTTTCTCTTCATCTGGATGATTTTCCAGGGGATATTTATAGGATTTTGATGGATTTAATCAAACAGATCATCATGCATCAATGTTTGGCCCCCTAATCAAAATGTGAGAGTTTTAGGTATGTTTTTACAGTTGTGAGCTCTGTACCTATGTTGGTTTTATAATGATGGTTTTGTAACAAACTTGGTTTTGGAGATTTTGATGGTTTTGCTAAACTTAGAGACTAAGGAGCTTGTTTTTGACCTTTTGATCTTGAGAAAAACGTGGCAAACCTTTGATAAGAACCTACTGAGCAAGCTTGAAGTGTGAACACACGAAAAAAAATTAATGTTTTTGCAAAATGGGTATCACAGCCATCGATGATTGAGTTACCCACTTTTGAGGCTTCGTCGAAGCAACTTTGACGTCATCGTTGTTGAAGACCACCTGAAGTTGGTAAAGGGGGTGCACACCTTTTGTTTAGATCCAACCTTGCTCGATTTGAAGTTCTGTAGCTTCACTTCCATTCACTTAAAGGTGCAAACTCAATCAGCCCAAAATCTACCATTGTAGTGATGGTGGATCATGGACAAGATATTATTGAGTTAATTGAAAAAATTGGGATGTAAACATTTAATGAGAGTAACTGATCTTTGTAGAAGAGATGTTTCTTAATCAAATGATGATGGTTACAACCTTTGAGGTGGTCGAAGATGTCACATTCATTCGTTTGAAGATGCATACTCAATTAGTGGCCAAACGATGCACCATTTATGTTAAACCCTAAAAATTATGGTTTTTTAATTTGGGATTTGGCAAACTGTAATTTAATCTTTGTTTTTCCAATTGCTTTTAATTGTATTCATAATTGTCTCCCAACTTTTAATTTCATGCAATTCTACCCCTTGTCAAACTCAATAGCTAGCCCCATAGTTCAGCATCGTTTCCAATTAGGTCTTTGATTCATGATTTATGCAAATTGACCTTTAATTGACCATCAAACTTTTAATTATTTTTAATTTAGCCTATGATTTTGCCGATTTAAATCCTTGAAGTCCCGCACCTTTTACGGTCTAGTCCTTAGTTTTAAATTTCTTCAATAAAATCTCTAATTACCTATCAAACTTTAATATTTATGCAATAAGCCCCCAATGACCAAATTAGCTTTTTAAAATTACAATTCAACCCCAAAACTTCAATTCTTTCAATTAAAGTCTAAATTGAATTGAAAAGCCAATTTTCTTTGCAATTAAATTCTTAATAAATTCAATTAAACCCTGAAAAATCTCAATCGAATTATTAAACATTCAATTTTGATTTTTTTTTCTTTCCAGATTGAATTGTTCTTGTTAATAAGGCATTTATCAGTCAAAATTGAATTGTCAATTTTTTAACTTTGGGTATTTTGATCCTCTGCAACTAGTCTTTGGAAATTTCCCACTGATATATATATATATATATATATATATATATATATATATATATAATAATTTTTCCAACTTTTTATAAAAAAAATTTGTATTTTGTGTTTTTTTTAATATTTATATGATTCCCAAAATAAATAACAACACAGTGCATTATGTTTTTTAATTAAAAATGTATAAAAATATTTTTTTTATTTGTAATATTAACACATTAAAAATATTTAAAAAACACCTAAAAAACAAAAAGGAATATTTTCATCATGCGTTCCATCTAACATAATTTACCATAACACACACCACAAAAATTGAAACAAACTATTTATTGGAAAAAGATTTCTAAAAGTGACATGGCAAAATAATAGCACCGCAAGTGAACAAACTTCGCTGGGCCCACGCCCAAACTTTTCTTGAATCATGAGTGGCTAACGAATATGAGCACATAGTGATGGTGTTCATGCTATAACAACACAATCACTCTCTCTTTTTCTCTGTTTGCTCAAGTACACAACCCAAAAGGCAAAATAAATAAATAAATAGAGAGTTCCAAGTCAGTTACTAACTACTCCCAGTCCACCCAGAGCCGGAGCCGGAGCCATCATACCATGAACTGATTGTAATTGTTTATTTATTTCTTCCTTCGCAACCCAAGCCATGGAAACCACCACTCTCCGTCACGCGATTGGCGTCACCGACTTCCCTTCACCATCCCTCTCACTCTCTGCTGCTGCTAATAATTATTATTATTATCATTCCTCCAAATTACTTGTACGAAAACGAGTCATTTACCATCAATCTTCCCTCTCTTCCAAATTTCCCTTCAATTCCCTCTCTCATCCTCCCAGATCCACCAATTTCAACCACCGCTTCATCCTTCGCGCCACCGGCCACGACCACCACCACGACCACCATGACCACTGCTGTCATCACCATCACCATGAAGGAGGCCATGATTCGCAACTGACTGGACCCCAAAGAGCTCTGTTAAAATTTGCAAAAACACTAGGATGGATGGACTTAGCCAATTTGTTGAGAGAACACCTGCAACTTTGCTGCTGTTCAGCTGCTCTTTTTATCACTGCTGCTGCCTGCCCTTACATGATTCCCAAACCTGCTGTCAAACCCCTTCAAAATGCGCTCATGCTCGTCGCCTTCCCTCTAGTTGGGGTACCTTTTCCATCCCGAAAATCACTCCTTTTATCTTACTCATTTTTTCTCACTTGCAATTCGTTTGTTTGATTGATTCCAGGTCTCAGCATCCCTTGATGCCCTTACTGATATTGTTGGTGGGAAAGTGAACATTCATGTGTTAATGGCCCTTGCGGGTTTTGCATCCATTTTTATGGGAAATGCTTTAGAAGGAGGGTTACTTCTTGCAATGTTCAATTTAGCTCATATTGGTAACCATTTTTAAGTTAGTTGTGAATATCAAAATTGTTTTTTTTCGAGTGATGAATGAATAAAGTTGATGTGGGCCGGTAATCTGTATTGTTATTTGCAGCTGAAGAGTTTTTTACGAGTCGGTCGGTGATTGATGTAAAGGAGCTGAAGGAAAATTATCCGGATTCTACGCTTGTGTTGGATGTAAATGATGACAAGCCGCCTGATGTTTCTGATTTGTCGTATAAAAGTGTACCTGTGCATGATATAGAAGTGGGATCCTATATTTTGGTCGGAACTGGTGAGGTCTGTGATTTTTAAGTTATTTATCTCTCTTATTGCTGAAGATTTGAATTTAGTTTTGCTATTGCTAATGTCATGAAATCTCAGTTGAAAGCTTAGCATATTATGATCTGTTCTTGGATGTGAATACATGATTTTAAGCTTTTAAGGCTTCATGACATGACATTTCAAGACTGTACATTCTTGCAGTCTAGGTTGTATTATAACTAGATTAGTTATAATCTGAATGTCAACAAACCTCAGAAAGTTTCTTCCTTGTCTGGATGTTCTGTTTTTAACTTCATTATCAAGGTAGGCCAGAACTTTATTGACTTATGCCTTTCCACCAACCTAAATAAAAAGTTCAATGTTCAGGGGCAGTGCAGCTATAGCCACATTTCAATGATTAGCTACCTAACTATCCGATGGAAGTTGAAGCAAGCAAATACTCTGACTAATATGACATGCCATTTAAGTTATTAGATTGCTGTATTCACATTGTTTATCTTGATTTGTACCTTTATTTTTGACTGAATGATATATTGGGACTCAAAGTTTCATAACAGGGGTTGGTATTATGTTTAGGCTGTGCCTGTAGATTGTGAAGTTTTTCAAGGTAATGCAACAATTACCATTGAGCACTTGACTGGAGAAGTCAAACCATTAGAGGCAAAAGTTGGAGACAGAATTCCTGGTGGTGCAAGGAATGTGGATGGAAGAATGATTGTCAAGGTATGCCACATTTGCTGATGATGAAAATTGATATGCCTTTTATTATTTTTTCTATCAATCTCGTGCAGAATCCTTTAGATAAATGATTCAAAGTCCTGTCTGAAGCTTTATTCCTTGATCAACAATGAGAATATAGATTTTCTGTTATGCTGCTCTTCTTTATATTTCTTTCTAAATTTGACATAGGCCACTAAAACGTGGAAAGAGTCAACATTGAGTAGGATTGTGCAATTGACTGAAGAAGCACAATCAAGTAAGCCAAAACTTCAAAGGTGGCTGGATGAATTTGGTGAGCAATACAGCAAAGTTGTTGTGGGTTTGTCAATTGCCATTGCTCTCCTTGGGCCATTTCTTTTCAAGTGGCCATTCATGAGTACATCAGGTAACTTGGAGGAAGAGTATTTTTCCACTTTTATTCTAGCTTAGAAAATCATTTGTATCTTTGAATTGGACTTCCTTGTAGTAACAATGTTTTGCTTGAGGATTTATCATTTATTCCTAGAGATGGCCTCACGAACATATGCTTTGATTCTACTGATAATAACTGAACATCATGCATGCTTTGGCACACTCGTCGTGATTGGAATAGAGCTTTTTTTACTGGTTTAATGACTCACATAGGGGGGTGATGCACTGGTTTAGAAATATGCTGGTGATGTTCACACATCTCATTAAGGGGATCCTAGATGCATTTATCATTTTATTTTCTAGAAAAGAAATAATTTTGAATCTTTTTTCGTAAATGTTGTAGAAAAGCAATTTTGTTTCCATCATTCTTTGTTGTTTTGAGAAATGAATATTTAAAATTTTAAGACCTTTCATGGTAACTTTATTTGCGTAAAATGTTCTTATGGCTTTCTAAAAAATTACAATATATTTGTATAAGGAAAGATAACTAGATGAATAAGCATAATTACTCACACACACACACTTTTTATATGTGTTAGCATAGCCATATTTTTTAACTTAAATAACTATACTCATGCATATATCCAATTACACTCCTCTAATCATATAAAATGTTTATTTAATCAACAATTGTGACAATTGTATTTGGAGGATTGAATAACCAAAATGAGGAGGGCAAAGAAAAGACAAAATCAACCAAAAAAACACAGATAAGAAAGTGGTGGGAGATTGGAATTGGAATAGGACCAGTGATTTGGCATGGTAATGGAATTTGATGTATATTAGAAGATTAAAAGGGCATGAAGCTAAGTTCTTGCAAAAGCTAAGTTCCAGCATATTTTATCTTCTGTTCTTCAATGGAAATTGTTGGCTTCTTAGGGTACAAAATTAAGTTCTTGCTGTATTTCTTAGGGTTACTCTTGGAAAAAAAAAGAAGGAAGAATTGTGAGGGCATCTTATATAGCAACAATGAACAAGGGGATGGGTGAATGTTTTTGGGGCAGGGGTGGCCAAGGTCCCCTCTTCTCCCCCTGATGCTTGGCCGATGTGATATATGAATCTGCAGTTTGGTAGTCCTGTTTTTTCTCAGGAAAGAAATTTTTTTGGGCTTTTACTTGCTCCACAATGAATTTGGAAAAATTGGAAAAACTGCTTTGGTTCTGCAACTTTCCATAGATAGCCCTTCTGAGAAAATTGATTTCTTTTTGAAGATTCAAGCCATGATATGGTTTCCATGTACTTCACCATATAAAACTAAAAAATGCTGTTTCTCCTACCAAAAACATTTTGTTTGTTTTTCCCCTTGAAACCAATGAAAGTATTTTCCATTGTTCTGCATTAGCTAAAAGCTATATCAATTGGGCTACGGATTTTAATAAAACATATTGGGTCAACAGTATAATCCAAGAAATGAAAGAACTTAAAATATCTGCAGACTTAAACACGTAGTCGAAGTTCAATGCCTTTCTGATATTGCTGGGTTTTTTTTCTTCCCGTTTATTTTTTTGGTATTTTGATGCTTATGTGATAGCTCTATTTATTTCTCTCTCGTAGAAATGAACTAGCATAGCTTTTTTAGACACATTCATTCTTTTTTTTTTAATGCTTGGGTTGATCATGCAGTTTGCAGAGGATCAGTCTACAGAGCACTGGGTCTGATGGTGGCAGCATCACCATGTGCCTTGGCTGTAGCTCCTTTGGCATATGCCACTGCTATCAGTTCCTGTGCAAGAAAGGTACATGAGAATTGCTAACCATAATCTCATAGGAAGTTCAGCCACAACCATATAGACAATTTTTATATTTTTGGATGCAGTAGTTTTAGGAATGATGTCTGAGTTTAGAAAAGCAGAGATGCTATGTTGAAGTTTGGGTGTTGATTGGCATTGTCCTCAACTTCTCATGACTCTCTACCTGGAGCCCTGTAACCAATGTCATTTTATATGTATGTGAACGGGCCAGAGTACCTCAGTTTGTATTAGCTAATATTCTATTTATGTTTAATTATGCCCTGGAATACTACAGTATTACCACAGTGTGATCTGAAATTAGCACATTAGAATTTTTTTCCCCCGACTTTTACTGTCTCATTTTCAATTATATCATCTATAGATGACGCTAGGTTGTCCATGTTTGATACATGATGTAATTAAAATATGAAACATGAATATTTTAAACCTGGTACGACTGGGTTGTCCATGTTTGATACATGATGTAATTAAAATATGAAACATGAATATTTTAAACCTGGTACGACTGAAAAAAGAAAAACCCTGGTGGAAACAAAAACTTCAAATTTCGCTAAACTGGAGCTCAATTTCTTATGATTTAAACTTCACATGTGTGGCCATCCTGGTTTAACTATCTGCTATCTTTGTATGAAGGGGATATTGCTTAAAGGAGGCCAGGTTCTAGATGCTTTAGCTTCCTGCCACACCATAGCATTTGACAAAACTGGAACATTGACAACTGGGGGGCTAATGTTCAAAGCTATCGAACCAATTTATGGGCATCTGATCAGAAACAACAGGACAAATTTCACTTCTTGTTGCATTCCCAGTTGTGAAAAGGAAGCTCTTGCTGTAGCAGCTGCTATGGAAAAGGGCACTACTCACCCTATTGGAAGGTAATTCTTACAATACTCGTACTTAACACCCCCGCCTCCTCTACCCCACAACATGCACCCACACACACCAACAAAATATAAATGTAAGAAGACATGCCTTATTTGTAACTTTTTGTTGCTTCCCCTGTTGATCTAGTATTGGCTTGATGGCTGGAAAGAGTTTTTTCAGCTTATTCAATTGTCTAATTTTCTTTTCATTGGTGCTTCATCATATCTTGTTGTGTCATACAAACTTCTTGTTTTGAATTGTTTCTCATTCCTTATCCCACCCTATATGAAATATGCATATGCAAATTTGGTTGAAACTCTTATTGAATCATTAGATGTTATGGTGTTTGGTAGCAATAAGTGAAAGCTCCTTTTGTGTTTCTACGGGTTTTTCTTATTAGCGATGCCATATGTATATCTTATGTATATACAGAGAAAATGTAATCGAAAGGAAGCAGGTTTCTAGGGATCCGGATCAGCTTGGTATGGAGATGGTTTTGTGGCATATTACAATTTTGGTTGAAATTAGCTGTTTGGTCCTTTCAATGTTTTTAGTGCTTGGAATCCCGTGTTCCTCATTTAGAAACTTAAAAATGGGATTCAGAATCTCATTCTCACGTGGCTTGATTCTAGTTGGCCATAGTTGGAATTAATCATGGTCTTGTCTCGTCACAGAAGTTCAATTTTTATCATCATCTTATCTATCTCATGAACATGAACATAAACGTAAACATCAACTTCTTTTTTTCTTTTGGTAAATTATTGCTTTTTTGCTTGATACAGAGCTGTTGTGGATCATAGTATAGGCAAAGATCTACCTTCTGTTTCTGTGGAAAGTTTTGAATATTTTCCCGGTAAAGGTCTTGTTGCTACTCTGAATAACATTGAGGTACTGTGTCTTTTCTTCAATACACTCAAGTCTGCTTCCTTTTGAATTTAATAGATGAAGTTGAATTGTTATTTCCCTCTTGATTTCCTGTGTTTGAAGGTTCATTTTTTATTTCCATGCTGCAAATTGAATTCCAGTTATTTTTATTTTTTTATAGTCAGGAACTGGAGGGGGTAAATTGCTGAAAGCATCTCTTGGTTCTGTAGAGTTCATTGCTTCACTTTGTAAATCTGAAGATGAATCAAGAAAGATAAAGGAAGCAGTTAATGCATCTTCTTATGGAAGAGATTTTGTTCATGCTGCTCTTTCTGTTGAAGAAAAGGTGAGGCTCCATTTGCTTGGCTGAGTTGGTATTTCATGAAAGATACCATCTAACCTGCTCTTATCCCAACTTCAAATCTCCAAGGATTTTGTGACTGTAGATGAAATTTCTGTACCAAATGCGCTTAATATATGTCAACACTTAGTCATAAATTGGCACTGATAACATTACCATATTAGTCACAATTAACCTGAATGATTGCTACCTTCTGACTTCCTAGTGCTATTTGCATTTGTTCCTGTAACATGATAAACACTGAGGCCTAAAATTAAATGCAAATTCACTTGAACCATATCCCAAGTGAGTGCTCTCTCTTTCTACCATATTGAAGTCTATTTAAGTTGTGTACATTTTGCATGTCTCTCAAGTTTTCTAGTTTATTAACAACCCTGAGATTCTTTATAGTTTCCTTAAGTTGATCATAGTGGTTCAGTGAACAGTCTGAACCAAGAAAATGCTTTAAGGCCTTTTAGAAACTTGCTTGGTCACAGAAAGACATGTTGAGGAATAGGCTGACTATAGCGCAGCCCATTGTTAAAAGGATGATTCTAGGAAAAGTTGTGTTCCTTCTAGGCTCTCTTGTGGTGCACAGAGAACGAGAGGAGGAAGTAGCTAGGTAATGCTTCTCTGTGAAGCCTACAATAAAATCATAAACAAAGTCCATTACCCCACCAGGATAAGCTCATGCTAGAGAGAATTTGTAAATATTCCTATAGCTCTTTTGCATGAAATGAGTGCATGTGGCTGCAACCCAAGGCTTGCAATTGTATCGAGCAATGGACCTTGTTACAAATGATGTCTTGTGACCACTTCTATATGCTCTGGGGTTTTTACTGCATATGACTTCTTTGTAACAATGTACATCCTATTCATCTACATGACAGAAGGCACTAAATGAAGGGTTGGTCATGCAGCTGTGATTTTCCTGGTTTTAAATGTCACTCTTATGACTTTGTAGGTAACATTGATCCACCTTGAGGATAGACCACGACCAGGGGTTTCAGATGTCATAACTGAATTGCAAGATCAAGCAAGGTTCCGGGTAATGATGTTAACTGGTGACCATGAATCAAGTGCATGGAGAGTTGCAAAAGCAGTGGGCATCTCTGAAGTTTACTGCAGCCTGAAGCCAGAGGACAAGCTTAATCAAGTTAAGGGTATCTCAAGGGATATGGGTGAGTGTTTACATTGAGTTTGAAATCGCTTTGCGGCCACGTGTTTTCCCTATGAGTTTCAATGATTTATAAGCTCAAGCAATCTCTTTTTTAAGGAATGAGCTGAAGATGGGTTCTCAAGTTACTCTAATTGAATTTTGTATGTGCATGCAACCGACAGTGGTTTGCTGAACAGATATTGGAATTTTGTCACAGGGGGAGGTCTGGTCATGGTTGGTGAAGGTATTAATGATGCACCGGCACTTGCTGCTGCAACTGTAGGGATTGTGCTTGCTCAACGGGCCAGTGCAACTGCCATAGCTGTTGCCGATGTTCTACTGCTAAGGGATACCATTTCTGGTGTTCCATTCTGTATTGCCAAGTCTCGCCAAACAACTTCCCTGGTACTTGATAGCTTCAATCTCCTTGCCATTTGTTATTTCTTGACATAAAGTTCTTGAATCCTCATTCTGTACTCACATGTACATGCAGATCAAGCAAAATGTGGCCCTTGCATTAACTTCAATATTTCTGGCCTCCCTTCCATCTGTTTTGGGGTTTCTTCCCCTCTGGTTGACGGTATGAATCTGTTTGATAATCTGCTTTGATGAACCTTATTATTGATTTGTTTCCAGAATCTCTTTGCAGTACTTTAAATTCTAGGATTTGGGAACATGTTTGCAACAAATCCTATAGAAAAATGATAAACAGTAGTTTTCCATCATGTGTTGTTTCTTTCAATGAACTTTCTAAAAATCAGCTCGTTAGTTGACGTGTCAAACTGAAAATGGTTAGCTTCATCCTTCCTCGCCCCAAGATGGCATGATGGAAAGTCCGGCATTCAGGGGAAGAGTGAAGCTAGTCATTTGTGGGTTTGAAATGGGGTTGTGTGGTTTTATACTTGAGAATACTTGGCTAAGAGCTCAACTTGTAAGTGTCTTGGTTGTCAATCCACAGAACCATGCAGCCAAAGCCATCTCCATTAGCTGCTGAGGTTTCTGTTCATTTTTTCAGTTTTGAGATTGCTTTGCTTCACTTTCAAGTTTATTACTATTTATCAAAAGAAGACGAAAAGTTCTTCATTTCTCACTGATTTTCATTGGTAAAAACGTTTAGGTTCTTTTACATGAAGGTGGCACTCTTCTCGTGTGCCTCAATTCCATACGTGCTCTGAATGATCCCAAATGGTCCTGGAGGTATGATTTGCAGCAAGTTGTAGAGAAACTGAAATCCAGAGTGATGTTAAAGGTGACAGGTGACACAAGCTCAAGCACCGTGGAGGCAGCACCTTTGTGATTCACATTCTTGGGTTTTCTCAAGTTTCCTTCTTTTCTTTTTTTTTTTTTTTTTTGCTAGAAAAGAAAATATGGCAGAGGAATGCATGTCAGAATCATAGATACAGAGGAAGCCATGTATTTTTGCAGAAGTAAATATTTTGCCCAATCCAATTTTATCCCTTCTTCAAATTGTAAAGAGTTGACAATTTACACAAAAATCAAATGAAGAAGACCTTTACATTTGAAACAGCATTGCAGTGTTGCCTTGGTTTTTTTGGTAGTTGAAACTTGAGATTTTGAGCACCTTCAGTTTCTTCAGGATTAATACAACGACCAACTACTACCTGCCATTACTGCGAAACAATAAATATAGCGGGCGTGTTTCACAGCTTTGTCTTGTCAACTTCCTAACAAGCTTCTTTCACGCTCTGCTAATTACCAATACTTCAATCTTTGAGATTTTAGGGAGATTGAAAAACAACCTTCCTTCTCCCTCTGTAGCAAACAGTTTTCATAGAATTTGCTTGTTAGTTCAGCATTAAGAAATTGAACACACAGAGGAACTCCCCCCTCCATAGCTCCAAAGCAGCAACTCCTCTTAAATGGTTGTTGTGCCATTTGTTTTAGCCCTTTTAACATCCATTTCTTTCAATTTAATTTAAAGATCATTCACCTCTCCACAATCCACATAAAAGATTTTAGATTTAGAAATTGAAAGAAAAAAGACAGCCATCCACAGAAACCATTAACACCCAGTTGAGATACATAAAAGACAAACTTGGATTAGAATTGAAAGATTTGTTGTTTTCCTTGTTCTTGTTGCAAGTTTTTTTCAGTTCCCTCGTCAGAACCAGATCCAAGGTTACAAAATGTCTCCGTTTTTACCATGTCCCCTCGCCCTTGCCCAAAAGACATTTCTCTCTCTCTCTCTCTCTCTCTCTCTCTCTCTGTACAATCCCAAAATTATTCCCTAGCCAAAAGAGAAAACAGAAGCCCCAGTTTCCTTTCTACCCTGTCCATTTTTCACTACTTAATTTTACCAACCCAACCCTATTATTCACTGCAACATTCCTAAACCCCTCCCCACTCATGCCCTGATAACACATACCCCCACCTACACCACTCTGTTCCATCATATAATTCCTCACTTCCTTCCTTATCATCTCTTGCATCACCGACATAAACTCTGTATTGAACCCCACAGACCCGGACAGTCCGCCCCCTGCCGGGGACACCTCCTGAGCCGGTGCGTTCCTTCCCGTCAAAAGGGGTGTCACTGTATTGGATTTGGGAAGCTGAGATGGCTCGGCGACTTGGTTGGACACCTCAGAGGAATCGGCCCCGGGTAGAGACAAGCTCAGCGAGGTAGGCGGGTCGTTGTTATCAGAAGACGACGTCGTTTCAACTGGAGGCATAACCGCTCCGGTTCGGGCAACGGGCCGGTATATATTATAATTATAAGAGGAGGATAAACCGGGCAAGCTGGAGTCGCTGACGTCAGATCCAGAGGGGCTGCCCGGGCTCATATAGAGCCCCGTAGAAACAGGCACACCAGAACCTGCACTCACAGATCTCTTCAAGGGCTGCGTGTTATCACCATCCAAATTACCATCATACCCTTCGCGGTTGCAGAAATTGCCATCCTCTGCCATTGAAGAGCACTTGCGTTTCAGAGTGGAGTTCCAGTGGTTTTTAATAGCGTTATCGGTGCGCCCGTAGAGGAGACGAGCAATTGTAGCCCACTTGTTGCCGAAACGAGCGTGGGCTCGGATTATCGTGTCATCTTCATCGGGAGTGAAGGGTCGGTGCTCGACCTGAGGTGAGAGCTGGTTGCACCACCGGAGCCTGCATGATTTTCCTGATCGGCCAGGGATTGATTTGCTTATCAATGACCAGTTTCTTGCACCATGTTTTTGAACCAGTTTCTGTAACGCCTCATCTTCTTCTGGACTCCATGGCCCCTTGATCCTATCCATTTCCTTTCTAGTAATAGCCATATCCTAACACACGAATCTAAATCTCTTCTTGTGTGTGTTTTTTTCTCGCATAAAACGAGGCTTGTTCTTTTCTTTTTTTCTTTGTTTGAGGAGGCTGGGAGGAGGGAGGAGGGAGGAGGGTGTTAACAGAGGGTGGTGAAGGGATTTTGTATTTATATGAGGAGAGGGTATAGTAGTTATAAGGGAGTGGGAGGGTGACTGGTAGAGGCGGTTGGGGGTTGGAGAAGAAGAGGAGTTATGGGCACCGTTGGTTCGAGGTAAGCGGTTGGGTTCTTGGGATACAGCTGGCGAATGGACACGCGTCATGATTAGTAGCAGTGATTTGCACAAGTTACTGTCTCTTTAATATATCTCCTTGGCTGGCTGGGGGCTTTGGGAAATGGAGAGCAGCGTCCATCGCACTCTCCTTTGAGTGTTGTTTGGAGCGTTCTTTCTTTTGTTGAATCATTTCTGAATATCATATTTGCTTATTAATTGGACGACTTACAGAAATCCCACCCATGTTCTTAACAACTATTATTTTTTTTAAAAAAAAAATCTTTATATTTGATTTTAACTTATTTTTATACCAACTTTACTTTTTATTTTTTTATTGTTATTTTTTATTTTTTATTTTTTATTTTTTTAATTAAAATTTCTATATTTATTACATTTGATTCATCTCTGTTAATTTTATTTATTTAATTTAAAATAATTATAAAATTAATTTTTTTAATTTAATCATCTTTCAACTTTTTATCTGTTAAATTTGTTTCTTATTATTTTAATTATATTTTTTGTATAAGATGATTTATAAAATTAATATGTTTTAATTTTATTTTTTTTTAATTTTTTTATTTATCATAATTGGTTTTTATTTTTATAATAAATTTGAAAAAAAATATTAATAAATTATATTTTCAATAGTATGATCAAATATTATAAAATATTTTTTAATTTATTTTTTATGTTACTGTAAAAGATAAAAAAAATAAAAAAGATCCATCTTTTACAGAAGAAGAAGAAGAATTGCATAATAAAATTAGCAAAGAAGCCAAGAATCACCGCATCGTATTTGTTTGAGATAGGGTAAGAAAAACACATGATTGGGTCGGAGTCAATGCCAAATTCGACTTCCCTAGGTGTGGAAAGTGGAAATTCCAAAATTCAGTTGGAAAGTAACGGAGGATAAGGATGCAGCCATTTCGATGAAGATAAAATTTCCATAATTGTACCCTTGGAAGTTAGAGAGACAAAGACCATAATTATACTCTCTCTCTTACTCGCTTAACCATCCAAAACACAAAAATCTCAAGAGAAGGATGGCAACGATTGGTTGGGCAAGGCTTTATGATGATCATCATCATCTCTCTCCGTTTGACCGGGACAGCCAGGCTGTATACCATTATCTCTCATACTCCTCCTTTTCTTATTAATCTTTTTAATATATATAAAAGGAACGGCTGCACGGGAAAATGCTGAGCTGGCAATAAACGACAAATGCGGTCGCCGAGTCACTGTGCGAGTCATTACTGTTGAATTTACATGCCAGCCTGTAAACCTGCCAACGGCCTCTTCCCCCCACCGACACTTGCCGGTCACCGATCCGTTCATGCCTCTAACCTGAACCTGTACGGAACTGTTAAACTATACACAGTCCCAGATTGGCTTAAATGCGCACGCTCCCATGTCCGGAGACTTTCCCTCCAGCTTCCGGCTTGTTCTGGTTTTTAGCATGTTTTTTCAAAACTACATGGTTGAAGAAAAAATATATAAAATAGTGTAGCTTGTATGTACCGATTATAGATCCGTATCCGTTTCTGTTACTCGTAGATGGTACCTGCTACCTAATGCTCTGTTGTTTGGTGTGAGTGCTTCTTTATTTGAATATTTTTCTTGCAGCTTTGACTTTTGACTGATAATCCGGTCGGTGGTAGCAACTAGCAAGGTTGCTAGATTTTCTGGCCGTTCGTTTCGGTTTGCCTGCCGCTGGGATTCCTTCGATCATTTAGATTTTATAGTTAGTAATTAAGCTAATGAAGGGTAATATTGTAATTAATCATTAACAGAAAAACCTAAAACTGGTGGGAAATTTACTCTGCACATGCCTTGATTAACAGTAGGTTACAATAGGGAAATTATGATTTTGTCATTAAAAAAATCTCAAGGAACTGTCTTTGTGGTGTAAAATAATCTTTTCACTTGGTTGATTTATTATTTTAAAATTATTTGAAGAGAATTTTGGTCTTTTCTTGATGTTTTTTATACACAAAAATCACTTTATTGCTCTTAAAAATAAAAAAAATAAAAAAAGAAATATTTAACTATAATTTAAGAGTTTTTTTTTATATTTCATATTTGTTTCTAAAGTATAATGACTCTCTTATCTTTAGAATCAAATTTTAAGAAATTTGATTATAAGGACTTATTTTTCATTTCAAAGGGTTTTACATAATGATTTTTTTGTTCATAGTAGCAATTTAATATTTTTATATAAAAAACATGTTAGCATATGCAACAAACATCAATGATCAAAATCATTCTTCAATTATGTCATTTGATTCATCTCAATCTCATTTTCTTCCATATACAGCGCATGTGGTCAGCAAATCTTTGGTATGGCACCGATGGCTTTTTTTTTTCTTTTTTTTTTTTCCTCCTAGAAATTCATGTCTAGGCCTTTAAATTTACAGATCAACCCTTCAAGTTTGTTTTCTTTTGATTTAACCCCTTCTTTTTTTATTTATAGTTGTTTTATTTTAATTAATTTCTAAAAAATAATTTTTGCTAATTTCATCCTCCTTTAATATTTTTTAGTCTATTAGATTTTGATTTTTATTTTTTTGATTTTTTTTTCAAGACAGCTTTTTTTTTTCAATTCCATCCTCCATTTTTTTTCTTCTTTCATGTTTGATGTCTATTCTTTTTATTGTTTTTTTTTTTTGCTTTATTAAGTTTTTTAATTTAATTTTTTTTTTAATTTCATCTTTCAATATTAAATTAACTGAGAATTGAACTTCTTAATAGAATTTGAGTATTTTAATTTCACATATTATGAATTTAGAATATTAATTTATGTTTAAAATATTCATTCAAAACAATTATTGTGGATTGAAAGAGAGTTGATGGAGGTAAGTAATCTTTTATATATATATATATATATATATATATATATATATATATATATATATATATATATATATCTCTAAAAACTCAAA